>Ga0209489_100344_pt1 | contig 82241 bp, 51 predicted proteins | sample SiratrowhiteBW_FD_187527 | JGI IMG/M metagenome (GOLD analysis project Ga0209489, IMG submission 187527) | Root nodule microbial communities of legume samples collected from California, USA - Siratro white BW (SPAdes) (version 2) | ecosystem: Host-associated > Plants > Roots > Nodule | place...
TATATATATAAAAGGGTGTGTAAGTGAGTGAAAAAGCACTTGAGAGGAGTATATATATATAGAATGTAAATGATTAAAATTTATTAAATAATTATTTAACCACTTAAAAAAAATATGTGACTCTTTTTTAATCTTGATATTTTATGATTTAATTCAATAATTCAATGAAAGTGTTTCTTCACTTTATATGCTTCCATACATATGACCCACCTATACATTTTTAAAGGCTAAAATTCAATACCAAATATCACTCGTAAAGTAGTGAATAAAATAATAAATTACATAATATATATAGAAATAGTCAAACCTAATAGTTAGCAGAACATAATTATATAATTGATTTAATTTCTATAATGAACTCTACCTTTCATATTACGTTATCCCCTTCCTTGTAAGGATTATAATGAGTTTTCCCCTAAACGAAAACAAAAGTGAATAAAACATAATTCAGCCATGATTTACAATACAAAGAATCAAGAAATCAACAATATCAAGTAACAAGATAATTTCAAAACTGCATTAATGAAAAAATAATAATAATAATAGACGGCATGTAATTTAAATTGACCAACCAACCTTATAATTAACTCATATTAAACCAAATGATCCAAAGTGCCTAACTTACATTATTTTTTGAGGTGGCAATGAACTTAGTCTGCGTTGATAGTTAGAGTGATAATTGGTTTCCATAAATAATAATGAATGGACCACCACGTTCCGTCACACCACCAAAGTAAAACGTCACGAGCTTAGATTGACGTGACCACATATATAACACATGCAATTATCTCAACCATCAACATCCATATTCACAAGATCAAGCTACGACTTTGTAACACTAATCACACTGATTTCAAATATTCTAACGTGTAATATTTAACTATATCCAAATTCATCAGATAAACTTATTTGATTTTGTATTAATCTAGTTGCCCGTTCTTCGTTAATTGAGATTAGTTACCCCTAATATTATGCAAGTGCATTCACAACGATTTAAATGTGGAACATGCAAGCAAATGTCCCAAACAAATAATCATATGTATTAGATTAATTACGTGGCCAAAATGAAAAAATTAGTTAAAAACGAAAAGGAAAGTCCGAAACGAAAAGAAGAAGAGCATTGGATCAGATAAATTGGGTCAATTGGATCAGATATATTATGTTTCCTCGTCATTGTTGGGATTTATTTGATGAAAATAAGGTTGGAAAATGTAAGAAGGTGGCATGTGATGATAGAAAAGAATGACAAGTTGTGAACAAGATGCGTGGCTTCAAAGTATTTAGATTGAGATGTATACTTTTAATTCCCTTATACACATTTTTCTATGATTTAAACCTACGTACAAAGCATCTAGTGCATATTTCAAAACATAGGGTCATAATAAGCCAATAGAAGTAACAAAGGTCGGCAACAAAACCATCCACTTCCATCAGTTTCAACCCTGAAAACCAATTAGTTGGCAACACGTGTCAAAAGAACAAGGTCCAAGAGTAAAAAACAAAAAAAAAAACTAGTAGGTCGGTGCACTTCGCCATTTTGTTGTGATAAAACTCCTTCACCGTCAATACTTGAGGACACATCTTGATAAACCCTAAAATAAATGTGGTTTTAATGTCTAATTTCCGTGTAAAATTCTATTTTTCACTAACCCATATTTTTAGTCTCAGAGGAAAAAAAACAATGTAATATTAATTGCACCAGACTTTCAAACATTCAGACAACAATATGATGTCTTAATTAAAAATATAAAGATAGAAAAAGAAACTATTATCTGTTCAATGTTTTGTGGCAAATGATTACAAGATAAAAAAAAAAAAAATCATAAAAATTCCAAATTTGCAGAAATATAGTTTGATCTATGTTGGGTTTGATATTGCATGTAAAGTGAATCAAAATAAATAACATACCACTTTCATATTTAATTTAAATGACTTTTGTACAAAAATCAAACCAAACAAAAATACACCATGATAAATTACATTTTATCAGTTTTAGACTTATTTCAATTATTTTAATGTATGGCATTTTCTCTAGGAGAAATCTAATTGGGAAACAACTAATTATTGCGTTTATTATCAGTAAATTCGTGCAAAGGAAAAAAAAAAAAAAAACAAAGACATTATTGGAAGTTTATTATATAAACACGAATGCATAAATGGTGGTATATTTTTGCGGGCGCTACGTAAAGTGATAACGTTTTGGGAGAAACTCAGAGGTTGGTTTATATATGTGTATACTCTTCTACTACTACAACTTTAAAGCTATGTTTATAATTATGGTATTTTTGTTTTCTACTTAATCCAAAATTGCTCAAATTTCTTTCACAAGCCACAGGAAATCATGTTAGAAACTTCCAATGGAATTTACAAGAAGGAATTAATGTTATATCTTGTAGGAGACTTACTAGTATAACCAATTTAATTCAGGCAAAAATCAAACTAAATAAACTTTTTTTTTTAATCTCATCTACATTTTTAGTCAATTACTTTTACAGAATTCAAATGCTTATAAAATATATTTAGTTCTGATCTCCATTAAAACTTAAAAAGATTATGTTTGACAAACCTAGTTAGAAATTGAAATTTAACTTATACCTGAAAGTTTGTAATTAGCTTATAAATTTTACGTTTTGAGATGTTTATAATTTTGGCTTTTTTAAATATATTTTATAATTTGTAGATGAATTATTTCAATCTCAATTTTTTTAGTTTCAATTATTGTTATTATATTATACTCTATTATTAATCTTATAATATTTTAACATATCTTTAATCAATTTAAAAAAAAAACAAGTAAAATTAATGATGCTACATCAATTAGTGTATTGGAGTAATAAAAAAAATATTATAATAAAGTCAAAATAAATACGTATAAGGAGAAGGATGAAGGGAAAGAAGTTAAATAAATAATAACTCAGAAGTACCCAGAAAAGGTTTAATAAAATATTTTAAAAATAATAATTGAATAAATATAGAAAATTAGAAGTTAATATTAAAAAAAAAACAATTCTTTACATGTACTTCTCCATTCTAAATGAAATATGGAGCGAAAAAAGGTTTTGAGTTAAAACAATTTGAGCAGAGAAATATGGCCGACCACCGCGTTTTGAGACAGCCTTTGGAACTTGTTGAGCAAACAACCTTAGTCGGTGGTTCAGTAAATGTGTGTCGTGTGTGGTGTGTGGGTAAGGAGTAGCATTAAGGTGAAGCTAGCTCTTCTGCTTCTTGAGCTTCGGTAGGTTGCTTCTGACGCCTTCTCTCGTCGCCAATCTTGGTTGCTTTGCGCGTTAAAATTGTGCAGCGTGTGGTGTAAACGGGAAGATGGGGGACACAGAACAAAAGGGTCCAGTTTCAAGAGAGAGAAGAAGGGTCATTTCGTTGCTTGCAGCGTTTTCCATCTTTTAACACCTCATTTTCCTCATGCGTGCAAGCCATTCTATTAAATCTCAACCCACCCACATTTCTTGGTTCTTAATCGCTTTAATTGCCTTTAAGATTCTGCATTCCCTCCTCTACCTCAACTTCATTGCTTCATCATCTTCTTTTCCTCTCTCCCACACACACCACAAAAATCAAAAACCAACCTTTTGCTCCATCGCCTTTCATTGTCCTTGTCTTCAATCACTTTCAAAGGCGTGAACTTTTCCTAAATCTCCATCTGGGTCTGTTTCATTTTGCTTATGCACGCTTTATAGTCTTTTTGGGGTGACTGGAATGATATTTATGTTTCTGATAGCAGTTCTTTTAAATCACATTTCTTTACTGTGAAAACTGGCCGAAATAGTAAATTTGGTTATCATTTATTTGATTGATAGGGTAAGGAATTAATCGCACGTGGTTCTGACATCTGAGTTCTGACTTATTTTGGTTATTAGATCATTTGAATCGTAGCATAATGGGGAGTCACATGAGCAAGAAGATGCCTGAAACTTCTTCTGTTGGCCTCGGCACCGAATTGCACTACAAAACTGAGCTGAGTTCTTATGAGGCTGCTTGCAAGCTTGATTCTGATTTGCAATTCTTTGACACCACACTTCATGCTAGAACAAATGAGGTTATCAATACTCTTGCTGCTGGTGTTGAAGTTCGAGCCCTTTCGTTTGAATCTCTAAAACAGGTCACAGAGTGCCTTTTGGAGATGAACCAGGAAGTTGTGAAGGTAATCTTGGACTGCAAGAAAGACATATGGAAAAGCCAAGAACTGTTTGAACTGGTTGAGGAATACTTTGAGAACAGTCTGCAAACTTTGGACTTCTGCACTGCATTGGAAAAGTGCCTCAAGCGTTCTCGTGACAGCCAGCTGCTCATCCTCGTGGCTCTTCAACAGTTTGAAGAGGAATCAGGGTTAGGCAACAACCGCTACGTGAGGACATTGCAAGAATTTAAAAATTTCAAGGCAGCTGGTGACCCTTTCACCGAAGAATTCTTCCAGATATTTCAGTCAGTTTACAAGCACCAGATACTCATGTTTGAAAAGTTGCAACTTAGGAAGAACAAGCTTGATAAGAAGCTCAAGTCCATCAAGTCTTGGAGGAAGGTTTCTAGCATGATCTTTGTGGCTACTTTTGCTGCAGTCTTGATCTGCTCAGTTGTTGCTGCAGCTATCGCAGCACCACCTATTGCGGCTGCAATAGCTGCTGCTACATCGATCCCAATAGGGTCCATGGGAAAGTGGATGGACTCCCTCTGGAAAAACTATGAAAATGCATTGAAGGGGCAGAAGGAAGTGATTAGCTCAATGCAGGCTGGAACTTATGTTGCTATAAAGGATTTGGATAGCATTAGGGTTCTCATTGACAGGCTAGAAATTGAGATTGAATCTCTATTGCATAATGTGGATTTTGCCATTGAAGAAGGAGCTGTGAAAGTTGCAATAGAAGAGATCAAGAAGAAACTTGGAGTGTTTATGAAGAATGTTGAAGATTTGGGAGTTCAAGCTGATATGTGCAGCCGTGATATCAGGAGGGCAAGGACTGTGGTCCTGCAGAGGATCATAAAGCATCCTCATAACTGAACACAATCTCATGTCATGTCTGATCTGGAAGTAGTAACTGTTAGATGGAGAATACACTTTCTCCTATAATAAATTTTCTAGATTTATAGGTTCATGTTAAAGGAATAATAACCAGGCATATTTGATATGCCTTGATTCTTTCATCTATTTTTTTAATTCATGTGATAAGAGTGCACTAATGTACATTTTTTTTTTTTTTTCATTTTTGATTTGATTTGGCTCTTAGTTTGCTGAGGTGAAACTAAATTAAGAGTCTTTATATCTTGAAATACTTTCACAAACCATTTCAACAACCGAGATACTACGTTATTGTAGAGGTTGATACTCCAACCAACGTTAAGCTGTAAACGAACAAATACTTGCATGCCAAGTTTGACGTGAGCTTAACGGAACCTGTGCTTCATCGAATCATTTCTTTTCTCTCTCTCAGAGTCTTTGTTCCTGGAATAATCTCCCAGATGGTATCTTTTCATTATCAACCTAATATACTTTTTTTTTTCTTCTAGACAATAATTGTCCTTTACTTTACGAGCCCATGTTAGAATTTTGTAACAACAATAAACTTTCTTCCCAAATATTTAACACAAATATATAAATATATATATATATATATATATATATATATATATATATATATATATATATATATATCTTAGAACTGTTATAATTAAATTATAACAACCTAGTTTATTCATGCATCACGTGATGCATGGATACTTGTTACATGCAATAATAATTAAGTTGATATAAAAACGTCTTAATTTATTTGTTTTTTCAAAAGCGCTTTTACCATGTGAACAAAATATAACTGGTTGTTCATATAACAATGTAAAATTTATTCTTTAAATGTCTTACTTTTTCTGTAAACTATGAATTCTCTGAGAGTTAAATCCGAAAATATTTATTAACATATTTAGAAATAATATACAATTTATACATATTATCTTAAATGGGAAAAAAGATATTATACCTTCTTCAAGATTATGAGACCCATCTTAATTTTTATGTGACATGTAATTGTATTTTTTAATTTATGGAAAATTAATGATATATCTTATAAAGATCAGTTGAGTTTCTCCTTAAAGGGAATAATTAATGCCAAATGAGAGCAAACTTTGCCCTTAAGGAACTCTTGCAACGTGAAAGGGGCAGCATATCTAGAATTGGTGGGCGGTATCTTATAAGTTATAACTTCCTTTAATTCTCGTGGGAAAAATAATACCAAGTTGGAATTAATACGGAAGTGCTGATTGATAAATGTTAAAGGTGATAGAGCATAAGGAAAATGTGGTTTCGTTTTTTTCTTAATGTGTTGCCTTTCACTTTCTTACTTTAATAGAAAAGATATGGTAGTTTCCATTCACTTTATCCCAAATTTCCTTTAATAGTTCTTCTTAATGTTAGGCCAATTACGTTACAGTTGTTCAACACCATCTCTTTTCTTTTGTATGGTTTTGTATCCAAATCTTTCACTTTATAATCCTCTTGATGCACTGTGCTTGTGATTTCTTATTTGAGTTTATGGACTATTGATAATAGGAGGTGGAGGAATTGAAATCTTAAAGATTGACCCTTAACAAGAACTGAGAAGAAAAAGTTGTCCATCAGCCAAAAGCCTAAAGAACGTACTACATGTGGTACCTTTTTTAAGCTGCTTCCATTTTAGGATTTGTTGACAAAGCCCGAATTTTTTTAAAGCACATGCACCATTATTGGTACCCAGAGAAGGAGAAGGCACAGAAACTCATTTTGATGTCTTACCATCAAAATGCACATTTGCATGCTTACTACTTCCACTATATCGATGCTTTACTTCTCATACTTGTAACTGCACAGCCACCTATCTTTATATTTTTGTTTTGACAGGCGAAAGATCTTATTCAAATAAAACCACTGACACCGCACTTGTGTGGCAAGAACTTATTGCCAATTAGATACAAAAGGGTAGTATAAAAAAAAAAAAAAAAACATAAGACCTGTGAAGTTGCAAATTATACTTTAGCAATGAGAAAAATAAGCCAAAACGTGGTAATATTAAGTCCAATACTTATATACTCAGCAATCATATAATTAACAGACAGTATCTTCCACCTATTCATGTATTTGAGAGTTGTCATCAATTTGATCTCATCTTCAAAAGGCTAAGAATGGGCTGTGGCCGAATATTGAAATACGTGGCTGGAACCAAATAAGCACATACTAGAGACACATAAAGTTTAAACCAGACAGAGTAAAAACTGTAGTACAAGCATGTGCCTGTCACGGTAACAATTGTCATACAATTCAAAATGCTCTTGACACTAGAGAGGTCCCTCTCTGTTGCTGGATCCGGAAACTGGCCTTGAATTTGAAATTTGGAAAGTAACTGATCCTTCAACTGGAATCTATTTATCAACCAAGTGGACATTTCACTTTCAGATACCGGGATACTATCTAGGGGGATGCGGCGAATATGAATATGAACTTCAGAAGGATCCACCCCAAAGACATTGTCCAAGAAAGAGGGGCATCGATTTTTGTAGCCAATGGTCACATCATAAACTGAATGACAAGTTAAAAGAATTTTAGTGGCAGGATGATATGATCAACAATTGTTACACTTTCAACCTTCTACTGATTTGATATCATTGCAAATAACAAATTCTATATGTCATTGTAGACTAGTATATTTTATTGACAAATGCTAAAAAATATAGACAGATGACAATGCTGCACATTTCGCATCAATAGTACCAAAAGAGAAGAACAAAGTAGCGCACAAACAATTCTTGAATGAGTACAAGGACTAAATATGAATAAAACTAATGTCAAATACTTTACCAATAATTATATACACAGGAAATAAAGACAAACAAGATAACCTGCTGTAAGAGATTCCCTCAACTCTTGCAAGCAAGCGCAGAAGCCCTTTGTCTTTGGAAGTAAAACATTTTTCAGAACTGGTAACCCATGTTCAGCAGCATACTTTTGACTCCGAAGGCACTTTTGGTCACTGCAAGAAGAAAATTTTAACAGAACACACATACAGAGTTATATATGCTACATCAACTCAAACTGGGAGTGAAGATTGTTTAGTTTGAAAGTAACCATTTGAAGAGTGGTGAGGTGACAGCATATTTTCCTAACTTTTTCTATGGATGTCTCAAGGGAAAAATAGCATGATTCTCAACTTAAATAAACCTGACTTTTTATGCCAGAATAGCAATGATCATAATCAAACATACTTCACAGTGTATCAAAGATTTAGCTGATGATTTCCATAAGGTTGGTAAAAAGAAAAGGCATTGGCAAGTGTCTTACGTAAAATCAGTGCCTTCTGGGAAAAGAGCAAGCCAGAGAGGATCTTGCGGATCCTTGAATGTTGAAAGCATATGGCGCATGATTGACTCGTCTGCCTCCCACTTTCTTTCCACTGGGATGAACTCTAGTATGTGAAACGACCAACCAAAAACCGGAAGTCTCATCAAGCTGCTCTTAAGTATATATTTTATATATCCAATGCATCCCTTCCTCAAGGCAAGGTCCCATAAATACATCCAATCAACCTCAGTTCTATGATTTGCGATCAGTAAGATCCGTTCTCTTGAAGGAACATCATCTCCAGAAAATACAACTTTAGTCTTGTTGATCTTTTCAAATAGAAAGGGCCACAAGGAAAGCCAGGCTCCAAAGAAAAAGGAAGTTGCTCTCCTGCTGTAACGGACACTAAAAAGTCGAACTATAACAGCACTTATGAAGCCAAAGAACACTAACATTACAAATGCTGTTGAAAGCAGAACCAGTAGACACACCAGACCCCTTAAAATCCTCAATGGTGCTAGAGACTTATACTTTGCTCCAAAACATGAACTAGCAGGTGTATGAACAGCCATATCCTATATCAAAAGCAATCACAGAATACAAGAGGAAAATACTGCACTGCTTCTTCCAGAACTGCCTCCTTGATCAATTGATCAAATATGAGATATCAATAATCCTGGATTGGCAAAACAGGATACCTTCACAAAAGAATTGCTCTGGCAACTGGGTTTCTTGCAATGACACAGACAAAAAACAGCTGGACTCTGCCAGCTGTTTTGTCCTTATAGTTGATGACTCAATTGAGAGAATTTTTTTGACAATTTTGGCACAAAATGAATGCACCTGGGAGAAAGTCGAGGGTATCATATCTTTACCTTGAAGGATATCGAGCATCATGAAACATGAAAGTGGAGAACAAAAGAAATCAAAAAAAAGAAAGCCTACACATAGCTAATAGGAGAAGAATTTCAGTATACACAAAATAAAAAATGGCAAGGTACTATTACTTGTAATAACTTGACTAAAAAAGGATCAAGGAGTAAATAAACAGTAATCTAAAGAAAAATCAACCTTTCCATAAAAACAATGTAAAAGGGAAGCATATGCAACGAATAGATGCCAGAGTAACATTCTTTTCCAGCTGGGTTAAAATAATTCAATTGTTTGACAACACTATGCACTATACTATAGGAAAGACAATCAAACCATCCAGCATGTATGATGTGTTAGAGTAGCAACAAGATAAGTCACTTATAATGCAAAAGGGGTTTGCTATGTGGAAAATCAACCAACTTTGCTATCACAACAATAACACCACTGTTTGGATAAGTCATAAGAGGAGAGTGTGGGAGCATGAGAGAAACATTTGTTCTATATCCTAAAGACATGATGCACCAAAATCGGGATTTCACCACCAACTGAGACACAAACTACCATCTAAACCTATGACTAGACAGCATCTTTCCTTGTCATTTATTTCTGGTGATCCTTGCAACAAGGCATCATGGAAGCCCTTATGTAAGTCAAGTCAAACTCCACCCAAATAAAGACACAATCTCCCTCAATCTCAACATGCGGTAACATCAGAAAGGGAACAAAAACATAAACTTGATTAAAACAGATAAACGTGTCATGCCTCCAGCATCCTAGCAACACATAACATTATGGTACCAAGTATGATCACAGCAAAAAAAACACAACCACTTGGAACACTGTTGACGATACAAAACAAAACCACATTATGCAAAAGGGTATTTTTCTTCTTCTTCTGTTTTGCCATCTTAGAAAACGAGGGACAAAATGGAGGAAGCCTCATTTCCAAAAACCTTCCAGTTGCTGGTGGGGCAACACACAGTTATACAAGCTCGGATCTTTAGCAAGAGAAAAGCTTATAACTTTAGAAAATAACACTAATCTCTTACAACGTTGGAAAACAACAAAACCGCTGAGGTGTAATGATGCAATGAGGTTGGACATCCTCACCTTTGTTCAATGTTGTGACATTTTTTGAGCCCCAGAAAGCTACTGAGTGAGATCAACAAAACAGAAGCAGAAAAGTGAGGTTTTGGTTGAACAGTGAGATTGGATAGGAGTTAGGAGTAAGGTCTAGAATGTGGGTAGGGGAGTGTTGTTCTTGCTGCAATAATAGTACCCTCATCTCCACTACTGATGCTTCAAGTTCAACAAGATACAAAGCACTGTGAAAGAAAAGGCTCCAAAATCTATGAAACTACAAAGCATGCCACCTGCTTTTACGCTACGTTTTAATATTCCAAAGAACTTTCCTTCTTCCCAAGACACTGTTAAGCATTTTATTAAATAAATTTTTTTCTCCACTGATCCCATATATTCACTTAGGATTAGAATAAGATTATTTTGAAATTCGTATTGTGTCTAACATTTTTAATTATGTTAAACACTTTTTTGTAGAATATGTCTTTCCTCTAAAATTTAAACACGTTTTTTTTTATTTTGTTATGTGCTTGATGATCTTAACAATAGAAAACGATACTTTGGAATTAATGGAGACTGGGTAACAAATATGATGTTTGTTTGCAGTGAAAAAAAACTGTTTTGGAAAACGTTAAAATCTTTTTGTTCTTTTAACAAAATGCTAACGCATTGTTTAGAAAGGGGTCTTCTAGTTGGTTCTGGATAATGGAGTCGGTCGAGTAAAGTCTACATTCTTTTCGAGTTTTTAAAGAGTAAAAAAAGAAAAATAAAAACTCTAGACTCCAAAATATATGTGTTTTATATTTAGTTTAAAATATATATATATATATATATATATATATATATATATATATATATATAATCGTTTTTTAATATAAATTTGTTTTTTGATAACTTTTATTGTTATAGAATACATAATCTTTTATAGTTATATATATAATAATTAATAACAAGAAAATTTTTCTAGCTGTTTTATATATTTTGTTACCAAATTCATCTTTATAACAATTAATGAGGAGTTATTTGTTGTAATTATTATTTTTATATAATTTTACCTTTATAATAATGAACACACGAATTTTTTTTTTCTATAACTATATCCTTTTGTTCGGAGTGTTCGGGTTGGTTGGTAAAAATTATAGAAATTCATTATCAAATCTACTAAAAAAATTATTAGATTTTATTGAGTTGGATTTCTAAAACTTTTTAATCTATCCAAATTTATTCTTAAACGGGTTGAAGAAGAGGTTAATTGGGTTAAAATCTTGAAAAAAAAATTGTAATTCACAAGTATTAACTAAATTTAAAAACAAAAATGTAATCTTTAAAAAATCAATTTAAAATTGCATGTTAATAAATCAAGTTATAACAAAAATTCCTAAATTAATTTAAGATATTAAAAAGTTATAATATCATTTATCCATAACACAAATATAAAAATATATTTTGTATTACTTTTCAATCAATAAAATCAGTTCAATCTAATTAAATTTAATTGAATGAAATTGAATTGTCTAGTAACCCGACTGAATGAACGCATATTGTTATGAATTTTACTTTTTTTAAATATCTAACAATATATGAGTTAAATAGTAATTATTTTCAAGTGTTTAAAATTATAAAAGTTAATATAAAAAAACCACTCTTATGATCTTTTTTCTTCAATGGTCTTTTTGTCACTTTCATATAAGTTTTAGTAGTGATTTTTAATTTTAACAATTGTCATAATATTTAATTATTATATATTTTTTTTTACTTTTATTATGATAAAAAAGAGACAAGTAAGTATATTTTTATATTTATACTGATTATAATTATTTAGACTATTTTATTTTAATGACTCAGGATTTAATATTTATATTAATTTTAATTTATATATTGAATATATATATATATATATATATATATTTATATATATATTTATATATTTTTGTTATTTTCTAGATTTGTTATGTAATTTATAATTTGAATAAAGGTAGTATTAAAAAAGTGACATGCATGGCAAATTTGATTGAAAGAAAATAAGAAATATAGTACTCTAAAGTAATTATGTGTTATTTTAAGTAGGTGAATATTTTTTCTCATTTGTTTTCTAATGTTGTATAAGAGTAAATTAATAATGTAAAATGTAATATTAGTTGTTTAAGCTAGTTTGCCTTATATAAAGGATTAAGAATAATGTTGTATTTCACTTTTATTTTTTAAATATTTTATGTGTATCTTCATAAACTTGATATTTCATAATTATATATACAAATAACTTTATGCGTGTATATTACATCTTGATATTTGCTAGAGTAAGAGGTACTATTTGTTTCTTTTAAAATTTCATACGTTATTTTAGTGTAGTTTTTATTTGAAAAAGTTAAATAGCATATTTTGTTAGTTTAAAAAATTTCATATAAGTAAACAATCACAACATATTTATTCATTTAAATACAAACGATAATATCTAAAAAATAAAATTCTTTTTATGAATAGAGTGTACTTCGTAAAAAGGAGGTATAAAGTCTAATATTTTTATCTAAAGATAAATCAAGCATATTGATTTATTAACCATTTATTTAAACTTTAATTTTATTTTATCTGGATCTAATAACTTTAGTGATGTAATAATAATAATAATTTGTTAAAATTATTAAAACCACTTTTATATTTATAAAGTATTACGAATAACAATTTAGATGTCAAAATAAATAATTAATATTGGAATATTGAGTTTGACTAATTATTAATTATTTAACATTTAATACTTGAATATAATTTTTAGAAAAATGTTAATTTTATAAAATAAGATTATTATCAAAATTTCTATTTGGACAAATAAAAAACAATAAAAAATCTCGTTAGAACAATTATAAATAATAATATTATTATATTTATTTCATTCTTATCTTCTCTCTAAATTTGTAAGTTTTCTTGTATTTCATATATATATATATATATATATATATAAGTTATTTGTATAAACTTATGAGATAATAGTAAGATAGATAAATGTTTGTTAAATTATATTCTTATGTGTTAACTTTGTAAATCATATATATAGTAAAATCAAATTATGATTTTTCTAAACTTTTAGAATAATTCCCCAAATAATATTAAGATAAAGGAGATTATTTACATTAAATTATGATTCATGATTTGTTTTATGTTAATATTATTAATATTTTACTTTGAACTAGTTAAAATAAGTTTTTTTTTTTATATTGTTGTTGACTTTTAACATAATATTAGTTAATCACAACAATATTAACCATTTAGGAATTTCATCAAAATTTTGATTCAATAAATATTTATTCTCCAAATTATAAAAGCTTAAGATAGAAGAGAAGAAAATAATAATAATAATAATAATAATAATAATAATAATTTATCCGTAAATAAGGGAGTGACAACGTACCAATTATATTACAATTTAAATGCATATTTTTTTAGTATATAAATTATGTTTGAAATTTGCCATAAATCATCAAACAGAATTATTTTTAAATACTGACTACATACATTTAAAATACATTAAAATTGAACTTATAAATAATGATAAAAAGATACATTGATATTAACTCTTAAAATAATTATGGTTTAAGAAAAAGTACCAAAGGTATTTTAGAGAGTAGCTAATTTAAACTATTTATTTAAAAAGATAATTATATTTAATTTCAAAATAGCCACTCCAAAATAAAACCTTTTTTTTTAATCTCTCCCGTAATATCGCAGTGGACTCGAAGAAGTAAACTCTGTAGCCCAAGAAACGAAAAAATAAAAAGAAAAAGAAAAATAGAAATAAAAAGGAAGTAGAAGAAGAGAAGCAAGCAAAGGAAGCATTTTTCTGTGTTGTGAGCAACCATCTTCAAACCCCTCTTTCTCATTCGATCACATTGAAATGGACATTGATTTCAAAGACTACCAGTTGCGCTGCGAGCTTCGGGGCCACGAAGATGATGTAAGATTTATCATTCAATTCTTCATGTAAAATCCTCAAACTTCCAAAACTCAAACACCGTCGTTTCGCCTTTTTTCCATTTCAATTTCAATTTGCATTGATGGGTCGAATTCAGGTTCGCGGAATATGCGTTTGCGGCAGCGAGGCCATAGCGACGTCGTCGAGGGACCGCACGGTTAGGTTGTGGTCTCTGGACGGAAACCGCAAGTTCGTGAGTTCCAAGATTCTGTTGGGGCACACGAGCTTCGTGGGACCTTTGGCGTGGATTCCCCCGAATTCGGAGTTTCCGGTTGGTGGGGTTGTGTCTGGCGGCATGGACACTCTGGTCAATGTCTGGGACTTGAACACTGGTGAGAAGGTTCATACTCTCAAGGGCCATAAGTTGCAGGTCACTGGCATTGCGTTTGATGAAGGGGATATTGTGTCCTCTTCTGTTGATTGGTAGGGTTTTCGGTTTTATTTTAACAATATCTTTGATTCTAGTTCTTTTTCTGTTTGCTTGAATTCGTTGTTTCAAAGTCTCCTAAAAGTTGGAACTGATTTTGCTTCAATTTTGATCCATTATTTGCACACTTCACTGTTGCGTAGTACTCTAGGACGGTGGAGAAATGGGCAACCTGTAGAGACGTGGGAAGCTCACAAGGCACCAGTCCAAGCAGTTATAAAGCTGCCATCGGGAGAGCTTGTTACTGGTAGGTATAGTATAGTATAGCTAATCGTTAATTCGTTTATGTCAGGATTTTTTTTTTTTATTATCTTTTTGTCAGTTTATAGTAATGATTTAAAGGGAGAATTTATACTTGGGGTTCTGCTAACGTGTATGTGAGATCTTGTTGCTTTTATTTTTTGGAATGATTTGGAGTGCATTAAGTTTGTCAAACTTATGGTCTCACAATTTTAGGTTCAAGTGACACTACTTTAAAGCTTTGGAGAGGGAAATCTTGCATACATACCTTTGAAGGACATTCAGGTTTGTTTTACTGATTTTGAACATGCATGTTGCATTTTAATCTTTTATTTTTTTCAGAAATTTACATTTGTTTTTGTATACATTTGTGTGTTATAATTTGTAGATTTTCCTCGTACATTTCTTTTTGCGGTGAGGAATTTAGAATTTGATGTTCAAGTTTAATATTTGCTTGACATATTTGTGAGTGGATTTTATTTTTAGAACATTTTATTTTATCAAATTGGTTGTTTTCTGCAAATATGGCTCGTGTTTTCCAAATAAATGAAGGCCAGAGAGGTTGTAGGTTTGTAGCAATTATGCTGCCCTGGTAACATGTTTAAGCAATCATTTTATATTCTTTGATGCTGTTATGGACTACATCCCTCCTACCTGTTGTTGTTAATGTCACTGCCAATGCTGATGACCTTTGAGGAATGTACAGATACAGTTCGTGGGTTGTCTGTGATGTCTGGTCTTGGAATCCTATCTGCATCCCATGATGGGTAGGTTCATTTCTGCACACACTCCCCTTTGATCTAATTAATGAATCCCTGGTTGTGCTTCAGAAAATATATATATACCTTGCTTTTCTTGTTTTTATTGTCACAGTTCTCTTAGATTATGGGCAGTAAGTGGTGAAGTGTTAATGGAGATGGTCGGTCACACTGCCATTGTTTATTCAGTTGATTCACATGCATCGGGACTTATTGTCAGTGGTAGCGAAGATCGTTTTGCCAAAGTTTGGAAAGGTAATTACCTCTTTATAGCTTCTCGTGATAGAGATTATATGGAATATTATCAGCATATATTACTTCAATGGCCCTGGTTCAGTTTTAGGAGTGCTAAGTGAGCCACACAATAATGTTGGTGGTTGGTCTTCAGGAAGTTTAAAGGGGGGGTATTTTTGGAGGGCGTGTGTGTCTCCTATTGTTTCTTATGTTTAGGAAACTACCGATTCTTCTGTTAATCAGTTATATTATATTTCATTTGCCATAACTTTTACAATTCACAGGTTCGGGTTTATGTCAATATACACAAATTTTGCAACTTCGTTTTTGAAAATATAAATTATCTTTTATAAGAGTACACGTTTTATTTTGTAGTGTCATATGAAGAGACCTTTCTCTTTTATTTTCACCATTCAACTTACCATGTGCATGAATCTTCCAAGGTTTTAAGAAGCTCAAAGGCATCAGTTTTACTTCTCGGGCTATTGTTTCGGTTTTTTTGCCTCAACTTATGTATCTATGGTTTGAAATTACAGGCTTTTTTCTCTTGAAACTTTTTCAGATGGAGTTTGTGTTCAGAGCATAGAACATCCTGGTTGTGTTTGGGATGCAAAGTTTATGGAAAATGGGGATATTGTGACAGCATGTTCAGATGGAGTAGTACGCATTTGGACTGTAGATCAGAATAATGTTGCTGAACAGCTAGAGCTTGATTTATACACTTCACAACTTTCTCAGTACAAAGCTAGTAGGTATGTTTTGTTTATTTGGTTGTCATAATGTGCTTGCCACTCCCTCTTCACTTCAGTTTTTCCTTTTGTTGTCTGTCCATATTGTGAGTTTCTTAACCAAGATTTTCACTTGACTCTGGAAATATATGGTTCATTTGTCCTTGGTGAATGCATGGCTTCTTTTTCTTGTGAACATTTTACACCTTGTAAATCCTAATATTTTTAATTTTTAAAATTTTAATCTATCTATTACGTTATGTTTGGATTAGCTATGTCTTGCTATTGTTGGTGAACTTAGCTTGATCTGTTTATTTTTGCTAGGAAGAGGGTTGGAGGATTGAAATTAGAAGAGTTACCAGGCTTGGAGGCATTGAAGATCCCAGGTATAGTTTTAACTGCTTTTTCTTCAAATGCCCTACACCCACCATTTGTTTCTTCTTTTGGTGTGTTGGGATTGGGGTTGGGGAGACAGATGTAATTTGCGAGTGATGGCATTACATTGGCTGAAGATTGACCACCTTTTGTAAATCAAATGCTATTTCCAGTTTTGAATCTCTTTCCAGATATGAGAGCCAAGCTTGATTGAATGAAATTGTAGCATTAAATGAGTCATAACTTATAAGTTTTCAACAGGAACAACTGATGGCCAGACAAAAGTAGTCAGAGAGGGCGATAATGGGGTGGCATATGGATGGAACATGAGAGAACAGAAGTGGGATAAAGTAATTCCCTTTGTTCTATACAACTTTTAGTTTCTCTGTTTTGTGTTTCACTTAAACTGTCTATTTCTGTTGCCTAATTCAAATCCAAGTTGCAGTGGCAAATGTAGATGATATTATAAGATTTTTTTTTTTACTAACAATTTACGTTTACTTATAGATCGGTGAAGTTGTTGATGGACCTGAGGAATCAAATCGTCAACTTTTTGATGGTATTCAGTATGATTATGGTCAGTTTCCTTTGTTTCCCTGAACATTTGATTAGGTTTGCCTTCTTCAGATTCATTTCTTATACATGTTACCTGTGATGCTCAGTGTTTGATGTGGATATTGGTGATGGTATGCCTATCCGCAAGCTGCCATACAATCGATCAGGTATGCCTTTTTACCACCAGGCAGCATGTTTAAACCTGACTTAATAATGAACATATTCACTTTCTTGTGCCACATTAGGAGAGGTTGTCTTCTTGTTCTATAAATGTTTTGGAATAGTGACTTTAACTGACTGATTAGGGTCAGTAGAAACATATTCGTAATTATTTTATTAGTTCCTTTTGTATAATTCAATCATGAGAACTTGGAGAAGTAGATGGATTGATTCATATTCCATATTCCACTAGATAATCAGGATTGTGTAACATGGACTACTGGGCCAAGTTATCAAAATCTGTTATGGTAGATTGCATCAATTTCCAGAAGTGTGCATGTGTGCTACTTGGTCAATATACTAATAAAAAGGAAGCAGTTGTTTTGGTCTGTCCTGTATAGAAAAAAGGAGGTGTGGTAGTAAAATAGCACTCTTATTTTTGTTTTCCTTGCATTTGATTTTTGCTTATGCTCTGAAGTCACAGTACTTTTAAGATAGTAGAGAGATATTTATGAAGAAGAGAATGTGTCAAGCTTTTCAAAATCTTTGTCCTTTATTTGTCTGTTCTTTGATGTGAACATACCACCCTCTTTTATGATTGGTTTAATTATTAGGACCTTGGAAGATAAGGGTTCTAAGACATCATTTTGATTACTTATACATTAAGCTTTATAGGAAACTTTATTGCCATTTTATGCTTTAAGCCTTCTTGTCACTTGCAATTGTTTGTCTTATTTGACCCATGCTAGATGCTACGGATCAAACTTCTTCCTAGTTTATGCCTGTGAATGAAAATTTCCGAATAATAAATAAAACTTTAATATCTCTCCAGATAATCCATATGATGTTGCTGATAAATGGCTACTCAAGGAGAATCTTCCACTTTCTTTTCGTGAGCAAATTGTACAGTTCATTCTTCAAAATACTGGACAGAACAATGTTACTTTTGATACTTCATTTCGAGATCCCTATACTGGCTGTAAGTATAATGTCTGTTAAATAAAAATAGTTGATGGTGGTCAATGACGTCCATTATCCTTGTTGTCCTCCTTTTTTTACTTGATTGTTTTTTTTTTTTTTTTTTTTTTTTTTTTTTTTGTTTTCTGTTTCAGCCCATGCTTACGTACCAGGACAACCTTCTCATTTGTCTGGTAATAAAAATTCAGCTTTATGTTGTCGTTCGTGAGTTTCATCACGTTCATCTTGTTTGTATCACGTGCTTGTATGACTCATCCCAATTACTTTTCTTTATTTATTTTTAATGACAGATAACTCTGCAAAACCCACTTTCAAGCATATTCCTAAGGTGTGCTTTCATGCCCTTTGTTTTGGATGTTGGTGGTATATTTTGTCTTGGGGAAATACATTTCAACCTGGAAGTTCTGAAGTCTGGAAAATGCAAATGATCTGTTTTTCCTTTTACTTAGTAGTATTTTTTTTTTCTTTTTTACTAAAATAAAAATTTCATTTTTATTTTTTAACTTGGCTTACATGATCTGTGGGTAGTTAAAGCCTGGCTATCCCTTTGTTTTGGATGTTGTTGACATATTTTGTCTTGGGAAAATACATTTCAACCTGGGAGTTCTTAAGTCTGGAAAATGCAAATGATCTGTTTTTTCTTTTGCTTAGTAGTTTTTTTTTTTCTCTTTTCTATTGAAATAAAAAACAATGCATTTTTATTTTTAAATTTGGGGTACATGATCTGTGGGCAGTTAAAGCCAGGCTATGTAGCAAAGTCCTTAGTCCCAGCATGTTGTATTTTGTGTCCTAACCTAAATGTAGGTTTATAAGATAATTAGCACCTAATCTGGTATGTTTTGGCATAAGGAATTTGCAAATTTTTTACTTTGCTGTAATGGTGGTCTATGTACCCTACTGTCGCTGTGTATTTAAGTAGGGATCCCTTTATTCCGTACACACAGAATATTGCTCTAGATGGAGCTCAATTCGAAGAAATGACTATTATTGTTTCATGATGTGACCCTTGTTTATTAGTTGCAAATGGGGTTTCACTTTAGAAAATTGGTTGCAAGTAACTCTAACGTTTTGATATCATTGTAATTTGACCTTTACTTGCTATTATTATTATTAGTTTATTTTTACTGCTACTATTATAAGAAGACAAGCAATCAGACGGCCAGTATATCATCTTTATAGAATGTTGCTCAAAGGACAAGTAATTTATGATTCCGTTTGGATGTGGATAGTGTTAAAAATAGTGTAATAATTTTTTTAACGTAATTTCTGTGAGGACCTTTGTACTTTTTCCCTGAGTTAATCATGTAATTTGATAGCTCATACCCGCCTTTTGCTTCTGTTGTCAGAAAGGGATGCTTGTTTTTGACGCAGCTCAGTTTGATGGGATCCTTAAAAAGATTACTGAGTTCAATATTGCATTACAATCTGACCAGGTAGATATGGTAGATTTTTTGTTCCTCGGTTATTAATTTGTTATACATACTGTTAAAATCATATACTTTTGGTAAAAGGATTTTCAAAGTTGCGATGGTCAGGATTGGGGATTTTTTTAATCTTCCATATCTGCTTTATCCACAATGATTCAAACCCCAATATGCTTGTTGATGATGATAACTTAAAATGCCTTTTGATGAAAGAGGAACCGTACATATGAACTATGTGTAAGAAAGAAATAATAACAATAAAGCTGCATGTCTTAGCAAGTGGGCTTCAACTTTTAGCGAGCATACATGGATTCAAATACCGGATGTGCTGTGTAAAATGGTTCTATTTTTTCAATCTCATGCAGGAAAAGCAGAACTTGTGCTTGACTGAGCTCGATGTTTCCAGACTGGGTGCCATTGTTAAAATTCTGAAAGATACTTCACATTATCATTCTAGTAAATTTGCAGACTCTGATATAGACTTGTTACTGAATCTGCTTCGATCATGGCCTATTGCAATGATATTTCCTGGTTAGTTATTGTCTCTTGTTGCTCCTTTTTGTTGTACTTCAAGAAATTTCCATTACTAATTTGACAAAACCATTGGTATTTCTTTCTTTTTTCATTTTTTTTTGGTCCTCACTTAAATCAGTGAACTTCTCAAGTCTTTAGGAAAATGGTCTTCCTTACTTATTGTGCTTTCTCTATGCAGTCATTGATATCATAAGGATGATTGTTCTTCATCCAGATGGGTCTATATTACTTCACAAGCATTTTGAAGCAGAAAACGGTATCAATCTTGCCATCATTTTGTTTTCTGACATTAAATTATGATAGCAATCAATAGAATCCCATTTTTTTGGTTTGAAATTGGTGTGAACATTGAGAGAAGTGAGAACCACACTAGAATTCCGTGCTTCTAGTGTGAGAGTCAAGTCCCATACCTTGCAATTGAATCCTAACATCTTATCATACTTCCCTGGTACCAGTGACCATGTGGGCTGTCTGTACACTAACTCTTTGACTAGTTGCAAGCAAGTAAACATTGTAATGCTAGTGGTACCACCTGACACTGCTTGTTTGCAGTTGAGAGACACTGAAAAGATTTATACCAATTAATATATACCCTTTCAGCAGTTACCTTAGTAGTTAGTTACGTTTTCTCTCCCTTAGTTTTGTTCCTCTACATTGTGCCCCTTTCAATCTCTTCTATTATACACTTTGGTTATCCTTGTGTTTCTATCAGAAATATGCACGAGTACTTACTCCTTGATCTTGGAGCATATTTTCCTTTCTCTACCTTTCTATTGGTGTGTAATCTTTTATTGATTTTCTCCTGTGTTATATCCAGACATACTATTGGAAGTGATTAAGAAAGTCACTGTAAATCCAACAATTCCTGCAAATCTGTTGACCAGCCTCCGTGTTGTAACTAATCTCTTCAGGAATTCGTGCTACTACAAATGGTTGCAGAAACATCGTAGTGAGGTTAGCATCTCTTTGCTGTAATTTTCTTACTTGGAATTTTTGAAGGATTTTAAGAACTGCTTGGTAGACTAACATTAGTGTAGAAATTTTCTTATACATTGTGGTTGATATAAAGGATTCATTATTTAACGTTGTTAAGAAAAAAGGATTCATAAATGCATACCTTCTGTGATGAATCTGGAACTTTTCATTGTTCCTCTGTTTTCATGTGTTTTTAGTGATTTTCATTAATTTGAAGATATACTTTTGAATTTTAAACGTGTCTTTTGATAATTTTTCACAATTCTCACTAACAGTATCAATTCATTAATTCAATGACTTGGACTATTTTTTTCCTTAAAAAAATTCATTTCTGAAGGATTACAATTCTTTGTTCATTTTTTCTTGGGCAGATACTTGATTCTTTCTCAAGTTGTAGTTCATCTCCAAACAAAAATTTGCAGCTATCATACTCTACCTTGTTACTAAAGTAAGTCCTTTTTTTGGTACAAATAGTCTAGTATTTTCTTGACTGAGTTGGTGCACATTGTTCTGAAAAAAACACTATATCATCAGTTATTGTTATTTGGCTCACATAATTCCACTATTAGTTTTTCATCTAGCTTTACTTTTTTATAATTTGTTTGTTTAGCTTTTGGACATTGTCTCTCTCTTTTGGTTGTGTTAATTCCAAATAGAAGATACAGTCTCTATGTTCAGGTGCAGAAGTTCTTCAGCGCTTTCTGGTTTTTTAATACCTCTTCCCCACTCCAATAAAATAAAAGAAAGATTAAATGAATTCTATTATCATTTTGGGGGAAAAAAATGGAAGAAGGGAGGGTAATGCGTATGTGGATTTCTTTTATGCTTGGTGTGTAACTCTACTATACTTCACCATCCTGCTATAGACGCAAAAAGTGGTGATGGCTTTTAGATCTCAGTTCACATTTCATCATTGCAGTTATTTGCCTTTATAAGTGCAATATTAATGGTCCAGAAGTTGTGCAATAACTATATATGCCTTTATATGCAATAACTTTTTCTTGTGTGATCCTCGCAGTTATGCTGTGCTGTTGATTGAATCAAAGGATCAAGAAGGTCAATCTCAAGTTCTATCCGCAGCTCTTGAGGTATGTCTTATGCTGTTTTTACCTAGCTATGATAATCACCACTACATCCCCAAACCTTATCCTACTAGGTAAATTTGACTTTGATCAATCCCGTTAGTCTCTGTCAAAAAACAAAATTTCAATAAAATCATTTAGGACAAGGTCTTTTAAATTGTTCATCCTTTTTGTGCAATATTCCTTATACTCTTCTACTCTCCCCCCTCTCACTGTTGGATCTATTATTCCTCTCACATGATCAAACTGCTTGTAGGAGAATCTGTCTCCTCCTCAGTAGATGCTTGTGCTTGTAGGAGAATCTTTGGGTCTATTATACTTGTCTTGTAGAATTTTCCATCAGGATTTGAGAGACTTTGCAACTACAATGACACCTAAAACATTTGTTCATGTCATCAACTGAGATTGAATTATATGTGTGCATCCCCATCAATATTATATCTAAATAGTGCAAATTTCTACCCCTGAGCAATGCTAATTTTTTGTCATACTAAACCTGCATTTCTTATGCTCTGCCATATTCCCTTAAATGAAAAACCTCCAAATTCAAAGCTTCTCCACACTTGAAAAAGAAGGAGCTAGTCAGTGTTGCTTTACATTTTGTACGTGTCTGGATTGTTCAAAATCAAATATCCTACTTTTAGATGTTATTATTTCTGAACTATGCATTTGTTTTTGTGCAGCTTGCCGAGGATGAAAATGTAGCAGTTGATTCCAAATTTCGCGCTTTGGTTGCTGTTGGATCTCTGGTAATTTTAAATTTCTATCTGATGTGTCCGTTGTCTACTGTTGCGCATCAATTCTATTTTTATATGGAGGATGGAAGGGGTAATGGGATAAGTCTTTTGTTGTTGTATAGACTATGGAAGTCAAGATAGTCTGCATTTGTGTCTCAACTTTATGACACCACATGATTTTTGCTTATTTGTTACAATTTACTTTTTTTTTTTTAAACTCGACGTTCCAATCCATTTATCACCCTATTCTACTTTGCTACTCAACCTATTTGCAAATTGTTTTGGCTGCAGGTTTGTGATTCATATACTAGTCAGTGGGCAACCTTTGTCTTAAGACACCAGATTTACTTGAATAAGAAATGACTTAATGACATTATGTTATTATATAGTATACTAAGGGTCTAGAATCAAAATAACACTTAGTTTATTCCGAAATCATGAGCTAACAATTAAATGAAAAACATCCTTCTTTGTGTGTCTAAATATTAATATGTGCAGACAATCCATGAATCTGGGAGATCTAATAATGAAGCTTATTATTCAATAAAATGTTGCATTAGACAATTTATTTTTTTTTATAATAAACTCGTGTGCTTCGAAGCATATCTGCTTCTGAATTGCTTCACTCAAATTTTCATTTCTCTAATCTTCTTCAAACAGATGCTTGAGGGTCTTGTCAGAAAAATAGCTCTGGATTTTGATGTTTTGAACATTGCAAAAGCAGCTAAGGGTTCTAAGGATGCCAAGATTGCTGAAGTCGGATCTGACATTGAGCTGTTAACAAAGCAGAGCTGATTTGGTTTTCCGCTCCTCCAAATAAAATGAAGGTAAAAGAGGAGTGATTACGCTCATGTTAGTGCCCCGTAATCAGGCACACGCACACGGGGTTCCTTTTTTATTGTTCTTGGCATTGTGTCTCTGGGGGTGAGGGTCAAAGCATCTTGTCTACAGTTCTTTGGAAACAGATATTATTCGGTGTACAGCATTTCTAAATCCTTTTCCAAATTATGTCGCATATATATTGAATTTTCAGTTTTATTCAAAATTCAATTTGGTAGATATTGTATTATTTTCATTATCTACATATTCACTCTCTATTCTTTTACTACTGTGAGTCCATCATCATCAACATGGAAGATAGAATGGAAGTATGGCTCGGGGTAAAATCATTTACATAATCTGTGTAATATTCGTTCTTAGTAACGAAGTTTCATATAAAATAAAATTCATAACCATTATTAAATTATCAAACTTCGTCGTTAGTTCCTGCCACTGGGGGGCACTCTTAGAACACGTTATTGTAGTCATGCTTAGATTTACGCTGTTAATTCATTTTCTATATTCGCAGGATTACTTTTTGTACTAAAAGGATGTCAGCAACCGATATCATTGTTTAGAGTGTAAAACCGACATCTTTTTCAGTTTCAAAACAAGGAGCTGTTTCATGTTAGAAGATCCTTTGGAAGTGACTCAGCAGCAGTAAACCAACAATTACAGATTTCCACCGCACCTCCCTACTGAGACAATTATAGTTGAGAACCCATGAGATGTTTTATCAGATAGGTTGTGTAAGCCAATTAAGTAATTGAGGTAACAGGGAATTTTTTTCTATCATTTGCTTTAATATTATGTTCTTTAATACTTCCATTTGGGGACGTGAATCAAGTGAGTGCTACCAGCGTGTTTTTTTTTTTTTTTTTCCTATTTAAGAACACACATCGAACATCTACGCACGTTTCAAAAGTCATTTAAGCTTCGTTTGGTTGGGAGAGTGGATTTGAAGAGATTTGAGTGGATTGTGTGGGGATAAAAAGGTTATTTGGATTAAGGGATAGATGGTAAGATTTGAAGGGATTTGAGAAGATGAATTATGAAAGTTTGGGAATGATTTGACATATGTTATAGATTTGCTTTTATTTTTTTAATTGATATATTTCTGAAAATACTAATTAACCCTTGTGAAATAAGATGGTAAAAAATTAAAATGAATTGGATTAAATTGGTTTTAATATAAAAAATATTACTAAAATTATTTAAAACATATCTTCTAAATTATTTAAAATTAAACATAAATCCTAAATAATACAATAAAATCACAAATTTATTATTCTATTAAAATATATAATTTAGTCTAAATTATAATTAACTGAAATTTGTAAAAAAAAACTCTTACAATCTAAACTATTTTTTTTTATTGAAATTTACTGTTGTTTTTGTAAGTATAAATTATTTTTACATTTTACTTAAATTGAAACTTTTAAAGTTATTAGTCTAAATAAAAATAGTTTGCAATGTTTTTCGAATTTACTTTTTTATTAATTCTCTTACTTAAAAATTTAAATATTTTTTTACTATATTTTTAAGAGATTAAATACAAATTTTTTGAATTCTTATTTTATTTCTCTAAAAATATTAATAAGTTATAATAAAAAGTATATAAACAGTCTACTTAAATTGACTAAAACAAATGAAAGATGTACTTAAATTTAAAATAAAGAATGTTAATAAATAACATTTAATTAAAAGTAATTATTCAAAATTAAATATTCTTATTAACATATACATGATACCATTAAATGTTATATATGTTTAGAAGAGTATTTGGTAATTTCCACCTCATCTATGAGGATTATTTTGTAATTTCAAGTTTCATCCCTTCAAATCTCTTCATGTTAGCGAAGATGCCATCATGCAAATCCGTCATCATCCATCCTCTCAAATTAGGTCAACCAAACAGGTTTCATCCCCTCAAATCCATTCTCTTGAACACATCCTCTCAAATTAGGTCAACCAAACAGGTTTCATCCCCTCAAATCCATTCTCTTGAATAGTAAATCTTCTCAAATCTCACTTCACCCAAACAGACACTTAATGTCCATTTTGTTCAATAATGGAAACTAACAAATGTTTAAATACGGTTTATACACCTTGATTTGTTAATAGTTAATGAATTAAGGAATATCTAATATGTTTTTATGAATATTTACGAAGCATTACACATAATGTGTATAAAAATATAGAATAAAGGTATTTAAGGGAAATCAACGTCATAAATAGAAGATCGTTTTAATGATAATTCACAAATATTTCCTGATGATAGAAGACAATCCAAAATTGAATAAAATTGGAAAAGGCAATTTATGATAATCAAATAACGGATTAAAATATTAATTATTTTCATTTTGAAAAAAAAAAAGTTATATGTGTTGATTAAGGAAATTTATAACAATTGTTTTATTTTCAATGGAACACTTTATTTTGTTATGTAAGGTTGTACTCATTTTTTTTAAAAAAGAATCATTAATTTGTAGGATTGTACTATTGATAATTTTATTTGTTATTTTTTAAAATTATTATTTACTGACTTTACAAATTGTCTTTTTTTATCAGTACAATCAGTTATCTATTTTAGTTACTTATAACTTTATATATAGCTTTACATTTTACTTTGTAAACTGCATTTTTTTTATCTGGTAGGTTAAAGAATTTGATTTTTAGAGAAGTCTTTCTTTTCAACCACACTTTAACTAATAATTTTCAAAAGTCGGTAATTAAAGTGATTGATACTTGTATTTTATTTTTCCTCTCTTTTTTGGTTTTAAATTATTTTTAAATTTAATTTCTATGCGCTGTTATATTAAATATAATTTATTCTTTTTATCACGTTCTTTTCTATAATACATTCTCACAATAAAGGGATTAACTCACTCCAACACAAACTCTAATGTAATTACGTATCTAACCATTGAATCCATGATATCATCTTAACAATGATCACTATGCAAAATTTTATATAATTCGAATTTTTATATTAAAACATAATTATGTTTGAAAAACTTACTTTTTTGTTACAGAAAAAATTAGATTAAGAAAAAGGTGTACTACCAACCTGAATACTAATAATAATAATGTTTATCATTTTATATATTATATGAAAATATCTAGTGATTGGATAAAGAAACTGGTGTGGTCGTTATGGGTGACACGCAGAGAGCTAAACACGAATCCTCAACACACAGTCTTCCCGAAGTTTGGATCAATGAAGGCTTTGAGTGCCATAAACTCCACAAATCCATGTCTTCCCAATACCCATTTCCTCAAAGTCCCAATCTTTCACCCCTTCTTCAAATTCACTCCATTCTCACACTCATACAGCACCCATGCCCATGCTGCAAAGAGACCTCACAAGCTTCCATTCACCATCAGCTGCAAGCTCAAAAGCTCCCAAGATGTCAAAAACAAAGGGAAGAGCGTGTCCCAGAAGATTGTCTTATCAGAAGCTTCCCCTCCACCACTCACTGAGGATCATGCCACCAATTCTGACACTGGGGATGTTCCACAAAGCTCAAAGCAAAAAAAGGAGGGCCCTTTTGGGGTGCTCTCCATGTTCAGAAGAAAGACTCTGCAGATTCTGTCTAGTTTGCCATTGGCAATTGCGGACATGTTCGCTGCTGCTGCTTTGATGGCTTTGGGTATGCATACATGCTTCACTTTTCCTCTTTTCTTCTTTTATATTACTATGAATTAACCACATGCTACTATGCTTCAATCATAAGTCATTGGTATGTATCAAGTATCCAAACATATCCAATACTTTTCTTCATTAAACATTGTCAATTAATTAAGAGAATTTTAGGGAAAATATACTTATTGCACCATTCAACTAAAAATATCTTACAACAAATATCTGAGAAGAAATTTATGAATAGTGATGTAGGGAGTGATTTTGTATTTTGGGCAATGTAAAAACTTTGTTTTTATTTTTAATTTAGGTTTGTAATTATATATTTAAAGTGTCATTTTTTTAAAGGTTTTTACTTTTATTTAGCTTTCATTTTTAAAGTTTAAGACGACATTAATTATTCTAATAATTTATACCTTTATCCTTTATCTAATTCGTAATTGATTTAAATATAGAAACAGAAATAATAATAATAATAATAATAATAATAATAAATATAATATTAAAATCAAGAAAGTTTGTTGTTGATTTATATTTAAAAAGGAACGAAATGAGTACCGTTTTGTAATTAAAAGTAAAATCAAAGATTAAAACATGAAATGTTTACTCGAAACAAACAATTGGTGGTCTTTGTGAATTCATCGATGCTTGTCATGATGAAACCAATTCCTAGAAGATAATTCATTATTGGTTTTCTCCAAACGTCTTCAACTTTTGTTGCTACATATAAAACCATGCGCTTATAGTATCATCAAATCATAGACTTTTATACTCCTCAAAACCCAATTATTTTATTGGTAGTGAAGTTCGTGGGAAATCAAAATGTGCTCTGTATAAAAATTTGTCACTATTTAGAGGATTGATGATGAAGCAAAAAGCTCCTGAAATTTTTGGCTGATCCTATTATGGCATAAGGGATACTATTTTAACTTTACATACTATCACTTGAATTTTTTGTGACTGCAAAATGTGCTTTAGTATGATTACAATGCCTTAAACCTATCCTTCTATGCCAGGAACAATTATTGAACAAGGTGAAGCCCCTGACTTTTATATCAAGAAATACTCTGAAGATGATCCTGTGTTTGGATTTTTTACTTGGAGATGGATTCTGGCCCTTGGTTTTGATCACATGTTTTCCTCCCCTGTATTTCTTGGAGTGTTGGCTCTCCTGGGTGCATCCCTCATGGCCTGCACATACACAACTCAACTCCCCCTCATCAAGGTTTCAAGAAGGTTTGTTTCTCACTTTTCTGTATCCATAATGCCTGAGTTGGGAAGTTTCTTTTCCACTGAAGGCTTAAATTGTTCCATAGATGGTCATTTTTGCATTCTGCTGAGGCCATACGCAAGCAAGAATTTTCAGAATCATTGCCAAGAGCATCAATCCAAGATGTTGGTACTATTTTGATGGGAGCTGGATACGAGGTTGTAGTTCCCCTACTCATGTTCAACTATTTGTTTTACCTTATATCCTTCACAATCAAACATTCCATGGGATACATTTAGTAAATGAATTTTTATTAACCAAAAACAGTAACAACATAACCTTATTCCACTTAGTGAGACTGGCTACATGGTTCACATATTGGAGTCAGCTAAAGGCCAAATTATCAATAATATACTTACTCGTTGTAAGATCTCTACCTTCAATGTCTTTCTAGGTTTCCCTCTTCATAGACTCAAAAACCATGCAATACTCTTTTCACTAGTGTGTCTAGTGATCTTTTGCAGATGTTAAGACCACTTTAACTGATTTTTTGCACATGACTGTTCACACATCTATCTATATTAACATTCTCATCCTTGCTCTTCCAACCTTTTTTCTGTTATGTTATCCGTTAAGAACCCAATATTCACTACCATAGAATATTACTTCATTCTTATAGTTACTGGCCAACATTGAACTTGAATATTTTTGGGCTGATAAAGCGTAATTTTGGATGATAGGTATTCTTGAAAGGACCATCTTTATATGCCTTTAAAGGACTTGCAGGTCGGTTGGCCCCTGTTGGAGTTCATATAGCACTGCTACTTGTAATGGCTGGAGGAACTGTTAGTGCTGCTGGGAGCTTCAGAGGTTCGGTGACTGTGCCCCAGGGGCTGAATTTTGTTGTAGGTGATGTTCTGGCTCCTTCCGGCTTTCTCTCTTATCCAACTGAGGCTTTTAATACAGAGATTCATGTCAACAGATTCTACATGGATTATTATGAGAGTGGAGAGGTAAAAGAGATTTTGGTTATCTATGAAATTGTCATAATGATACTTGAATATTGCAATTGAACAGTATCCCTGAAATTTCAGCATGGAAAGGACAGTAAAAATGTTGATTCTTGGTTTATATTACAGGTTTCACAATTCCACACTGATCTTTCCCTTCGTAACACGGATGGGAAAGAAGTAATGAGGAAAACAATCAGTGTAAATGATCCCTTAAGATATGGTGGTATCACCATATATCAGACAGATTGGAGTATTTCGGCTTTGCAAATTCTTAAGGATAATGAAGGACCGTATAACTTGGCTATGGCACCTTTACAGATCAATGGAGATAAGAAGCTTTATGGTACTTTTTTACCAGTTGGAGATATTAACTCTCCTGACGTTAAGGGAATGTAAGTTTTTGGAAATTAGGTGTGATACCAAAACATTATCTTCAGCTCTTCTCATCCCTTTTACTTTCTTGTGTTGTGTTGAATTTTAGATCTATGCTTGCTCGTGATCTACAGTCAATCGTCCTTTATGATAAGGAAGGAAAATTTGTGGGAGTTAGACGGCCTGATTCAAAGCTCCCAATCAATATTGATGGCTCAGATATTGTCATTGTTGATGCAATAGGAAGTAGTGGCTTGGACTTGAAGGTGGCACCTTAAACTCAAAACATTGTATAGGTGTTTAACTTTGTCATTAACTCATTGTTTTATTTATACAGACTGACCCAGGTGTGCCACTTGTATATGCTGGATTTGGTGCTGTAATGATCACTACTTGCATCAGCTATTTATCTCATTCACAGGTAACATTGTTTGACATTGTCCATTTTCTCTCCATGTGATAATGGCGTTTATCTGAAGAAGAAACCAGTGACAATGACTGTTTGCCTAAATAATATTGCTATATCATCTGAACATGTCCTTTCAAGGAAATATCAATGTAGCAAATACATTTTGAACAAGTAGCATGATTTATATGACTAGGCTAGGACTGAAAAATAGCATATGATTGACCTGTTAATTTTTTTTATTGGTCAACTTACAGATATGGGCTTTGCAAGATGGAACAACAGTTTTCATTGGAGGAAAGACTAACAGAGCAAAGATAGAGTTTCCAGAGGAGATGAACCGCCTACTTGATAAAGTCCCTGAAATTGTGGAATCAACTCTATCTAAGCAAGCTGATAGCATTAGTGGTTAGCTTATGGCTTGAGACATCAAGATGGGTAAAGTTGCTCTTCAGTTGGATGACTGCAACGTATAATGGATTATTATGATCAATTTGGATAAATTCGTTGATTAACACTTGCACAAAAGAAAACAAAAGGTAGAATGAATCAAACTTATAAATTAAAATCAACCTATACATCTCCGGCTTTTTACAAGTTTTTCATTACTTTTTTCAGAAGTCGGGGATGTTTTGGTTGATTTTATCATGTTGAAGAAGTTTAACTCATTTTACTTCTTTATTTCTTTTTCATCAGGAGTTATTGCAAAATTTATCCAAATTAGACCTGTATAGAAGTGATAAAGTATTTTGGCATACAAATACATAAACTCTATCAATGAGGTACCCTGTTAGCTGATCAGCCATGGATTTTACAAAAGCTCAGAAGGATGCCTTCCAGAAGCAACTCAAGAAAACTTTTACAGCTATATTGCATGACCTTATCTAGATACACTCAGTTCAACATACATGTATTCCTTCTATTTATAGTTAAATTAATCAACACTATGTCTTGCGTTAGTTAGGCTCCTCATTTTAGTTGAATAGAGAATCAAGTTGAATTTGAATTCTTTTTTCTTATTCGTAAACTTGGTCTACAAAATATCTCAAAACTCACAAGGAAAAGATTAATAGATTAATGCAAGCTGCAGAGTGTGAAGCTTTTTTTTTGAAATTTGATTAGTCCATAATGTACAGGTACTGCAACTGCATTAAGTTGAACATCTTTTCTTTTCAATTTATTATATTAAGTTATTCTCATGTCATTTGGAATTACAAAGACTTAATACTGATCAGAGATGTATTTATGTTACTTTTGAATTTGATTAGTCCATAATGTACAGGTATTGTAACTGCATTAAGATGAACATCTTTTCTTTTCAATTTATTATATTAAGTTATTCTCATGTCATTTGGAATACAAAGACTTAAAAAGACTTAATACTAATCAGAGATGTATTTATGTTACTCTCCGTATTTATTTATGTTACTCTCCGTATAACCAAAATGTAGAGGTCTCATGACAACATTTATAAGATTTCTGAACTTTTGTTATTGATAATAAATTCAACAACAGCTGGGGCTGTAGTAACTTAACTCCTATGAAATAAATCCCTCGTTCCATGTATACATTGACAATGTATGTATGCAGACCTACTCTACACAAGTTGCATAGCTTCTTTTCGTTTCAACTCAAAAACCTTGATGAGAGCATCTTCAACAGCCTGTTTGAAAACCAATGATGCAAATGGTATTAAATGAAATTGAATAGAATATGAACACAAAAAGTGAATCACACGGTATCATTAGAAATTTAAATAACACAAAGGTTGCTTGCATCAGTTATTTCATTGATACTTAAATATCTGAGTTGGAAATAAACAGTAAGATAGTTTAATATGAGAGATGAAACTACATTTGCTACAGCTTTACAAAATGCATAAGTATGCTGGAGAAATCCAAAAAAATGAATAAGAATGAAAGGCTACAAGTTACCTTGTCTGGAGTGGATGCACCAGATGTTACACCAATTGTTATGGGACCTTCTGGCAACCAGTTTTCTTTCTCCACTAGTTCTCCATGCTAGTCCAGTAAATACATTTTATTAATAATTAGACTAAGATGAGTAATAACTTTAACAAGGTATAAATCTCTTATGCATGCTTACATTCAATTTGTGTGCTATTCTGTTTCCTGGACCAATTCTTTGATCACTGTCAATCCAATAAGAAGGGATGCCATATTCCTCAGCTATCTCTTGCAGGTGTGATGTATTGCTAGAGTTCCATCCACCAACTACTAATATGAGATCTACACCTTGCTCCACCAGTTTGTACATAGCATCTTGTCGTTCCTGAAAGAAAATTCAACTTAGCTGTTGGATAGACAGAAAGCTAACAAAACTGAATCCTAATTATGTCATGAATATATCATGTACGCTGCTAACTAATAACTAGTTTGACTTAACAATCACAATAGACAAGGGGAGTGAAACCACCTGTGTAGCATCACAAATTGTGTTGAAGCTCATGAAGTGTTCGTTGACCTTTTCCACACCATATCTGCGCATCATAGTCCTCTCCAGTAGTTTTCCTGCAAAATGATGAGTAAAATAAATACCACAATGACTGATTTGAGATTAGTTACTCACACAACCTCCCAAAAAAAATACAAACCAATCTCTTCTGTCTCTCCCTTGAGCATAGTTGTCTGATTTGCAATTCCAGTTTTTATTAGGTCCTTGTCTGGATCAAATCCCTTAGAAACAGCATATTTAAATTTCTGCACATAAATAAATAAATAATCATGATAGTGAAAACCACAGGGTTTAGAAAGCAAGATTAATCACATGATAACAAAACCATACCTCTAACAATGCTTCTTTTGTTGAACTGGATCCATTAAGTTCACCACCCAGAATATAGTCACAAACATATTCAGCCTGGATAAAGTAACAGTCATACAAAAATTACAACAAATTCTTCAAGGCATTCACCACACAAAAATTGAGCATAGCAGTAACTTAGGACAGACCTCTGACATATTCTTCACAATTATATATTTTCCAGCAAAAGAAGCAGTTGCCACAGTTTCCTCATGGGAATATTTGCCGTGAATTACTGAGGTATAATCTCCTTGCTTGTGCTTTTCAACAGAATTCCATACCTTAAAAGACAATTTTTTGAAGAACCAATCTCAGTATTTGGTGATACAAGACAAAATATATATGAATTGAAGTTATACAAATCAGCACAATATCAAACCATCTACACAAAAGAGTACCTTTGCAACCCATGGACAAGTTGTATCAACAATCTTAACATTTTTCTCACTCAAAGTCAACATCTCTTCCACTGCTGCTCCAAAAGCTGGCAATACGACTACATCACCATTGTCAATAACATCGAACTGTTTAGAACCTTCTTCCACAGGAATATTCTTCACTTTCATATCCTTTAGCCTCTGTATTAATAATTTATGAACATTAGAAAACAGTATATACAAGAAAAAGGGCCACAGTCAACCATCAAATTCAGGACATGAATAAACCCTTTTACCAACTTCCTGAACCGAATGGCATAACTTCAAACTACCTATTAAAAAAAATCAACATAAATGATAATGAAAGAAAATCCAAACAGACCTGAGTAACGGTAGGATTGTGGATTATTTCATTGGTAAGCCAGATTGTCTCAGTAGGAAACTGTTTTCTGGCCTCATAAGCAATTTGAACAGCCCTCTCAACTCCCCAACAGAATCCATATGCTTCAGCCAGCTTCACAGTGACATTACCCCATGTATACTCGAACCCATTTTCCTTCAAAGTCTTAATGATGTCACCTAAAATCACAAAAAATAGAACAAATGACAAAATCACTACACAACAACTAAGAAATCATAGCATGCAATTAAACAGCAGCATGACTTAGAAAAACCCCCAAAACAATTAAAAAACTAAAAAGACTCCATTTTTCATGAAACGTAAGAAAACCGTCCCACCTTACCAACACAAACCAACAATGACTTATCCAATCTCTCTCCCTCCATCTAACTCGGAACCGAAAAAAAACGCACACCCAGAAAGAAAGCACCAAATTTTTATATACAATTCGATTCAAAAGCACATCAAAGAAGTCAAACACTAATTCTGAACTCGATTCAAGAAACATACTGGTGTATTCGCTATTCATGAGTTGGAGGGTCTCTTCCTTGTGCCCAAAGCCTTTGCGGTTATAATTCTTACTCCGAGTAAGGTTCTTCCGAAACACCTTCGGGTTGAAGTCGGAACCCACAGCCGCAGAAGGGGAATCGGCGGAGCATCGGATGGAAAAAGGTTTCTGGCACCGGATTCTGGTGGGATTTTCCGGTAAAGCGATGTCCGTACGTGAAGCAGGGAAACGGCAAAGTTGCGTAGAGAAAGCCATGACAGATAGCATTACAGAACTTCAACCGAACACAACAATGTCTCAATGTACTTCACTTTTTTATGGCTGCAAACTCCTCTTCCCTGTTTTATATTTCAACTTTTCTTTATTTATTTTATTTATTGTTCAAAGCCACCTTTTTTATACTATTATTATATAATGTAAATATAATGGAATGTAACAAGACTTCTTACACTTCATTTTGAATTTTATTTTTTTATAATTTTTTTTTTCTGGTTCGGTTGCAGTTGTTTTCTGTAGCTTATATGATGCTGACCATATATTCAAAGGAACCTCGATGCTCCCGTGACCAACAAGGTCTTAATATTTTATCGTTTCCTAAATTTATAAAGAAAAAAGAAATCTCTTTCATGATTTTAATTTTCATTATGATATTTATGATAAAATATTTGTGTTAATTTTCTTTGTTTAGGGTTATTAAGAGATGCATTGAGACAAATTACACATCCCATCTATCTTTTCGATCTAGAAAATAAGCCTTAATATTTTATATAGTTAAATCACGAGTATGGCATTTAAATTAATATATTTTATAATATATTTAAAAGAAATAATATTATTATGAATATGATATTATGTTATTAAGGATATTAATCACTAAAATTTATTATTAATAAATAATTGTGGAAAAAGACAATATAAAATATTAAATTGGATTAAATGAGGTGAAACTGAAATTTAAGTAATATTAATACCCAATTAGTCTCCTGTTCTAGATAATGTGTGTGTGGAAAACCATTTAAATCACTTTCAAAGGGATTTTTGGCATTTTAAACAAGGTGGATTGTGAAGTTACATTGATTGCAACTGATTACCAAACACACCTTATTCAATGGTTATATCTCACACACACATTTAAGTTGAGTTTTTAAATGGATAAATTAAAATTCCACATATTCGTTTTTTATTACAAATTGCGGGATTAATTGACATATTTTAAATTTAAGGTAATTAACAAAAAAATAAGAACATAAAAAGATTACGATGATATTTTTTCTCACATATCTTTTTCCTTAAAAATATAAAAAATATAAACATAATTCAATTATTGATGTGTCATTTTAGAAAAAGATTAGACATCTCTAATTTAGGATTTCAAGAAAGTTCTCAGAATAACAAATTAGTTTTTAGTTTAATTTTCATATCGAAGAGTGGTGAGTTGGCTACCACCCATACTTTTACAAAAACTCTAAATAGCTCTTTTCTTTTTTTTTCTCTCTCAAATAACTTAATCGATAAACAAAAAAAATACATTAAAAATAAACTTGAAGTAGTGAAATTTCATTATCACTTAAAAAAGTGTGTCAGTGAAAAATTTTTTGCTAACACGTGTAAGAGCTCCGTACAGAGTACTGTTCAATTGGATAAGCACAGGCAACAGTTGAAAAAGTTGATTTATTTTGCTTGGAAACAGCTTTTATACAATTATTTTTTTACGCAATGGAAAATTTAAGTTTAGAGATATTATTTTACTTTTACAACTAAATAAACAACTTTACGAGGGATTCTCATAAATTATGTTCGATGTTATTTATGTTTTTGTCATCCCGTACAAAGTTTAATTGAATTATTTATTTTAAATTAAATCTGATTTCATTAAAATTGGACAATATACAAAACTTGATAAATTAACGTAATATATTATTCTTAACATTATACATATTTACCTATATTATAAAACTAAAAGAATATGCAAATATAATTAAAATATCTTTTATGGTATATACTTCAAGGTAAATAATTTAATTAATATAAATATAATATTAATTTCTTCATTTCTACATATAAAAAAGAATAACTCCAAAACCTAGTCCAATTTAATGGGACAAGGACGTGTCTTCATGTATACCAAGTGACGTGATAATATGAGCAAGATTATAAACATAATTTATTTTATAAAATATCAGAAATTTAATATTTTTTTATTTTTGTAAAAATGTTCTTCCATAAAACTTTGACATTAAGTTAAATTAAGTAAAAAAATATATATTTACCACAGAGAAAGTCAAAGTTAGATTTTTTTTCTTTTTTATTTTGTTGACCGACTGCGTAAGATTATATTTTAAATCTCATTAGGGTTTTCAAGATCGGGTGGCTTAGACTCTATTCTGTTGTTGCGTCTTTGACTATTATATAAGAGTTCATACTTTCACGAATAATTATTTAATTAATATATTAAAATTCTTTCACGAAAGTATTTCATTGTTGTATTTGTAATGTAATTTTATACAAATTATCTATTATATTTCTTTAAGTTTTTCCCATCTTAAAAATTTAAAAATAACATATAAAAAAACAAAATTTCCTTTAAAAAGTGAAGGAAAATATGTTTTATATTTCAATATTTCTAGTCAATATGTGTCTTTTATTGACTGGAAAATATTGTTAAGAGAAAAAATGTGAGGACTTGGTCATTCTTGACTGAAGAAATACCCTGGATTAAATAATTATTATCTCTTAACGAAGTCAAAGTTTCCTTATTTTTTTATTTTGATAAGATATTTGTAGTAGGTATTTGAATTTAACCTCGTATGGTACCTGTATAAACTATAAACTGTTTGCACACAGATATGTCAGGTTTGGTTTGGCATAAATACAAGTTGGATATTTTATGGATGCAAACTCTTTAACTCAGGTTCACACAGCTTCTATATCACCTACCTTTGTGATACAGACAAAATATATATAAAATTGTATCTTTCCTATTTGTTCACTATTTATGAATTAACTTATGTGACCAGATCTTCAAATTTTAGGTTGAAATATTTAATTTATTTTAATTTATTGTTTATTATTTGTGATTTTTAGCATTGCAAACAAAGTAGATAAATATTTAAAGAATAAAATGTTGAATAACCAACTATTGTGAATGAAATCAAGTACTATCAGTGAATAGGTTGATATTGTTTATGCAGTTTATATTGTGGGAAACGTGTTTTTTTTCATTACGAGAGTATAAGTAATTATCATCTCTTTATTTGATGCTGATGCTTTAACATGTTATAAATATCTGGATTTGTGTGGTATAACTGTAATTCATTACATCAATTTCTAAAAAAATATATATATAATTAAAAATCATTTCAATATATTGAATTGTTAGGAATAGAATTTAATATATTGATTTGTTTTGTTTTTTAAATATAAATTATGGAATAGTTTATAAAACATGTCTTTTTATTCATAAAAAGAAATGTGTTTAGTGATTCTTAAGATCAATTTTGATTAGAGTGTTTAATCTCTTAATATTAATTTTAAAATTTATTTTTACGAGATAAATGGAAATATTTATTTGATGATATAGATCTTAATATGTGGATTATTTATATGTGATATTTAATGTTAGAATATTTATTAAAAATATGAAGAATCGGTCATTAATAAATATTATTGATTTTCATTTATTAGAATTTTATAGTTATTAAGTCAAACTTTGGGATAAGGAAAAAAATGTGATTATTTGTATATTGAGGTGGTTAATGTTGTTGTTGGTAATGACTTTAAATTATCTATCTTTTCTAAGAGATGATATTATTGTTCTTAATAATGACTTTTATCGGAAAAACAATTTAAACAATATATGTAGTGGTATTGATGATTATTAACAAGTTTTTCACATATACTACATGTTTTTTTTTATGGTGACTTAGCTCACCCATTTAGTTTGAATCTTTCAACTTTTTCTTTTCTAAGTTGTTTATTATGGATAAAAACTTGTCATGTCATAAGCATAAAAATGTGAATATTGTATAATTTAATCTCCCTTTATTGCTCTCATCGCAGTTCCAAATAATATAATAATAGTTATAGGTTTGTTGCTTGTGGAAATAATTCCTTGTAAGGTGTTGGTAGTATGTAGAATTTGATTTCTAAAATGTGAGCGGATATATTATGAGAGAAGACTTTTAAATCATCCCGTTTGTCTGGTAGATTGCCTAAAAATATTTTTGTAGTAGTTGGAAAAACCAACTGAAATAAATTATGGTTATGTTAGGATTAAGTTTGAGGCCACAAGGGTTTCGGTTTAGTCCTTTTAGTTTACACTTAATTTTTGTTAGTTTTTGTCATGTGAGACCGCAATGGAATGCTTGAACGGTGTAGGTTATTAAGGTGTTTTTTCTAAATTTTAAAAAAAAGTATAAACTTACACATTACTATTAATATAATATACATTACTATTAATATAATATATAAATAGGTACAATCCTCACTTCTTATATATTATAAAATTTAATTATAGATAAACTCAATTATTAAGAATATGAGACTGCTTAAATGATAAATTCTTTTCCATTTTAAAAAACAAGAAGTCTCAATCATTGAATCAAAAGATACACTATTAACATTAATATATAATTGTTTTGTTATTTATAGATGTACACTCAGATGGTGTTACAACTTAAAAACTCATGAAAATTTGAAAAACTATTAATATATATATATATATATATATATATATATATATATAGATATATGTTTCACTCATAATATAATCATATAAATTAATACATTAGATTATACAAATTTTAAGATTGTTATAAAATAATTGTCCTATTATATCAAATTGAAAATACATTTTTAACATGTTTCAGAAGAAGTCGAGCGTAACAAATTATAATACTTTACTTATTAAATTGTCATCTGTTAAAAAGTTACAAGTTAAATAAATTATCTTTTAACAATGATGATTATATATAATAATAATAATAAATCCTAGTTAAAACTAATAGTTAAAAAAAACTACTTATACCATTAGTATTATTGGCAACCAAAAATATACAGGAAAGTCGAACTTTATACTAGAAGTAAACTATGTGGATAAAAGAATAATTTGCAAATGTTTCTTATTTAATACGTACAAGGAAATTTTACGAGTAAGAAAAATTGTTAGTATGTTTTATGGTTACAACATAGTGCGATTTTTCATGTTAGAAATGGACTTTTTTCCAATATTTTAAACTTAACTTATAAGAAAAACTTTAATCATATTTTGTGGTTGTAGTTTAGTATTTTGAGAAAGTTAGAAAACAAAAACAAAATTAATAACTATACATATGAAAGAATTGCGCATAGATATTTTATTGGTTTCTACCAATCCAACTTTTGTCGACATTTCAAATAATATAAAAGCAAATGACTCTAAAACCTAGTCCTATTAATGAGACAAAAGCTAGTCAGGTGGGTTGTCCCTCCCAATGGAGAACTTTCAAAATTCTAACAAGTGGCAGTATTATTCAATTTATATTTGTAATTTATTTTTAAAACAGTGATAAATAACACAAAACTAAAATTTCATCAAAATTTTATTTTTCCTTTTCTATTTTCTAAAAGTATTAATCCATAAAACTTTAAAACTAATCGTTAAATTAAGTAAAAATTTCCCAGAGCGAGAGATAATGTCAAATTTAGATAATTTGTGAAATTATTTTTTAAACTTTGCGGCGATTTTCCTTGGTTCTTATTCTTCAAAAGAGATCCGATGGCTCTGACTTCTTTTTCAGTGGCGGCGGATAGGATTCTTTCTTATGCTTCTTCAAATTTAAGTATGCAAATTATTATAGTCTAAAAATAGTTGCAATTGATTTTAATTAATTAATGTTAAATTATTTTTTGACATAAAACTAATGTCAAATTATTAAATATGACTAAACTCGTTGGTAGTTTAGTTTGCGAGCTATATAATTAAAGTCTTGATAGATGATCTTTTAAATGCAAACATAACTATGTGATGCTTCAAATTTATTTATCTAACCACAATTCAGCGAATGCAAGGGGTGATTAATCTAATGTTAGACAATTATAATTTAATTTAGAAAAATTAGAAGGATAAAATATAAACAGTAGTATTTACTATTTTCTATTCGACTTAAAAGCACAATACGTGCTTAAAATAAACATAAATGAGAAATATAATAAAAATAATAATAATTTAAGTTAACCTGGGTTGAAACATACAAATTACTGTTCTAGAAGATAAAACATTTTCACCATACTGATGTATTAGTATAACGTAATGTTATTCTCCCAAAAATACGTTAACTCCGTTGAATTAATTTTATGAACAGAAAGATTCTCAATCTTGCAATCACGTTAATTCCGTTAAATTATTTTTCAGTAACAACAAATTTATAGTAAATATATGATGTTGTTGTATATACCTAATGTTCCATTTACATTATCTATGCCCGTAGAGATTATATAATTATATACATAGATTTATTATAGTCCATATATATATATGCATTTCTTACTATTTAAATATTGTTTAGACTTTTCAGTTAACCAAACAAACACTGTTAATTAATGACAAACTTATGAATATGATGACCATAAATCTCATTTTGCCTGTACATTCATGAAACACGTGTTTCACAACAAATTTAATACTATTAGCATGAAAATAAGTAACATATTGGAACAAATATAAGTTTTCTCAATAATCTATAAAGTCAAACAAGTTAAGAAGAATAAGTAAATGACACAACTCATTATTTAGACTCCAAAAATAATTTTCAAGTTTAAAATTACTTTTTGTATTCTCTTGAGATATAAGGACACGACTCAGAAATATACATCAATAAAAACTAAACGACAATTATTCACACAAGTAACTAGACAAGTCAAATCATTTCCCCAAATATAATTAAACAAAAGGAACAATTTCCTACCAAATCAAAAAGAATTTTTTAATGCTTAATAAGAATCCAATAAAACATTAAGGTTAGGAAAAGGAAACACTACACCAAATGTGGATGACCAAAACTAATATGTGAATACATCATCATTTCCAATCAATAGTACAAGAATATTTTCTTTACCACTTGAATACCAACCATCTTCTCCTCCTCAAGTCTTCTTCTTTTTCACATGGACAGATTTTTGGTGAAGTAAAAACACTTTTTCTAAATAAGTATTTTAATGATAAATTTTGCATGTACACTCATTTCATGTACCATAAATAAATTTATTGTTTAAAGTTTTGTATTTTGATACAAATAATTTACAACCTATTTTATTGTATTTGTTTGAGTTTGAGTCTATGATAAAGATGAAATACTAATTCAGAAAACATATTAGCTTTTAAAAAATGTAAACGAAAAAAAAAATATTTCTACAATATTATTTTTATACAATAAACAAGAATTGTATATTCTGATATTACCTAGTATAATAACAAATAAATAAAATCTGTTGACTTTCTTGAAGGATTCAATGCATGTGGTGTGTGATTCACAAGATTTTAGAATCTGTGAAGAGTTTAATGTTGTGGTGCAGTGGGTGCATGGACGGCGTGTGAAGCAGAAAGATGTTGACTGAGGATAATGGAAACATGTATAAAGAGGAATTCGTGGAAACAAATTAGTTTTCGAGACAGTCCAAGAGAGAGAGAGAGTAGAGCCGTACGAGGTTGGAACATATGGCCACCCCACTCTGCTGCACTCCTCTGATTGTGACACGCACACTTCCTGTTCCTCGCCTTCATTTATTCACCGTAACCAAACCATATCAGGTCTCAACTATTCAAAACTTCTATAAACTATTTCAGATTCACTTTTAAACCTCAATATTTGTATCATCATTCATCAACTTCTAATATAAATTTAATCCGAGTTTAATATAGGAGTCAGTAATACTATGGCTCTATAAACTGAGAATGCTGGATGAAAAGGACAAAACTGATTCATGACTAACACAGCAACCATTCTAGGATGAAGATAGAGAATCTCACACCATGGTAATGGTTATGTATTTGCCACTTTGGTCTCATTATCGCCTTTCACTCTCTTCAACTTAATCCAATAAACCATAAGGTAGAGTGCCAACAATTTCAACACGACTCTCAGAATCATCATTTTCATTTTTTTTTAAATTATTAAAAAGACATTATTATCACAAACATCAAACAAGTATTTGTACAGAATAAATGATTATACTGTTATTATATAAAACTATATACTTTTTTTAGTTATAGAGATTTTTTATTGTTATTTATTAATCTAAATATAAGTTTGTTTTTTTTTATAATAAGTTTGTTTAATTTATTTTGTTGTCCTTTTTAAACACAATTGACCCTCGTATTAAAAGTAGTGTAGAAACAATATTCTAGTAGTTAAATTTGACTATCTTTTATCCATTATCAGAAATGTTTCACTCATTAAATTAATTTTAATAATTTATTAAAATTATTATGAGACATCACGAGTAAGATTGTGTCAGTACTCTCTAAATAATAAAATTAATAATAAATAATTAATTAATAAATCTATATTTTTTGTGATCCATTTTAATTACACATACATTATCATTATTTACACTTTTTTTTTTATTATAAATATTTATTCTATTATCAATTTATCATTTTGTATGTTTGTATATTCGTATGGATTTTTATGTATATATATATATTTTTTTTTTCTTTTTTATTTTACTAATTCTATTACTCATCTTAACTACTGAAGTAAAATTGTGTGTACCAAATTTTAAAAAAAAAAATGTATGTATGAGCTTAAAAAATGTATGTATGAGCTGGCTCCAAAATAATTTTTCAGGAGCTCATAATAACTTTCCCATCATAATAAAAGCTTTTGGCTTTTCAACTCCAAATGTCAACTGTAGCAAGACAACGAAAACAAAACAAAATAATAGAGATGTTTGTGGATTATACAGGGTCATCAGTCACATTTCACTAGATGCTTCTCCTAGATTTGTCTGAGGGGATGGAGAAGAAGATGAAGTTCACCATTCCAAATAATTTGATCTATCATTGTCCAAACTGAGTGAAAGGTAAACTTCAAGACAAGTCATAAAACTAATCCTTAATTCAAAGTTTAATTGTAGTTAGAGTTTATAACTCCTTTTTAGGGTATGTTATACCTCAAAATCATACTCAAATATTGTTTGGCAAGTTCAGTTTGTATTTGCCAACTACTTGCACTAATTATAATATTCTTTATGACACTTTTATAGTCCTCTTGTGTTAACTATAAATAAAAATTATTTCTTGTTAAAAAAAGAAGCTAACTCAATTTTAATAGATAAAAAAAATTACATGTACTTATATCATGTCATAGAATAAATATTAAATTTAACCTAATTTTATAAAATCAATTTATAAAATAATATTTTTACTTTATATTGTCATTTCCTTATTTCTTTAATCATCTTGAAATCTCAATCTAAATTTTTATAGGAACTCTAATTAAAACCATCTATTTCTTTCCTTCATAAATAAGACAATCCTTTCCAAATCCAATGGGAATTGATGCTAACATATTTTTCAGTCTTCACAAGAAATCTTAATAATTGGCATAACACCATGAAAGAAACTTTTTTTAGTGCCAAATAACAACGAATATATATATGTTAACTTGAGTAACAGGACCAGGGAAAGCGAATGGTATATTATTTGACGGCAAAATATTGTCTGTTTTTTGCGTAAGAATCTCAGTATTGAAAAAAAGGAATCTTTTTTATTGTGTATGACAAGGGTGGTTTTGTTTATTTTTTAAATCATTATGTATAATTAGTGTTGACACAACTTTTTATTAAAAAAAGTATTATAAATGTAAAGCTGATAAAAATATATATTTATAATTTATACTTCAAAAACTTGCCACCAACATTTTTTAACTAAAATATCTCCTTCATTACACCTCTTGTCTCAATGAATATCTGAATGTGAGTTGATACTGTTTAGGTATATGAAATATGAAAAAATATGACAAAAGAAAGATTAAAAAAATGGTAATATTTATAAAATAAAATGCTAAATAAATTATAATTTATATACTGAATATAACTTATGATTCATAATAAACATAAAAGTTGGGTTTTATATATCTCAGTATTACACATATATTAAAAAATATAACTAATATATGTATAATAATTTTAAATAAAACATATAGGCAGTTTAGATTTAAGAGAAAGGTAGCAAATTTAGAAAATAAAAATAAAAATAAATGGAGTATACAGGTAACTGAGTTTTGTTATTAAGGATGGAAATAAATATGAATTAATTTTTAAAATTAATTAAAAATAATATTGAAATGAAAAATAAACACTAAATTAAATATTTTGAAAATTAATTTGTGACACATGGTGTAAATTAAATAAGACACGTTTTTCCTCTAAGATTGAGAATTTAAATGTATGTTATAATAATTAATAATTGTCTTATAATAAAAGACAAAAATAAAAAAAATAAAAAATATATACATACATACATTGTTAACTGATCTAATATCATTGCATGAGTTTAATATAGCTTATTTAATATCAAATTACAACAAATTCTTCCTATGCACACTTAATAACTTGAAAAGAAAAAAAAAAAAGGTAAATTTATCAAATTTTTTCAAACAATTTTAACAAAATACACTAATATATAAACAAGAATGGTTTATATTACAAGTTAGGGTAATATTGCATAAGAACAATTTCTTTTAAGGTGAAAAAGACAAAAACTAATTTATAGTCAGATTTTTTTAAAGGTGGCCGCTGCAAAAAAGAACGGACTCAACTAGGCTCAAGATAGCTTTCAGCACCATTGTTTTTATTTAAGTGTCCTTGTTTTTAATCTTAGACAAAGGAAAAAAATTGTTTGTACAGTACTAAATAACCAAAAATTTCTCTTTTTTTTTGTCTTGGTAAGACCACCGAAAGCGAGTGAATGAGATCGAAAGGTGAGCTGGAGTAAGCTCACGTTCTTATCCATAAATAAAATTGAACATGCAAACGTAAAAGAAATACTAAAAACAATTGATGCCTATAAAGTGTTTGATACTTTTTCCTTATTATGAGTGCCATAAATGAATGTAATTGGGGAAGCAGTGTTGGTTGAGCCTTGTCAGAAAAATGTCCATTGAAAGATAAATCACCCTGCTCAAGATTTTTCTTGGTAGAAACAATTCTCTGGTATTGGAGTGACCACCTTATCCTTTAAAAGCTCTGTTAAAATTAGGTGTGCTCTCGATTCTGCAGTAAAAAAAAAAAGTTTAAACCATAGTAACATACAAAAAAGGGTCTTTACTTGGAAAGAGTGGCTGGTCCATTATCTGATATTGTATCTATATGTGGTGCCCACGTCATCTGCAGCAGATGTGGATACTGATACAATTGGTGCTTCAGGATATGGTGAAGTGGGAGGGTTCAACTCAGGATATCTGCATCAGGTAACAAGCATAACAAGAAAGAAATTCATCAAGAGTTCATCAATCTACAATGAATCATAGCAAGTTAATTTTGCACTTGCCTATAACATACTTACCTAGCTTGAAAATTAACACACTAAGCTTGCAATGCTTAGAAAAAATGAAATTCATTTGGTTTTATTTACTAGTACTATGATACTCTTGCTTGAAAAAAAAAAGTTAGCATTATTGACGTGTGTTTGACACCAGACCCCCAAACAATGTTTTTTGTTGACAGTGCTACATTATGGTTTCCTTGAAAACATCAATACGCGGCTGTATTTCAGGTCCCTATGACAGTCCACTGGGGCCAGTATTGCTTCTTGTGCCTTCCTTTTTCAAAAGGGTGCTCTCTAAAACAAACCTCAAGCAGAATTAGGCAATCCATTAAACTACTTTATGGTCTTAATATGTGAATAATCACTAGTGTTTAACTACAAACTACAACTATGAAATTGTTGCACACAGCTAGGACATGAGAAAGTTTTCATATTCACTTGAGCATATAGCTTCAGGGAGGACAATTATGAAGTTATTTACTTTTGCAACAGTTGCTGCAAGATAGAGAGAACAAACAATTTGCGTTTCTGTGTTTTCAACTTTTAGTACAATGTGAATTAATCATTAACTGATTAGGCCAGACTGGTTTCAGTGTTAGTGTTTGTTTTAGTGTTCAAGATTAAGGCTTAACAAAATTTGACCCATTCACTGATAACAATTTAAAGCTTCTCTATAGATGGGCTAAAACTCCAAAACAATCTGTTATTCAGAACAGCACATGATTATTCCATAACTTTCTTTTACCTTGATCCCTCCACTAGTACTTGCAAAACCAAACTTCAATTTTGTTCAATACTGTGCGTGCACATATTTATAAAGCATGTCTATTTTACACAAGATATTAGTCATAATTTTTTTAAGTAATTAGTTATCTTATCACGCTACCTAAACTATTTTTCAATTAATCAAGAAACATATTTTGGCAGAGGGAAGAAGCAGCATTTATCACCTGAAGCTTGAGCTCTGGTACATATATAAGTTCTGTAATACACATAAGAGTTTCAAAACCTAAAAATATAAAGGTGCAAAGTCATTTTGCTATCTATATAAAAGTGCATAGAGAAAGTATAGAAGTGCTTAAAGAATGCGTCTAAAACATGTAGAAACAAAAATTTATGCACAAGACCAAGCCCAACCGAAAGAAAAATAAATAAAATCAAAAGCCATTTCAAGCAAATAGACAAAAACCCAATTAAATCGAAACATCCAAGAACACTCATTTTGATTTATCCAAATCATTATCTAGTTCAAAATAAATATAAATCATCAAACACCTATAAGGCAATTTGTACTCAAATCAAACATTCTAAAAACTTAAAAATATAGATTTAAACTTAATAAAGCACAATCTGTTCACTTTTTTTTTTAATTATACCTCATTTGACTTAGCCATTACAAATGTTCAAAATCAATAATATATTTATATAAATCAAACCAACTAACTAAATCAAGTAGGTTACTTTCAATATTTCAACATTTATACCATCACAAGTAGAATGTAAATATAGTTTAAGATAACTCCTCTTATCTGGAAATTACTTCTATTCTGAACAATTGTTAGGGATGGTTGAAAAAACACCAAAATTCCATATATTTAGAAAAATATAACCAATTAAAGTCAACAATTAAACTAGTTAAGGAGATTATTTTTCTCAAATAACCAATCTAATAATAAGTTTTAAGTAAAAAAAATTAAGAGATTTTTGAAGTGTTACTTTAAAATGAAACATGATCAATTCTAAAAACTCCAAAACACTTATATTACATATCTGATTTAACAAAAATTGAGAAATGAAGTAAGAAATTTAGAACAACGGGAGGGAGGGAAGGGGAGTTAGAGAAATAAAGGACAAAGAAACAAATGGAATTAAAAAAGAAGTGGGCTTTGGCCCATGTGTTACAAGGATACCTCATGAAAGGGGAAATGTTAGCATGGGAAAGAGTCAAAATTATTTTTAAACAATATCATTAACTTATTTTAATTTAGATCATGTCAGTTTAAAGATAGCAATATAAAATTATAAAGAATTATTTATTTGACTAAAATTGGATTTAACAATAAAATAAGAAGTCTTTTATGTCAAACAATTATTATCAATAATCTATAAAGATTATGGAAAATTTTCTAGACTCACAAATATATGGAAAAGGCTGCTGTAAAACCAGCCACTTTCTCCCTACACTGTGTATGCCAGAGTAGTAATATTGCCTATATAACAGATATCAAAATATCATGCAGAAAAACTGTGTTACTCCTTCTGAACAAGTTATAAGGATTAAAGAATAGCCAATTTATTTTTTCTTCAACAACACTCTTGTCCCTTTTTGTAATTTAAATTTCCTGTGTTGCAATTTACATAAAATAAGAAAAAAGTATCACTTTTCTTGTTCATTTTGTTTAATTTCATCACAACATTGTTATTTCTGAATAAATTGGGCTAATTTTGTAACACTATTGGTGAATATATGTGACAACTTTTCTGTAACCTTCTTGTTTCTATGTAGATGGATATAATAACTTTAGGCATTAGATTTTTTCAAACCACATAATTGAGAAAAGAAAAGGGTTATGGTGTTGTTGTGAAATCTATGTGATGATACCTCAAGGAGTCACAGTTGTGGGGCAGGGGCAGAGATATCATATCCACAGAGAATAGAGGATGGCATTGGTGCCAGTGAGAGAAGATAGCAATGGATAACATGATCAAAACTAAACTTCACAAATCCCCTTCTCATTTTCAATCCTCCAAATCCTTCTACCTGTGCCTATGGAGGCCTTCTCCGTCACCCTAACCACCATCCCCTCCTCTTTGTCACATAGAGGGGCCACTGAGAAAGCTTGTGCCCATGTTAACCTTTCCCATTTCACAAGGTACCCTTGTACCACAAGGTCAACAAAACACAAAATTCGTTGCACCAGAACTCAAGCTTCAGGTGATAAATGTTGCTCCTTTTCTCTCACAAAATATGTTTTTTAATTTGGAATATAAGTTTTTTGTTAGGCAGAAGTTACTTAATTTTGTTCCAATTCAATCAATTTTAGACTGAGAATCAATTCATAAACCTGAGATCAAACATGTAAACTTTAATCTGAAATAATTTTTTTTTTTTTTTTTTTTTTTTTTTTTTTTTTTTTTTTTTTTTTTTTTTTTTTTTTTTTTTTTTTTTTTTTTTTGTGAATCTAAACATGCACCTTGTATACTAGGTTCAACAAAATCTAGTGTGGGTACTGCTGAGGGGATATCTGAGAAAACGGATTCCAAGGATGACAACTTAGTATATGTTGCGGGTGCTACTGGTAAAGTTGGTTCACGGACAGTGAGGTAGGTTTATTAGTTGTTACTCTGCATTTTCCTTTCAAAATCTTAATCTTTTCAAAATGCTAAGTAATGGTAGTCTCTCTCATACAGGGAGCTGATAAAGCTTGGATTTAGAGTCAGAGCTGGAGTGCGTAGTGCGCAGAGGGCGGGTGCCTTAATTAAGGTGGCGTAGTAATTAATTATTTGAAAAATGTTATGTGACTAATATCTTGTGTAAAATAGATGTGCATTAATACATGTATGTGCAGAGTGTTGAACAATTGAAGCTTGATGGTGCAAGTGCAACTGGAGGGGGACAAGGTAAGGCAAGAAAGTTTTGAAATCAATATGTTTTGGTTCCAACAACAAAATACTGGTGTATTGAATAACATTGTTTTTGGGTTTTAGCCCAGCTGTAGAGAAGCTTGAAATTATGGAATGTGATTTGGAGAAAGCAGATACAATTGGATCGGCATTAGGCAATGCGTCAACAGTGATATGCACCATTGGTGCCAGTGAGAAGGAAGTTTTTGACATCACTGGACCCTTTCGGATAGATTATCAGGCCACCAAAAATCTAATTGATGCTGGTAACAAAGAACTTTCACTATCTTATGTTTAAATGCCATGTGCATTCTGTATGTTTTGGTCTTTATTTGTCTTGGCATTGTTTGCTGCTCCAATTTTTTTAAGCCTCAATCTTAATCTTGATCTAAACACTAAAACAAATACAGATACTGAAATCAGCCTGGCCTGATCAGTCAATGATTATTTTTGTTAATTCATATTGTACTAAAAGTTGAAAACACAAATGTAAAGTTTGTTGTCTGTACCTTGCAGCAACTGTTGCCAAAGTAAACCACTTCATATTGGTTACTTCACTAGGAACGAACAAAATTGGCTTCCCTGCAGCTATCCTCAAGTGAGTATGAAAGCTTTCTCATGTACTGTATTCAACAATTTCCATGTTTGTAGTTTGTAGTGAAGCAGTAGTTATTGTTCACATATTAAGGTCATAACGCAATTCAACTGATTGCCTAATTCTGCATCTGAAGTTTGTTTTGGGGAGTCCTTGTTTGGAAAAGGAAGGCAGAAGAAGCACTGGTGGCCAGTGGACTTCCATACACAGTGAGTCATTATGAATCCCTCATACTAATTTCACCCAAGTGCAGGGTTGTATTTGACTAATTATTTTGTCAATCCTCAGATAGTGAGACCAGGAGGTATGGAGCGGCCTACTGATGCTTTCAAGGAAACTCATAATATAACCCTATCAACGGAAGACACTTTATTTGGCGGTCTGGTGTCAAACCTTCAGGTACTTACATGTGAAATGTTTTCTTGTGTATAGCTATAAATTATGGTAGGCATATGGTACATGTTAACTCTGATTTTCAAACTAACAGTACCCAAGTACTGATAATAAATAAAAGTAAGTGAAGTTCGTTTTTCTAATAATTGCAATTCAAGAAAAATGCTTTTGTGTGTGATGGAATGTGATTACAAGAAGCTCTCAGTTTTTTGCTTGAAAATTGATACAAAAATAGTATTACTAAATGTTATTCTTATTCTACTTTCCTTTTGGCACTCTTCTAGTTTGTGATTATATATTTTCTTGGTATGATCATTGCCAATCTAATTTCATAAAAGCAAGTTACAATGCATTGACTGGAAATTGAGGATCATGCTAATGAGTGTCCTGAATGAGAGTGCGTTAGTAGAATCCAACATTACAATTGCTCACAAAACCTTTGTTCTTTTGATTCCTTAACCACTGGATATGTATTATCATTGTCCTTCCCATAATCCCCACCCTGAATCTAGTAGGTAATGTATATGTATAAGTTAAATATGATTGCTACCTTAACTATCTGCTGTGTTACCATAGAGTATATCTGATTACGAATATGTATGCACTGACGTAAGTGCCACCACTTTTAATTAATCCATGCTTGTTTGATTCTTGTCTGCACATACAGAACAATATATATAATATTTACTGCCCCATGTTGCTTGTATGCTTTGAAAATAATTTAAATATGTTGGCAGTTGTTGTTGCCTCTTATGAATATTAGTATGTGCTGTTGATTAAATTGGTAAATAAGTTCTAGCAAGTGCAAACTTAACTTGCTCTGATTCATTGCAGATTGCTGAACTCTTGGCAGTCATGGCCAAGAATCGTGATCTATCATATTGTAAAATAGTGGAGGCAGTTGCAGAGACAACTGCACCACTGACTCCCATGGAGGAACTTCTTGCAAAGATACCTTCTCAACGCCCTTACATTTCTTCACGCAAGGTACTTCCTTCCTTATATAGTCTTGTACATTCTAAAGGGATGGTTGAATCTTGAAGCATAATAGTGGATTTCATCCTGCTTATCAGTTCAACTTCCCACTGAGGGTGCTGTTTTTTATTAGCCATTCTACCTTGCTATTGCTAACCAGTGATATTAGTTAATTGTTTATTGGGATGGTTCAGGTACCAGACATTCCAGCGGCTACTATTCCAGACCCTCCTGCTAATGTTGTGACTGCAGAACCAAGTGTTGTCACTGAGCAAGAAACTTCACAACCTAAACCAGTGGCTATTCCAGATCCTCCTGCTAATGTTGTGACTGCGGAACCAAGTGTAGCCACTGAGCAAGAAACTTCACAACCTAAACCAGTGACAAAACAGCCACTTTCCCCCTATACCGCGTAAGCAAATTGCAAATTTTCCCTAAACAACATTGAAATGTTATGCAGTGAAATATTTTACTCTTTCTGATTAGGTAATAAGGATTAGGACACAACCAACTTTTCATTGTGGAATGTACATGCATAAACTAATACGATGCATATTTTATCAGCTATGATGATTTGAAGCCTCCATCATCTCCATCGCCATCTCAGCCTGGTGGTGGGAAACAAGCAAAGATCAGTGAGACAGTGCCAAAACCAGACATTCCAGCTGCTATTATTCCAGATCCTCCTGCTAATGTGACTGCGGAACCAAGTGTTGCCACTGAGCAAGAAACTTCACAACCTAAACCAGTGGCAAAACAGCCACTTTCCCCCTATACCGCGTAAGCCAAATTGCAAATTTTCCCTAAACAACACTAAAATGTTATGCAGTGAAATGTTTTACTCTTTCTGATTAGGTAATAAAGATTTAGGACACAACCAACTTTTCCTTGTGGACTGTAGATTCATAAACTAATTCGATGCATATTTTATCAGCTATGATGATTTGAAGCCACCATCATCTCCATCACCATCTCAGCCTGGTGGTGGGAAACAAGCAAAGATCAGTGAGACAGTGTCAAAACCAAGTGCTTCAGATACTCCAAGAAGTGTGCCAGGAGTAGATGGCATCACTCAAGCAACATCTTCATCCAAAGTGGAGAAGTCTCTTTCTCCTTATGTAGCGTAAGCTGCCTTCTAATTTTGTGCTTATATTTTAATACACATTACTGTTTTTCTTGCCTGAAAGCCCTACCATGTGTTTCATTCTTTGTTAATACACATTAGCACCTAACCTTATGTAGTTTGGTTTTCAGCTTATGTCAATTCTGTCACTGCCCTCTGTGATTTTGTTATGTTTTTTGCCTGAGGCCATGTTATGCCTGCAGATATCCTGACTTAAAGCCTCCCACTTCACCATCTCCTAATGCACCAATTGTATCAGTTTCCACATCTGCTGCAGAAGTTGTGCCACAGATAGACACAATATCAAGTAATGGAACACCCCCACTTTCAACTGCAGATGAACCAAAGGAAGAACATCTCCCCGGACCCAAGTCAAGACCATTGTCACCTTATACGATGTGAGCTTCTTCCAACTTGCCTTCAAATTTTCTTGTTTCTTCTCCAATGACTCTTCATTCCTTGTGTAAGGCATGCTGAATAATTACAACTTTTATTCTTTTATCAGTTATAAGCTATTTCTGTAAGAATTCCTTTACTCCAATGATATTTTCAAGTTGCTTAAGATTCAATATATGCAACCCTATTGGAGTTGCTCTTAGTTCACTCTTGTGGTTTCTTGGAGGTAGTGTTAACATTCATTGAAATGAACATCCAGGTATGAGGACTTGAAGCCTCCTGCATCACCATCACCTTCCTTCAGAAATTCCTAGGAATTGCTTTCCTATTCAACCAGACAAGGTTAGAAATGCAAATTATAATTATTATATTATAGTAAGGTTTATGCTTTATTTATACTGTGGAAGTTACTGGACACATAATTTTGATAGAACTATGCGGCAACAACTCTTGGAGGATCAGCATGGTCACTCAAATATGAAGAGAATCATTTCTGGGAATTTAAACTTTCTGCAGTGTCATTTATTTCTTTATAACCTTTTTGGCTAAACCAACAAACACTATTGCTCCTTTTTGTAATATATTTTCCCTATGTTGCAATTTAGACAAGGAAAAGGTATCACTTTTCATGTCCAAAAAATTTATTTTTATTATTTTCATGTTCAATTTTATTTACGGGTAATTAATCGCTTTCCGTGGTCTTCTAATTTGGATTTGAAAAGGATTTTCTTATTTATCAAGGAGACAAATAATATATGCTTTTAGTTATTTAGTACCTAGGAAAAAAAATCGTGTTTTTTGCCATTATCACCCTATAGGTGTTTTCGATACGTAACATTATCCTAAATTGTAATATCGAGCATTTTCATTTCCACGTATAGGGATTTGGCAAAAAAATAAATAAAAATATTGATTGAAAAAATTGGATAAATTTTGTAAATATGAAAATAGATGAAAATAAGTCTTTATCATGTTTAATATTTAGGATATCATAGAATTCACTGTAAGACATATTGTTCTTATATTGGTATTGATATTTTGAAGGTTCAAGATGCATAGGGTCCTTCTTACCTTACACTAGTCTTATATGTTTCATTTATTTTTCTAAAATATTAATGTTTTGTGTATAATATTTTGAATTTAACTCTTCTGCTAAAGCAATTATTAATTTAATTTTTTCTCCCTTTTTTTTTCACATGGCTCGTCTATAATTTACATGTTTTATACCTTTTTTAAAAATGATTTAATTCCTTTTTAAAATATTCTATTTTACTATATATATTTATATATATATATATATATATATATATATATTTATATTTTAATTTTTGATTTAAAAAGTTGTTATACCCATTACAATAGTCATCACTTGAGTTTTAGACTTTTATTTTAAATGATTCAAGAGTCACTGCAAAACTGACCTTCATGACTACATTTTTTTACAAAGATTATAAATTCTAAATCAAAATAAATTAAATACTTAGCACCTATAAAACTGTTAGGTGAATTTAATAAAATTTTGTTACTTTTGTTTGTAGGTCTAAATTCAGTAAGCGAATTATGATCCGTTGAATGTATTCAAGTCCGGAAGTAATATTGTCGAGTGAATCTTGTGTAAGATTTTTCATTTTGTAAAATTTTCAATTTTTTTTCTTTAACTAAAACAAATTTCCAACCAGTTTTAAATGTTAAATACATTTACATTAATTTGACCAATTTTAAGTATACAAAACAAATCCAATTATAAAATGAATTTCAAATATTTGTTATCCCATTTTATAAAAATCTAGCTTTCTCAATCAAATTTAAAACATCAAACTTCAAATATTTCATACTATAATTACTTAAAGAAATCTCTTCATACTTATTTAACCATGTAAAACTCACATGTTTTTTCAATTAATAAAAGGAATCTCACCATAACAATGCTAACCATCTAACAATTCTAGCAGTTTTGCAAACCATTATTTACAACTACTTAAAATAATTAATTATATAAATATACTCTTATAATCAAAATTTACCATCCAATCTAAAGTGAACATCATTGTATAATAAAATATAAACACTCATCAATTTAGACTAAGTTAGCATTCAGTACTCCAAATATTTTCATCTTAACTTAACATTTCATGCATTAATCACTTATTAACCAAGTTCATAATACTAATACTTGTAAAATTAATTTTCATTTCCTAAATTCTAAATCCTAAAATTTAATTATTCTAATAACTTTAACAAATCTAATTTTAAATTAGGCTTATCAAGAGTTTGAGACTAATTGAACTTGTTTGGACCTCAAAAAAAATTTTGAGCCGAAATTCAAAATCGGAAAGAATTTAAATTTCAAAATTATAAGACCTCTAATTTTAGAAATTGTATAAAGTTGTGTAAAATTGATTTTGGACTTTATATTTTGGACTATATAAAATAGGATTTTGGATCTCATATTTTAGGCTAAGTAGAATAAGATGTTGAAGTTTGAAGCTTGTAAGAAAAAGTGGACCATCACCTTTGAAATAAGCCTCTTAGAAGGTGTCACTTAGGAAAAATGAATTCAGAAAGGTCTCACATGCCGTTCCAAGTAGGTGTCACACAGGAGCTTCTTCTCTAAGTTTTATTTTTTCCACTTGTCCACCTCTCATTGAAGATTGCATTCTCTCAATGGAGAGGATCCTCTCCACTCATGGCTTGTCACTTGTCAAGTTATTGTTGGAGAGTTTTTGAGAAACTTGTAAGATAAGTAATCTTTTAGTCTATAAATAAGAAGTTTGTGTAATTGAAAATTTAGACTTATTAACCAATCTTTGTCTCTTTTCTTTTATTTAAAATCTATCTTTAAAATTGTCTCTTTTCTATATTTGGTTTTGTTTCTTCCTAAATGTATTGGTCTAGTCTCACACCTAATTACTTCAAATTCCATCTCAAACACTTTAATTCATTCCAAAACATCAATTTTTTCATTCCATGTACTTTAATTTCCGTTCAAAATATCAATTCTTAAAAAAAAAAACACCATATACTTTAATTTCCATTCAAAATATCAATTCTTAAAAAAAAAAACACATTCAACACATGTAATTAAAATTATATCATTTAAAAAAACTATGATCACGAAATTAAATATGTTGTTACAATCCTAAACTTATAAATATTTATTTTTATCAATCAATATATATATATATATATATATATATATATATATATAAAAGCTCATATTTTTAGACATACAAACCATCCAAGGGCACAATTCGAGAAAAAATAGGTAAAGACTTACTTTGAACAAAAAAAATTATTAGTAACTATTGATTTTTTCATCATGTAAAATTTATTATAATAGACTCAACTTTTAAAAGTTAAATTAAATAATAAAATGAAAAAATAAATAGTTAAATGTAAAAAAAAAACTTAAATTATAAAATTAATAAAATGGTAATGATTAAATATTAAACTTAGCCATTTAAATTTTAAAACAATTATTTCAAACATCTAGTAGATTTCAGTTTATAGTTAAGCTCAGGGTATAACTTTTTTTTTTCTAAATTAATTTTTTAGTTCTGTATTTATATGAATTATTCAATTTCATCTTCGTTACAAATTATAATTACATCTGTTAATTTTTAAATCAATATCAACTTATCACCTGACACAAATAATATTATCTCTATAAAAAAAATACACGCGACATTAAATTTATTTTGACCATTTAACCAATTTTTTTACTAAATTATTATTTTTATTCTATACATTTACATAATTTATTCAATTTACTTACTCTATTATAAAAATATTCAATTGCCCTAATTTATAAACTAGTGTGAATGTAGTTTTTACTGAAGTTTTCAATTAAGTCGATAACCTTCTTTTTCTTAAGGCAATTTATATATTTTGCTAAACATGGTTTTCTACATACGAAATTACGAAGTTTAGAATTAATTACTTGAGCCTGCATGAATGATATATCGTGTTTGATTTAATCTTAAGTATTTTCTTTTTCACTGTTAAGTGTCAACGGATACTTGTAAACTTGAATTTACTGTGACTTAGGGTTTGGTGTTATTAGGGTTTTGGATTGAAGTTTGAAGAGCAACAATGGAAGATAAGCCAACACCTTCAACTGCATTGGCCTACCTTAATCCTTCCTACTGGTAAACCCTATTCGTTGATCAAAGCTTCTCAGCAATTTTGGCGAATTCTTCAAAAATTTATTTTAATGTTCCTTTTGTTGGAATCAGGGATGAGAGGTTCTCGAAGGAGGAACAATATGAGTGGTTCAAGGATTATTCCCATTTTCGCCACCTGATTCAACCCCATCTCACGCCCCATTCCTCTGTATGCTTCGTTCGCACATTAGGTTACGATTTGTGATGGAATGTGGCTAAAGCGAACGTATTTGCAGGTCCTGGAGCTTGGATGCGGAAACTCACAAATGTGTGAACAATTGCATAAGGATGGCACAACTAACATAACTTGCATTGATCTTTCACATGTTGCGGTTCAAAACTTGCAAAAGAGGTTACTCTCACGGGGATTCAAAGGTCAGCTTCTGCGTTCGAACTAAGGTCCTGTTAGGATAAACTTCATAGGAAAAAAAAATTGAAATAATAAGCTATGAAGCTAATTTTATTTTTTCACTAGAAAAGCTTGTCTAAGGAGCTTAATTAATTGCTACACATGAATCATATGAATATGTGTGTGTACGTGTGTGCGATTGAATATATCAATATTAGCTTTGTCATGTGATTCTGTGTTTCTGTTTGTTATATGGTTTACATGTTTTTGTTGTCATTATTTTACGTGTTTTCATTTCTGTGATTAGACATAAAAGTGCTGCAAGCTGATATGCTAGAGCTACCTTTTGGGGATGAGTGTTTTGATTTGGTTATTGAGAAAGGAACTATGGTAAATTGAATGATTTTCCTTTCGTTTATGATGGGATTTTGGCTTGATGTCTTCAACTAATGATTGTGGTTTCCGTATGATGATTGGTTGAATTGAAGTTTATAGGATACATGTGATTCTTTGTTTTGAAGGATGTATTGTTCGTGGACAGTGGTGACCCATGGAATCCAAAGCCCGAAACTATATCCAAGGTCATGGCCACTTTGAAAGGTGTTCACAGGGTTTTGAAAGCTGGTGGCACATTTATTTCAGTAACTTTTGGCCAGGTTTCAAAAAAGAATTGTTTGGTGTGTCTCTTTTAGTTGGTGTTGCTGTGATTGATTCTAATATATTTAAAATTTCTTCGCAGCCACATTTCAGGCGCCCTATATTTAACGCACCAGATTTCACCTGGTCTGTTGAGTGGACTACTTTTGGTGAAACCTTTCACTATTTTGTCTACATTCTTAAGAAGGTTGGTCCGTATAATCTTACTTGTTTCTCTTATTCTGATAAAAACAAATGTTTGTTCCTTATTATTTTAAGGTATTGCTACCTAGACTTGAACATGAGTTTTCTACCAAAATCCCCATTCCATTGACTACCTTTTATGTGATTACTCATTCTGGTCCTTTAAATTTAAACTTTGACTTTACGTCACCAATTTGGCTCTTCCCTGATGATGAATATCGTCTGTATTTTGTTCTCCGATAACCAATTTGATGGTTAAAATGCCACATCAAAGGACCAATTTGATGTCATGCATATCTTTCAAGGACAAAGTTGTTAGAGTTTTTAAATACAGGACCAATGTGATGTTGCATATTCCTTTGAAAAATCTAACATACTCCTACTTTTTACAATTACTTTTGCAATGATATAGATAATTAGTCTATTCTCATGAGGAAGTATAGATTTCATCACCAGTAGTGTCAGTGTATCTTTTTCTCAGATGAGGGAGGGTTTTTATATGGTATGCTATACATGGGAGGGGGATTCAATTTTGGATCTCCACCTTTGATGGAGCACTAGGTGACATCTGATCTGATAGTGTGTTTGGATAACAAACAAAAATAAATTCCACCACACAAAATCATGGTGATACCTTGAAAAGGAAGAAGTGACTATTTGCTGTTTTGTCCTCTCTCCATGAAAAAATAATTATTTCTCACCATGAAGTCAATTCAAACTAACAATGAGTTGTTTCTTGAATGTAGTTCTGGTTATATATGATTTAGAATAGTATTGTTCACAAGAGGTTGATAACGATTATGACCGCGCTTTCGTTTCAAATGTTTTGATGAAACATTTTTCAGGGACAGAGATCGTCATATGATGATATACCACCTATAAAGGGGTTTGAAGCGCCGTCTATGAATCTACTTCATGAAGAATTAGAGAGTGAAGATTTTGCTTTCCGAATAAATGTTGACGAGTTGAACTCCTAGTATGTATTGCATGAAGTTTTGTAATCAATTTCAATTTATTTCTCTTACTGCAATCTTAATTTCCTTGCTTTGAAGGAGGAGTGCTTATCATAACAGTGGAATTAAACAATCTAATGTGGCTCTAATGTGGCTCCAAAATTGTAATTCTACTTTGTTGAAAAGTTAATGAAAGCAACTTAAGTTACTAAGGTTGGCATGCTTTAGGCCAATCACCTTAAATTGTGTTTGGATAAGAAATTTTAAAATTTTAAGGAATTTGAAAATGTTACAAGCTTAACTTCTTTGATTTGAGTTTTCTATATTTTTAAATATTTGTTTTGGATAAATTAATTCAACCTTCTTACGTTTCTATTCTTTAGTTTCGATAGGTAGTTTAATTTATATAGTATTAGATATTAAAAATGTATTTAGAAAATAAAATTTTAATTAGAAAATAAAATTTTAATATCAAAATTTAGTTAAATTAAAATATTTAATTTGAGAGAAAATAAATATGAGAAAGGAGGGCTAAGAATCTTAAATATGCTTTAATGACTAATTTTAAGAGTCCTGTTCAATTATCTCAAATATCACTTTTTATTTTTTCTATATGTATATTTAAATTTTTATTTGTCCTTTTCATCTTTAATTTTTTATTAAATTGAGAGGGTTTTTAAAATATTTTAAATTAGTAAAAGTAATATTTTACCACATTATAAACCGTTAACTATAAAACTAAAATATATTTTATACGATTAAACATGTTTCTTTGTTATAAATTTTAGTTATAAAATCATTTTTATATTTAAAAGCATCTACTTATCATAAATTTTAAACATATAAATATAACATTTACTGATACTAAAATGCTAATTATTTAATCAAACAAATGCTTATAATACATATATCTTTTGACTTTTACACTATTATCTAAAAGAAAAGTGCATGTCACTTGTTTTATGTGTTTAAGTTGTTAAATTACTCCTGTCTATTTTTATAATTATATAATTTATTTAATTTAGTTTTATTCTTACTGAACTGAATTCTATTTAATAATTTCTCTAATAATAATTGTCAAGTTTGGTTTATGAAATATTGAGTGAAGATTTTGAAACTTAATTAGTAAAAGTTTAGAGATAAATATGATAAAAAATTAATAAATAAAGATAAAATTGAGTATATATTTTTATATACTCTTAGGCATAGTCCATATTGTTCAATCTTATAACAATAATCAATCGTAATATTAAGTGAAATTTATTTACATTATACTTTTATCTTTTTAAGTGACAATATTATATTTTAATACTGTCCTTTATCTAATATGTTATCACTAGGTCACGTCATAATATGTTGTTAAATAATGTTTAAATAATTTGAATGTTTAATTTATTTATTTATAGTTAACATTTTAGTTTCTATTTATTATCTTTATAATAATATCTCAGAAAATATGTGAACATTTTCATTGCACTACTGAGTAAAATATTCTACTTTTAATTGTATTTCATTAAATATATAAAATAAATTGGAAAAATAAATATACTCAAATGAATCAATTTATCTAAACCATTAATCTGTAATTTCTCATTTAAAAAATAAATCAGATTAAATTGAATGATTTTTAATTTAATAGATAATTCTATCCCAAACAGTTTCCAAAACATAGCAGTTTACTTATTCAAGAGTAAATTACTTTAAAATTAAATATAATTATTAGACAGTTTTCTGAAACATTCCTATAAAAAATATTTACTAAAAAAATGAAAAACTCTCCTGAGAATATAACAGAAGCATGTGAATCTCAAAATTTCCCAATATTACGTCAGAAAATATATATATTGTTGGTAGCCTCACAGAATATTTGCTAACTTTTAAGCAAACGTTGTACGAAAATATTCATTTTATTTAGTAAAGTGCAATTCTTTTTCAGGAAATAAAGGTAAAGCAAATATAATATATACCCGAAAATAATCGGGAAAAAAAGTCCAAAAATACAATTTTTTTCATTTATTAAAAATTAAAGCTAAAATCTGGACTGACCAATAAAGTTGGACTTGAAAAAAGAGGTGACAGTGAAGGATTGTTTTATTACAGAATATAATTATCATCATTTCATTATCCCATCCCAGTTATACTTCAAATAAAACTAAAAAATAATTAACATTTATGTATTAAGTTTGGAGAAAATTCAGAGTTTAAAAATAAATAAAATAAAATGTACAATTAATTTACAAAAAGATAAAATGGAAATTAGACCTGGGATACTTCTATGAGTAAAAAAAAAAAATTCAAAAACTGAAAAATAATAATTAATAATTAATATCTATAATAACCATATTTACCAAGGAGTAAATCAATCAAGTAAATCAATCAACGGATTTACATAAGAAATGAATAATAACAAAAATCATAATAATAATAATAATAATAATAATAATAATAATAATAATAATTTTGTAATTATATAAAGGGAAGGGGTGCGAAAAACTGCAAAGGAAGAAGGAAAGGTTTGTTTCTCTCTATTTTTGTGCCTCTTAGGTGAGTGGCTGCTCTCTGTCTTGCCGGCCATCTCGTCGGAATTTCAGTTATTGATTTTCCGATCACCGGATTCGATCGAATATCGAATCCCTAATTGTGTGATAATTGTTTATTTCATCAATCGGAAGTGAAAGGGCATTCAATCGTTTTGGGGGTGGGGGTGACGGAGATGGAGGATTACGCCAGCAGCGACGACGATTACCATTACGACTCCGATCAAGATGACTCCGTCGAGGCCTACGAAAACGACGAGGATTACGCGTTGCTCTCTTCCAAGGGTCCCACTACTAAGGTATTCCCTTCCGATAGGATACATCCATTTTTTCTGATAATCCCAATCTTTAATTTTATTTTTTCTTGTCTCAAAAACCCTCACTAATTGGGATTTCCTCTCGGGATTATCTGTGTGTGTGTGTGAGTGTGGGGTGTCTGTGTACGCGTTTTCTTTTCTTCCCTTTCTTGTATTGGTTTGTGAATTGATTGTTATCATGATAAGGTGCATTATCTTGGGTTTTGTATTGAGATGGTTTTGTTGAAGGTTGGGGCTTTCAGAACTGCTTTGAATTTTGTTACCTGGTTGGACTGCGTAACATGAACGTTTGGACTTTGTTGAATTTATTTGTGGGTACTGAATTTGTGGTTGGAATTTGAAGGGTTTCTTTGTGATTGGCATCTCAGTTTACTGTGGGCTGGTTGGGTTTTGTGATTCTATGATTAATCTTTTTAATTTTTGGGTATGATTATTTGTGTTTTTTTACTGTATTCTGATGAACTCCTTTGGCATTTGCAGGTGATTACAAAGGAATCACTTTTGATTGCACAGGTAACATGAGGGGGGAAGGATGTCTTTGTGTGTTTTGTTTGGATAAATTATGTTTTTACGTCTTACTGAGATCACTATGGATATTTTTGCAGAAGGAGGATTTGCGCAGAGTGATGGAGATGCTATCGGTAAGAGAACAACATGCTCGTACACTGCTAATTTATCATCGTTGGGATGTGGAGAAGTTGTTTGCTGTGTATGTGGACAAGGGGAAAGCGTTTCTCTTTGGTGAGGCTGGTGTTACTGTGGATGAACATCCGGACTCTGACTCATCCGTTCCTTCTATAGTAATGTGCTACATCTGCATGGAGGATGTTGCTAGGGTAGAAACAACAAGAATGGACTGTGGTCATTGCTTTTGCAACTACTGTGAGTATTTGTTTGGTTATACATGACCTCTGGTTTTGCTCAATGATGGAAATTCATGCAAACTTTACTTATGAGCGTGTTTTGTAATTTTTTTTTAAAATATTTTACAGGTTGGATTGAGCATTTTATTGTTAAAATAAATGAGGGTCAAAGTAAACGTATTAGATGCATGCAACACAAGTGCAATTCCATATGTGATGAAGCTGTCGTTAGAACACTACTCAGTAGAAAGCACCCTGATATGGCAGAGAAATATGAACGCTTTCTTCTTGAATCTTACATTGAAGACAATAAAAGAGTTAAATGGTGTCCCAGTACACCTCATTGTGGGAATGCAATACGGGTTGAGGATGATGAATTGTGCGAGGTAGAATGTTCATGCGGTTTACAGTTTTGTTTTAGGTGCTTGTCAGAAGCACACTCACCTTGTTCATGCCTGATGTGGGAGCTTTGGGCTAAGAAGTGTCGAGATGAATCAGAAACTGTTAATTGGATAACTGTTCATACAAAACCGTGCCCAAAGTGTCACAAACCAGTGGAGAAGAATGGTGGTTGTAACTTGGTTAGCTGTATCTGTGGTCAAGCATTTTGGTGAGTTTTCCTCCTTCATGCATTAGCATATTCTGTTTAATAATTAATCTTTCTGGCTGTAAAAATCAGTTAATTAAATGTGGTAGTATGGATCAGAAGTTGAAGCCACCACCTCTGACACTGAGTTGACATTTAATTGTTTTTTAGTAATAATTCACTCCTTTTGGTGCAGTTGGTTGTGCGGTGGAGCCACTGGCCGCGAGCATACTTGGTCAAGTATAGCTGGTCATAGCTGTGGTCGTTACAAAGAGCAAGAAAAATCGGCAGAACGTGCAAAGAGGGATCTATATCGGTATATGCATTATCATAACCGATATAAAGCTCACACAGACTCTTTTAAGATTGAAAGCAAACTGAAAGAAACTATACAAGGGAAGATTGCCATTTCAGAAGAAAAGGATTCTACACTCAGAGACTATAGCTGGGTAAATAATGGACTCTCCAGACTTTTCAGATCCAGGAGAGTCCTATCCTATTCATATGCTTTTGCATTTTATATGTTTGGAGATGAGCTTTTTAAAGACGAGATGACAGACGCTCAAAGGGAAATAAAACAGAACTTATTTGAGGATCAACAGCAGCAGCTTGAGGCAAATGTTGAAAAGCTCTCTAAAATTTTGGAGGAGCCTTTTGAAACCTTTTCAGATGATAAGGTTGTGGAGATAAGAATGCAGATTCTCACCCTCTCAACAATTATTGATAAGCTTTGTCAAAAAATGTGAGTGTCCGCTTTAATAAACAAGGTTGTTGGTGCATTTCTTAGTTTTGACATTGATGATTGCAAATTCTGATATTTGCTGCAGGTATGAGTGCATTGAGAATGATTTATTGGGTTCTCTCCATCTTGGCATTCATAGTATTGCTCCATACAAGTCAAAGGGCATCGAGAGGGCTTCAGAACTTTCAGTTTGCTGGAACAACAAAGTCAATACTGGTAAGTGCCTGGGTCGGTCCTGTTTGAATAATGAACTTGACCCTTTTGACGCTAACGTTGCCATTTTGTGTGCCTCTCATGATGTATTAAAGAGAAATTTTGAGTGATTTTGATGGTTTTATGTTCTGGTTTTTTGCTGCTTTTTTAATTTCTTTGTTGTGCACTAAAATGAAGTAGTCATTGAAGTGAATTTGATGCATGATATCTCTGGCTGTGGTTTAATCTTTGTCAAAAAGTGTTCAATTTTTAGAGGAGCGATACATAAATAATCATGTTTGAGGGTGCTTAGTGTAGATCTTGTTTTGTTTGTTGCTATTTACCGACATGGAAATACAGTGGTAATTTGCAAATTTAATTTTGGAGCTTCCTTATTCTATTATGTTATGAATGTTCTTATGTATGTTTTCTTCAGTTTGACTTTGTGGATGCTCATCAGAAATGTTACTGAGTGAAAAGGATTATTGTATATATGCTGCAAGCGTAGGTGTAACAGCAGAACTTGATCGGCCTTCCGGATCAGGGAGTTCAGATGATAATGGATGCTCTTCTCGTAAACGTGCTAGAAAAGATGGTCTTGGAGGTGGTTTTTTTGATCTAAACTTGCCAGCAGAGTTTGTAGACAGAAATTGACTTTGAAGAAGGACACCTTATATACGTACAGGCGTACAGGTCTAACATAAATTGCTTTGCTGCCTTTGGAAGGAATTAATCTTTTTGGATTTCTCACCCCATTCGCTTTCATCTCTTTCACTTAGCCACCCATGTCTCTCTCTACTCAGATATATGTTTCTAAAGTTTATTATTCCGACGCCATCTCTCTACCTTCGGTTTGAAATCCTAGCGCTGTATATAGATAGCCTTGGGGCATTTATTCGCTAGTAGTTTTCTTATGTAAATGGCTACCTGGGTTTCTAGCAATACCTTTCAGGACAACTTCTAGGATCCTTTTATTCCTATCTTATGAATAGGTGGAGGTAACTTCACTCGATTTTATTGTTTTAGTTTCACTTTTCAAACAATATACTTCTTCTGTTAATGTCGATGCTCTAGTTTTTAATTCTGTTCCAAAGCCTTGATGTTTTAGAAATTCAAAACTTACTGTTTTTTCCGCACTACACCCTTTATATCAAACAAAGGGACTTCATTTTTGTATTAGTAACGCTTTATTTTTTTAAAGATTGGTGAAGTAGACCAGAAAAAAAAACGTTTTTTTATCATTTAATCTGAAATCGCTTTTGCAGTTGTCTACGTATGTTTAACCTTTCTTATAATGCGAACCTTTTTTTATGTCATGACATGGAATGAAGCATGTTGTCAAATGATCAGAACATAATTTTTTCATTCCCATATTTTCATATTGATTAATGTGAAAATAGCAATTTCAAAACTTGATGTGAAAGAGGGGTGATTGCCATTTCAGGGAGCACCTGTTTCAACACTTTACACATACCTCTAGTACCTTTGCACTTTTCCGCCCATTCTTTCTACCCATCTTTCTCTTTACTATTCTTCTCCGCCTTGGCTTGCAGAATGCGTTCCATGTTAAAATCGAAACAAACCTAAAATCCAATCAACAAAACCCAACAAAGGAGGCAAGTTTATAAAACCACAGCAAGAAACATGGCGATCACAGCGTTTTCACACCTGAAAATTGAGAGAATCAGTAAAATCCATCATCAACACAGTACTCAAGAAAAAAAAAAAAAAAAATAGGATGCGGACTACCATAGTTGAACAGGTTGAAGTAGTATTATTCTGGCACGAGCACATGTAAGGAGCATTCAATGCATTGAGCTAGCTTTCGATCTAGAGAAACACAAGGGAATAACTTCCGGATTCACAACCACTCCCGCATCAAAGAGAAGAAAAAAAAAATGAGATTAAGTAACATAGAAATGTATTATATTTTTTATTATATAATTTGAAATGTTTATCTATATTAAATATAAATAATTTTGAATTTTGTAAATTTGAAATATACCATTAATTTTTAACTTTTAAATTCTACGATCTAAAAAATTTCCAAATCAATCAATCAGTTTTTATTTTTGACGAAATGACAGAAAGAATATTTTTTATATTTTCCAAAGTCCACGATGATACAAGAAGAAGCCACGTATTTGAAAATCAACTTTTTAAGTAACCAATTTTAATTTGATAATTATTTTGTTAAAAAAGCGGATTATTTTAATTTATGAACTTATTTAAACATTTATGATAAATCCTTTTACTTCCTTCATTCTATTTTGATGGATGTTTAATATTTTCCATAGATTAAGAAAAACAAAAATAAGCACTTAAAAATAATAATAAAACAGTAATAATAATAACAATAATAATAATATTTATTAGTTTATTAATGGTTTGTTTTATTAAAATATATTCTCTAAACTTAATATTGATTATAGATTAGGACCATGCTTGGTAAAGGAGACATGGTTCTAACCCACTTGAATGTGGGCTAGAAATTGAATTTTTTTTTAAAAATTTATGGTTCTTATAAGGTTCATTTTTTTAAAAGAATTTTATAAGTTTTCGTTTATCTATTTTGAAATGTTTTTTCAGGATTTTTATGGGTTTTTGTTAAACTAAGAATTTAGTTCTACAAATTATGACTTATTAAGGAGCAATGTTGAGTTAGAATTTATGATCTCTTTTTGGAGTATCGGCGATCTCGTGTTATTTTCTCTATAACAAAAAATGTTAGTATTCCTCTTGCATTAAATAATTGTATTATGAAGAAAATCTTGGTTATTATACTTGGGTGCTTGTTGATGTGAATCTACTCTCTCATCTGTCGTAATAACTTTTGGTTGAGTGTCCAAGCTCTACCTTTGTTGTTGACATGGAGGAGTATGAATGACTCTAAACAAGAGAGGAAAATATAAATCTACACATCGAGGTGGTTAATATTGCTAATATTCTTGCTGTTAATGACTCTAGACCATATTTTTTAGAAGGTAATGTTGTTGCTCCTAATAATTACTCTGATAAGGAAGATAATTTAGAGGGGATGTTAAGTTTTTTTGATTGTTAATGACTCTCAATAGGTTCTCTTTCAAAATGTTGAGCATATTCCTGAGGGTGACTTGACTCACCTGTTTGATTTCACACATTCAAATTCCTTTTCTAAATTGATGGTTGTTGATGAAAACTTGTGCCAAAATAAGCATGAAAATGTGAATATTGTAAATTCTAATCCCTCTTGGTTTTTCCCACTGTAGATGTTCAAGGAACAAACAATAAATGGTTCTAAACTTATTGCTTCTGAAGATAATTCCTTACATGATGCTGGTATATAAAGTTTGATTTCTAAGAGGTGGACAGATATGTTGGAAGAAGAGACTTATACTTTAGATGTTGATGGTGATGATTTGGTTCAATCACCCCACAAGTTTGGTAAACCACCTAATAATACTTTTGTACTTGCTGATTCATGTCTTGTGAGACTACATTCGGATGCTGGAGGGGTGTATGTTACTTAGACACTTTTTTTTTAAATTTGAAGAGAAGTGTAAGTTGATTTTTTTAGTAGTGGTCTGATTGGATAGAACAGGGCCCCCCCTAATGATTTAAATGAGTTGGAAAAGTATGTTCATACTTTTAGAAAATTTAGAAGACCGAGAAAAAATATTTCCAAAACTGCTAAAACCTGGTAGAATAGATACTTCAAAGAAGAAATAACGGAGGAGTTTGTGTACCACAATTTTAGTTTTTTTCTTTTGTTACTTTTGCTTTCAACATAAAAAAGATAAACCTCTTCTAATTCTTTCTTTTAATTTTTCTTAATTTTGTTCTTTTATTTTTTTCATTACTTTTATGAGTTAGTTTTCTTATTCTTTTTTATGTAGATTTTATGATTTTATTTTTTATAAAAAGATTTATGTGATGAGTATATACGTGACATAAGTTTTAACCAAACAAAATAAGAAAAGAATTAATATGATAAAGTATATTTAATAATACTTGTAAAATCATAATAATAATTAAGACAAAAGTTATCAATAAAATAATCACAAGTTACAAATAAAGTGATAATAATGATTATAAATATTTTTATCAGTTCTTGTTAATTGTCTATTTTAACAAAAATTTGTTCTTTTATATCTTTCATTTTCAAAATTTTAAAATAAAATATGGGGAGAGAAAAACTAATCATGATTCCCATAGGAAATACACTAACACGTAAGAAAGTTAGAAGAAATAGAACAAATACTTTCCTTTCACCAAAAGAAAACACTACTATACAGAACACAGTATATGATACTAAGAAGAAAAAAAGACTATCATATTTCTTGATGCCAACACATTACAGTCTCACCAATCTCAACAATAAGATTCTGTTTTTCTCTGTTTTTGTTGAAATAAGAAACTTCCGTTACCTTCTGACAACATTAAAATATGTTACCAACCCCAATATCCATGCATTGGTTCCTCATACTACCATAAATGCTGCATCACCTCTCACTCATTAATTCATACATTTAAAAAACACACCCTAATAAATTATTCTCCAATCAATTTTCATATTGATCTATGTGCCATTACTATCTTAAATTTTACATTTTCCTAAGTTGTTTCTCACCTACCACTAAATTCTAAATTTTGGTACGTTTGTACCTATTGAGAAAAGTATTTGCTATTCTTCTGAAGTTTTATTTATTTTTTTTTCTTGTTAATTTGTCCATTTTAGTAGGTTGTTCTCATATTGATGAGTATCTTGAAATTATTCTTTGCTTCTTTGATATAACTTCCATTATTTTTCTTTGTAATTCATAGTAAGTTATCAAAGTATTTAAGAATTACAAAAGAATAAAGCCTGTAGAACACCGACATTATTTAAAAATTTTAAATGAACAAATAATATGAATATCATTTTTGTTCAGAAGTAGACAAATAAAAGAAGAAGGAATAATATTTATTTTACTTAATTACATTTTTGAATAAATTATGTTAAATAATAATTAAAACACAGTTTTCATTTGAAAAGTTTATATTTTTTTATAACAAGTGAAAGCACTGTTTTCATTTGAAATTTAGCAAGAAGAAAATATTTATGTTCACTACATTTTCTATACTAACAAGTTGCTTGTCTGTTATCTCATGACACATTAATAGGTAAAGTTTTCACTAATTCTGAGGTCTTGAAATTAGTAGAATTTTGGTTTGTTCTGGATTATTGAAAAACACTGTTGAATGCCTGCCACTGCTATGGTTTATTGGAGTAATATATATTATAGAAGTCACAAGTATGTCTGTCAGTTTCCATTGAAAATTTGACAGTGTAATGTTCTGCTCAATAAGACAGGTTAATTTCTAATTAACTAATTAAGCAATTAATTAATCCTGTTGTTTTGATTGGAATCATAAACTCAGATTGGAGACTCCCAACATAGGTTCTCCAGGTTCAACTGAGCCACAAGTCAAACTACAAAGTACTTACAAACTTAGGGAAATATAAAAAAGTGAGTCAGAGTTTGAAAGTTGCAAGAGCCAAAACAGAACAAATGGAATTAACAAAGCAGAACAGATTTTTTTATTTCTTTTATTTTTACATTTGTTCATTGGGGTGCAGGAGAAATAAAAAAAAATAACACATGCACTTATAATGTAAGAGGTTTTTTTTATTCAATAATATGTACTAAATAATAATTTGATTTGCTTTTTACATTTTTTCAGATTTTTTATCCCTCATGCTGCTATTGCAGACAATTCTATTATTATATTTCAGCCTCTTAATTCAGTTACCTTTCCCTCACTGATTAGCTAATATATAGAATATCTAGAAAGAAAATCATACAGATTATACATAAAGTGTAATTTCATAACACAAAAAATGGACATATAAACGTGTACTTCCTATATTTCCAAAAATATATGATAAATTTGTTTCATATCAAGAATTGGACATTGTAAACAAAAGTTACACTTACCATATTCAGATGCAAAAACTAAACTAGAATAAAAACAGCAGGAGGGCATATTGCATGGTCAACTTGTAAAACTTTTTTCCATCTTTTGAAGTTATGGTCAAAAGATGGGAAAAGAAGGTATTGTTCATCAAAGGACATTATTTTGTCTAATGTAAAATATGTGTACATATTATTCACTATGCAGGCATGCAATGCAAATATCTCTACCCATTATTGTAACTAGACATATAGAGACGTTATTTTATGATCTTCCATACGTGTATAGCACCCTCTCCAATGAGAAAAGGCATGACACTTTTTCCCACCAAAGTCATTGACAATGCAAAGATTGGTTGTATCCAAGTTTCTCCATGAAATTAGACAAAAGACAGCCCACCAAAACCAGTCACCTCATATAAAAAACACACACTGCTTCTTCTTTGGACAATATACTTTCAGCCCTTTTGAGGCTGCTTTTCTATAAGTGCGTTTTTCTTTTTATTCCAAGTGACCAAACTCACTGTGTTTTCTTCTTCAACCTTCCCAGACTTTGGTAGCATCGCCTAGTGGAGGGGTCACGAGGGGTATCACTACGTGGCATAAAAATTATCACATTAAGCCTCTCAAATTTATCACATTAAGCCTCTCAAATTTATCTGTAAATTATGTAACAGTAAGCTCAAACTTCTATAATTTAATAATCAAGCATGTCCCTTTAATTGTTTTTTATATAACATTATAATTCTCTAGACCAGTTTGTATGCCACCAATAATTAGACTAAACATTTTCAAGATTAGGTAGTGAAGTTATTACCAATTGGTTTCACCTCTCATTGTAATAGGAGGATAGTGGCTGGTAGTCTAATTAGTAGGTAAATTTGTCTGAGTTTAGTATAAACAATTAGGGGTCATGTCATGTTTCACTTTAAACTCAGAGATCTACTAACTGGTTAAAACCCTTTGTATAATGAAGGGGAGGGCTAAAGAAGGAAATTAAGATGACTTGATCAAATTCAAGGACACTAAACTTTTACCATTCAAACCAAATGATAGTACATGATTTGTGAGATGTATCACATGGGAGTTTGCTCTTGGAATGGCATAGAAAACAAACCAAGTGCACGGGTGGATGGAACTGTTTGCTGAATGCATTATGTAAGTCCATTGTCCAACAAACTGCCATCTTAATCACCACTCTGTATTTTGTCACTATGTTCCATGCTAAATGGTGAACGTCTCAGCTTTTTAGACACTGCTATAAGATAAAGGGAAAAACTAAACTTATGTGATTCTTTTAATGCAGTGCATAAAGCCAACCAGCACAAAAGCTTCAAAGTTAGAGTGCCTTTAGACATGCATGCAATATATTTGCATCATTGTTGATGGCATATTCTGTGATACACATATCTCAGTTTGCCTCCATGTTTCTTGTCATATCATTCTTTTGTAATCCCTAAGTTTTACTTTGGAATACATTCTACAAAAGCTATGACATGATTTTTCTTCTTTTAATGAAATGAAAAAGAACAACTTTATCAAAGGCTTCCAAAAGGGTGGGTTGATTAGTCATGTGGGAGTAGTCAAAAATTAAAAAAAAAAAGGTCGTATGAGCTTCATAGATTGTTTGTCAACAACAGTACAACACAAATATACTCTTGTTGTATTCGTACCATAGTGGTCGAAAAAAACATTCACCAAACGTATATAAAAAAAATTATGTTTTTGGAACTGAAATAGATATAACCGAGAGACCCTGTTGGGACTTTGAACCAACAAATCGATTCAGCTTTCCAAAAGCTTCACTGTGCGAGAAGTCGCATTCCATCAGAGAGGAGATTCTGCCGCTTGTAAGCGCAGCTATGCTTTAAATTAATGTGTTTTGGATGTATCTTGGCATTTTGACCATGTCACATTTATGAGAGTTTGTCAATATCTGGTCCTGGTGTGTGTCGCATTAATGGCTTTTTGGTGCATTCATTGACAGTGGTTAAGCCAATCTGACATTAACATGCATGGAATAGAGTGGCGCGATTCTTCTTTTAAGCAATTCAAGCTCATGGACCCAACTGTTTCAATTTCAAGTCACAAGCGCTCCAACAGGTTTTTGCAGACAATTCGTTTTCTACTTTCACCGTTTTCTCTTCTTTCTTTTTCCAGTATTTGTTGTCACTTTCTCATTTCACCAACTTTTGTCTTTCTAAACCAAATAAATTGAAGATCAGAGTTGCAGCGGCACGCGTCATCATCATCTTCTTCTTCTTCTTCATCTTCTTCTTCAGCGCATTCATTTTTTAACCAAATAATGTTCTTCAAGTTATCCAGAACTTTTGCTTCTTCAGATTTAAGTTATTGAGTATAGGTAATCTTACTTTGTTGCAGAAGATCGTAACATTAAAATAACCCAAGAGTTAATATTCCTTCCGGACTCGATTATAAGCAAATTTAACTATTTTTATGCTTAAACTTCATTTAATAGTCTTAAATTTCCCTCAATTAATTTGATTGAGACTGATGCTTAGATTTAAAGATAAGGGTAATTCTAAAATATTAGCTTTAAGTAAGATTGAAGGAATTGAAATTTGTTTATTTTTATGTCCATCGTCACCTTTCTTTTTGCTTATATTTGCGTCAGGGGAGTAGTTTCTGATATTGGATTTCGTGTTACTGATATACATAGTAGTGAGTATTTTAGAAAACTAAGGTTCAATCTGGCACTTGTTTCCAAAACAGGTCTTATGAGGAAGCTTTTGCATTGGTTTTGCAGGCTAACAGGATCATGTTAACTGTAATGATTTTGTGTTCTCTGCTCCCTTTTTTGACATTTTTGTTTACTGTTTGGCAGTGACCCTATGAAAAGAAGAGTCATGGCAGATGGATTAGAGAACATCAGTGAAGCTTCTTATCGGCCTGAAGTGGTATCTCTCCCTTTCTCTCAGACCGCCTTTACCATCTTGCTCCATATTTTTGAGCATTTTTCTTTCATTTATTAGAGCTGATTTTAGTATTCTTAACAATGATTTTCAGCATATAGAAGCTAATACTTGCAGCTCTTACTAATTTTCTCTTTCTTTTATGTTACAAAAAGGAACTAGGGAAACTAAAGCATAGCATTGAATCCAAGACGAGGCAATACCATAATATCGATCTTCAAAGCTCTTTGACTCAAGAGGTACAAATCTTGACTGATAATTAAGTTTTCACTAAACAGTCAGCTAGTAGTAAGCTTATGACAGCACAGTCTTTTTTGTGGAGACATTTCTAGTAACAGTAACAGGTACTCACTAGCCATAGTATTGAAGGCAATGATTAGAACTGTCCTTGTTATACATGGCTTAGTTAAGCCTAGAGTAAAAGAATGTAGTATTCATTTTATTCATTCGCATTTGGTTGAAAGCTTTTCATAATATATAGCTTTTGTATCTATGAAGATTGTACAGCTTCAAAAACGATTACAGCAACAAGTTGTGATAAGGCGCGCATTAGAGAAAGCACGTTATCTGCCTTTTTCACAGGATGCCACAATAGAAAATTCAATACCCGAGGTACAGTTACATAGGAATACAGTTTTTACTTTCTCAGTTGAAATTTTTGGATCTCGCTTTCTGACTATCCATTATATACATCTCTTATGTAATTTTAGGCTGCAAAGGACTTGATTCAGGAAATTGGAATATTAGAATTAGAAGTTGTGTATTTGGAACAGTACCTACTCTCTTTGTATCGGAAAAGATTTGATCAACAAATTTCTCCTAAGGAAAGAAGATTGGAACTAGCTTCAGACACTATTCAACTAAAATCTGCAGTGCCCAGCAATGATGCTATTTCTTGCAAAGAAATTTCAGTTGTGAACTGTAGTAAAGTCATTTCACCCAGAAATTCAGCTGTCTTTCGCCTTAAGGAATGCAATAACCAGTTAGAATCAGAAACTGTTTTAGACTCTAGTATTCATCGATGTCACTCTGCACTATCTCAACGGACAGTATGCTCAATTGAAGCTTCTCCTGGGAACATTGAAACCAAAGCTGTCGTTGACTCTTACCATTCTCTTCCATTGTCCATGTTGGAGGTAGGTATAATGAAAACCAGAAAACTGGTCACGTCCTTTTATTTCTTATGCAGCCTCTCTAATATCCTGCTTCCAAATTTTATTTCAACAGCAAGCTCAGTTTCCTAAATTCAGTTCAACAAGTCTGGCTGAGCATCTTGGGAGTAGCTATGTTGATTACGTTCCAGAAACACCCAATTGGCTTTCTGAGGAGATGATTAAGTGCATCACAGCTATATATTGTGAACTTACAGAACCACCTTCTCTTGGTCATAAAAGTGCTTCATCCCCTATTATATACTCATCTTGTGGTAACGAGTTATCTTCACAGAGCCAGGGTAATAAGTGGGGATCACAATGGAAGAAAAACTCATCCTTCAATCTAAACTCCACTAACCCTTTCCATGTCAGAGGGTCCAAAGAATTTAGTGAACCTTATTGCTCAATGACAAGGATACAGAAATTATGCACAGATAAGCAGAAATTAAAGGAAATTGAATACATGCTACGGAGATTTAGGTGAGCCATCTTGAAGTGCATATTTTTTTTATCATGTTATTTAGATTCCAAGTTTCTTTTCTAAATAGTCTATTAGTTGGATGAAGAAACTACACACTAAATTTTTTACCTTAAATTGAAGTTATCAACTGTGGTACAATGCACCAAGATGTGTGTGGTATGCAAATTTGGTTAGGTGATTTCTTTTGTCTGGAAGAACAACTTCATATCCTACTTTCTTACAGGTCACTTGTTTCTAGGCTGGAAAATGTTAATCCTAGAAATATGAGGCATGAAGAAAAGCTTTCCTTTTGGATTAACGTGCACAATTCCTTAGCAATGCATGTAAAATTTCTGATTCTCTTAACTTTTTTTTATCTCATGCAAGTTATTGCTCCAAATCAGTGAACCATTATCATGCTGCTCTCTTTCCTCCACAGGCCTTAATAGTTTATGGAATTTCAGCCAACAATGTTAAAAGAATGTCTTCAGTACTGAAGGTAAGTTTCTCGTTCATAAAACTCCACGGAATTGACTGGTATGTGACTTTAACATAAGCCAGGATATTTCAGGCTGCGTATAACATTGGGGGACATAATATAAGCGTAGACCTGATACAGAACTTCATTCTGGGATGCAGAATGCCTCGCCCAGGACAAGTAACTCTGATTTCCAGAAACTTCTAATAAGATTGCATATTTCATTTTACACAATAAACAAACTAGTTTAGCATATGCCTTTCTTAACACAGTATTGCACCTTTCTTTTTCTACTAGTGGCTGCGGCTGCGGTTTCCTTCAATGACAAAACCAAAGGTTAGAGATGCAAGGAAAGGATATGCAATACATCGTCCAGAACCTTTATTACTATTTGCTCTTTGCACTGGAAGCCATTCTGATCCTGCGGTAGACTTCTGGTCTTTCTGTACTCTTATGTAGAAGAATATGTTTACCTACTATTTTTGTTGTATTCACTCCTTCTCTTGCTAACTCAAGGAAGCAGAAAATTCTATCTCTAAAGATGTAACCAATTGAAACATTGACTATAGGTCAATATAAATTATTTTGAATAAATGAAAGTTTTCAGAAATTCATGCATTTTTCTTAGGTCTAGGTTATAAGTAAGATCCTGTACTTGACATATATGTAGCTTTCACAGTCTCCTTCTCTAAAGAAATCCTTTTATCGGTCATCTTCTCATAAACTCACGTGGTCTTGGTTGCAACCTTCTCAGGTACGTTTGTACACATCTAAGAGAGTATTTGAAGAGCTACAATGTGCCAAAGAGGAATACATTCAGTCCACCATCACCATAAGCAAGGAACAGAAAGTAGTTCTCCCAAAGATGGTTGATTCCTTTGCAAAAAATTCAGGTCTTGGAGCATCTGATCTGATGGAGATGATTAAGCCTTATCTACCAGATTCTCAAAGGAAGAGCATTCAAGAGTTTCAATCAAAGTCAAGCCTGAAAAACATTGAATTAACCCCTCATAACTTCACTTTCCATTACTTGATTTCAAAGGAATTAGCTTGGTAATGACATGCCTTGGTAGGATTCATGTAACGTGCAGGAAGCAGATTTGTCTGCCTCAAAGCATAACCGGTGAATAATCGTTGTCTGCATTATATCTCTGTGAAAATGTTAAACTCAGAAGGGTAACAATAAGGTGAGAATACGAAGCAGAGAAAGATGTACTTCAGATAGAAAGCAAATATGTACCTAATTTTTGCTTCATAACTCTCTATGTTAAGGTCCTTCTTGGGTTTAAGTACTTTACTATAGCTACATTTTTTTTTTTCAATTAATGGATGTATATTCTTAATTCTTTTCCATCTGCTTCGTATGATATTTCAATCCTGTATACTTTTTCTGTGTCTGCTCAGTAGAAATCATTACTGACACCTAGCCCAGGAATACTCAAGCACATTCTTATTGCCTTTTGGTCAAACAGCAGAAAGGTAACGAGAAAATAAGTGGAAAGAAAATCACGGACTCTAAAAAAAATTTCAAATTTTTAAAACTTAAATCTTTTTTTAGTTAATCGAATTTATGATATTGTTTTCGGTCCTTCAAATTTAAAATTGATCGTTTTAATCTCTATAATTTGACATACAAAACTTTTTTAATTTTAATACCCAAATGCCTTGTACTTAAAATGCTCTTACAGGGAAAGTGTGTTTGATGACAAGAATGTAGAATCAAAATAGTTTATCATGTTTGGGACAGAAAATAAAAACATTTTTTTTCCAAATTACATGACTAAAGTTCAATTTTAAATTTGAGAATAAAAACGGTATGATCCCAAATTTGAGATACGAAATATGTTTAAGTTTAAATTTCAATTGTTCCTACAAATTGAAGTTATCAGGATAGGAGCATAGTTTCCCGATTTTTCTTTGAGGAGGAATCAATACATTTAGTCTAGTAGATTAATATTTAAATCACATTACGGTTGATGTTATAAACTGACTACGTGGTAGACAGAGTACTGAATTATTAACTAACCATAAATATAACAGATCAAATGTATCTAAAATATCTCCGAGGACTCATGCAAACTCGCAAGTCCTTCATAATACTTGCATGAAGGCGCATTAAAACTGCACAAGCTGAAGTATAGACTCTTGCTGTATGTCATGGTCCGAAAGGGGGGTCTTTTATCGTCAAACTGCTTGTCTCTCCCTACAAGGATCCATCTCTGCCTTGATGGAATCTGAACTTCATACGTAAAGAATGTCTTCACAGAACAGCAGCAAAACCAAAACTCACAGCGGCAATCAAAGAGCTGGCTTTCTCCTAGCTCCTCACATGCTTGAAAACCAAAGTAGAGCACAAGAATTCAAAACATTTTTCTTTGTTTTTATTCGCACACTTCAGATCACCCATAGCAGCACCAACACACTAGGTGGAATCACCAGAACTTTCGTAATCATTGAGCATTAGTCCTTCATTATGTTCCATATGTCACCAAATATGAGACACAGTTGGTCGTGTAGATTGTAGAACACCACCTTTTCGTCTTGAATAACTGCCTTCACAAAATCTGTAATCTACCAAAACTTCAATTCAAAAGGAATAAACTCTCTCCATATGTATCTCCATGGAAGCTTGTATCCCGATGGTGGATTTACAAGTCATCTCATCAGGCCAACTTACAGTTGTTTAGATCTCTACTGCATTTGCCAAGAGATTCCTGTGATAGGATAGGGTAAGACGAGACAACATCAAATATGTGTACGTAAGGAGGAGATGTCATGTATATTTCATCCCCTCAGTGTCTAAATTTGAGTAGTGGGATGATGAATTGAGCAAGTTGGTCTACAGGTCAAGGAGTCTCCGTTTCTAAAAACTGTCGTATACCTCTTCCAAATCATTAAATGCACTTTCATGAAGAAAATAGTCTTCCAATCACTTTTGTAGCAGTACTGTAATTCCCATTGGATACTGCAATACTATCTATAAGCATGCTGCATTGGATGGTGGCTTTAAGATCCCTATAAGGCAAGGCATCCAATTTTACTGGCATTGGCTAGTTAACCATCAAAATATATCCTAAATACCAGCCTGAATTTCATTAAGTTGCTTCAGTTCTATGAAAGATAAATACAGTTTCCCATTCAAGCATATCAAAGTTGAATATATTGCATCTGCTTTTGAATGAGATGTATCACCAGAAGTAAATACATGAATACCATTTTCCACAAATATCCAACTGCAACCAGCAAGTTTCTTGGCCTCGGATCCTCTCATTTTCTTTCTTATTCTTCCCATCTCATCCCACTTCCCTGTGGCAGCATAGGCATTGGCCAACTGCACATATCTAGACCCGTTATCTGCTTCAACTTTTAATAGCTCCTCTTCTGCCCGTTTGACAAGTGCTGCATCGCTGCTCATCTTACAAGCATTAAGAAATGCCCCCCAGATTGTAGCATCTATTGGTATGGGAATCTTCCTCATGAATTCTACTGCCTTTTCTAGTTTATTAGCCCTTCCATACATATCAACCATACACGCATAGTGGTTAATCTCCGGCAATACATTGTAATCTTGATCCATGGAAATAAAAAATTGCTCTCCTAGTTCAACTAATCCACTGTGCCGACAAGCTGATAGAAGTGCAATAAAAGTGACTGCATCTGGCTTGACACTTTTATTCAACATTGCCTGAAAAAGATAAATTGCTTTATTTTCATAGCCATGATGAGCATAACCAGCAATCATGATATTATATAAGATTGCATCTCTATCACTATCAGTAACCAGTTGGAAGATTTTCTCCGCATAAGTAACATTTCCACATTTTGAGTACATATCAATCAAAGCACTCAGTAATTTCTTATCCGCATGAAATCCCATTCTCAAAATGTAAGCATGAATTTCCTTTCCCAAACTAAGGGCAGCTTGTATGGCACAGGCACCAAGCACACTGCTAATGATCATTGTATCAGGAACTAATGCTTCTTTAGTTTTAAACTCTCTGAAAAGTTTGAATACTTCCTCACATTGTTGTGATTTAACATAGCCAGAACATAGAGCTGTCCATACAACAGAGTTTCTTTCAGAAAGTGAATCAAAAAGCCTTTGGGCTTCGGTCATGTTACCTTGAGATGAGTAGCCTGCAATCAATGAAGCTACTGCAAATGGACTTTTAATCTGAATTTCTGCATTGACTAACTTGGCATATCTGATATTCCCACACTTACAGTAGAAGTCGACAATGCCACTGCTAATAAATTGATTTGAACTGTAACCCTTTTTCAAAACCCAAGCATGAACAGACTTACCAAGTTTTAAACATTTTAGACCTGTGCAAGCACTCAAAACACTTGCTAAAGTGTGTTCGTTGAAACGAATACCATTTTCTGTCATCACAACAAACAAGGTAAGTGATTTCTCCACATAGCCATTCTGGGCGTACCCGGCAATTAATGTGTTCCAAGACACGGTATCATTTAATTCAGGATTTTTCCAAAATATCTTTATGGCCATGTCCATCCTTTTTTCCCTACAACAAGCTGCAACCATTGCATTCTTTGAAATCAAGTCCACCATCCCCTCAGAACCGCCAAATGCAGTACATGCTTCTTGAAAGGAACCACATTTAGAGTACATGTCTATGAGGGAACTCAAAGCAAACTTGCTCAAATCATTTGCAGTTTTCACCATATATGAATGCATCTGCTTCCCATAACGCAGCACACGTAGTTTGGCAGCAAGGTTGAGCATGGTCGTGAGAGTGAACTCATCAATCCCAATTGTATCACGTGCAGATTGCATTCTAGTAAAGAAATCAAGTGCCTCAGTCTCGTAGCCATCCAAACCAACATAAGCCGACAACATGGAATTATAAGAAACCAAATCTCTATGAGAGGCAGAGTCAAAAAGGGCTTGTGCGCGAGTCAAGTTGTGTGCTTTTATGTAAGCCATAATTATGACATTCCAAGAGAATACGTTCGGGTGGGGAATTTCATCGAACAGTTTGTGGGCCTCTTGCAAAAGGCCATGCTTAGAATAGAGGTGAATGAGTTGATTACAAGTGAAAATGCTTGATACCAAACCCGATTTTATTGCCTGGACATGGTCACGGTATACCAGAGCATCTCTCACTCTCAGGGACCTAATTGCCATTGCTAATGACTATTGCTTTTAAAGTGTAAGTATTGTTGGTTTGTTCCTTCTAGGACCAAAAACAAAAGGCTTAAAAAATTTTGAACAAACAAAATTGATTTTTTCACAAACATAAAAAAGATTGTATATATATATATATATATATATATATATATATGTGATGATGATGTTGTTGGTTTTGCAGTTTGATTCACGCTCCTTCATGCAAGCATATCAAAAGAAATGGGAACAAAGGTGCACGTGTTTTCCCACTCAAAACAAGTTTGAAGGTTTTTACAATAATTTGCTTTTTGAGAGTAATATTCATTTATACTCTTATTTCACACTATATTTTATTAATAAAATATTATATATAAATAAAATAATAATATATATTAGTGTTAAATAGTATAAAAATAAATAGTAATGTCAAAATATCATCATTCTATTAAAAATTGAAAGTGATGATATTTTGACACCAATATTCATCCTTAATACTATTTAACATTAATATATAATATTATTTTATTTATATATAATATTTTATTAATAAAATGCAGTGTCAGAAGTATAAGTGAATAGTATTTTAAACTAGTATTTTTTTTTAATATGTCAATCATGTCTTTAATTAAGGTTTCTCTTTCATAATAAATAATAAAAAACAATCTTATAACCGTGCATTTATTTTTTCAATCAACATTGAATTTATTATCACAAAATTAAATATTTAAAAATAATATGTGTAATTGATTTTTTTTTTAAATTAATCGTATAAATTGTAAATATTTTAACAATAATAACAAACTAATATTTGTATCTTAACAGCAAAATATCTCATTTTAACACATTAATGAAAAGAAATAAATAATTATCCATATTTATATAAAAATTACCAATATATTTTTATTATTGTCAAGAAAAATAAAAATATATTATATCTTTTAAAAATATTATATATATATATATATATAT
>Ga0209489_100346_pt1 | contig 82169 bp, 29 predicted proteins | sample SiratrowhiteBW_FD_187527 | JGI IMG/M metagenome (GOLD analysis project Ga0209489, IMG submission 187527) | Root nodule microbial communities of legume samples collected from California, USA - Siratro white BW (SPAdes) (version 2) | ecosystem: Host-associated > Plants > Roots > Nodule | place...
TATATATATATATATATATATATATATATATATATATATATATATATATATATATATATATATAGATATATATATATATATTATGAGTATGTGATCTAATATTGAGTTTGTACAACAAGTTGAATTTAGTGTTAACTTTTCTTTATTTCTTTTAACCATGTTATTTTATTTTTACAAAATACTTGTATTTTACTATATTATATTTATTTTTATTTTAGTAAGGATAGATTTGATTGAATATGAAGTTATTTCTTAGAAGAATTCTTATTTCCTTTTTTCACCTTCATATTTTTAAAAAATGCTAAAAAAAATATAATTAAAATACAGTTTTTATTCTAGACTGTACAATTTATTATTATTAAATTTTTTATTCTGAATTGAAAATTTAAAATATATTCCATTTTTTTATATTCTGAGTTAAGAGATAAGGAAGTGTAAGATTTATTTAATTTTGCTTTATCTATGAAGGTGGAGAAGAGAGTAACAGGGATTCTACCTCATGGGCTTGAGTCCTTTCTATTCCACAAATGAAACCCAAATAACAATAGTGTTCCTGAGCCGAAAGCCACGTGTCCTACACTAACCGACTTAAATTGCCACGTGTCTCAAACATGGAAGTGTCCAAGCCCTTCTTTATCCAATGGTTTCTTTCTAATCTACATCTTCATTGTTCCTCCTCTGTTCATCCCAGGTGAGTCAGATTTGTCGGTTGTTGTTTGACCATCACACCATCACACGTGGCACTTCCTACTGCACCTTTTACCACATGTCCTCTTCCATGCAAACCCATTACCTCCCACCTCTTCTTCTTTTTAACCACATGCATTACCTTCCACACCCCCACAATCTACATTCTACTACTACACTACACCACTTCAACCACATTACTTACCAAACACAACTCCAAAACCACAACATGGCGTCTCAACAGTTGAATAGCAGAGAAAACCCCACCACCCGGAGACAGGTTCCCCTTCAGAAGGACACGGTTCCTAAAATGGCTACCCACTTTCAGAACCTTGCAGGGAAACCTAATGAACCAGGTATCACTGGTAGGAAAGAGCCTCCGCAAGCGTCACAAGGTGGAGATCAGGTCAAAGAGCATGCAGAGAAAGCCATTGGTGATATTGGTGAACGTGGGAGAGCCGGAGAGACTCACCAGTTGGGTGCACGCTTTGTGTCCCTCGCTGACAAAGTGAATGATGAGGATCGCAAAGAGAAGGTAAGGGACCATGCAGCAAATGTAGTTGGAAACGAAGGGAGAAAAGGTGGTATCGGTGATGTTGGGAAGTTCGAAATGAAAACTGAAGGGGGAGAAAGAGGGAATAAGGATAGAGAAGAACTGGAAAAACGAACCAGAGAGGTTAAAGGAAGAACACAAAGAGGAAGAGGAAGTAAAGGAGAAGTAGTGGCAGAGAAAGGAAGAGGAGCAAAACTTGGTGCTGAAAATGAAGGTGTTGTTAGTGCAACCGCAGCTATAGCTTGTACCTTGGAAAAAGGTGACAGTAATACTCAGAAACCAAGAGAAGAGAGTGAAAGTGAAAAATCTAAGTTAGAACAGGTTTCAAACAAGAGAGACCTGAAGAAGTGGTACGAGAGAACGAAGCAAGCAGCAAGCGAGACACTGAACAGCACAGCACAAATCGCAACACAAGCTAAGGACGCAACGGTTGAGACACTGAACAGCACAGCACAAATCGCAACACAAGCGAAGGACGCAACGGTTGAGACGGGTCAACAAGGCTATGCTTTAACCAAAGACACCATTTCAAGCGCTGCAAAAACTGCTTCAGAAAAAACCGCGCCGGTGGCAGAGAAGGCCAAAGGGTACACACTTCAAGTGGCGGAGAAGGCCAAGAGTGCGGGTGGCACGACGGCGAGTTACGTTGGAGAGAAAGCGGCTCAAGTGAAGGATGTTGCGGCGGAAGGTGGGAAGAATGCAGCCGGGTATGCTGCGAAAGTGGCTGCGGATTTGAAGGACCGGGCGCCGGTGGTAGGGTGGGCAGTGGCCCAATTTTCGACGGAGATGACGGTGGAAGGGACGAAGGCGGCGGCCCATTTGGTTGAGGGGGCGGCGGGGTATGCGGGACAAAAGGCCGCTGAACTTGCTTCAAAGTCGGTATGTGCTGTCAAAGGTTTGGCTGCTTCAGCTGGTGAGTCTGCTAAGGAATACACTGCAAGGAAGAAAGAAGAGGCGAGGAGGGAATTGGAGGCCAAAAGAGCATCTCAACCTCAGGTTCATTCAATATAATCACTCTTATAAGCTTTATATAATCCTAAAATTCTGCCTCAAAATAAGTTTTTATAGGGTGATCAGGTTCTTCTTAATCATTTACGTATTTAGTGTTGACCAGATATAGTTTCTTACATATTTGTGCTATTCTCATTCAATCAAAATTAGTTTTTTACTTCAATCACTGTGTTTGCTGTTTTACTTCACTAGTACTACTTTCTAATCAGAATTGGTACTTGTTTGGCTATGGACAAAACTTGACAAAGAGTTTTAGATGTTTGTGATACTCTTTTCTAATCTGGTATCCCTACCAGATAGACTGATGAACTTTGCACACCTTATGAATCCGAATGTAGAACCAAAGTACAGGTTATTAGTAATCAAGTTCTCAAATTGAGGGGTTCTGTTTGTTTTGTGTACTTGTGGAAGTAGGAGGGTAAGAAAATTGTTTCAATTAGCCTTTTGGAAGGGTATAAACTGAGAATTGGCACTTTGATTTAGTTAGCTGAAGAGTGGCCATCGGAAGGAATTGGCGAAACTGTAAGCCAGAATGCAGAAAAACCGAAGGCAGGTGGAGGAAGCTCTCAGCAGGAGGGAACTGGAAGCGCTGTGTTGACAGCAATAGGCGAAACAGGGAGCAATGTTGGGTCGAACGTGAAGAAACCATTTGTCAATCTTGTGGGATCAGGAGGAACCGGGGAAGAAAGCGGGTATGAGAGAAGTGGAGGACATGAACAAGGTCAAACATTGAAAAACACGAGTGAGAAGCTGGGTGATGCCAAACAGAGAGAGGAGCTGTTAGACAACATCACTGATAACATCACCGAAGGAGGAAGCGAACATGAAGGGTCACAAAGTGCTTGAGTTAGAGTTGAGTCTACGTGAGCCCTTGTGTTTTAAGGTTTAGTTTTATGCCGTACTTAGTTTCTGTAATTTCCATGTTTTGGGTTTGTTCTATGGATGTTGTGACTAAATAAGAATCTCCTTTTTGAGATGACCAAGAACTGGTAAAATATGTGCCTGGTCGTAAACAATGCATGTGGCTTCCTAAAGCATGCAAGATAACGTGCTACAAAATTATTAATTGAGTTCTGCAAATATCATTCATCCTTGGTTTGAACATATTTTACAAGCAACCATCGAATATCAATTAAACTTCTTTGTTGTGCTTGGGAACTTGCACGAATGATGGCGGTTAAGAGTCAATCATCTATAAAGAACTTCATATGTTAATGGTGTAGCATTAATTTGACGTGCAACTAATACTTTATAAAAGAGTTTTTCATGGTTGCCATTAATGGAAATTTATCTTATTCTAAAGAGAGACCGTCTGAATGAACTGGAAAAGCAAGAGAAGAAAAAAAAAAGGCAGAAGGAAGGAATTCAGAGTAATGTACAAGTTCATATCTATGAACATGAATAATTATTAGTTGATTATACCCTGTTCAAGTCAAACAGAGAACTGATGAATACTTGCCTTTTCACCTTATTTTTGAGCCTTTCAAGAGTCCCAAATGGGGCCAAAGGCAGGGATGTTAGCCCTCTTGCATGCCCTAAGGACGTCTCTACTGCCTTCAGGGTTGCTTGTGACAAAAACAACTTCAACATTCCACCTAATGGCAGCATTTACGCTCATCTCAGCTACATTGGGACGACCAAAAATTGCTGTGTCATGCACCATAACTTTCTCTTTCGGGTATTTGTTGACCAATTCTCTTATCTCCTTTCCAAAGTTCAATTCAATATCCTTGGCCACCCAAATCAAGCACACATTAGCTTTACTAGGCTGCAAAAGAAATGACAAGAACACACAAATCCCTGACCCTGTGGCAACCAACAACACCCTTTGATACAAATTAACCAGGTAAGGCAAGCCAGCAAAATGCATGGTGCGGATCCAAAGATGCTTTGGTGGGTTACTAATCAAGGACTTGGTAAAGTCACCAACTGCTCCAGCAAGAATCATGTGCTCTTTCTTTCCATCAGATATGATCCCAAAGGCATGCCATTCTGACAAGGGTGAAGGACTTACTCTCCCTAGTAAACCTGCTTTAACACCCCCTTCAAACCTGATGATTGAGGCGTGGCTCGATGGAGCTTGCACAGAAACTTGTATCTTTCTAACACTCAGCCAAGGAATGATAATGAGAATTGTGATAGCTGAAGTCAACCAGAACTCTTGCTTCTTGACCACCTTAGACATGGTCAAGTCATAGGTTTGTGAGCTAGGTTCATAGCTTATTGAGAGAAGAATGAATAGCCAGAGAAGGAGGAGAGCCATCCATCCAGCAAAACGGTGGATTCTCTCAAAAACATTGTGATGAAGGTGGCGGACAAGAGGAAAAGCTGCTAGGGAAGAGAGTAGAATGAGAGAGAGGATGGTGAAAGCAACCCCAATAATCTCTGGGGAAGTTTTGTCTTTGTTTTTCAAAGTAAGAACTAGAGAATAAACAATCCAGGCTATAGAAGAAACCCCACAACCACTATGGATTCCTCCAACACTTTGAAGAAATGAAGTGGTGGCAGTTTTGATTCCAAGATAAACACAAGGCCTCCCCATGGTCTTCACAACCAACCAGAAAATAACTCTCAAAACTGCCTCACTTCTACATAGTGTTAGAGCTAGAATGTTCCCAATAGAGAACAGTGTAGCTCTCGTCTTGGCATAAGGGAAATACCCTACTGCTGAAAGAGACAAGGCCACCAAATTCAAGGCCATGCAAACCATAAATAGCCCTTTGTAGAATGTGAACTCTTGATCTAGCAGAATTATGGACAGCCTTGACCTCTTTGGTGGATCAGTTCTGGAAAGTAGCTTTTGCACCTTAACACCATTAGCTTTATCAGATTTTTCTATATCTTGAAGTTCAGCTATGAACTCTACCTCAACATCACTAGCATCAATGTCAATGTCACAGAAGTGGCTGCTTGGCCTGCTCCGAGTTGGACTAATTGCATGAGGCTGAGGAAGAACTTTGAATGAATTGGTTCGAGTCCATGGAAGCCAAAGCCAAGTTCCAATTTGTTCCTGCTTTGTTGGTGATACAATTGCAAAGGGGTTGCTTCTATTAGGATTGATTTCAAATGCTACCCCACGACAACTTGAAAACCTGGCTATCTTTATCTCTGTGCTTTCCATTGCTTTCACTATGAATTGGGTTGAGTCTAGCAATGACAATTAGATAAATCCATTGCAGCAAATAAGTGGTGGAATTCCTTAAGAGGGTTGCATGTTAGCTCTTACACAAGGAAGCTTATAATGTATGCTAAATAAAATAGTATGCTAAAACACTTACGTGAAATTCTCTTAAATGAAGATAATATTAAATAAATAAGTAATTATTTGATAAGGAGGGGTGTGTATACTATAATATAAAAGCTGTAATGTAGAGTTGAAGATTCATTTCAAATGGAAAATGCTATCATGAACCAACCCTGATCTCAAAGTTCAATCTTATGTAATCATTCATACCATATAGCATTTAAGTATTATCCTAAGGTCAATGGTTAAGGAAGTGGATATGATGATGATTCTTGTTATAGCAAGGAGCGTGTGGTTAGAAGTCTTGTTAGTGTTATTTATAGTATAGTAATCTTTTGGAATATCAGGGCAAATATTAAGAAAATGAGACCATGCTGCTCTAATTAGGAGCAGTTTGATTAATTAACACTTCCTATGCAGATTAATTTCGTTCTATTGACGTTATTATCACTGCTTGTTCAAACATGATAAGCTCTTCCTTTGTACACAGTTTATTCTGGCAAAATAAACAAAAGGCACATTGACTGCACGTTCGAATGTGGGAGAAAAAAAATGTCAAACCAAATCTCTTTGATATTGGTACTATGAACGTAGCATTATTGTTGGCCATAACCATAACAGAACAAATTCTTGTATTTTACGTTATAACATTTCTCCTACAAACGAAACAAACAAGCGGAATCTAATTTACAAACAATTATGAGCCTCAAGCATCTGTTTGTCGAAAATGGAAGACTATGAATGTTAACTATTGAATTTTCTTTTATCTTCAATGGTCACAAAACTACATAATTCTATTTTCCACTATTTAGAACATGGATTTTTTTACCTTTGCTATTTTGTATATTCTGTCTGCATCAGTTAATATTACCCATATAAAAAGTAAGTTGGAGAGTTTCAACATGAGTTCGTTACGTTACCAATATGGAGAGTTAACATATTACATGAAAAATGACAACCAACCATGTCCCTCGTTCAGACATAAAAAAGCACAAATTGACTATTAGCATATTAAATTATATATTCTTTTCTATTTGTTTTAGTAATATATTAAAATATGAAATAAAGTTTGTCAAATAATTTAGTATAAATTATATTAAGATAATTTAGAATGGTACTTTTCGATAAATTCAACACGTTCTTATTTTTATGACGTTTGATTCCCGAAACAATTATTTATGTCACTCCTGAATTTTACAACGAGTAAGATAAATAAGTTTTTTATTTTTCAAAACTTCTTTCTCTTATATATATATATATATATATAATTAATTAATTCAATTTTAAAATTACATCGCCACCATATTTTTCTTACTTGTCAGAATCTTCCAGAATTGGAAGATCATAAACTCAATCTCAAAACAATATGTGAATGAAAAACAATAAAAATGAATCAAAAATGAAAAATTAGGTGTGATGAACGATACATAATAAGTAATAACACAATGGAAAATGGGTCGTGAATAGCAATATGGTAATCAATAACACAATACCATAATAAATAGTATATATTATTAACGTACAACTCGAATATGGTAAGCAATAACACAATAAATAATATATACAATTAACGGTGCAACTCGTATCTAGTTCTGAATATCAAATAGTATTATTCTAAATATAATTGAAACTAAATTTGAGATTTAAGAGTTAGAGATTGAAATCAATTAAAAATTGGTATCCGAAAACAAAATAAAGAAATCTGCGAAAAAAACCACAGAGAAGATTTGATAAATTTAAGATGATTGCCATAGGAATTAGATAACTTTTGATAAGAAAAAACTCTAACAAAAATATATTTTCACCATCAAAATCCTTCATATCATTTTTCGAATTTCAAAATACTTAAATATAGATATAATTTAAAAATTTATCTTGTTTTTGTAAGTAAATAAAAGAAAAATAATTTTTTACATACGAAGTTATTGGTAGTTAGTGAACACAATGATCTTATATTTAAGTTCTAACTCAAAATAATATTTTATTTTAACTCTCCTCTAATCATACATACTATACATGTAAACAGCTGGTATCTTGCTATTTAGAGTTTAGAAAAATAGTGAATTACAATAATGAAAATTGTTCTTGACGTTCATATGAAAGCAAGGAATCTGAAATTTGTGTCAGTTTGTCTAAATTATAAGCTTGGCTTGTATCAACCTAGTTAACGCGTTTCAAGATTGACAATGTTGTAATTTTCAATTTCACCAAACCATTTTTAAAGAAAAATTGCTAACAACGTTCACGTCCTATGTAAAGCTATATTTTAAAGGTCATTTAGGGTCATTTTTTCTTTGTTTAACTTGATTTCTGTGAACTTACGTCCTTATTTATTTATTTTTAGTTGTTACCTATATTACTTTTATTTCTAAGTAAACTCATTTTTTATTTGTTGACTCTTTAGCAACTTTTTGTTCTCTTTTCAGTGGATTTCTCAGTACTTTTTTAGTAATTCATAATCTGATTTGGTTTAACAATATTCCTACATTTCAGTTTAGTAAACATGACAAATATTGAATAAAATCAATAATATTTTTGACTACCTGTAGGTTTAAATAACCTTAGGTAAGCTCTTGAGGAATAATAAAAAGAAAGAGTAAACGGTGCATAAATTTTCATGAATTTGATTTAGTTCATACAAAATATTTTAAAGATAAGCATTGAATTCTGATAAAACTCTATCTTAGTCGTATTTTGTATTTTTTAAAATATATATAAAAAATCGAATACTTATAGAATACGTATCAAGATATATCAAGACAATATCAGTGTCTGAAAAGGATATAACACTGATACATTTGTTATTTTGGAGTATTCTATTCTAGTAGAAGAATTTTTTCCACTTTCAACTCTTTCCTTAAATGTAATGTGAGATTTTTTGTTCACACTTAGTCCTCAATATATTCTTCTCCTTTTCCAAGTGTAAAATCCTACAATTCGCTTATTCACATTCTCATTTTAACGTAAGACTACTTAATACTCCTATTCATATTTCCTGTAAAAAAAAAAAAAAAAAAGCTGTCTATAGTATTATATGAAGACAAGAGAATGAAGAACCCAGAATGGTGTTTTGATAATTGTGAGAGAAGGAATATATGAATTTCTAGGAGCTATTCAATGCATTGACATTGACAGAGACATGATAACTGTGGGAAACACAGAAGAATGTGAGGGGTTTAGTGAAGTTTCATTATCACATTGCAGATAAGAGCAATCCAACAAGAGGATTGAGAATCTCATATATTCAACTTTGTAATCTCCTTCTGATATGGGTGTTGATTTGATAATGTATATACGAAACCAAGTCTGAACATTTCATTAACTATTGATTAAAGCAGTATATATATATATATATATATATCTATATATATACAAACCTTTGAGCATACCCACATGTACAAATGTAGTATTTTAAGGTATATATTTTATTCCAAGCGATGTGAACTGTTGAAGCATTATAGGTTCAATTCTTATCACTGTGGCATCTCTGCCATATAACTACAGAAAAAGAATGAAGCAAAGATTGAATAGAATTTGGTTGCAGTTGAAGGGGTGTTATTTCAGTGTAGGCCCATCAATGATTTTCATCAATAATTGTTTTCAATGGAAATTAATACACTCTGTTTTGATATAAATCATAAGTATAGTTAGTTCATTTTATTTAAATTGAATAGATTGTTACCAGTAGGAAAACTATTTCTTTAGAAGTTAATTTGTTAATATATATACTTGAATTCTATATTACTGGTTAAACTGTAATAAGTAAATAGAATTAAAGTATTAACATTCATACACAGTTGAGTTAAATCCTAACTAAAATTCTTTATGAATTCACCTTTTTACTAATATGTTAGGCATTGGCGTAATTTGTAATTTTTCAACACAATACCAGCAGTGTAGTGAAAATTTCATTTTCAACTTCTGTGGCATTAAAAACTTAGTAATTTTTAGACTGCAAGAAAACTGTGACAAGGTAAAATAAAGCAAATTTCTTTTTGTGGATATACAAGGGCAAAAAGAAAAAATTATATCTACCAAGCCTTATCTTCAGTAACGGTGGATGAACCAAAATATTGAAATTCTGAACTTAATGTCCTTAAGAAACGTTTTTCTTGAGTTGTATGACATGAAGAGGCAGCCTACCTGGGAGGGAAGCATTATGTATTTGACTTAAAATAATCAAAAGCATAACCACAGACTGTAAAGGACTAAAGGTGGAGTTTGTCGGTTTAGTTTATAGCATATTTTGAAAAGGGAAAAAGTGAAGTTTCAAATGAAGCAGACACTTTAAAATAATCTGCCATGAATTTGATTATTTATCCAAGAAATCTTCATTCAAAAAGGGCCAAAACAGAGTTATTTTGTTTTGGCGTCACAAATACAGTGATCAAAATGAGGCAAAACAATAATTTCTGTGAGTTCATGATCGGCATTGTGGATGAAAGACACACCCTACCTGTATTTGTACTTTATATATATAAACACAAACGTAGAGAGAGAGAATATGCAATTTAAATGTAAAAGAAAAGTGAAAACCAAAATAAGTATTGTTTATTATAGAACTAAAGATATATGCACAAGAAACGACAATATTACTGTGAAGTATGAACTATTAATTTTGCAGAAAAGCAAAATAACAAAATTACATGTTGATAACCCCAATCTCTCCAAAAGACAAATAAAATGAAAAATCATCAAAAGCAGAGACAAGACTAGAACTTGACGATGGAATTGGTGAAAACAGAAGCTAACAAGGGATCTGAGAGGTGCACCACTCCATCACATGCAGGGGAGCCTTTACCAATTCCAGTGCCAACTCCACTACTACCGTTATGCACAAGCAGCAGGGGCATATACATGTCAACAACAACCTGCGAATATTAAGAATCAAAGTTTAAACCTTAATGAGTTTTGCACTCAATCAGACCAAAACCCATGTTACAGAATCAGAAATCAAACCAACCCCAACTCACAAAATCGATTTCAAATTACATGATAACTAAATTTAGGTTGTTTAATCTCTATTTTTTTCAATATTCTAAACTATTTGTTTTAATATTCATACATGCATTTTTTTAGCGTAGAAATTAAAACGAGAGAGTGTATAAAAACTGTGCAAAAATAAAGATTAAGTGAGTAATTAAGATTGAATTTGATATTTTGAGGAAGAAAAGTGATGATTGCGAAGAAAGTGCTGTTCTTACCCGACGATCCAGACGACGAGGCCAATGATTGAGACGATGAGGGCAAGAAAAGCGAAGGGGAGACCCAAGAGAAAACCCAAGGGTCTGCAATCACCATCTGAGTTGCACATATTAATTTTCTGTTGTGTGTGTTTTCTTTTTCCTTTGGTCAGAGAAAGAAGAAGTAGGTGAAAGGCTTATGGTGGTTTTATTAAGAAGGGAAGAGAGACACGCGCGCATACGCGTTTGGTGGCTTCAGGTTAAGGCTAACTAGGATGTTTGGTTTGTTGTTCACTAATACCAGGAACAGCAAGTTTTCCAGAATAGGAAACAAATATTTTTCTCGAATCTCTTATTTATAAGGGATTTGTTAAATATTAAATTTGTTTAGGGATTAAGTCTAAGTATAATTTTTTACAGGATGTAATTTATTTGGTTAAATAACAACATCAGTAAATTATTATAAATTATAAATTCCTTAAACCTGTTCAAATTTTTTTTATAACTAAAACAAGTATAATTACTTTTCGGAACTTATGAGTTTTACAGGATTGATGTCCTCTGAAAAGCAATAATAATCAGTAAACTACAAAAGATTATCTACTACATTAGATTGGAGTTAAAACTTTGAATCCTTGTATATTTAGTTCGGATAAATAAACATTTTAGCCTTCAAAAACGAAAAGTTTAAAATTAAAAATATACTAAAATATCCATTTCAGTAAGTAAAAAAAAAAATATTCATTTTAGTGTTTCTGACCCTTTTAGAACAGGCGTCCATACATATAGTGAAAAGCACAAACAAACATGATAAAAATCTTGTTGGAAAATCTGTTAAAATTAGTTATACTTATTGTTATATGAACTTAGTTGTTAATTTTTCAGTCTCTAAAAATACTGTTGAACATGAAACTCAATTAAAAGTTTAAAGATACTATAATGTGATACATAGTTTTCGAAACTAAGGTCATGATGGTGTCTCTTGCCTTTTCATTTTTTTTTTTTAAATTTTGGTGTGTCATCCTCTCTTTGTAATTGTAGAATAAAGATATGACAAGGATTTAAAGGCTCCTTGATATCATACACGGCACACTATCCCAGGAGCTAAGCAATGACCATTGACTTCCTTCAACTTCAACATCACGTTAACTTCTATGATGTTCATACTCATTACAAAAGTTACGCTACTTACATCAGAGTCTCTGTACTCCAAACAAAGAACATTTTTTGTCTTCTCTATTTGCTTACGCTTCACATCAATATTGGACGCGTGGACTGAACTTCAGAATTCCCATTACTACCTTGTATTGCAGTCAAACAACGTTGCCAATGGGGAAAATTGCATCACCAAACTTGTGTATGAAATGAAACCTTATCACTTCAAAGTGTATATTATAATGATACTGTAGTCAAGCTTGTTGGCGGATGAGGAGGTAAGTTCAAAAGCTTGCAATATCAGTTTATATCTTCTCCTGCTGAAAATCGCAATTGTTCATGATATGGTGTCAAGATCATTCAGGCGGTTTGGTCAAACTTGAATTCTCTTTTTCCATAGCAATGATGGATGAGAGCCTCTCGTAAACCTGTAACAACACATCAATATCAAGCCAGAAGAACAGATAAATATAAAAAGTGTAAATAGACTATGCAGTGAAAATTTAAAGAACTTTTATGAAGTCATCTGATGACAAACTGACATACATATTTTTAAAATAATTATCTTAAAAATAAAATTACAAGAATGAGCAGGATGATTGCTCGGGTCACTTACTGCAGAGAGCTGTTTTTTGTTGCCATCTTTGTCTTTCTTGTCCTGATTGCTCATAGATGATGCATCATCATACCTAGACAGCAGAATCAGGTAACCAAAATGTTAAGGTTCATATGGAAGTGAAGTGGTAGAATGGAAATGGAATTTTTCAGCTATCTTGACAGTCATATAGCCTGAAATATTGCAGGTACAACCTGGAAAACAATTGGGATAATTTCTTACCAATCTCGGGGAATGCCAGCTTCATCTCGAGCTGAATAATTGAAGGGGCCCTTTAGTTCCACGTTGTATTCCTTTAGTAAGTCTGTATGGTTGCAAAAAAGTATTAATGTTGAAGATTGCATGCCTTCAGTGTGTTTGTATCTAAGCAGATAAGTAAATATTAATCAGGCTTTTCACAACCTTTAAAAGTGGAGTCTGGAGCACATTTCATTTTTTGACAGACAGAAGCAAACCAGTAGACACCAACTGCTACATGTGCAATTTCCTCGTCAGCGATTCTTGCCACAATCTTAGATGTCCTGTTATCTCCAAAGCCAACTAATTTTTTCACCAGGCGTGGCCCAGCATCAAGTCCTCTAGCCTCCTACAAGTGAAATAAATAATACATTTAGAACAACTCTCATGATTCAAAACTTATGTATCTCTGTAGCATGTGATTCATGAGGGGAAGCATTCCAGGAATTTTCCAGAAAGAATATCTGCCCCTTCATGAAGTACACCAGAATCCACATAAATTTGTCAGAGGCACAAAACTTAGTATTACTATTACTCATTCAACGCACAAATAAAAACGAAAAAGGTTATTCACATAGACAAAGAAGTCTAACCCAACCAACAGCTTATGATTGTTATTTCACATATCCGATAATTGATACACATACACTTCAAAAAGAAATACAATCTCATCAAAATAGCAGCATTATCATATTTATTGATCAGTTGATCATCAATGGTAACAAACATTTCAAAGATTGAAGGTGGGGGTTAACCTGGACGAGCGGGATCACAGCCAAACGAGCAGCAACATTGTCTGATGATTTCTCACATTCCCTCCATAGAATATTGTGAGCTGGCATATCACCATATCTGGTTGGAACAAGATTCAGAAGATCAGCATAATTAAATTAACTAGAATTTGAAACAAAATGAGAAGAGAAATAACCTTACTTAAAACCCAGCTCAGCAAGCCTCTGTGCACACCATAAGAAGTGGCGACTCTCATCATCAGCAACATGAGCAAAGTCAGCAAAGAACCTCTCCCCTAAAATTTCACTATAGGGAGAAAACCGGACAACGGTATCCCACGCCAAATCAATTGCATTGAGCTCCACATGTGCCAGATTATGAAGCATATAAGCATTCAGGGGCAAACCCGAGTCCTTGGGGGAAGGAATTTCCTTAGGAGAAACCTAAAGTCAAAGAAAACAACTTCATTATGCACAAGACAAAGCAAAATCCATGAAGAAAATTAAACCTTCAACTTCAAGCATCAACATGTCATTATCATTAAAAAAGACTTTGAAGCCTAGAGCAAGACAACATGGAGGATATGGGGAAATTCTCAAAAAATCAAGATACAATACAGTGTAAATACACTAACATGAATATAAAAGAACATTTTTACATAATTGCATTATATTTATAAGGAGACATTATCATTTCTCGGTAATGTATAAGCTTATCAGTAAATGGTGAACACAATTTACCAAACAAAATAAAACTACTAGCGATCATAATAAATATCAATTACATAACCTTCCAAGCCCATATCATATCATATCAGAATATACCTTTTTCCCCATGAACACATCACAAAAATACATAATTTTCCAAACTCAGGTGAGAATGTCACAGAAAATACTAGTCCACCTCAAAACAAGTCTTGCCTAGTATAATTTCCTACTCTTAACTGTAGTTTTAAGGATTGAAAAGAGAAAAATAGAGTGAAATTTATTAGCTTTTAATGATATAATTTGCAAAGTATGAGAAAAGAAAGGTAAATAGAAGAAAAAAGTGATGGAGAAGGGAACCAGTTGGGGAAATGGTGGTCGGGCGGGGCGAGAGGGGGCTATCGAAATGCCAAGGGGGAGGTTGTGGCGGCGCCACATGGAGTAAGCCATGTGAGAAAGCTGGGACTTGGCAAGAGGGTCGCTGGTGGAAAGAACGATAGAACCAAGCTCGGCCACGGAAGAAGCTTGCCCCAATGGAGTAGAATCACGGGATAGGGGTTGGGGCTCTGGACCATGCTCCCCCCACTTCCGATTCTCGTTTAGATGACTCTCCCTCCACTCATCCAGACCACGCCATGGCCAAACCTTGACACCACATGAAGAAGAAGAAGAAGAAGAAGAGAAGCATCTGGGCTTCAAATGCGAGGCCGAAAGTGATACCATCGTTGATTCCAGTTTCAGAAGCTGCATCACTTCCGCTTCCTCACTCCCTATTCTGTACCAACTCTACAAAGTTTGCTAATTTTTATGATTATGCTCAAACTCTCCCTCCAACTCGGTTAGTTTTGTTTAACCTCCCAGTACATAGTCAGAAATAAATAAAATAAAAAAAGGCTTTTAATTTTATTTTTGAACTTTATTACTGCATTTTCAATGTAACTAAAAAAAAACGCTTGTCATACTTTACTTCCATTTAAAATTGATTTTAATCCGTTCATTTAAATCGATGAAAATAGTCGTAAAAACTATCGATAATGGGATCGTTGTCCCTGTCTAAATTTTATAGATGACAAAATCACGTATTAGTACAGCAAAATTTGATCGACTACAGGATAAAAATACAACTTCCTCTTTAACCCTGAAAAAATTAATTAATTTTCAAAAAAAAAAAAAACTGGAGAATGCCTCATTATCATTTTAGATGACTAATACTTGAAAACTACCTTTAATAAATAATTATTAGGAGAAATTCATTTATTTTTATTCTAATTGTTCTCTATACAAATTATTATAAAAGTTTATACAATCAGAAAATTTATTAAAATATCTGACGCTTTGTTTGAAGGAGTAATTACAATTGAAACCATTTCGATACACTATTGACATGTATCATGTGAACCAATAATGACTTCAAGAACATGAATTATCTTTGTATATCAACGGAGCTTAATGAGAGTAGCAGTAGTTAGTTTTTTTTTTTTTTTTGAACAGTAGTTAGTAATGTACACCGCTAAGGAGAACTATCTAACTATCATCACATTCTACCAAATATTTTACATGAGTTCGTGTAATCACAAATAAGGCCTTATAGCAATAATGGTGCAACAGTTCCAACAGATGAGAGTAAGGATCCCACACGCATCAGGTACAATGCTTCCTTTACAAACCAACAGCTAAATTAAGATGAATAATTTGGAAACCGGAAAAACGAACTAGCCAAGAATCACATCACTGGCAAATCTTAAATATCTGATATCTGCCACATCCACATGAAATGAAACAACAAAGGATAAAAAGTTAGTAGTTCACAATGTTTATGATCAATAAATAGACGCAGACAGTCTAAACAATTGCAACAACAGACATTGATTAATTCAATTCACACATGTTACATTAAAAATTACGTTACGTTGTGAAAATAGAAGACAAAGCATCGCATGAATAGATATTATACGTAAATTGTAGCGTTATAGTCTTATAGATTCGTCCTGCAATGACTTGAGGAGCAATGTTCCCAAGTTCATAAGAATTGTTATTTCTTCTCGGGGATGAAGATACAAGTACAAGATATTCCACAACAATGCATTTCAGTTCCTCTTGTTTGTAAAGGATCACATCAAGAATGCAGATTAGAGATGTAGTAAGCAAAGCAAATCATCAACTCATTAAGTACACAGACGGAAATGAGTATACAATAACCAGCATTTCAAACCCTAATCGTTCAGTATAAAATCCAATATAACAGGATGTGAGGCTATAATGCTAATAAAGGTAATTTCTACATAACCAAAAAATAAACAAAATAAATTCAATTTATGAAAACAATGCAGTCCTACCCAGGAGACCTTCGATACCGTATTCAAAAAAGTTCCAGAAACCATATAACTTGGAGAAGTATGAGGAAAGAAAGCAAATTTGACTTCTCACACCACTAATATTTACTTTCAATAGACCATGCTTTAAATATTTTCAGGCAAATATTATGTTTAAAACTCTAGAGGTGTCATCTTTATGTATTACACTAAATACATTTACATCAGACAACAGTGTTGCAACCCAGTCAGTATGCTACAATGAATATTCTTAAATTCATGTAACAGTTTAAAAAGTTCAACCACAAGAGATTAGAGAGAAATTAGAAAGCTTTTTGGCAGAAAACCATTTCTAAGACACTACCCATAAAGAGAAACTAAACTTCAGAACACCTGGAATTACAAGAGATAGGTTATGCCAATAAAAAATGCCCTCAACAAGGTAAATAAATAGGACATGGAACAGCAAACCAGTAGACTAAAGAGTATGCAGCCAAGTTAAAAGTAAACATTCTAACACTACGAACTAAGAAAAGATGAAGAGCACGTGAAAAAAAGTAAAAGTTCATTGAAAATGACATCAAATACTTACTGCTAAAACTGCACTTAATGCAAAGAATCTAAAAACAAGGCCACATTCCAGAAATAACCACTAGTCATTGCTTTCAATTTTAAATTGAAACCCACTTATTATACCTGTAACAAGATCGTCTTAAATTTTCAAATTGCAGAAATATTAAGCTTGAATAGAGAAGTAATCAGTAAAAAAGAATATCAAGCATTGGTCACCAGGATGAATGCAATCGAACAACCATTTATGGTAAACTAGTAAGACTCATTAGTTAAACAATCATGATACTTACGAGAAAAATCATCTTAAAGATACCTATGTCACTCTACATAATGAAAAGATGGCAAAGCAGAGCATATAGCGAAATAAAATTTTGGATGTTGTGATTCTACCTGACAGAATGAATTTCGGTTCTCTATTACTCAGCATCAGACCCAGAGGCTGAGGAACTACCAGTATCAGAATCTGCAAAAATAAAATAAATAAAAATCCGACAGAACACTTGACTAAAACGATAAGCAGAAGTGAACATGCAGTTTAAGAATAATAATAATGGTTAAGATATCTCTTGACTAAATAATTAATCAAAGTAACACTTGATGAAGAGCCTGAATCACTGCTGGAGCTGCTTGAACCACTTGTCTTACTCCCATCCGCTTGAACTTCTTCTTGCACGGCAAAGGATGGGGGAATATTTCTTTCATCCGCTGATAAAAAGGTAAACAAGATACATCATTAATCCAATAATGAGATCCACAATGATGCTACCATTAAAAATTACCTGCTTGTGCTTCTTTTGAAATCTCAACCATAAGTGGTGCCGGAATCTACAGAAACATGAAATAAAATACATTTAGCAATGACTGTTTGTCAATGAATTCACTGGCTGATGAAAGTTAAAATTGAAAACTGTACCTTCTGCAGGGCATTCTGCTCAGCTTGTGCTCTAGCTTGAGTAGCAAGTTCAAGCTTCCTCTTATTTTTGCTCAAGCTTTTCTTATAGTTGGTCACAAATCTATCAAGCTCCCAGAGAGTCTCCGTATCCACACTATCAATGTCCACTTCAATTTCTTCATCATGCTGGGACAGTGCTGAATTTCTCTTCTTAATGATCTGTACAACGGCATCTAGCTTCTCAGAAGGTAGGCCCTGAAGATTTGTGCTGAGTTTTTGCTTTTCTTCATACGTCATGTCTCTTTTATGAGGGTCTTTGGCCTTGGGCTTTTTGGGAGCAGGGGTTCGAGACGAAGGAGTGATGCCCATGATTTTTGGAGGCTGTGTCATTGATTCTGACCTATCCAAAATCCGTCTCATATCAATAGGTGGGGGTCGAAATGCTGGAGCCTTTCTAGACAGAGGTGAAGGTGAATGACCAGCCGCACCATAATCTAGGCCTACTCTCATTTCGTGGTTGTAATTTGACTCTATTACAGCCCATCTCTCCTCAAATACATCTGACAACTGCTCAGCCATTATATGAACGTCTTGTCCTTTGGGATTATAAGTCATGGCATTGCGAAATGTAAGTCTCACATCCTCGGCAAACTCCTTGGGTGATTTGTACAAATTCTTGTTCAGCCTTGACTTCACAGCACCCAGGTCCATTGGATGCGTGATGATATCAAAATAATCGTGTAAACCAAGACCCTCAACGTCAACTGGAGCATTAAACACCCAACCATGCTTGTGCTTCATCAATTTCTCAAGCAACGAGGCACAACTCTTCAAAAGCTTCGATCCCATTCTATGTCCCATCTCACCTACACCATGCTTCTTCCCATTCAATTTAGACTTCTTGTTACTCCCTGAAGGTGGAAACTTTTCTTTCCCAAGCAAGAACTCCGAATTGCGATAGAACTGGTTTGCCTTGGGCGTCCTCTTCTCCTTCTCAACGATTTCTCCCACCCCTTGACTATTCTCCAACACTGACACACTCAACTGACCCAAAGGTTGGGAAGGCTCTCGCGGTGGAACAACAGCTGATGCCACCTCCGAGTGAGCACGCTTAGTTCCAACCCCATCCCCAATCCCACTATCCACCATCACATCTGAATTACCATAGCCACCAAGCACCCCCAACTTCTCTTCAATCCTACTCACCAAACTCCTAACCATATTGAGCTCACTCTCAAGCCTCCTCCTTAACTCCGGCTTTGACCGCCAATCCAAACTTAACCTAACAAAACTCTCGGGTCCCGGCAACCACTCTAGCACGCCAGGAACACTACAAGGCTCATCCAAAGCACGGTTCAGGCTGGACGAGTCATCCGAAACCACACCAAACCTAGACTTCACGTACGGCCGAGCTGAATTCGCATCCTCCAGCCCCTGCTGAACCCTAGGGTTACCGTTATCGACAGTAATGTTTTCCTCACTGTTGTAATACACGGCGGTAACGGTACCCGAACTGTCGTCGCCGTCGTTGGTAACAGTTGCAGCGGTAGTATGAGAAGCGACGTTCACAGCGTTGCCTTTGTTCTTAGGACCTTTAAACGCTTTTCTAGTGTAGACCTTTCTCTCGGTGTACCTTTGCTCCTTCTTTCCGCCCTCATCTCCATCAGTTTTCCCCGAAGCCATACATGCAAAACCCTAATTATTTTTTCCCTCACCCTGAAACCTTGACCCTATAATCCGAACTTAGGGTTTTACGGATTGCACAGGGAGGAGAATAACCTAATAAGACAACCTACAAATTCTCCAGTGAAATTCCAAAAACAGAAACCAACCGACGGATGAGAAGAAAATAAATTAGGGTCGCGAGGGCACAGACAGTAGGTTTGGAGCTGCGTTACCTCGGTGCTCCAATCGGATCTCGCAGTTTCTCTCTCTGAAGATGGAGTTTCTATCTCTAGAATTCTCGGTATGGTTCTCTTTCAGTGCAAATGAACAGGAGATAACGGTAGAAGATGCGGGTATGGAACCGTAGACCGGGTGAGTGGATGGTGACGCGTCTGTGGTGCGTCACATGGAACGGTTTTAGTACCAACTTTTGGGTGGCGGACTCGCTCAGAGTTTTGACCTGTGGGATTCACGTACCAATCAGATGCAAGAGAAGGAGGGACGTGGATGCCACGCGCTAGTGAGAGGGAGACGGGAGTTCGAGGCGAGGTTTTCTTTCCGGAAAATTGAAAAGATTGCATGACCGGGAATGTTGCGCGTGATGAGTACTCGTCAGTTCCGACCCGGCACTGGTCTTGCCCAGTACCGGAAGGGATCTACACGCGCCGGCGTAGCCGGTGGAGTGTGCTGTTGTTTTGTTTTGGGCCTTTGGATTTGTCGTCTTTGGGCTTAAGTTGTGGATCTTAGCCCAGTTGACATTAGTGTAATAAAGCATAGGGTTTCGATGTAAAACTTCTAAAATTTTGGTTGATTTGCTGTGTAATTGACCATTAAAACTTATTGGTAAAGTTTAATAGTATGAAATCAAGTTTGGATTAAGTAAAGCAGAAATGAAAATAAATTAAAAATGATTTTTTTTATTAAGATTAGTATAATTTTCATTTTATATTATTAGATTAAAAATTTGACTAAATCATGTCTAGCATTTATTATTATCTTAACCTATATCATGACTCAGTTTTGACAATGACAACAGGAAATTTAAATATTAGAAAATAAATTTTGTTATTTACTCAAAGAACACAACATCATGTTTTTCCATTACAACAATGAGTCTCATCCATATACCTATTTTTTATTTTTGAATATAATTTTGTTTGCAATCAAATACAATTTCTTATTAATTTGCAGTTATAATCAACAGTTTAGTTTTTTTAATATTTTTATAAATATATAAACATAATGGCATACGTGATACTCACATTCCAGTTCAAAAGCAAGTAGTTTTATTTGAAAATACTAAAATATTTAAATAGGGGAAGAAAATTAAGATGACATATAAAGTTCATCATGCATCTCATAACACAACCTTTTTGCATGTTTTATTAGAAGATGAAACATATATGTATGTATATATGAGACATGTACAGCTGAAATATCCAAACAAATTTACTTTAATTAATTTGATGGTGTTGCAAAAGGATGATTGGGATCTGATTCTTATGGTGTGAGTTTAAATGTATTTCTATCTTTCTAAGAGACATCAGTAGCAATTATTATGAAAAATAAAAAGATAAACAAAAATGAACAAAAAATAAAAAAAATAAAAAGAATATTTTTACTCTTATCTCTTTTGTTCATTTTTGTTCATTTCTTTATTTTTTATAATAGCATTATTATCTTGAGCATGATTTCCATCTTTATGATGGACATCAGTATCAGCATTATCTTGAGCATTCATATGTTGTTTTGATAAGTCCAAAACTTAAATATTTGTGATGAGATTGATTATGAGTATATGTCAATATTATTTTGACAATGAATGGATGACTATGGAGATTATATGTCTGCAAAGTGATGAAAAAGGTGTAGAGAGATTATTAGTACAAACATGAACACTTTGAGCTATTTTTGTATTTGAAATGCTGTGAAATGAAGACTCTTAATGAATGTTGAACAAGATGCTCGCTCAAAAGTGAGAAGTACTAAGCTTATTGAGAATAGTATGGAAAATACAATAAGTATTATGTATTATATATTATTTATATATATGACAAGAATAAAAAAAAGGAGTGTAGATAGATATAAAAGTGGATTCTGTCTAATTATTAACTCTATAGGCTAGTGCTAAGCCACAACAACATTTCCTACATTTCATTAATTACATTCATTAACAATGTTGTTATGGATCAATAAGGTACACTAACATTTCTTTAAAAAATGTTATTATAAGTAACATCAATATTGATATTGTAACATTTTATAAATAAATGTTACTATAAATAAAATTAATTTATTATATGATATTATTTTAATAAAATATTATTAAACATTAAAGACAATATAAGTCAATATATGATAACATGTTGAGATTAACAAATTTGTATGATCCTACACAAACAAGACAATATAAGTAAATTGTATTTATATCTACATATTCTTTATGCTTGGGTATCAATATTTATATGTATCCTTCTTTTTTTCAGTTTTAATTATGATGTTGTCAACACTCACTAAAATTGCAAATTCCACAACTTGCTATCAAAAACTAAACACACCATCAAAGCTTCACCCACAAACAACAACCAACATAGACTTTATTTTTAGACTACTAAGCTTGAGTTTGTAAATCCAGAAACAACCCTACTCCTATGGTATTCTTGTCCTTTAACTATACTCTTTAATTATCCTATGGTATTCATCAACATCTATTGTTTTAACTTTTAAAACAATTGCATTCCTTTGACAATTATCCTGATTCCTCTCCAAACTCCATTACCACACTCATTAAATCTAGGATTTATAGACTGTTAGAAAGTTAGACCTCAACTCTTACTCACCCCAAGTCACAAATAACACAAACTCCATACTTAGGTAGCTAATTTACAAGTGAGAAATAAGTGATTCCCTTATTTCCTTTGCATACCACACATAGCACATACACTGTTATTTATCACCCTCCCCTCTTACATATATTCTCTTTGGTTGATAATCTATCTAGCAACACTCGTCAGGCCAGATGCATTGCAGATGACTAAGCTTTGTCATTCACAAAATCTTAAACAGTTGAAACAACTCTCCCCTACAACTATAATCAAGTTTATATAAGTTGATCTGACTGTATAAACATGTGCCTCCTCATCATTTCACACTTAATCATCCCTTTTATCCTTATAAATTTATTTCCTATTGAGATCCTATAGGAATTCATTTAGTTGTGGTTTTTCCCACTCAAACCACTCCCTTCTTGATTGAAATTCTCAGTCCCACTTATCCCCCACCCATAAACCTGCCTCCTTCACCGTTAGAATCTTTTTATCTAAATTTGCATAATCTCTAGGAAACTTATGTGGAAGAGGTATTAGTGTTAGGCATCCAAGTGTGAGTCTAATCTCACATTGAATAGAAATGAGACAACTAATCAACATATACGAAAGAAAATTCAAAAACTTAATGTATTAAGATTTTGGGTTGAAGGTCGTGTCATTCCCTTATGTGAGTCTGGCTCTTGTTTCATTCTTGTTTGAGCTAATTTCGTCAAACCATTCTCTATTCCTACCCTCTAATATCTTGCCACCACCATTAATCTTTTCAAAGTTGAGAATTCAAGTTGAACATCAAGTATTGCGGATGCAAATACAACCTTAAGTTTGTTCAATGTATTTGTTTTTCTTTTTTTTATACTACACATACATTTTAAGTGTCATATTCTTTATAATAATAGGACTTTGAATTTTGACACAAATACATTATGAAAGGATTGAAGGGGAAGATGAGTAAACTCACCAGTTAACTTTATCTTAACTTTTATTATGTTTTAATAATTTAATTTATCTTTAGACATTAATATTATATATTTGAATCCTTCCATAATTGTGAATTTGTACTCAATTTATTGATTTCGTTTTTGTTATAATTTTACTTTATATCTTTATTTATCTTACTTCTATGTAACTTACACTAACATTAAATAATGACATTTGTAGAATATATTGTTTTATATCATAATTAATATTTTTAACACAACTGTTGTGTGCTTTGGATTAGAGTTATTTCCACAATTTTTATTGTATATTAAATCGTAAATAAAATCATATAATTAGTAGATTTCCTATGGTTCTTAAATTATTTTTAAAAATATTAAAATTTAACTAAATATATTAAGTTGCATTAATAACTTGTTTCAATTATAAAAAAAAATATTTTTTATATATTTTTAGTTTAACCAACTATAGAAATCAATGTCAAGACATAATTTTGATGAAAAACACTCAATTTTACAAAATATTTACATAAAATATTATTTAAAAAATGTTGTTGTTTCAATGAAAAAAAATTACTAAAAATTTAAAGTAATGTTTTTATAATATTACTTCTTTATTAAAAAGATAATGTTGTAAAAATTTATCAACATTTTAAAAATATTACATTTCTATTAAAGAAAATGTCGCTCAAAATATTAAATAACATTTATCTAAATGTTTCTATTATTATGCAAAAATATTATTAAAATATCTTTTATGTTATTAATTCTACTACATCATTTTTTGTTGTAGGCAACAACCCAAAAGTGTTGCCTTAAGCTAAAAACCTGTTGTCTAAACTTTAGGAAACACTTTGCAACGATTTTGCAGTCGTAGGGTATTCGTTTGTTGTCGTAGATTATAGGCAACAATTTTTTCTCTAAGACAACACTTTTTGTAAAATGTTGTTTAGACAATATTTTACAAAATGTTGTTTATTGATTAGGTCACGTTTATTCAACTGTTGCCTATTATTCAAACTATACTTTTTCTATTATTTAAGCCACGCTTATTTATCTGTTGTCTATTATTTTAAAAAAAATATGAAAAGAAAATGTATTGATTCTCTTAACTCACAAATAAGAATGGACCTACATCTAAAAAGCAGCGTAAACATTGTCCTCCTCTACTTTTTATTTGTCACACAATACTTCTCCCCTACCTCTACTTTACTTGCATCATACACTGTCCAACTTTTTTTATTACTACTATGATTACTTTGGCTTTTTATATAAATTCAAAATATAATTGTTCTGGTTTAATATTTTAATGTTCACTGATTCCAACCTTTATACAACTTTATCCAATGCAAGCAACCAATCTCGGAACACTTCCCCCATTCCACAACTCAAACAACTTCCAACTCTCTCACAGCACACCCTTTCCCACACAAAACCTCCACCAAAGCAAAACAAATCAACCCCCTCAAGCAAAACCGCTTTTTCAAAAAAATTCAGCAACAACTCAAGCCTGCAAAACTCTCCCTTCCTTACACCACCTTTAGTTTTAGTCATACTTATCAAATGATTATTTTATCACTAAATTATTTTTATAAAAAGGACATTTCAAAATATACATATTAAAATGCACTTTTGTATTCGAAAACACATTTGGAATGTACAACCTAAAATATCTTAATATATTTAAGAATGTACATTTAGATTATATCTTTAGGTTTAAAAATGCATTATAGAATGTGGTTTCTCAAATATACTCAAAAATAACTTTTGACTTTTACAATCTAGTACATTCTATTAATATCTTAATATCTCTTATTTTTATTTCTAAAATGTAATTACTCCATTTTATATTGATCAATTCAACACAATAAATAATACATAAAAACTAAACATGTGTGACATTCTTTAGAAAATAATTTTATTTAATATTAATATTATTATTTAATTTTATTACAAATAAAGTTACTTCTAAAGTAACTTGACCATCAATTATTGAGAAAAATAAAGACACAGTAGTACATTGAGATTGATGCAACAATGTTACTAACAATAGTCATTTAGTTGATTAGAGGTCTAACAAGCCTTTTAGGAAGATGAAAATGTGTGTAAGTAAGAGCTTTCATCAAATTATTAGGTTTTTGTGGTAGATGTTGGCTATGAAGATTTTCACAACTTGGATGGAATCTATTTAAAGGTCCAAAAGGTGGGACATATCCTTTAACATAAAAATTGATAAGACTTCTAATTTTAGCTACTTCTTCCCTGTTGAAACCTTAAAGATTAAGGGTATTGGACTCAAATACAACATTTGCTCTCACTATATTTGAACAAGATATAGAAAAAAGAACTTAAATTAATAGCCATTTTGGATTCTTTGACAAGAAAATGAGAAATCCAATATTAACTTTATACATATCAAGAGAGGAAACAGTTTATTATTATTATTATATTATTATTATTATGATATTATTATTATTATTATTACTACTATTATTATTATTATTTAGTAAAGATTTATCATAAAGAATATTGACTAATCTTCCATATAGGAAATTAGTTATACCACTCTATAAAATAAATTAAAAATTAAAAATTAATTTAAATAAATATATTATATTTATTTAATGAATGATTTATTGATAGTGGACCATATCCTAAAAGAAAAAGTGAAAGATGATATATAATAATAACAATATAAATTCAAAGTAACAGCTACTTTTATTTAATAATTAATCGTTACCATATAAAAGTCATATTTCTTTTAAATTAAATGAATAAATTCTATTCATGATATAATATTTATAAATTAATTAATATTATGATAATTATATTATATTTCAGAATTCAATAATTAATATACTTTATAGCCAAATTTTAAATATAAAGTATTCATAAAATATAATATATTTTATATAGTTTTACTATATATATTATATTTAATTTTTATTAAGGTTAATATTTAAAATTTAAGTTTATAATATAGTTTGGATAGACTTAATTTATTTGTAGGGCCCTAAATATTGTTAGAATATTATTTGCTCAATACTAGTTTTTTCATCTTAATTTTTCTCAATATGTTTTATAACATCCACAACTTTGGTTTCTAATTTTTTTTTCCAGCAACTTTAATCCTCGAAATTTTAATCAATTATTCCTAATATTGGTTCTTGAACTCTTTTGACGCAATTCCAACTCCTTAATTTCTAATTATTTATAATTTTATTTTGTTATACAAGTCAAAAAATATATTAAATCACTTTAATGTCCAAGTAAACAAAATTCGGACTAATGTTTCGTATAATTAGAAATTAAAGAATCAAAATTGCATTAAAAGAAATTGAGTGACCAAAAGTTTGGATAAGTAAAAACTAGGGGACTAAAGTGGTGACAAAATAAATTAGGAATAGAAAATACAATTAAACCTTTCTTTTGCTTCTATAAAATATTAAATAAATACATAAATAGAAGAGAGAATAAACAAATTAATTCAAATAGTTTTATATATTCATAATTATATTGGAGGAAAATAATATTATAATTATTCAATAATATAAATGTATGGATTTTTCTACAATGGTTAGAGCAACTATAAATATAAGATGAAGACAAATTTTGATAAAACATCATACCATATGAATGTAAAGAAAATTTTGAAAGAGACTAGACGTAGACGATTTTTTTTACGGTCTACTAATTTCGTAAAAAGGTTTATTTATTCAACCCATTTTCTTAAATCCACTTATACCTTCAATATTCCTCGATCTTAACTTATTAAATACTTCTAAGAACAAATACAAAACTATAATTTTTAGGAAATAAATTATCGGACTTTTTTATTACTGTAATTTGTTGAGCATATTATTGAGAAAAATCTAGTTTAATATTACATTTTATTTAATAATTTATATTAAACGATATCTAAAAGTTAGAATCGTTAACTAAAAATATAAACTAAATTGATAAATAGCTAAAAATAACATATTGAAATGTATACGAAAGCAAGATAAGTTAAGAATCACAATAATACCTTATGCTATAGCATAACCAAAGTTCGAGTTCAATTAATAATATTAATGCTAATGTAAAATCTAATATTATATATCCACAAAAGTATTTCACTAATATAAAGGTAGAAAATGTTGGTATCTCTATGACACATTTTCACAAGACACATTTTCATAATATTTAATATGAGATATTTATTAACATTCTCATAGTTGATGTTGTAGGATGACAACAATATAGAATGTTAATGAATATGATATATGTAATAGTCAATATTCTTCACATATAAGAATTTTTTTGGTTTGGATACATATGAATAATATTCTAAGATTAAGAAATAAATTCATAAAAAAATTCATAAAATCACTATAAACAAATTAAGAAAATAGCGTCGATGTTTATATGTCAAAATAACATCGACGATGTAGTAAATGTTAAGTTGTTAGAAACTAGTTGAAGTTAGTGTCAGTCTTGAGATTAATGTAAGTACTGTCAATGTTAAGATTGACACAAAAAAGAAAAGAGGTAGTGTCAACTTGGTTGACATTACTTACACAATAGATAAAAAAATTAAAAAATTATCGTTGTTATTTGTCAAAGGCAATTGTATTTAATATCACAAAATCATTTTTAATATAGAATCATTCTCAACAAAGTAAGATATAAACAAATTTAAGAGATAAAATCAATTTCAACATAATCAGATATAAACCAATTTCAACATAAAACAAATTTCAAATATAAAATCAAAACCAATTTAAAAGAAAAATCAAAACAAATTTTAACAAAAAAAAATTACATGTTTATGATGTTTTGGAAACTCCAAATGGACAATAAACAAAAAAAACACTTACCATCGGCTAAGTCATCCAAGTTGACCACGAAAAGAAACTTGGAATCACGACAAAGATGAACCATCACGTAAAATAACCACAACGAAAAACCACCACCGTCCAAGTTGAAAGAACTACCACTGTAAAGGTGAAAGATCGTTTAGAACATCTCTGACATGTAAGGAGAAGTGGTGGAAGAAAACGAAAAAAAGAGCAGCAGAAAAAAATGAAGGAGTAATGACGGTAATTAAGACCTAACACCAAAATCAGTCGATGCCATTGATTTTGTGAAGCCAAAAGAAAAATATTTTGAAATTTGATTAGAGATTAGAACCAAAATTGAAGAAATAAAGGTTGAAGGAATCTAAAAAAAAAAAAGTTGAATGCAGGCGAAATAAAATAATTAATTTTTAAATAAGTCAAACCAACTCTAAAAACAACGAGTTTAACTAATTCTTGATTTTAGGCCGATACTAGCAGTAGTAACTTTTAACTCTGCCATACCCATACAATACATCAATTTATTATTTAAACTCAAATTACTAAATTTAATTTCAATTAAATAACCTTTTAAAATAAAATTAAAGAAAAAGTATCGACTCAGCCAATGATATTTGTGTCTGTTGTTTAACAAATGCTATTTTTTTATAGTTATTTTTCCTGTTTTCTTGTAATGAAGTCTAATGTATCGTGAAAGGACTAAAAGATTATACGTATATGTAAATGCTTGAAGCAATGGTGGTCCATCCATTTTTTATTTTTTATTTTTTATTTTTTGTAACTGAAGAAATAGTTAAGTTGGATTTTTGGATTTTCTTTTACCCTTAAACTTGAATCTGGCGATATATATATAATATTTGTTAATGTTATTAATTAATAAAAAATATTTATAGTAAAATTGATTAAACACTTTTTAATATATTAAAATAGGCAAAAAGAATTAAGTATCAGTTATCCTGTCAAAGTACGTATCATATGTTACTAGTAAGTTCTTCTGATAGTATCCAAACAAGATATTCACTTTTTCATAATTGTTCTTATTTTCCATATTTCAATTAGAATATTTTATTATTTATCAAATGAAAAATAATTTCTTTAAATTTTATAAAATTATAAATATATACAATTTCTCTTCAATTTTTGTACTTAAATGTAACCACAGCAAGCACGTTATTAAATTATTCAGAAGTACATATGAATTTTTAATACTAATCAATCTTTTTATTTCTTTAAATGATTATTTTAATATTTTGTTATTATCATTCTTATAAAATTATTTATTTTTTAAATTCTTTTAAAAATATTACTTTATAATATAATAAAAATGGAGAAATAAACTATTTGAACTAATATAAAATAAATTAAAACAATATGATAAAAAAATATGACTGACATAAAAGAAAGGTGATATATATATATTATTGGCATATAGGGGAATAGCACGACATTGTTAAAGGTATGGACTACTATTACTTAGCAGCAGTAGAGGGAGGCTTCAGTTTAATTCAGATCTCTCAGTTTTACCAGATGAAACATTTTAGTGCGTAGTTAGACAAAATGGAAATTATTCTTTGGGGCCTGTTAGCCACCGTGTTTAGGGTTTTATATTTTTCTCGTTTGTTGTTTTGAGGTGGATTGGTGTACTAGGTTGTCTTCCTATTATGTTAGTGTTAGTGTCAGAGTAGTTTTTTTTTTTTTCCTTATTTAGACTTTTTTAGATGTAATAGGGTTGGCACATGCATGAAATGCTTCATCTTAATTTATTTTATTGGCATATATGAGTAGAAGAACTACATTACAAATCCTGACATATAGCCTCTTCACTGACCTTCAAGTCTCTCTAAAAGTTAGAAAAGAAAAAACAAAATGCACACAAACAAAAGGATGAAAATAGCCACTACATGTGGACAAATAACACAAACAAAAATGATTCAAACTCCACCTACACATGCTCAAGAACACTGGGTTTCAAAAGCAAGGAGGTTTATTATTTGAAAATACCACAAAAGCTTGAATATGGGAAGAAAATTAAGATGATACGAAGTTCAGTTATGCACCTCATAACACAACCTTTTTGCATGCTCATGTGTGTCTATATGAGGCATGCACAGTTGAAATCTCCAAAGAAAGCTACTTGAATCAATTTGGCGGTGTTGCAAAATTATGATGAGGATCTGGTCCTCCTGGTGCGAGTCTATGTGTATTTCCATCCTTGTGAGGGACATCATCACCATTATCTTCAACATGCATATGCTGTTTTGATAGGTCTGAACCTAAATATTTGTGATGAAATTGATGAGGGCTATCTGCAATATTATTTTGACGAATGAATGGATGGCCATGGAGACTACGTGCCTGCAAAGTGATGAAAAAGGTGTAGAGGATGATTAGTATAAACATGAACACTCGAGCCATTGCTGCATTTGCCATGCTGTGAAATGAAAACTCTAAAAGAGTGCTTAAAAGTGGGAAGTACTTAAGCTTAATGAGAGCAGTGTGGAAGCATACTATAAGCATTATTTATATAGTTGGCCAAATAAAAAAAGAAAAGAGTTTAGATTGGATATAGGAGTGGATTGTGTTTAATTATTAACTCTAGATGCTAGTGCTAAATGGTTCCTCAATAAGAATCATTAAAGTTTGCAGTATAAACAATACATATATGTGTGCTGCTACCATGTATTATATCTTTCTGAGTAATAAGAGGTGTAAAAGTTATCCACCTTTGAAATCATTATTTTTATATCACGGTTGAATTACTTATTTTATTATGTTTCATATTAGTTTAATTTTTTTACTGGTAAAATAAATAAATAGTATATATCTTATTTTTTTTTATTGAAAACTATATATTGTGAGGTTTAGAAACAGACTATGGTAAAAAATTAACCATAAAACTCTTATATATATATATATATATATTATCAATCACCAACTCTTCAAGGCTTTGTTTGGATTAGAGAGTGGATTTGAAGGAGTGGATTTGAGTTGATTTGTGTAGAAAGTTTTGTTATTTGGATTAAGGGGAAGATGGTGAGATTTGAGTGAAAAGTTTATAGAAATTTGTGAATGATGTGATATGTGTAATTGATAAAATAATTTTTTAGTAGATGAAATTATAATTAAAATTAATGTAAAATTAATTATAATTATTATATTAATTAATAGAATTATTAATTATTTAAAAAAATAAATTATTATTATTAAAAGTATTGTGAGTGGTGTGTATGATTAGTAAAATAATTTTGTAATAGATAAAATTATAGTTAAAATTAAATATAATTAGTTTGATAAGTGTGATTTAATGAATTATAATTATTATAAATATTAATAAATTAATAATAGAAAATATGCAACACAGTATTTCTTCGCAAATCTCTGCCTCTTTATTTTTGTATTTTATTAGTTTTTTATTCATTGGATTTCCAACTTTCTTAGTCCTTCCTCTTTCTTTGACAATCCGTCGTTAGAACCAAACCTATCCCAAATGAACAGAGGAATATTCGTCTAAAGATTCTACATATATGTAAATGCTTGAACCAATCAGATTCTTTTTTCTTTCACTCTGTCCTGTGTCTACACACAAGAGTTAACCACCTAAGATAAATATCGTTAAAAAATTTAATATTTCTATATTATTATTATTATTATTATCATTATATATACATATATGTTTAGTAATTTGTATTTAAGTATGAATAGATAATTATGTATAATTGTATTTATATATTTATTATATTTTTACTAATAAATTTGATCCTATATTCAAAACTTATATGGGTGAATTTGATATTAATTACATTTAATTCAAAATCTTGAATAAATAGTTGTCAGAATGTTTTACACTTATATATCATGTAAAAGATTTATATATTTATATATTACGTGGCTGTGTAACAAATTGATAAATTAGTGCACTAATTCATTTATTCCTGGCTATTCATAAAACAAATTACAACTATTAAACATTTTAATAACTTCATTAAGATATTATTAATTTGTTAAACACATTTTACTCTTGCAACAAATACAAATCAATTAAATTTACATTTGCTTATTCTTAACCACTCGATATCATACATTCACCTGCATAATTTTATTCACATACATATACATTCCTATTTTTTAGCTGCATAAGCATTGAAACTTATGAATAGAAAATGAGAATAAAAACGATGTTTAATAGGGTGAGATTTATTAATATTTTTTATTCCATTTTTCACGTATTTTTATTTCTGATTCTCAATTTTTTTATTTGTAAAATACCAACAATATGTTATCAATGACTTACGAATTCATTAACCAAAAACCTTAAAATACATATCATTTATGAATATTTTTATTCATGCATTTATAAACTTATCATTTTATTCAAACACTTCACACCTTTGTATTATAAATTTACAAATAAACAATAAATAACCTTTTCATGATATTACGAACGATTTGCATTAACTGAAAAAGTAAACCCCAGTAATCTTTTTATTATAAAGTAATGTGTGTACTCCAGAAATCTTGGTGAAAATCATATGAGGGACAATATAAATTTGCATACGAACATGTGAATTTGGAAATCATAAATAACTATTTGGCATCTGTAGAAAGCTTGACCATCCCTTACAAAGCTTAAGGGTCACAATCTCTTATATACATCTGGAATTCACGACGTTTGCAAGAATTAATAGTTTATAAAGCAGGTGGCGTTTGCAAGAATTTGGATGGAATCATGGGTGCAACTTTTGGTGTTTAATATAATATTTAATACGTTAAAATGATGTGGCTCCTCGTAATCTGCTAACCTCTCTATTTCCAAATTTGCTGAGTGAGCTTCACTTCAATATAAATTTCATATTAGAAAATTAAGAATTTCAAATGCCAGAACTGCCCTAAATAACAGGAGAACTAATTGATGTATGGGTTAATGTTTAGTGAACTATTTACTTCAGCCAAGTACAATTGCTCATCTTAAAAATATCATTATTCCAAATAAAAATTCATCATTGAAATCGTGAGATCATGTTAAATAAGACACGACCAACAAACGATCGATACATCATTTATGAATAGAATAATTATTATTTTATAAGTTGGCGGTTTAGGATTGAATTAAGTGGTAAGTTATACTTTAACATCATTATCATACTAAAATCTATCTCCACGATTAATGTTAGGTTATTTACTAGTGCAGAAACAAGATTTACATAAAAAAAAAAAAAAAAAAAAAACAATATTGGCACTTGTAATTGTAATCGATGGAAGAAGTAATATATAATATCTTCATATTAAACTAATTCAAAGTATAATTAATATAATATGGTACATATAACTTAACACCCTTACATCAAATTAATTTTATGATTATATTTTAATACTTATTATTATTATTATTATTATTTTTATAATAATTATTAAGAATAATATTAATAATATTAATAAAATAATCATAATAATACAAGTAATAATAAAATTAATAATATTACTAACAATATAATGTTAATAATGATAATATTATCATTAATAACATTAATATTAAAAACATGAATAATAATATTAATAACAATACTAACATTAATAATATTAATAATAATATAAATAATATTAGTTATTAATATTATTTATGGAAAAAATCATAGACAATTAATACAAATTTATAAGTAAATTAATTTACATACACATTTTTATTTATATATAATTATAAGTTGATAAGGTAAAATTTTGCTGTAATGTTTTTTTATCAAGAGGTACACATTGTTAACACTTATTTGCTTGCTTTCTTACTTTTCATATTTTCATGAATAATCTTTCCTTACGTTCGAATAGTCTCTTTTTCTTCCACTTACAATGCATCTTCTTCTACATTACTGTAACTATTCCATATCTGATTCATATCACAAGGTAAGATTCTCATTCCTTAACTACTTTCATTACTAGGGTTCTTCTTTTAATCATAGTTCACTTTTATCCTTTACATGCTTATTTCCTTCAATTTTACTTCAACTTCTCTTGTGCATTTTGCTTTATAGATCTTTGTTATCTTAAATACTTGTTTCACATCTTTTAACTTTTATATCTAAATTAATTTTGTAAATTTTTCTTGCAAATTTGAGAAATTTAATTGTTATTAACATTTTTTATATCTTGATAAGAAGTTTTCCCGCATGATTCTTCGTCCATTGAGAAATTTCAAAAACATAATATTTTTTCTTTTAAATAAGCATTACATTGTACATTAATTATATTTCTAACTTATGTAAAATGTTACTTTGTGTATTAGTTTAAATTATAACTAATATAAAATGTCATATTATATATTACATTCTACAACAATTATGTTCTATATTGGATGCAGAAACTCTTATTCTACATTGGTTTATTAATTAATATAAAATATCCAAAGTAAATTATGTAAAAAGTTCACATTAAAATAATAATTTATCCACTTATCAAACTATTTATAATATTATGTTGAATTAAATTTTTTACCTAGGAAATGTACGTAGAAATTTTATATATTGTGTATAAATATTTTCGAAATATAATATACACTTTTCTCTTTATAAATCTGTTGTAAAACTAAATTAAACTGAAGTTTCAAACATCAATAAAGTATCTCATCTTTATGATGCTAAACCTAATGGAATGTAGTACAACCTATATAATTGAAAGTGACTGTTTATTTGCAAAGAACATTGATTTGAAAAGACAACCTTTCAAACCTTGAACGGAAGCTAATAAAGTTCTAAAAACACAAAGTAGTGTTCATCCATTTTGAAGGGCTCAATGCATGCATGCATAGGGGTTCCTCTAACGTTCATATGAGCCACATAAAATATCTCTTATATATATATATATATATATATATATATATATATATATATATATATATATATATATATATATATATATAAACTATTCCATATTCATCCTAGGTTAAAAAGATATGATTCTAGTTTGGGCAATCAGGTTAAAGCATCATGCTAGCATGATTTCCCAGAGCAAGTCGTACATACACCACACAGAAACCTTAATTAGTACAAGGAAAATGAATTAGAGGACGAAGAAGGACAGAAACTAGGAAAAAAAATTAGTGAACCACTCATTCATAGTTGGAGGTTTTCCACTCATGGGAGAATATGCTACTAGCATTATCCGTTCGTGGTTCCTCTATTTTACTTTATTTTCATCAGATCAGACATATATAGCGAAGAAAAATTGTTATATAAGTGGGTTCATCTAAATTAATCTCTGAAAATGATTGAGAAATATATACTTTGATTCTTGAAAAAAAAATACCATTTAGGTTTTATTTATTGGTTTCAGAAAATAGTTTGTGTTTTATACAATATTATTTCAACATTTGGAATACATTTCTTTCTGTTTTTTAAAAGTTTGTCTTATAATACTTGAATAGAAAACACTTCTAGAATATGAAAAAAAAAATATCCTAAGTATTTTATATTTACTAGTATAAAAAGAAACAAGAATACAATACTTTTTATATTTAAAATACTTATTACGAAAATAAAAATATTTAAAATACTATCAAAGAATTTTTAAAATTTTATTTGATCATAAAAAATCTTTAAACGTGATGCATTAAATATTAGAGTGGTTTTTACCTTAATCATACTCTGAGTTATGTTAATTGAAGAGATTTTCTCAGATATTTATGTCTTAAAGTCACCTAACTTGAAGGATGAACACAAGGTAAGTAAAAATAACAAAGAGTGATTTATAAATTAAAATTTAGGAACTGAAAACAACAAATATGAAAAGTAATAAAATGATAAAACACACGTAATAACGAATATAACTAATGCTTTGATATCTTCCACTTTCGTTACTTTTTATCTAGAACGGATCGCCACGTAACAGCTTCACTTTCCAGCATAATTAAATGGATGAGTCAATTCTATGATGGCTATTGTCGCAGAAATTTAAAATATAACAAATCCTAGCTTTTTATTTATTTATTTAATTTTTCTATTATTTAAATGTGAAGCTGAATCTGAAGTTGTTAAGTGAAGATTGAAGTGGAAGCAATAAAATATTGGCAAGAAGATATGGTGGAAATGAATCAAAATCAAATGAGGAGAGACAACATGATAAACTGCCTATCATATATCAAATATATAAAAATGGGCCATTAATTAATAATTGTAAGATAAGAGTTGCCGGTCAGAGGAAGTGGGTACCCAACTAACTTCATGATCCTATATTTATAAAACAAAAATAAGTTTAGTTTCACTTCAGTCTCTAATATAAGTTGGTAGAAATTAATTTAATCTCTCACTTTGTTTTTTTTAATAGTGATTTTAAATTTATTTAAAATGATTTAATTTGTTCTTTTCTATCATTCATATTATTAATGAATATGATTTGACACACCGTTTTGATAGTTTATTTTACGTAAAGTTATTTTTTTCTCTTATTTCACTATAAAAAAATATTGTTAAGAAATTAAGTTTTAACTACCAAATAAAATGATTATTAATTGTCAAAATAATCATCAAATTATATTTTAGTTACTAAATAACTATAAAATAGAAGTAATGATTAAATTTAGTGACCAATTAAATTAAATAATTGATATCTAATAACAAAGTGAATTGTGTCATTAGATTTTAAATTGATATTTAATTAAATTTTATCATTATTTTTTTCATTATGTTTTTTTTAATTATGCTTTTTTGAGTTGAGAGATTTATTTCACTGGTCATCAATGTTTTGATATTAGTTTTCTTCATCTTGCCAGATATAATAAATGAGAGGGTTGCGAAACAAAATTAATTTATTAAAGTTGTATACGTGTTAGTGTTTTTTTAGATTGATCGTGTAATCTTTTCTATACCTAAATATTGTTAACAATCGCTTCATTAGAAAAATATTGAGAGTAATATATTTGTGAAGTTGAAACTCAGATATATCTCAACCATACACTCAATGTGAATAATCTGTGACATATATTCATTGATCTGAGTCTAAAAATAACTCATAACACAACACACATAGTGATAAATTGAATAAAAAATTAACTTAATTTTAATTAATCATATATAAACAACTAAAACCCCAAATAACAATATTTTAATTTCTTCGTAAAGTCATAAAGCAAACATTGGCAACAACAATAAAAGAATCATCCATTCCAACTCAATTTATAAAAAGTCAATACAAAAGCATCTCACTCCACAAACCAACAACGAGAGTACTACTAGCTCAATCATCACCACCATAATGCAGAAAATCAATCTTCAAGTCTTGCAAACACTCTTTCAACAAAAATATCTAATTCGTTCTCTCATCGATGTTAAAGAAAAGAAAACATTTTTTTTTTCATTTTAAAGAATGTTTACAAGGATCACATATTTTCTGTATTAGTTTAAAATGTTACATACGAGTCATGTTTATATTAACAAAAATGATTAAGTTAAGTTATTTCAAACAAATTTGGGACCACATTAAGTAAAAAATTGAAGAATCAAATTGATTTTTTATAACTTATATTAGGATCAAAAAGGTATCAAACTAAAAAAAAAAACATTGAAGAACTTATACCTATAATCATGGCGTAACAAACCACAAAATAATGCAATGCAGATGCTGATCACTGTTAGCACAATAGACCTGATGGGAGATGTGCCTGTTTTTATTTCTAGAACTCCAATAAATAATTTTAACTCAGGTTAGTTTATGTTCAATGTTTGGATTGATTTTCATTCTGATCTTTTGTTTCAAGTTGTTGACGGATGTCATGCTTCTCAGATCATCTTCAGCAGTTCTTGATTTTTCATCTAATATATAAAGCTTTACAAATTGTTTATTATGTAGGTTTCTTCAATTAATAAAATTTACATAACTCCCTTCTATATCCCCTTAGTACTTTGTCTTTCCCATCTTTCTTATCCCTTACACCATCAAAACAAAATTCTTCATACTAAACATTTAGTCTTAATGATAATTGTTAGTAGCTAGTGATCACAAAAAATAAATGTTTACGTAGAGACAATTTTTTTTTCTTGTTAAGATGTAATTGGAAACCATTTTTTAAGTAACTTTTAATTATTTTTAATAGACTAATTTTTAGTCAATAAAAATAATAAAATTAAAAAATAATTTTTTGTTTTTAATTATCATATTATTAAATATTTATATTTTTACTCACTATTATCTAGATTTAGATATTGATTTTTGGAGGAACTAAATTTTATAAAATTAATTATTAATTGTTAATTTATAAAATAGTTAAATTAATATGAATACATTTATTAATTTATTAATTTTAGTATAATATTGAAATAATTAATATCAATTTAAAAATTAACATTTTAAAGTAATATTTTTATATTATTTTAATTTTAATTAATAATAATAAACTTAAAATATTATTTAAATTAAAAAAATTTATGAATTAATTTAATTTGAATATTCAAATCTTCTTTATCTCCTTCTCATGTAAAGTTCAATCCTCTGCATCATCTTTTCCTCACCAAAGTTGTGGGAAGAATCTCTTCCATCTTAAAGGGAATAGAGCTTTCTATAAAGAAAAAAACTAAGCAAATTAATTGAAAGAAAGACTAACAACAAGTTCCAAGGATTGTTCTTATACAAAATTAGGCCTTTGCATCTTTTAGTCAACATCTTGAGTCTTCTAATAAGAAATGGATCTTCATATATGTTGTTTATATTGTGCATTCACAGCATTTTCACGATTATCTCTTCCAAAAATCTTAAGATTCGTCTTTTTCTTTATAATTTTTTTCTCAATTCTCTTCTGTTTAACTTCAATATATCTCTTCTTACTAATAAATTGATTTATTACTTCTAATTTCACATTGACTTAAATCGATAAAGAAATTGAAAATAAGGAAGACATTCCTTACGTTTTTTATTCTTGGTTCTTTGACGATGATTTCTAAACCGAAATAAATTAGTTTCAAGTTAACTGCATTTAGTTTGTGTTGAAAATGCGCTTGTGATTTTTTTTGAAACTGATAAGGTGTTTTGCTTTTTTATTGAAAGTCTTTATATATTTTTATTTTCATTTCTTTAAAACATTAAAAATTTTGTTTTAGTATCCTATAACCATTATTAATTGTTTATATATTAAGTGAAAATTTAAGTGATTATATTGAGTAATGTTCATAGATATATAATACATATATAGTACAATGTTACAATGTAATTTTTTTTAAAAGGTGTGTAACCATTAAATTTAATCTTTTTTTATATGTCTTAAATTTTAGGAATGAAAAATAGTTATTTAAGATTTTGTTTTCATTAAACTAAAAGACAAATATTTTATAAGAACCAAACTAAAATATGTAATTTTATAAGCCCTAAATATTAAAAGACTAAAATAATATGTTTTAAAGAGGTGGCAGGCGAAGAGGTTGGAGAATATTTATAATTTCAATTTATTTTTTCAAAAAGAGAGGGTGTGAAAATAACAAAGGCCCGAACGAGGCACATGTGACTCTACTTTAAAAGCCCAATAGACCCAAGGTGGGGGTATATAAACCTTTTTCTTTTTGGGTCTCTCGACTTGAAGCAACTAAGAGAAACATAATCTGTTTCTTTCTATCCTTCATTATAAAATCTGGGTCACCAGATGCTAGCAAAGAAATAAATAAATAAATAAATGTTTGTAACTACTTAATTCAAAGGTACATATATTATTCTGCTTTAAAATTAAAAAGGTAGACATAAAAGATAAAGATAAATGAAAATAATAAAGTTAAAGACAAAATTTAGGGTTGTGTTTCATAAAACCATCATTCGTGTAAATTATTTAAAATAAACTTATCTTGATAAATCTCAATCATATTATTAATTCATTAAATTATTTGAATCTTAATTTCTTAACCAAGTGAACTTGAATTGATTGATTATAATATCAATGCCTAACTAATTATAATCAACCAATTATCGTACCAATCAAGAATTTTTAAATATGTCTAATTAAAATCAATTTATTCTTATCACTAATTTAAATTAGGTGTTCTTCACAACATTATAGGTTAAAAAAAATCTAATTTAAATCAAATTTCAATTAAACAAAAAAATGATCAAATTAATACAAACTTTAAGTATAAAGAAGAACAATATAACGAAATAAACTTTTGATAATTAAAAATCAAGTATTTATACAAGTTTAAGTTTTATTACATCTAACAATTACAAAGATATTCTGACCAGAGAAAAATTTTCAATGGATGACGCTTTGTGTGTGATTTAGGTTTTAAGAAATATTTTCTAACTATCACTTTTAAGAGTTTTTGATATATTATGTCTAGCTGAAGTCATGTAACTCTCCTTAGATCTTCATTTATGGGAATTCTATTATCAAAGATACTAACAATTTTTCTTATATTTGAAGTTTCTATGATATTACTCTATGAATCTTATATATTGACATTATTTTATATGTTTCATCTCATGCTTTCAAAACAAATCAAAATTACTTCATTTATTATTATATAAAATAAAAGATAAAAAACCTAAAATACTTTTTTTTACAATAAAAATCCAAAAGTTTGGAAAATATGTTCTATTACCATTGTTAAATCCTTGACCATATGCAAGGATCAATTAAGTCTTTCTTAGTTGAAAAAAAGTAATTTTTCTAGTTAATCAATTCACCCCTTAAAAAATAAAAGGGCATTAATTTTTTTTTCTGTTTGAGATATCTAATATTTTTCCTTTTTTGATAAGTGAGATAAACACTCATCCCAATTATTTTATATTAACTAATGCTATTAGGTTCAAAGGTTTAAGAAAAAGTTATTTAGCTAAAGACTAGCAAAGAATAATTAATGATAGGTTGAATTTTTTGGCTTAATGGTTATAAATCAAAATAAGAAATGCTTTGATCTTTTCCTCACACATTTAATCATGTAATTAAAGATATTGAAGCAACATCATTTATATGAAAAATAATGAAAATATTATAAATTTAGAATTTCAAATCACTAAAATGGCATGCATAAATTATAACTGTTTAATTTTTATATAAGATGAAGTCAAATCCATTAGTTACATCTAAATAAATGCTTCAAATTAGCTTTTGAATAAGTACATTCACATTTCATAAATTTTCATGCTAACATAATACATGAAACATTTTAAAAAATAATTTTAAAAAAATACAAAAAATATAAAACAAAGCAAAAAAAAAGTTATTAGAAAATAAAAATAACTAAGAAAATTTTGGAAAGAAAATAAGATGAAAATAAAATAAGAATATTGAAGCCCTGTTACCTTCCTGGTCAATTGTTAATTGGTCATCAAAATCAATTTTTCAATACAAGACAAAATATATTAATATATTGGTCTTGAGCTCAACAAGTTAATAATTTGAATTGTTTTCTGAAATGGGTGTAAATTGTTTCTTCAAAACACAAGTATTCATATCTCACTTGATGCATCTTCTTCTTTATGTTGAAGATTCTTAATGCGGCCATAACATCTTGATGGTCAAATTCCTTGAATTGATGTTGTTAACATCTTGATGGTCAAATTCCTTAAATTGGTGTTGTTAACACTTAATTTTGTCTCAATATTTTGTCAACATAAAAAGATTAAAATTAAAATTAAAATGCAAAAAATTAAGAATAACTTTAAAGCAAACTTTTTTCTTAATAAAACTAGAATAGTTTTTAATAATAAAAGATTTTCTGTCTTACAACAACTAATGACACCCCACTCTCTTTTACCAATGATTTGATATATAGTTTAAACATCACATGCTAAGCAGATCATGACTGTGAATATTTTAATGACTGATGAATGTTTATATTTGCATATTTGATATTTGCATTGGAATAAAGGATGTCATCTAATATCAATCTGATCATAAATTTCTTGATTATTTTTTTTGCACTTATTTTAATACGAATACATACAAAATATTTTATATTTTTTAATATTTTCTTGATGAATCTAGGATTAACATATCTTTATAAGAATATCATCATCTATCGTTATTAATATTTTTATAGAGAAGATTAATTATTATATTTTAATTCTAATAATTTTATGTTATACTTAATAAATATTTTTCTATTAATTATCCTAAAGATTTCTGAATTTATTTGACAATTTAAGTGGAATTTGTTGTCTAAAAGATTTATTATCAGATTAAGAAATGTAATACATTGTTATATGAAAATATTTATCTTATACAAATTATTTTAAAATAAATTAATCTTTGATCAATTTAAATTATATTATCAATTAATTAAATTATTCAAATATCAATTTCTTTAATTAAATGAATCTAAATGATTAATTATAATCTCAATTAATCAGATAAAAAGTTTTTTTAAAGATGTTTAGTTAAAATCATTTTATTCATGATATTAATTCAAATCAAGTGTTACTAGTAATATTCCATATTTAAAATCATTTTTTAATACAAGTCAAATATCCACTAAACAAGTAAAATATGATTAAACTAATATAAGAATTAAACATATATAATAATAAAATAAAAGAAACAAATCTACGTAGATTCAAACTCTAGTATCTAATTTTGAGTTTGAGTTACTCAATTCTAACACAGAAAAATCAGTCACTATTTTTTTACTATAGAACAATTTTAAATAGATAAAAGTCAATATGTTAAATGTTTAGAGATATCTTTTAGTGGTAGCTATGAAAGTCTTGAATTTATTTTGCCTGTAAAAGTTATGTGACTCCTAGGTTTTTTTATAAAAATTTTATTGGGAAATTAATGGACTTTTCCTTTTATCTATGAATTCCTATTATATTATTTTATCAAATTTTTTTCTCTTGATCTTATTTTATTGATTTTATCTTATCCTTTCAACAAACCATTAACATAATTTTATTTATTTAAAATAAAATAAAAATAAAAATAAAATTTTATAATACTTTTTAAACGGTAAAAATTCCAAAATTTTAGAATGAATATATGTTAAATAATTATAAAAATACTATTATGAGTCTGCAAGTCTCGAGTGTATTTATTTGTAAATCTATTTCTCACCAGGGTTCAAAAATATCCATTTCCATGCTATTTAGATATTGTAAGATCCATAATCTCTCTGAATTTATACGAATTTATGGATTATACCAAAATCCAAAATTAATTATACCACACATGTGGAGGATATTTTTTTAGACTTACTAAAGATATATAGAGAAACGATACACTATTAGGTTTTAATAAACATCTTAAATTTAAATATCAAATCTTATAAAAAGATTTAAGATGGAGTAAGCTTAATTATGTAATATGATGGGATTATTAAAGTTAATACCTAGATTTTATTTAAGAATTTGGATCTTAATCATAAATATTTTAGTAATTAAATTAAATTTTTAAGTTGTAAAAATTAAAATATAAATAAAAAATTAGAAAGATATCAATTTTTATTAAAACTTATCATTAGAGCAAAAATTATAAAAAATACAATATTAACGTATGATAACATAATATATGATAATAAGATTATGTAAGTTTCTTAATATCTTATTTTTTTTTTACTAATAAAATATATAAAGTATATGGATCAGTTGGAATGGTCCAACCTTTCACAAAATATTTACAAAATATCAAACAAAACTAATACATGGATAACCTTTCACATCTTGTACTTATAAATGTTCGAATTTGTGCATATTATATTGTTAATAGTTTTCTCTATTTTTTTAGATGTTAGAGTTCTCACTTACAAACAATCTTTTAATTTCATTGTTTACAAATAGTAATATTGTGATTGTTCTAGTCATAATAGTAGTTAATTATTTCTCATCCCCTTGTGTTATGCCATCCTACTAATTTTTAACATCTCAATTAATTCATTTATACATGTACTCTACTTCTCCTTGTATAGTTAGCTGAATTTACACAATACATTAGTGTTGTTATAGTGTACCTATGACTTGAAATATACATAAATAAACTACAAAAGACAGATTAGATTTTTCTGTTAGTTATACCATATTAACTTCATATCATCTAACTACAAAAAGTGTAATGTTACACTTTCCACTCATTTATTGTCCCACATACTAAATCAGCAATAACATAACCTAATTCCTACCAACCAACCCATCCAAGACTAACTAACAACAGATGAGTCAACTTGAATTACTCAACGGACTTCCTTTCTTTTGTTGGGAAAGGTACTAATTATTGTGATCTTAGCTAAAAAAACTTGACAGACTTGAAAGTCATGTGACATAGTCCATCAAGATCAGTGACACCAATTTAAAGTCCAAATTTGTCAATTCTAATAATTTTATCTCTTATATTTTGATCTTGTATATAATTTGATAAATATGTAATCTAGTGGTCTTCCCCCAATCCATGAATCCTCCCAAAATTTGATTTTATCACCTGCACCAAACTTTCATTCTATCCTTATCAAACCAATCTTCTAGAATGTTCTTCCATCAATCATGATTTTCCACTCCTAACCTTCACTTCTATTTTGCCAAAAGGATCAAATTAAATTTTTCAATATCTCTTAAACCAAGCCCTCCTTCATCTTTGGATTTGCACAAATTTTCCCATTTAATCCAGGCTAACTTCCTATCTTCTGATCACTACACGCCACAAAAAGCTCCTTTGTATTTTGTATTTTTGTAACCGTGTTGCATATACTTTTAGTAATGTCTTACCCTTCCAACTATTTAACTTTTTTCTATTTTCTCCACCATCTCTACCCACAACTATTTCTTTATTGGATTTCCCCTTAATGACATTCCCAAGTACTTAAAATGAATTGACATGTGACTACTATAATTTAGGACCGAAGCATAATTTTACAATATGTCCTTGTTTATCCCTATCCTTTTTATTTTACTTTTATGGTTGTTAATCCTAATCTTGATATTAACTCAACACACTTTTTATAACCATGATTTTTTTTTATCTTTGCCTCACATAGAGAAAGAGTATTATTTGCAAACTGAAATAAATTTACCATCATTCTGTTCTCCTCTACCCTTATTCCATAGAATAATTGATTCTTAGTAGCTTGCCTTATCATCCTTCCTAATCCTTCTACTAAAATTAAAAATAGAAATTGGACCTTTGGGTCACCTTATCTAAGTCCTCTAGTTGACTTTAGTAAGATTTTCATTAACTATAATAGATGATGTATCAAAACACCCTAAACACACTTTTTATAACCATGATATTTTTTATCTTTCCTCACATAGAAAAAGAGTATCATTTGCAAACTGAATTAAATCTACCATCACTCTATTCTCCTATACCCTCACTTCATGAAATAATTGATTCTTAATAATTTGTCTTACCATCCTTACTAATCCTTATGCTACAATTAGAAATAGAAATGGAACCTTTGGGTCACATTGTCTAAGTCCTCTAGTTGATTTTATTCACTAAGTAAGACTTTCATTAACCAACACAGATAATGTAATTGATACCATACAAGTCATTATCCACAACATACCTATCATATAGTACATGAATTGCCAATTTATCAAGTTGTAGACTTTTTATAACCCACTTTGACTACAATCACACTCTTCTTACTTCTCCTACTCTCTTCTACAACTTCATTAGCTACTAGGATACTATCTAACATATCTCTTTCTTTAAGAAAAACTAACTTGTGAACTATCAATAATTCTAGGAAGCACTGCTTTCAACATGTTAGCTAATATCTTAAAAATAATCTTAAACACATATTTGACTAATGAAATAGGTCTGAATGCATCAAATCCAATTGAATTTTTTCTTTTTTGATACTAAAGATATAAATGATGCATTACACCTCCTCCAAATTATTCCTAAATCTTAAAAGCAGTTCACAACTTGGATTATATCATATTTGATTGTATCCTAGTTATTCTTTATAAATTAAAAATTAAAACCCTCTAACCCTGAGTAATTTGTACTCCCACATTGCATCACCATTTCGGCATAATAACTTCATATGTTTTTCTTCTAATAATTTTAGGAATTTAATATTGTTAACTCAATAATATTAGTCCTCATACCACCAAACCTATTACTAAAATATTCATGTACCACTTGTTTAATATTTAGATCCTTACACCATTTTTTTTTACTTCTATTCCCTTTAATTTACTTTCAATTCTCTTCCATCTAAATCCTAAAGTATTTAGAATTATTTTCTCCACTTTCAACAATTTCAGCCACTTACACCTATTTTTTTACTTAACAACAAAATATTTTTATTTACTAATATTTTAAATTCACTTAATAGATTGATACGCTCAATCTTACCTTCTCATCTAAATTATATTATAGATAATTTTAAAGGTGAGCAATGAACATAAAAGAAAAAAAATAAAAAAAATAAAAAAATAAAACATGTTCAATCATTTTCATTAATGCAAAAGTAGTTTACCAATTTAAATTTGTAACTGTCCAAGCCTTGCTACACACAAATAACCACATCATAACTCTTGAGCATCTAGTATAATTTTTTATACTCATTTCAAATTTTTTTAGAAACATGTTCTACACTATGGACAAACCATCTTTGAACACATTGCTGTATCGGTAATCAATGTGTAAACAACCAATGGTCAACTGTTTACACTCTACACATGATCTCTCTATAAATTAATGTACATAAAATAATATTTTGTATAATGGAGTGGCTGATCTCTAATATTTATAATATTCATACTATTTTATAATAATTAATGTGAAAATAACCATAATATACCGACTTTTAGTAATTAATGTGAAAATAATCATAATATACTGTTTTTTAGTAATTTTTGTTTCAATGACCAGTAAAAAAATAGCGTGGAAATATTAAAACACTAAAAGAAAAAAATTTAAATATTTTTTTTTGAAACATTATTGAGATTGATTTTAATTCCTATATTTTTCTATCTTTATAAAATTTGGAATAATTTTTTTTAGTTCTTATAAAATATGTAAACTTTAATTGTAGTCTCTACTAAATATTTCTTTTTCATTTTTCTAAAATTTTAAATTATTATTTTTAGTCTCTTATATTTATTTTAAAATAAAATAATAACATTTATTTTATATATTTTAAGAATACCTTGTATTATAACATTAACATTGTTACTTTAGAATGACTGTTTAATATTTGTTCTACGCATAATTAATATTATATAATAGTAGAGATAAAAAAAAGTAATCTTTAATTCCAGAGAAATTAAAACAAAAAAAAAAAAACAATTGTGAGAACTAGAATCAAAATCCACTCATTTTACAATAATTAAAAACATATTTAAATAAAAGGAAACAAAAATGAGTCAATGATGTTTGGGGTCAGGTCCTCCAGGGCTTAGCCTTTTGGAGACAGTAGGATTTGCAAAACGCCATGTTTTTGGAAAACTTGCCTTCAGAAGTTGTGATTTTTGAACCAATTGTTGTGAAAAATGTTGAAGTGGGGTCTTCTTCTTCTCCATGACTCCCTCAAGTGGACGACTTTCAAACTTGCCAAATAAAAGCACCAACAGAATTAGGCATACTAGTACTTGCTTTGAGTTGGCCATTTTCCCCAAGCCTTCAAGCTAGCTTAATGGATTCCAAATGAGTATATCTAGACGTGTTTATATAGTATGTACACTCCATGCCCCTTTTCAATATTTAAATCAAACCTCAATTTAAATATAATATTTGTGTTCTTGCTTTGGTTTTGTTTGATTTAACGTGGTTATTGTCAAGAAATTATATGCTTTATCTAGTTTGTTTCATTTCAAGAAGGATAAGATGGAGATGATTCAGAACCATTACTGCAATAGGAAGCATTTGACTTGTGCACGAAAGTGGAATAGTTTTACCATTAGTAAGAGTTGAAAAGTGTCATTTTTTTTAATTTGATCTTTTGTTTTTGAAATAAGAAAAAGATATTCGTTACAAAATGATGAAAGTTATATATATATATATATATATATATATAGTTTATTAATTTCTTAAATATATGAAAATCACGTTTTATTTTATTTTAGTATGCCGCAAAAAATTCGTATGAGCATGCTAAGACTCGAGACACGTGGTAAAAGAATGTGTGTAAACATTAACATGTGAGGCACAAACACGAAAAAGCATTGGAATAAAATGACGTATTGATCCAATGTATATGTATTTGTCTTCTAGTACTTAGGGTTCTGACATCAATATTTTTGTCCAATATTTCAAAATAAATGCATAATAATATCTAACCACAATATAAATTTTGATTTGAGGTGTCCACTGAGAGAACTAACACTATAAGACCCTTCAAAGTCTAGAAGGTTATATATTCCACCAAACTTTTTCCTTATAGAGGTTCCAAAGGCCATTCAGAAACCCTTTTTTGTGTTTTTCTAGTTTCTGAATTCCTACTATTCTCAGTAAGCATGCATAAATTTGCAAATTAAAAGATCCATGCCATAAATAAAGTGTAAAGTTATAGTCTCAAACAAAAAATTTAAATTAACAACATGATTTATATTTACATGGATAATAGAGGGCACTAATTAGTAGTAACAAATCATAAATCAACCTAGATAAGAAATTAAGACACTAGTTACAAATTAAATTTTTTGATACAGAAAACTCTTCATTCATACTATACTCAATCGATTTAAAAAAAATTATACTGAATTTGTCTCAATCAATTACCAAAATAAACCATCAATCTGATATGATTCTGATTTTCTGAAAGAGAATACACTGAAAAAAATTTCACTCCTCTAATCTAAAATCTTAAAAAATTATATTTATAAATCTTCTTCCTTCTTGTATTTTACTCAAGTCTCATATTTTTACTCAAAGTTATACTTAAATTTTCTAATAAATATATGTATTATATATATATATATATATATATATATATATTTTAAATTTTAGTTAATTATACATATTATATCATATAGTATATTCTCTATACAATCAATAGCTCCTAGTATCGTTCTCCGAATGTGGCTCATCGAAACAAGTGTGGCGAACCGAAAAAGAGTACATGCTTGGGTGGAAAATTTTAATGTGGCAATTCGATTTTCACCTATAAACAACTTCAAGATCCGTTAGGCCAAAAGTACTCAAAATTTGGAGTATTCCAAGAGAAATTATATTCTGCAATAATTTGTTTGGTAAGGTAAAAAGATGAAATAATAAATGAAACCATAATGGTTCCACAACGAAAAATATATTTAAAAAATACATAGAGTCGAATATTTTACTGGCAGATTAAAATATATCTAATGACTGACATTTTCTATATTAGACATGACTTTGTTTACAGAGAGCTCACTATCTTTCTTTATTGCAAAAACTAATAAATTTCATTAATAGAGTGAAAAGTGTGGCTAATAAATATGCAGCTCAGAAAGATTGTACATTTGATCTTCGTATACAATATACATCAGTGACGTGTTTAAATAGAATTATTGACTTTAATTTAATATTAGAGCATGTTGATTGAAGTGCATTCCATGTTAAACAAGGTATAATTAAGATTAGAAGATAGTGACCTGACTCTCTAATGTGTTGATATTTTGTAAAATAAGTAGTGAATATTTACAGATATTTTGATACTTAAGCATTATTAATTTTATCAAAATGACGATATGTAATGAACATTTATTATAACAATGATATTAATTATATTTATAAAGGTTTGAATTTAATTAAATTTCCTATTACGAGACGAAAAGACCCTGCGAAATGACATGGTTATGATTTAAAAAACCTGTGATTAAGTTCGAATTTTATGTGAACATGTTTAATATTTAAAAAATGAAATAAATATATAATTTAATATATTATATAAATTAATATAATAATGCATTTAATTATATAAGACAATTTATTAAATTTAAAAGACTGTTGCGTGAGCTTAATAGAATTTTATACAGATTACATTGCAAAAATAACTGGGTTTTCAATAGCAATAGGAGGAAGGAACACCTTTTAAAAAATCACGTAAACCAATTTTAATAATTTAATAGTTCAATTGGTTATGAAAAACATAGATAGATCATAACCCTTCTTTAATCATAATAATCCAACCCACTAAATTCATTTATATACTTGTTTTTCTAAAATAGATATGGATTGGATGGAATTTAAGTATGGAAGAATTGTTGACTATAAACTTTAATACAAAATAGAATGCAAATAGGAAAAAGTTGCCCTTTTAAAATATATTTTTAGAATAAGTTGGTATTATATATATTATTTTACCACCAAGTTTAAAACTATACTTTGATGAATTAGTTGAAGAAAATGACGTTACGCATTAGGCAGTGATGCCATGTTTAGCACAATGGATAATATTATTATCATTGAAGAAATCATGACGTTGCAGAGTTTTGTTATGGCAGTGCAGACTAATATTTGAATAACTATGTCAGCATAATCGTATTAGTTTATAGGAAGAAAAAACCATGATGAATAAATATGACAGAACTTGGAGTTTGCATCACTATATACGATGATCTATATACGTTAAGTTGCCACCACTTTTGCAATGTTAAAGCATGGCTTGCCGAATATTCAATTCCCACTTGCCCATGCAAAGCGCAAAATGAACACTTGATATCGGATAATGAATATCCCACACCGGCATTTGCTGACTCATAAAGTTTTTTTCCTCATGTTCTTTGTTTGTATATTATAGAACCATGAATGAATAACCACTAGACATTGGACTATGATAAATAAAAGGAAACAAATGTGGTTGGTCTTTAGTTGATGCTGCCAGCGATGTAACAGAAATGCTGATCGGACCCTGTGATTCTTAGCTCCTATGTATAGCAAGTAACGGCGATTGGTTCGCAGTTTTTATTTTGCTGCGCTTGTGATCTTCTGAGTTTTATGTTAAATACTTTTCATTAATATTAGTGCTATAAGCATTAATGTTAAATGCAATTTGATGTCAACCATGTTCTTAATTTGTCCACTTACTTGGTGCAAATAAAAGTGGTAGCTGCACCTATCAGTTTGAATCTTTTGCACTTATATGGAATCTTTGTATCTGTCACACTATACGTAGCTTATGTGGCTGATATATATTACGTAAGCTGCGAAAGTCAAAGCATAATTGAAGCCAGATATTCATATATGATTATCTTAGAGTGGAAAATTCAAAGTTTCCACATTTTGCGCCTATTAAGTTCTTTGATGCCGTCATTTCATTTGGGTCATGAATAGGGCAGCATTATGATTTTAAAATCATTGAAAGCCAAAATGAGTGTGTCATTTTGCCATCGCTTGAGACAGCTTCCAGGTCAAACAAATGTATTTGGTTTAGCGTTAATGGAATGTGGTTATTGTTTTATTAATTAATTAATTATCAATCTTAATCTGCTTAGAACAGTTAACCTTATTCATTGCGGAGGATTGGAGCCAACAACTTGAGACGAAGAGAGCTATCTAAATTTTTCACTATTCGGAATATTATTACAATGTAGCATTTATTAATATTTAAAACAAAAAACATGTAGCATGTGTTAAGAAGATAATGTTGGAGTGATGAATGTCAATCTTATGATATCCAATCAACATGTTTCGGATAATTTGATATGCAATGCATATTGACGCTTTTTTTGTAAGCAGAATGTATTTATGAAAGAGTAAATGCTTCTAAATCAACCCCAAAATAAAAATAATCTGACAGAAAACTCCGACACGCTCCAGCTCCAAAATCAAACCACATTTAACATTTCAATAGTCCATATAAACACATTTAATGAAACTCAAACCACTTTGAATCCTTATGATATTAAAGTAATTCCATTCCAACTTTAATATTAGACCATCGATGTTTAAAACCATGGTCAGATAAACATTATATTAGACCCAAGTAATTATCTCTATTGAACTAGCTTCCGAAATTGAGTTAGTAGTCGAAGAATAGAAGTGTCAAGGAGTAGTTTTGACTGAGCATTATTGAAAGGGTTGAGTCAATTGATATGTATATTTCTGACATTGAATTAATGTTATTAGGTGCATTGAAATACTGTAAGGTGCAGTTTTGATTATATATTCTCTCTCGTACTAGTTTATAAATCTTAAAGCATGTCTGAGAATGAAGTAATTAGTATTAATCTAGCTTGATGGCATAATACGTGGTCTGTTGTAAGTTGGGACGTATATTTATCTCATAGATGAGGTTTTTTTACAAATCTCGCGCAATTTTGCTTTTTATTATAGAAGTTGGTAAAAATAATTTAATTATATAAATGGGTAAGTATGTTTAAAGAGACTTTTTCTTTGTTATAAAAAAAAATTGTGTTTTGAAGCACAATTTCTCAATTAAAAATATATTTTTTTTCTTTATTGAAGTTGTGTTTGAAAATACAATTGTTGATTTTATTTTTATTTTTTTGCATTTGAAGTGATTTCTATTTTTTCTAAAAAAATCAATCTTTTTCCAAAATCGTTTTTATAAACACGTTTTCTATTTTTTTTTATTTTTAGAAAAAATCAATCTTTTTCCAAAATAGTTTTTATAAACACGTTTTCTATTTTTTTTTAAATTTTTGTTGTAAGAAGGTATATTTAGCATTAACATAACATGGTGTGTATTTTCGTATTCTTTTTATCACATTTTGGAGAGGGATAAGTCTATTCTACTATACATAGTTCATGAGTCTATCAATCCCGATTGAAGAAATCATCGATGATGCTTTGTTAAATTATTTATGAGTGGCTTGAAAACTGAAATTTACATAGAACTAATTACATAGTCACCATAATCTTTAATAGATGTTGTTTCACTAACTAAAATTATAACGAGAAAATTTTCTTTTAGAGTCGACACTTATAATGTTTTCCTTCATCTTCAAAATCTAACATACCAAGTATCATTATAGCCCTTTTTCATTCTAACACTTATCACTGTTATATTATCCTCTCTTTTTATGCATACTAAGGGATCATTTGATGCAGATATATTATTAATTTTAAGGGTAATATTTATGTTGTAGTCTTTTAGGTTTTGATAAATGAAGAAAGTCCTCACAATTTTATACAACCTTACATTTTTTACACCTTAATTATTCTATTGAACCACCTTCAGATTTATACGATAAAAAATAAAAAAATATTCATATTGCTAAACACATATTATGTTATTACTAAATACACCCTCCTACAACAAGAATTTAAAATAAAATAAAAAAAAAAACAAACTTGTAAATACGATTTTAGAAAAACAATTAAAAAAATAGATGTCATGTTTAGAAATACAACTTCACCGAAAACAGAAGAAAATCGTTCATTTAAGCACAACTTACATTTATGGAATTAATTTTCTTTTTTACTCGTTCACTTAATAAAAGTGCAAAATTGCACTAAACTTGTAAAAAAAATCCATAGAATATGATTTAATTTGGTTATAAAGTTCAGTACTTCTGCTTTGGATAATAATGGTGGACCTAGTCTTATTGAGACTTACGTGCAAGTTTTTTAATATTTCATATTTTTAATACTTAATTTAAAAAAAAAATACTCATTTAGGTAATATGTTCAAAACTGCCCCCACTTTAATAAAAAAAAAATGCTCAGATTTTAATGTGTACTGGACACAAATGATGAATGATATATGAAAATTCAACGTGGTTTATAGAAGATTTATAGTTATTAAAACTGGTTAGGTAATTGACTCTAATAATAACACAGCTATCAAAACTGGTTTTGGGCAGCTGCTTGAATAGGAAACCAGACTCGTGACATGTAACATTGATATGACGTCATTAAACCAGGTAAAGTCGGATCAAACCGGCTAACCCGGTTCCGGGTGACCCGCTTCTCTAGGCGGCCCAAGGCTTTGATGTTTATTATCCATTGGTTTCTGTTCTGCAAAAAGTTATATTAGATTGTTGGTTAAAATGTGAAGGCAAAATATAAATATATATATATATATATATATATATATATATATATATATATTATATAAAATATTTGAACTAGTATATCTATATTGAAAGCATCTTTATTAAAAAAATATATATAAAAATATCTTTTTAGAAAACTCACCCTATATTATGTTATTAGACTGTCTTATCTTTATGAGTTATAAATGATGCTTTTATGATATTCATATTAGAAAAGATACAAGATATATGAAATTTATATTAGAGAAAGTGTAAGATATAAGATGAAGATTTATAATAAGTCGAAGATAGTATATCAAATCATATTTTCTTATGAAATCTCTAGAATGTTAACTTATATATTTCGATAAAGATCTTGACCCAATAAACCAATTTTTTATGATTGTATGATTAAAATAATATTTTTCAATAAAAAGAAAATATATTTTAAATTAAAGATATTCTAAAACACAACAATTTTAATGTAATATGCGAAAAAATAAATTACTTGTAGATCTCAAATATGTCCCTAAAATTGTTATAAATAATGTTATCCGTGAAATAGTGATGATTATATAGAACTTATTTTTGAAGAAGCTAAGGTTATTATTATCTTTGTTAATGAGATTAGCAGAAAAGTGAGATAGAAGAAAAAGAAATAAATAACATAAGAGTAAGAGTGAGGAGTAGGAGGATTCATATTAAGCGAACAAAAAAAACATTAGAATTTTTAAAAAAGTTGATGGGAATTTAGAAGTAATGACTCAATGATATTAATAGTTCTTAAGAAGAGTTATAAGAGGCCATAGGAGAGAAATGTGGTCATTGAAAGATATTTTAAAAATTAAAAATAAATAAAAGAAAGTGTGGTAGAAAGAGTCATGCAAGATATTTTAGGTATTGAAAAAAATACAAATTAGATCTTACTATGTAAATTTTGAGATATAAAAATTTTTGGTGAATAAATATCATTATTTATTCAAAGAAAAAGCAATAAATAACTTGAAACTAAATATAAATCTAAATTCATAGAAAATATTAAGGTAAAGTTATTTTTGTTACCTACGAAAGTAATTAATGGGTAACAAAAAAATTACCTAAAAGTAAAATATCCTGAGTAAATATCCATTGTTAAAAATTTATCGAGATAAATAAATTTTAAAAAATGTATGCAAATAAACTATATTTTAAAACATAATTTCTAGTAAATAATTGTCTTTTAAAATATGACATATAAAATATATATCATATTTTAAGGTAACTTTATTTTCTAAATTAATAAATATAATTTTTTAAATTAATCAGATACATTTTTTGAAATTTAACCTATTTTTATAATATTTTTAAAATAATAAAAGTCAAATTTTAAAATACAACTCAACCTTTAAAAAAATAAAGTTAGCTTTAGAAAGTGAGAGTTAACTTTTTCTTTAAAAGTGAAATCATATTTTCAAATAAGATTTCAGCATATTTAAAAAAAAAATACGATTTTTTCATTAAAAATCCTATTCCAAAACGCAATTAACTCATATATTGAAATTTTTAAAAATATATCCTCCATTACATTTTAGATTATCCGTGAAAAGTTAAAAAAATAAAAAATAAAAAATAGCCTTGGCTTTGTTTTGGGTTAGGCAAAGAGACGGTCATGAGGTGAGATGCAGCAACTGACCTGTGTTCAGCAGAAATTCCCAAATTGGGGGTTTAATTTGTTAACCTTATGCTGAAATCTTAAATCGGAATTTAATTCATTAATAAAAAATTATCATTATAAAGTTAAAATTAATCAATAAGTAATTAACCTATCAAAAATTCTCCTAAAATTAATTTATGATTACCTGAAACGGTGAAAAATTAACAATTTCTTAGTTTTAATCACAACTAATCCCATTGGCTAAATAACAAGACTCTTTTGTGCACTATTGCAATTTAGTTTATTCACAAAATAATTACAACCAGAACAGAACCAACACTATAAAATCACAATTGTTAAGAAGGATTAAATGTATTGATAAAAAAATAATTATTAAAAAGCATCCTTTCAATGAGAGCAAGTAAACATGCAAGAATCATAAATGCTAACAGCACCAATTGGCAAAAGGAAAAAAAATAGCTTTGCTTATTGTTTTTCCAATCTCTGTAATTTTAAAAAATAATTATTTGATTACAGATGTCTAGACTATAATCAATGAAGACCAAGAACACAAATCTGCAATTTCATTATTCAGTTTGGGAATCCAATTGCAGCAATCTTGTTCCTGACATAAAAAACTATGTAACAAAAGGAAAATATATATAAAATTATCTGAACCCTAATCTGAGCGATTTGGAGTCAGGAAGCATAAACCCTGTTTTTCTTCGAGAATTGGGCGGAAGCAAAATTGAATCAGAAGGAGCAACCCAAATTTGTTGAGTTTGTTCCTGAGCAAAGATATTGAAGAGATTTGTTATATCAGCAAGTGGGACCCTCTTCATCTTCCTCTTAGCGTTCCTCTTGAAAGAAGGGGCCATGGAAGGAACTGGGTTTCTCTTCTTTTGGGAAACGGTGTTGATTGGAGGGACATTCTCTTTGTTGTTGCTCTGATAGTGTGATAGAATGGTCTCCATTGTTGAGGTTCTGAGAAGAAGGGAAGAGAGGGAGTTGGATGGTGAAGGGAAAATGACAGTGAAAGGCGAGATTTAAACATTGTTTTTTGTTTGAAAATGGGGGGAGAATGAAAGAAAAGGAGGGGATGCAAAAACAATTCACAATTTGATTGTTCTTGCTTTTTCAATTTCGTTCTCAAATGCTCAAATTTTATGATATTTTTTGCTGGCGGTAAACTTCAAAACAAAACCAAAACATAGATTCGCAAACATAAAACATGTTTTCTTTTGTTTTGTTTTTCAAGTCAAACTTCAAAACAGCGCCAGGTGGCAATTGAAAAATTCCCACCCTATTAGCAATGTTTTTCTTTTAGGTTAGAATGAGAACCGAGTGAATTTTCCACGGAATGAAAAGAACAAAAACTTAGCGCCATCTTTTCACGAAATTGAATCTGGAAAATAGAAAATAGTTAAGAACTTAAGTTTATGAAATGAAGATAATGATATGATTTGTCTTAATCTATCGTTTTAAAAGATTTTTCTTACTTTAATTACTTTTTATTACTTCTAATTTTTCAGACAAGGTTAGTTATTATATTTCTATAAGTATCTTTGTGGAGAAAAAATAGACAAAGATATGTAAAAGTGGAAAATATATATAAAACTTATATTATCTTGGTATTAATGAATATTTATATTCTTAAAATCTTATTTTTATTACATTTTAATAACAAGGTATAAAAAAGAAAAACATTATTTTTCTATAAATAAACGGTGAACTGATTACTAAAAAAATTATTTATAACGAAAATAAGACATACTAGTTAAATTTTTTAAAATTAACAATTGCAAAATTATTAAAAAATAAGACATAATATAGTCGATTTAGTAAAAATTAACAATGATGAGATTATAAGAAAATTAATATATCAAAAATATAAATTAATAAAATTCAAAATAAAGCAGTAGCAAACAACTTATTATCTATATATGTAATTTAAAAAAAAATTACTCATTTAGGTAATATATGTTCAAAACTGCCCCCACTTTAATAAATAAATAAATAAAACCTCAGATTTTATTTAAAGACAGGAGTGTGGACTGGACACAAATGATGAAAGACATATGGAAATTCAATACAGTTATTAAAACTGGTTGGGTATTTGACTAATAATAACGGAGTTATTAAAACTGGTTATGGTGCGGCTGCTTGAATTGGAAACCAGACGCATGACATGGCCATGTGGAGTGAGGTATCTGACCTCTATGCATGTAATGTAACATTGATATGACGTCATTAAACCAGGTAAAAGTTGGATCAAACCGGCTAACCCGGTTCCGGGTGACCCGCTTCTCTAGGCGGCCCAAGGCTTTGAGGTTTATCATCCATTGCTTTTTGTGTAATTTTGGAAAGGTATGGTAAGGGAGTCACTAATAAAGAAAAGAATTATCAAAGGATCTAAGTAAAGTGGGTTAGAAGCAAAGGACATTTGTTGCCATAGATAACAAAAGGTTGGGATCAAAGAAAAAGTATTCTTAAATGGGATGACTACAGAATTTAAGATAGTGGAGTTGAAAAAAGGAGAATAACATTTTCTCTTGTCTCTTGAAATTCTATCTTTATCTCTCTTGTTTCTTGGAATTCTACAACGCAATACAGTGGTGGTGATGATTGTACTTTCATTACATTGGTGCTTTCATTCCCACCATGACAGAAAACATCGGCCTTAAGAAACTCCAAAATGGTATGAAGAAAATGTTGGAAGTAGTTGAACAGATCCGTGTGGATGACAAGAAAAGAAAATACCGCAAAACAACTTGCAAGACTGGATCTCACGATTGTGGATTTGTACGAAAAACAAAAACAAGGTGGTTCGAACTCAGGCAAAGGAGCAGTGTACAACCAACCATTTCAAATCAGAAGCATCAAGCTAGACTCTTTTCTCGTTTCTATGGTAGTGAGGTCTTATAATGGATCTTCAAAGCAAAACAGTTCTTTGATTACTACCACACACCAGAGAATCAATGCCTATACCTAACCATTGTTGTTATTTAGATAGACAAAGATGTTGTTCCATGGTTCCAAAATGATGCTTAAAACCAACCCGTTTCAATCCTGGACACTTTTTACTAAAGCTTTGGAAATAGAGTTTGGTCACTCATTTTACGAATGTCCACGTTCTACTCTGTTCAAGTTATCCCAAACAACATCGGTGAGTGAAGTCTACCATTCACTCACACCTTTATTAAATTCAGAATTTAACAAAAGCCCCTGGTATATCCCTTGCAAATAGGTTCAACTCAAATATATCAGAATATCAAAACAAGAACAACAACCTCCCTCCAATGCTTCTTACACCAAACACCAAACCTTTGTCTCACGTGGTGAACACTGGAAGCGTGAAGAGAATGACTCCAGCAGAAATGCATATTAGACGAGAAAAGAATTTATGCTACACGTGTGATGGTACAAATTGTTGTGGACAGTGACTAATGATAATTTTATCCAACCCCAAATTGTTCATTTTTTTAAGTTACTAATTGAACTGACTCCTCAATTCAAAGTATAATATACAGGTGAAAATAATACAGAATCATGTATTATATTTATCTGGTTTTCTGTTACTTATAGCTCGAGCATATTTAATCCTGGAAGTTTCTTGGTTGGCAACGTTGGAACCACATGTTGCAGATTTTAGCAACCTTACATTGAAGTTCTATATGGACAGTGATTGTTCTTCACATATTTTGCTTTCTTTTTTTCTTTGCTATTGTTGCCTTTCATGGGAGGATGTAGTTATGGATTTTATTATAAAGTTGTCAAATTTCTTTGGTTTCACAGTATGGTAATGGTGGGCCAATTGTCAAAATATGGTCTGGAAACATATTATAATAGTAGAATAGTGGCTGAGGTGTTCATGCATAATATTGTCAAATTTCATGGAATGCTTAAATTTATTCAAATTACAGGGCACTTCTTTAGCGATGTCTTCAGCTTACCATCCACAATCCGATGGCCAGTCAGAGGTACTAAACAAATGTCTAGAAATATATTTGAGGTGCCTCACATTTCAGAATACAAAGAATTGGTCTAAAGTATTGGCTTAGGCAGAATACTGGTATAACACTGCTTTCCATAGCAGTTTAGGGATGACTCCCTTCAAGATAGTATATGTTTGGGACCCACCAATTGAAGAAAAATTTAGAAAAAGGAGTGCATATACATATGAAGGAACAAGTTGATAAGAACATAAGACATCTGGGGTTTGCTACAGGTGATTTGGTTGTGGTTAAGTTGTATTTGCTACAGGTGATTTGGTTGTGGTTAAGTTGTAACCATACAGGCAACACTCATTGGCTTTGAGGAACAATCAGAAACTGACAATGAGATATTTTGGACCGATCGAGATAATAGAGAGAATTAGAAATGTCGCTTATAAACTCAACCCTATGTTTCACGTGTCAGCCTTGAAACCATTTAAAGGAGATGTATCGTAATCTTACATGCCATTCTCGTTGTTGACCAATGAAAAAGGCCCCTTACTTCAACCAATAAAGGTGATGGACATCAGGTGATTTTAAAAAGTGGACAACATATATAACAGGTGTTGCTCTAATGAGAATGTATGCCTGAAACAGAAGTCACTTGGTTTGAGAAGATGTACTAGTCATACAAAAGTATTACCCTAATTTCAACCTTCAAAACGAGGTTGGATTCAATGGAGGAGGAATTGTAAGGGACTCAACACTAAAGAGAATAATGATTGAATGACCAAGTAACAAAGAGGAAGAATCAAAATGGGTTGGAGGCAAAGAATACCTTTTCTCTATCTCTCTTGACTCTTGAAATTCTCTCTATCTCTCTTGACTCTTGAAATTCTCTCTATCTCTCTTCTCTTTTGAAATTCTCTCTATCTCTCTTCTCTTTTGAAATTCTATAATACTATGGAAGTTTTCCTTTAATATTTTATTGTATGTTCATTACAAGTATCTAGCACATTACCCAGATTTATTATTGAGGGATGAGAGTTTGAGAGATAAATTATATTACTAATCTAGAATCCGTTAAAATGTCAAGGCAAAATATAATATTTATATGATATTTGTAATAATTATATTTTTCTAATCCATATTATTTGAAAGAGTAAATATTTTGTAATGACAATATAATTTAAATTTGAATTCTGCACCAGCCATATAAATTTTAATTATTTTATTACAATTTTATCTCGTTTAATGTAGAAATATTTGTACTGTTTATGAAAAAAATTAAAATATTATTTTTTTATTTTTTATTTTAGTTGTAAATATTGTTATTGTGGTATTTAATACTATATCAATCATGAATTGAGATTAAAGATAGTTTATAAAGACCTTCTTTTCTTGACTCATTTAAATGTCTTAAGGACAATTATGATGAAGCCAACCAGGTTTTGAAAAAGATATTAACTCAAATGCAATAATAATGTTAAACAAACTTGAGGTTGTAGCATTAATATACCAAATATAGTTATCCATGTCATTCAGGACTCTTATACACCAAACACTCAAAATTATATCTCAAAGAACCATAAAGACACGAATAATTATATTTTTATATTAATAAGCTTTTACTTTAATGTGACTATTTTACATTTTTACATATTTTACAATAGGAATAACCTTATACAAAACATAAATTGTGAAAATTTTAAAATAACTAAATCAAATATAAAAGTCAAATATTCTATACATTTTTTGAGTAATTAAAATTTTCTAACGCCATAGAAGAAAAAAAAGAATTTTCTAGCATGTTATACTTGTAGAAGTAAATTTGTTTTTAAAGTTAAATGATTTGGTCATAAGACAATCTGATCTATCAATCTTACCTAAAACTATTTATGTTAATGATCTAGTCTTCATAACCAAATAAAACGAATCTAGAAAAACATTAATTTTGATCATAAAAAAATATGTCTTATTTATGTGAATTAGTATATCTATATTGAAAGCATGTTTATTAAGAAAATATACAAGATCTTCTTTTTAAAAAACTCACTATACTATGTCATCAAACTGTGTTATCTCCATGAGTTGTAGATGATGTTTTTTTTTTTTTTTTTTTCTGAAACTCATACAAGAGAAGATGCAAGATATAAGATGAAGATAGTATTACAAATCATATCGTCCTTTGAAATTGCTAAAGTGTTAACTCATACATTTTGATAAAGGTCTTCACACAACACACTAATTTTTTATAGTTGTATGCTTAATATATAGTATTTTTCAGCACAACAATTTTAATGTAATATGTCAACCAAAAATTACTTATAGATCTCAAATATGTTCTTAAAATTATTGTAAATAATATTATTAGTGAAGTAGTGATGAGGTCCATAAGGTCCATAAGGTTTATCTTTAAAGAAGCTAAGGTCTTTGTTGTCTTCATTGATGAAATTAGTAGAAAGAGTGAGACAGAAGGAAGAGAAATGAATAACATAAGAAAGAGGAGTAGGATGATTCAAATTATAAGAAAGAAAGAAAGGAAAAATAAAAATTTTTAAAAAAAAGGTGTTATGGAAATTTAGAAATAATGACTTAATAATAATATTAATAATTCTTAAAAAGAGTTATAAGAGGTCATAGGAAAGACATATATCATTAAAATATATTGTTGAAAGAAAAATGTGATAGAAAGAGTCGTGCAAAATGTTTTAGGTATTGAAAAGAAAAATATAAATTAAGCCTTATTTTATAAATTTTGAGATAGAAAAAGTTTAGATAAATAAATATCATTATTTACTTAAAAAATTTAATACATAACTTGAAACTTTATAAAAATCTAAATTCATAAAAAATATTAAGGCATAGTTATTTTTGTTAACTACGGAAGTAATTAATGGGTAACAAACTATTACCTAAAAGTTAAATATCCTGAATAAATATCCATAGTTAAAAAATTTTCAAAATAAACAAATTTAAAAAATGTGTGCAAATAAACTTTATTTTAAAGCATATCTTGTAATAAATATTTGTCATATTTTATAATTCTTTAAGGGATATTTTATAATTCTTTAGAGATTATAAAATATATATCATATTTTAAGGTAATTTTATCCTTAATCATATCCCTTAAGTGCCTTCTCCAAGCTCTAAGCCCAGTGTGATGGGCCGTCACCGTTGAATCCTCATGAGATTGTGTTAACAACTGTTTTGTCGGTATCTTTCAGACGCCTGGGATTTCTTTCTCTTGATTGGTCCCTACCTGTCCTGTCCTATCGTATACTTTTGGGGCTTCTATTTCGTTGTTGTGGGCTCCTATCTCTCGGGCTCCACTCTCTTCACCGTCCGTAGGGTCTTCGTTCACCTCTCGCTACATATTTTTGCAGATGTCCTACCTGTATTAAATCTTCAATTTTATCTTTTAATGCTACGCACTCCTTGGTATTGTAACCATGATTACGGTGATACCGGTACTATTTATTCCAGTCGGCTTTTGGGGGCGAGGAACATCTACAAGTTTCCTTAATTAGGTCGGCGTTGAGGGCTTCTTCTAGGATCTGTGCTTGGCTGGTGTTAAGAGGTGTGTACTTTATAAACCTTGGGGTTCAGGTTCCTGTCTTGGATTTCAAGGCATTATAATCTCAGTTGTTCCGCTTTCCTTGGCTCTGCTCTGCCTTGGCTTGATTCCTGAACTCCCTGAGTTCTTCCACATCCATAAACTATGCAGATCTCTAGCAGAGGTCGTCCATATCGGCGGCCAGTTGCATGGCCAAACTGTCCGTGAAGGGTCGTGGTCGAAGAGCGGTAATCAAATGTTGCATAGCCACTCTTGGGATAAGCCCACGAATGTTCAAGACGACGTTGCCAAACCTGTTCATAAATGCTAGTAGGGATTCTCCTTTTTCTTGTCAGATATTCATCAACGCAATGGCCGTCAGGCGATGGGGTTTGCTGGTTACAAATTGTGCTGTAAACTTTGTTTTCAAGGTTTCGAAAGAATCGATTGACTGGGGGTAGGCGAATGAACGAGCTGAGTGCGGTCCCTTTCAAAGAGGTTGGGAAGACCTTACAGAATAAGTGGTCATCCGTTATATACAGAGTTAACTGGGAAACATACACGTCAATATGCTCTTATGGATCAGTAGACCCATTATACCGATCTAATGTAGGACTCTTCCATTTAGAGGATAGCTCGGTCACCATTATATCATCCGTGAAGGGATACTTCGCAGACGTATTAGAGACCGTGGTGTGAGACGTTTCCTCCCGTCTTTCTCTTCGACCATCATGTTAGGTGTCGTCCTCTCTTCGATCTTCACGCCTAGAGTCTTCTTCCTTTCGGCCTTCATGCCGATGGCCTTCTGTTTGACCCTCATCCCTAGAGCGCTCTTCCTCAGTCAGACCTTCTCTATTGGCCCGTTCTCGCTCCACCCTTTCCACTCTCTGCCTAAATCTCTCATTTTCTTGGCGAAGCAAGTCTAATGCTCTTGCATGACGCATCTAGTCCTCTTCACGTATCTTCCTCATCATCTCCAATTTGTTTCTCATCTTGACCAGTATAGCAATTGGGTCTTCTCGCTAATTTTTTTGCTGGCTTCTGTGATTCCTGGTAGTTACCATGTTGTTAGGCTAATCTTGGCCCTATATTGGGCGCCAAAATGTTCTTGTAAGAGACCGGTTAGCTCCAGCAACAACAAAGTCTTCCTATTTGTCCTTGGTTGCTCCCTCCGTACGTTGTTTGCTACTGCTCCAATCACTCCAAAGTCTACCGTCCCAAGAGGAGGGTCCTATAAACACTTCGACAATCAAGTCAATTTAGGGTTAGAGTGTACAGGTAATTTAAGTCCGAATTTAGAAGTACCTCATTAATGGCCTTGGAGTGTTCAGATCTAATGGGCTTGAGCCTAGTCTATTATGATTTGCTATGATTCTATTCTTATTTACTGTACTTATCTTGTATGTACCATCCTCATATCTTACAAATGAGACTGTCACATTTCAAGTGATTGGTTTGCCTTGCTCATTTATGCTAAACAGCACAAGTCATGATATTCCGAGATACTGACCAATATGGTTATCGGCCGGAATGTTCATCTCGATTAGTCAGCCTGAAAACTTCATAAAGGTGGACCATGTAAACAATTAGTTTGACTATATAGTACAATCATCATTTTAAAAAATACGAATTTTTTCCTTAAAAATTCTATTTGAAAACGCAATTAATTCATATTTCGTAATTTTTAAAATTTTATCCTCCATTATATTTTAGATTACCCGTCAAAAGTAAAAAAAAAAAGAGTAGAAAAAGCCTTTGTTTTGTTCTGGGTTAGGCGAAGATATGATGAGGTGAGATGCAGTAACTGTGATATGTGGGTTCAGCAACAATTCCCAAAATTTTGTATATATGGTCATCCTCTAATTGGGATTTAATTTGTTAACATTAAGCTGAAATCTTGATCGGGATTTAATTCATTAATAAAATTATTATTATTATTATTGTAAAGTTAAAATTAATCAATAAGTAATTAACCTATCAGAAATTTTCAATTGCTGATAAAAAAAAGAAAGAAAAAATCAGAATTTTTCAATTGCTATAAAAAAAAAGAAAAAAGAAAATCAGAATTTTTCAATAAGTCTTAAACTACAATTTTATAATTGAATTCCATAAATTAATTTATGATGACTTGAAACCGTGAAAAATTAACAATTTCTAACAGTTTTAATCACAAAACTTATATAAAATAAGATCCCATTTGTTAAATAACAAGAGTCTTTGTGCACTATTGCAATTTAGTTTATTCACAAAATAATTACTACCACAACAGAGCAACAAGTTAGAATCACAAAAATAATTACTACCAGAACTGAGCAACATGTTAGAATCACAATTATTAAGAGGAATTAAATGTGTGATGAAAAATAATTATTAAAAAAAACTCATTCCAATGAAAGCAAGTAAACATGTTATAATCATGAATGCCACAAGCAACAATTAGCAAAAGAAAAAAGGATACTAGTACTGATCGCCTTTCCAATCTGTTTAATTTAAAATAAAAATAATTATTTAGTTACAATTGTCTAGACTATATTCAATGAAGACCAAAAACACAAATCTGCAATTCCATTATTCAGTCTGAGAATCCAATTGCAGCAATCCTGTTCCTGACATAAAAAACTATGTAACAAAAGGGGAAAAAAGTTAAAATTATCTTAACCCTAATCTCAACGATTTGGAGCCACGAAGAAGAAACCCTGTTCTCCTTCGAGAATTGGACGGAAGTGAAACTGATTCAGAAGGAGGAGTAGAAGCAGCAACCTCAATTTGTTGAGTTTGTTCCTGGGCAGAGTTATTGAAGAGATGGGTTATATCAGCAAGTGGGACCCTCTTCATCTTCCTCTTAGTGTTCCTCTTGAAAGAAGAGGCCATGGGAGGAACTGGGTTTTGCTTCTTTTGGGAAACGGTGGTGATTGGAGGGACATTCTCTTTGTTGCTCTGATCCTGTGATAGAGTGGCCTCCATTGTTGAGGTTCTGAGAAGAAGGGAAGAGAGGGAGTTTAATGGTGAAGAGAAAGTGGCAGTGAAAGGAGAGATTTAAACATTGTTGTTTGTTTGAAAATGGAGGGAGAATGAAAGAGAAGGAGGGGATGCAAAAACAATTCACAATTTTATCTTTCTTGCTTTTTCAATTTTGGTTCTCAAACGCTCAAATTTTTATGATATTTCTTGCTGGCGGTAAACCTCAAAACAAAACCAACACATAGATTCGCTAACATAAAACATGTTTTCTTTTGTTTTGTTTTTTAAGTCAAACTTCAAAGCAGCGTCAATCGAAAAATTCGCGCGCTATTAGCAATGCTTTTTTCTTTTTAAATGAGAACCGAGTGAAATTTTTAGTCTGGAAATAGAAAAATAGAGTTAAGAATTTTTGCTTATGAAATGAAGATTATATATATATATATGATTTGTTTTGGCCTATCGTTTTAAAAGATTTTTATTACTTTAATCACTTTTTATTACTTTTAATTTTTCAGACAAGGTTAGTTATTATATTTCTATACGTATCTTTGTGGAGAAAAAAAATAAAGATATGTAAAAGTGGAAAATATATATAAAACTTATAGTATCTCCGTATCAATGAACAAAATATTAGTATATTGAATATTTATATTCTTTAAATCTTATTTTTATCACATTTTAATATATAACAAATGATTTGTAACAAAAAAATATAATATTGATAAACTATTAATCTTTAATATAAATTATTCAACTGGAATACGTTAGAGCAAATTATTTATAAAAGTAATAGATTAAAATTCTAAAGTCTATTTATAAAAACCGTAAATTTGAAGAATTAGAATAAAATTAAAATTTAAGTTGCTTATTTGTAAAAAAAAAAAAAAAAAACAGAAGATAAAACATAAGGATCATTTGAAATAAAATTAAGATGTTTATTTGTATAATATGAGGTCAAATATTATTTTTCTGAAAGGAAATAAAAGATATAAAATAAGAAATTCACAAATTACATTAATTTTTTAACAATGTATCATGAATTATTTGAGATGAATTTTTCTAAAAAGAACACGACTAAAATATTAGAGTCTTAACACCAATATTAGTCATCATATCACACATCTATTATTTTTCCTATAAATATGACAGATCCTAAAAATTTATTTTTTCAGCTCTGATTAAACAATATTTTTACTTATTTATAATGTTTCAAGGTATAATATTTTGATTCCGAAAACCCAAGGTTACTAAAATGGAGTCAGATTCTAGCTAAGGTTATATAATTTTTCAGTTGAAATTAGTTTATGCCAAAGTTTCTTATTTGATTTTTTTTAATTTTAATTTTTAATTTAAGTATAAGTTAATTTTAGTTTATAAAAAAATTAATTTTATATTTTTTAAAAAGTGCTTATACTTAGGATGGCTGATGAGTAAATAATTTTGAGTAACCATTAAGTCCATGAAACTGGGCTCCAGCGCAAGCTTGGGCCGGTTTGCATCACAATGCTGATGGCTTCTTTCTGCACCTCCATAATCTTATCCTGCATCTTCATAAAATTTTGAATGACACTAATAACGTTTTGGAAATTACGAAACTAGATATTGGAGTTTTTGAAATAAAATATAATACAGTACACTTGGACGTCGTTTTTCATCGTTTTGGAGAGTTTCGATCGTCGGCGGTGGTTCGACTATTTGGCAACCGTGAGTAGGGATTGAAGGTGTGAAGGGGTTCCGTTGGCGGCTGCGTGGAACGGTGACGAATGAGGTAAGTGTTTCATATTTTCGTTTGAATATCGAATTGCAAAATCTATTAAATCACTATATTGTGGTATATAATTTTTTTGAAAATATGTATCAGATTAAGTTGATTCCGATATTCAAAATGTATACTAAATCTTAAGTGGAAGTAAAATAGGCTGAAGGGTAAAATTGGGTTACACATTAACAAGATTAATTTTGATATTTCAAAAGTATTATAGAGGTGGATGATGAAATCAGGGAGGTGCAGGAAAAAGTCGTCCACAACGCTATCGGCCCATGTAAATCTGCATTGGAAATTGGTCCAACTCAACTTTTTTTTGGGTCGTGATAATTTTCAAACTTATGTGACTGCAAAAAGAAATCTTCATTGAAGGATCCCAACTTATCATATTTTTGTAAGTTATTTATCGATGAAGATTTTTATGTGAAAATAGGTAAAAAAAAGAGGATTTTCTTCGAGGTGCATTTGTGATCGTATTTTAATAATCACCATTCCAATATGAATTATTTTAGCAAATTTAATACTTAGTCTTTTTAAACTTTATGTTAGGTTTTTTTTTTTGTTTTAACTTCTTTTGTTGCATGTTATTTATTTATATCTCTCTTTGGTTTTAGTTAAGACATTTTTTTGTCAAATTATCATCTCAAATGGTGGTAAAATAACTTCCATAATTGACTAAAAATGTCACAATTTGTGTCACTGACAGCTATTTAACAAAAAATGATTAAATTGAAACCTAAAAATGGAAATAAAATACTAAAATAAAATAAAATTAAAAATACAGAATATACTTTAGAGAAAAGATAGTTAAATGACCAAACTATTAATTTTACTTTTTTTACACGGTGATTGCGAAATTTGATCCAACAGCTCATTTGTATGTATGTTAAAAATATAATTTATCAAAAGTAATCTATCCAAATCAGTGTTGTCCCAAAGTAAAATTTACTGAATTCATGATATGTAATTGAATCATTAATAATTATACTTTTGTCTTAAACCAAAAGACCAAGTTATTAGTTAATAACTTTAAATTAATTTAACTATGTGCTTTATTAATTAATTCCTGAGTAAATAATAGACTATCAAATTTCTCAGGCAAAGAAAGTTGTGGAAAAACAAGAACATATATGTACATCGGAAGAAAGAGAGAGGCATCAAACTTTATACTTGCTTCAACAGTTGCCAAACTTTTTCGTGGTCCTCAAAGTATAACTCCCTTTTCCAACTATTTGCAACTTGTATGTATAATTTCCTTTGGGGTAAAGCATAACCAATTTACAATTCCCACTTACTACAGTGTCCTTTTCTCTCACACATGCTTTATTCCATCATCTACTTTCATGCCAACTAGGTGCAAAACTACACATTAATTTTACTATCGATCACTAAACACATTAGTTACCGAAATAACCATCTAAAATGAGTAATAGTAAAAATTTTAATTATTAAATATTTAGAGATTGATTTTTTGGATGGTTACAATTTAGTGACTGAATATGTGGTCGTGAAATCGGTAGCAAAATGTTTAGTTTCAAACATTTTTTAAAGACCGATTTAGTCACTGAAAATTTTTGAAATATTGATCGCTAGGTGGCTAAAATAAAATAAAAATCAGTGGCTAAAATAAAATAATTATTAGTGACTAATTCGGTGGCTAAAATGAAATAAATTTCGGTGACTAAAGTGGTAACTAAACAGAAATATTTATCGGTGGCTAATTCGGTGATGAAAGAGAAATAAGTTTTGGTGACTAAATCAGTGGCTAAAATTAAGGAAATTTCAGTGACTAAACTGATGGCTAAATATCATCTTTTTACATATTATTTTAGCCTGTTTACAAACAATTTTCAAACCTGTTTATAAATACTCAAATTTTAATCATGCTAATGAATAATGAACTTCAACACATAATATAGAAAATAGTAGTGTAAGGATATTACATAATGAAAAGTGTTGTAAGCAAATGAAAAAAAAGTCCAATGTATTATAGAATTCATTATATAATTAATTCTCATCTGTATTATCATCTCTAATATGGTCTTCTCTATGATGTCTATTGGGAGTAAGATTTGAACAACGTGACATCAAATTATTCACTTGCTTGAATGTGCTGGAAGATGAGTTTCATATGTTCCTGTCTGTTATCACTTGCTCCAATTTTTTTAAGTGTCCGCTCCTTGGCATGCTTTGTCATAAATATTTATAAATGCTAAGGTGACCTTGTGCAGAATTGTGCAGGGAAAATGTTAGAATCTAATAGCATGTCACCTAAAAGCTCATTGTCACATGCTACATTTATTCCTAAACTACATTAAAAATTCACAAAATACTACTTTTATATAAATTAATAGCAGAAGATTACAAAATTATATATAATTAAGAAAATATATACCTCCACATGACGCAACAAGAGCAACAAAACTAAGAGTAGTTGTATCAGCACTACAACTAATAAAGCCACTTGCTCCATTTATAGGATACTAAACAATGACACAATAATCTTTCTCCCACCTACAAATAAAAGATGATAAAATTTATTTGTTTGAAAATCAATGCAGTACAAATGCTTTACGTCGTCTCACACAAATGATAATGCAGTATGGAATTTTAAATTTGCAGTTTGCAGTTTAATTTAATTCCATTACTTAAATTTACAGTATACAAAGTGTTAGACATCAAATGTGGTTTGAGTAAATAGATCTCACGTGAATGTAAAAATTAACCAAAAAAAACATGGATAAATGTTAGAAAGAGAGGTAAGAGAAATCACATTTTATTTGTTATTAACAATTGATATTACTCTCTTTATCCTTATTTATTGTAGAGAATTCAAGTCCAAGTTCTAGAATTGTGCATAATTGTGTAGGTTTAATTTAGTTGAATTCAATACTAGATTTTACTAAATATTTACAAATGCTAAGATGACCTTGTGAAGAATTGTGCAAGAAAAATATTAGAATTCACATTAAAATTACATTAAAAATTTACATTTTTCAAATCGCTATTTCGGTAACAATTAGCGATTATATTATTTTAATTATATTATTTTGGTCGTTAATATTAATCATTGTGACTAATTTTTTTGGTAATTTTTTTTAGTGCTATTTTGAATTGATCAATTTACATTCCTCCACACTAAGCTGTATTATTAGTTTTCACTCAAAAATCAGAACTGTATAGACATGTTGAGTTTGTTCCTAGTAAATTTTATGCGAATGATTAAAGTAATACATATGGATTAGTATGTGTTCTGTTGAGTGAGATTGTTTGTCTCATCTCGTTGTTATTAATTATACATACAGCTCCATGGATGTTGACAGATGGAGATGGAAGATGAGTGGGGATCCATTTTCATTTATCACAGACTCTCACAATCACTGAAAATAAAAATCAGAGTAAGTGGATGCCTTGATGGTCTAAGCAGTGACCTCACTCACAAAAATGGGACAAAATAATCAATCAAATATATGTACCTGGAAGATCAAAATTGACAAGGCCTAGCTCCTCAAGACATTGTGTAGCAATCTAGAAAACATCTAAGAAAAAATAAAAAGAACAAGCAAAAGTTGAGGCAAATTTGTTCCAAAAAAGGTTGAGGCAAATTCCAGTTGATACATAATGATCAGCTGCTGATTCTTTCCCACCATGGCTAGCTAGGCATTAGTTTAATTTGTAATTGGTGGCTTTTTCCGAAAGTTTAGCTACCTTGAAAGAAATTAAATAAAGGTGTGAAAAGGGCCTATGTTTATACGTTTATTTTTTCTTTTGAAAAGGAAGTAATTGAAAAGAATGTTGGAAAAGTATAGTTCCTCCCAAACAGATAAAGTACTAAACCAATTTCATGGTTGAGATTCTTGACAGTGACACCCTACTTTGCTCACCTTGCCAAAGTCATAATCACGAGTTTAAAGAAAAGATGTTACTGGACCCACCTTTGGAATGATTGGCAGCTTCAGGAAAAGATAGGAAAAAGCCTCGCACTAACCAACCCAAATTCTGCTATTCAACTTCAAGAAAACGATCACCATCTAGGGTTTCACGATGACAACCATAATTCAATGTAATATTTTCTCCTCATTCTCAATGGTTTAACTTTTTCTTTCTTAAAATTCCAATTTTCTACATAATTCTACCTAATTTCGCTTTCTCATTAACTTTTTTACAGCTAGAGTTTACCGTCATTTCTGTTTTTCTGATATCATTTTTTTTTGTCAAGTGTTTTATTCTAGTATTTAACTTTTCTCTATAGTTTTTCTGCTTTCTTCTATTTATTTTTTTACTTTTATAGAGCTAGGAGTTTCTATGTAATGGTTACATAATTAATGAGTTAATTAAAATAGTGAGAATGTATTTTATTTTTGTTATTTTTTGTGATATGTTGTTACTGTGTAACTAAAATAAATACACAATTAAGTTTTATTTATAAATGTATAATAGTTTTACGATTTCAATTAATGAGTTAATTAAAATAGTAAAAAGTACTGCACTTCAGGGTGTTTAATATTCCCCACTCATTCTTTTTTGTTTTTTTTTTGTGTAGTGTGTTGCTACTTTGTAACTAAAATAAATGATGCACTTTTATTTATATAAATATGTATGTAATGGTCGCACCATTTCAATTAGATGAGTTAATTTGAATATTGCAGGATCTTAGGGTGGTTAATATTCTCTTCTCATTCCTCTTCTATTTTTTTATGTGGTGTGTTGCTATTGTGTAACTATAATAAATACATAGTAATGCACATTTATGTTTTATTTATAAATATTCTGATTAAGTAATTAAAATAAATGTGAAGTTAATTTTAATAAACGAGTGGTTACATTATGTGAAACTGTAAATGTAGTTGGTAATATAGAAACAAATTTAGTTAATAATAGATATCATTTAAAAACTAATAATAAATTTATGTAAAATATTTATATAATATGTTTAAATTTTTCTTTTTAAATTTACTGTTAAATTTTAATTTTATTTTAAATTATTTCTATATTAGTAACTAAATTCAAATATCCAGCTTACACTTAATTTTGCTAAATATATTTTATTACTAAATTTTAATTTAATTTTTTTCAACATCAAACTTACTCTTAATTTAATTTAATATATAAATATCATACTAACATCATTTTTTTATTTTAATTTAAACAATATATGTCAATCCTTTTTAAATTCAAACAATTTAAATTTTCATCATATAAAAGTCATCTTTCTATTTAAGTAGTTTACATAAATTTTATTAACAGCAATTACTTTTTTCAGAACATAATCATTCTTCCATCCATATAAACTTCACATTTATTTTAATTACTTAATCACACCTAATTTCAACCATTACATATTTATCAATCAATGAACTTCTTAATTATGCTTTTATTTTAGTTGCACATTAACAACACTACATGCCATAGGAGTATTCTTACTATTTTAATTAACTCATTAAATAGTGTATTAAGTGTCTCATTTCATATGGTAAACTAAAATCTTTTTCCTTTCCACAATTTCACTTAATCTTAAATTAAATCGTGCAATAGAAAAAAAAAATGATTACTTCACATAAAAATCATGTCTTAAGTGTTCTCTATGCAAGATTTACCTATATCTGAAAATAAATAAAAAAATACACCATTTCAAAAATTTCACATAAAAATTACATCAATTTGATAAATTTATCCATTATTTCCTCTATAAATGTCAATATATTAAATCAAACACTTATGAAGTTACTTCTAGGAATTATAATTGGAGAAATGTTATGCATAAGGAATTCACATCTCTTGAAAAGAATAACACTTACCATAACCACAATAAAATAATCATTGATTGCAGGTAAGTAAATACAATGTTGATTGATCTATGAATAGATACATGACATGTTTAGTAGCAAAATGATACATATAATTAGAGGGATTAAATTTTCTTGATACCTCCTATCCAATTAACTACTCTTCACCTACTTTTGTGACTACCTGTTATAAATAATTGGTATTTTGAAATAGCTTGATATCAACCTTGCATTCCTATATACGATTTGAATACAGAAGTCTACGTGAAGCTTCTCCATATATACATGAAAGAAAAAAAAAATTAAGTATGTCGATTGTCTTTATGATCATAAACAAGCTAGTTGTTAATGATATACCATATTTTTTTTTTGTTTTAATTTCGCATGATTTTAAACAAAACTCAGCATATTATTCTTTATTTTCAAAACTCGTTAATTAAATTAATTCTAATTCCACTGCTCAAATAATATATATGAATAACATAATACTATTAGAAAATAACATCATTACAAATTAACAATATCATTGTTATGCTTGATGAAACTTTTAAAATAAATTATCAAATTTTTAAAATAAAGTAACAATGAAGATATACTTTGGCTTTTATTAATGAGTCTGCGATGATTGCACACCTATTTCCTCCTCTATGAATTTCTCCAATAACATAGCTTCTAATATTGACAAACATATCTTCTAATATTGGCAAACACTCATCTTTTATCAGAAAAAAACATGAAATACACTATCTTACCCAAATTGTTACAACTCCAATCACTGTTCATAGTCATTACCTTATCTCAAACAAATGCTTGGATAATAATTTTTTTTGCTGCAATTAATAAGTATCGGAGTTTTCAATTACTCTTGACAGGATTGGATGTCATGATAATTCCGAACATTTTATCACTTTATTTATCTTGTATCACTTTATTTATCTTGTATCATATGAATTATAGTGGCACACTTTATTTATCTTATAGTGGCACACTTATCTTATGTAACACCTTCCCATCTCTCATTCTCAACCTGCTCTTCTTTAATGTGACAGTTAATTTGTCACACAAATTACATTTAATCAACTTGTTCACAAACACGTCTAACACGTTAAAATTGATTCTGCCATACAAATTACATTTAATCAAGTTTTTCACAAACACATCTAACATGTGAAAATTGATTGCCATATTAAACTTGGCCCTATATGTTTTAGTCTGCGGCAAAGTGATAATTTAACCAATCCTATGTTACTTTCAACCTTCTATACATTATGTTTTAATATTTAGTCAACTTGAGATGGACTTTCAAAATTTCAGTTTCTAACATAATTCTATAAAATTTTTCTTTTTCACTAAGCATTTTACATCTAGTGCTTATAGTATTTTCAGTTATCATCATTTTCAGCAAGTGTTTTATGCTAGTGCTTAGCACTTTTTTTTTTTTCAGGTTTTTCTGTTTTCTTCCTTTTTTCTATTTTTATAAACCTATAGTGTTCCTAAGCTTTCTTTTACTAGGATTAAGAATTATTCTCTTTTACATTTTTTTTTTCTTTTACCTTGCTTTATCTCCCTGCTTTTTCTTGCTTGTATGTTCTTTATCTTTGATCGTGTTTGCAGTTTTGCTCTGCAACAAATTTCTTGATCTTTGCTATTATGGTTACCAACACACCACAATTGAACAATTACTATGACAAGATTCTTTCCCTCTGTCTACATCCCATTTGGAGTTGTATATTTGAAAAAAAAAAATATCAGTACTAAGTCTTTATGTTTTTGACTGATTTTTATAATTATATGTAACATAAAAATTATTTGAGACTACAGTAGTTATTTAGTTTGAACCCTGTAATATTTTATAATGTGATAAAAGCTTATACAACTTAATTACTATCACTTTATGCAAAGGTTTTGTAAGGAGTTATGGGAAAAAATTAAAATGATACCAAGGTCTGTCCAAAACTAATAAGCACAAAGAACAGAAAAGAAAAAAAATCTTATACAGTGTAATCTGCACAACAGTGTTTTCTGCCCCTTTCCTTCGTAAAGCAATGTTACTATTTTGTCTCGGTTATATTTAACACTGTCAGATACCTTTCTGAACTGCTGCTGTTTTTTTCCATGAAAAGACAAGAGTGGTTTGTATCTTGATTTTAAAGGAAACGGTGGACCATGTTGTAAGGTTCATATTTAATTTAGTTAGTTTTCAAAGAATAGAAATTGCTTTCGAAATGCAGCTATATATAGTAAGTAGAAAATGGCGAGTGATGGAATTTATTGGTGAATGTTGGGCTGAACTGAAGGTCAAGTTGCAATCTAACTTCCCACTCCAAGATGGGAACCATTTTAATATTGTGATAGATTTTATTACACATATATCTAGCTCAATACCACTAATTTCACATTTTGTTTTGTGAATTTGCAACAAAAGGCAAAAGTTTTACATGTGAACAGTTTTGGGGGCCATGGTCACATTTACAAGTGGGACACACCCTTTGATTGTCCTCTGAGCCATGCGCAATCAATCCATCAGGGTACAGCAACACGTTGCGTTGGGATGTAGATTGTTACCACATGTACAGATGTTCTTGCATCAGTGAGTATTGCAAAGACCAAGGATTCTTTTATTGGATTTTGGTTCTGCCCTTGTTGGATTTTTCCTTCTGCTAGCTGTGCTTCATTTTCATGTGATGCTGGTAGAAAAAAAGGATTCATTTGGGCACCATCAATTGTCAGCCATGCAATTCCTTCAAAAAAAAGTTCAAAATTTTTTTCATTGGGAATGTCTTCATAGCACGAGAGCAACCGGAACTAAAAACTAAAAACCCTAGTTTAGTATAAATGTAAAAGAACAGAAGAGATTCGACCCTATAACAGCATATTCTGTCAATAATTAACCCTACTTTCTTTAAAGAGAATGATAGATATGCATGTATTATTGAGATGTTGTTGTGTGGACAAAAGGTTTAGACTAGAAGAAAGACACCAGCTGTTATTATAATATATAGAGAAAAACATCAATTTTAACACTGTCCTTTTGGCGAAATTTATTTGTCTTTAACAGGAAAAATTGAAGAATAAAATTGAAGTCACATCTAATGCAAAGAAATCAGAGAACTGTATCAACTACTGCTGTGAAATATGAATTTGAGTGTATTTTATTAATTTATGTGTGGGTTGTGAGTGCATTTGATGCTTGATAGATAGATACATGTCAGTGGAGCAATAAATTAGAAGAACATGTAATCCAAAGTTTATAGAGAAGAAAGAGTTGGCCCGCGTTGAGAAGCATGGCGTTATCATAAATTGCATTGAAACAGTGTTGGATCATTTGTCTGTATCTATCCATGAATCTTGTATCTGAGTTAGCTGGATATGAAGAGTAGAATGAAGGTATAATAAATGATGTTATCTTGGATCACGAGCCTGTGTTGGTGGATTTGATATTGTTTGTGAGACAGCAGAGAGAGATTGTTTATATTTAGAGATAGACTCAGAATATATGGAGAGGTTGAGGCTCAGGCTCGGCCTCTATCTATCACTGCCATTGTCCTTTTCTAGGACTGCACATTGTTCTGTACTTTTGTCTCTACCACCATGCATGCACCATCACCTCACACCACTCTCTCTCTCTACCCCCTTTCCCATTCTTATGTGAAATAGCTTTCACAGCCCTATTCAAAACAAATGCATGCAGCTTCATTAGTTACTCAAATACCTTCCACTTTCTGGCTTACTTTATATATGTATCTTGTTTTTCATATTGTATATTTTTGAAGGAATTGGTAGTTTTTCTTTCACAAAGAAAATTATAGTTTTTCCATAATATTAGAAGTTTTTCCTTATTAAATATTATGAGTATGCGTGTTTTTATTAATAAATAATAATAATAATAAAATAATTTTAAAAATTATTAATAATAAGAATAAATATAATGTTTCGGTAACTTTTTTAAATAAATCAACAAAATTAATTTAGTTAATGAGTTTTATTGGTATGTATAAAATGTTAAAAGTATTCTCCAGTTTGGTTTTGAGTAAATAAAACTTGTAACCATACTTATTATAAAACAATGTCTTAAAACATTGATTAAGAGATATGAATTAAAAAATAAAACTTATTTAGAATACAATGAAGGAATGCATTTCAATTAAAATACAATACAAGTATGGATACACTCGTTTAAGTACAACTTTTCATACTCTTTCTTATTATATAACAGTAGTTTAAGATTTTTTTTCATCAAAATCACGAATTTTTTTTATTTTTAATAAATTACGTATTATATATTTCTAGGTTTTTCCCATTATGTTTAAGCAATTTTCAGTGTATAATAAAAATATAATTAAAAATAATTATATTACCTAGAAATTTTAAAGAAATATATAAACTAAATAATTTTTATTAAAAAGGTGAGAATTATAAAGTAAGAGGTAAAATTTTTGTAATAATTATTTGTTTGATAATTCGTATGTCTTATAAAAGATTAATCTCTGAAAAAAAAAAAAAAACTACGCATGAATGCAGTGATGTTGTTGGTGATTAAAAAGAAAAAAAGAAAAAGAAGTGTGTAGATGTTTGGAAAGTGATGTCACTGGCATGGCAATTGCAAGTTGCGAACTTGATTGTAAACTTGTGTTGCATGCGTGAGTGTGACTGCGCTTTTATGGAGAATGAAGAACCAACTAAATACTTATTAGTCAAATATTATTATTATTATTATTGTTATGAAAAATTAAACAGTAAAATTGAGAATTTTAAATTAATATTAACAATGTATTAAATTTAGTATCTTAAAATTACTCTTTGAGATCTTTTGGTTGGTTATGTTAGATCTTTTTATATAGGATGAATCGTAACTTATTAAATTTAAATATTCTCGAATATGTATAAGTTCTACTGATATGTCCACTTCAATAATGTAATTATTATTATCATTATTATTATTATAGAGTTTAATATATTAGTTGTCCATTCTTGGAAATCTAGACAACATTGAATTTGATTGGAGACTTTTATAATGAGCATGTACCTTGGTTTGGCTGTGGCAGGGTCCAAATGTGAAAAAAAAAATGTTATTTGAAATTGTTGACAGTGATTTTTTTGTTAATTAATTATAAAGTAAGACTAAGATTTTAGCCAATAAATAAGATTTATAATATAAAAGTCCTGTTAGAGCTATCTAATCGAGCTAGTAATTGATTAATTTCCAATCGAAAGTTATTAAGTTACATTTAAATTTTAATAAAATTCCGAAAGTTGAAATAAACGTTTGATATTATTTTCTGTATTGAATTCAAATTAAGAAAAATAACTTCTTATTGAACCAATAGTGAATAGATGTTAATTTGGCTTTGGCAGCTCTACATTTATCTTTCAAAAAGCAACTGTAATTAAGAATTTGCAGAGTAGCCCAAATTGAAGGTTTCCTAATGAATGTGACATTTATAGAGTTTGTACAAATTGGGTTGTTGTTCTTACATATTACATTAATTTGGTACGACATTAGGGCCCTGCCTAAAGTATGAAGAAGATATTTTTACATGGTTGCTACTATTTGAGTTTGGGTCAATGGATTTGAGTAACGTGCAAGTGAGGGTAACTCTTCAATGTAATAATAACGGAGAAGAAGACCAACATACACCACTGTAGTGTCACAGTTACTAATGCAACACACCCATTTATACCATGGAGCAACAATTAATATTGAGTTACAACTTTTATTAACTTACAAGGTTTTAACCTAAGGTTACACAATGATGTTACAGTGGTTCGTTAACTTATAACTGCAATCACAGTTTGATGTGCCTATATTGTAGTTAATTGTGATGCATTATCTTATAATGTCATAAATTCATTTTATATTATGCAAAATTTAAAGCATTTTAAAGATCATTCAATCACAAACAAAGACTTATTAAATTCTTTCAGTACTTAGTCAAGATGCTCTCTTCTACTTTAAAAGTATGAGATATTGGTAAGATGTTTCATTGAATCTAGTTACTTTAACTCAATTTAATTTAATTAATTGAGTTGAATTTTATTTGTGAATTTTATTCATGATTTGATTAAATCTGACGTAATCAAAACTAATCTATTTTCATATAAATTAGGTAATGGGTCTAGTATAGCTTATCAAAAACTCAACCTAAAACTCAATTTTTATATTTGTATTATAAATAAATTATGTTTTTGTATGTCTTAAAATAATTTTAATAAACTTGTTATGAAATTAATACTTTATAAAGATTGTATTACTTTTTACTTGAGTAAATATTTAAAAATTACAATGTTTTTTCAAAAATAAAAAATAAAAAAATCAGTGTTTTCATCTAATTGACCGAACTGGATCCAACTTACTAAATTGAGTTAAATTGAATTTAATATAAAATATATATAAAAATTCAATCCAACAAAACTCAGATATTACTTTTATTGATTTGAACTATGAGTTTGCTCAAATATTACCAAACCCAACCCATACTCGTGACACTTCTTTATTGTTTCCTTACTCCACACTTGACTATGCCTATAATAACACTCTAATTCTCAAATTAACAAAAGTTATAAGTGGAGTAATAAATGTTTAATTAATAAAAATAAATCATATCTTAAATTTCTTCATATTTGTAATATTTTAATGATGTTTTTATATATATGTTTTACTTTGCGGTCTCCTTCCAACCCATCATAATATTGGATTAGCATCCAATTTAGTAATTAAACACTTATTGTTAATTTCATAGGAATATACATTGTTCCCAAACTTGAATGTCCTTGCTAAAAAAATTTCATATCTTAGATTTCCGCAATGAACATACAATTACTTTTAAAATATTTTTTTTTATTGATTAATACGGAAAATGTAAGTCTTACTCTGCTTTACCGTCTAATTACTATACCTTATTCTTATTATTACAGATTCTCCTAAATCTTCAAACAACTCATGAATTTGTTTGTAGGATAAATAATTAATTTAGTTTTAAATGTTTAAAACACTTTTAATTTAGTTTTGAAAGGAGCTAAATATTTACTTTAGTCCATAAATGTATAAATTTTTTTGTCATTATGTTCAATGATTAAGTTTTGTCGTTAAAATATATTTTTAAAGACCAATTCGAAAATAAATTAGAAATTATTTTATTAATAAATTATAGTATTATAAACCGAAATAATTTTTTACACATTCAACAAATTATATTAAATGTTGTTATTCTTTCGAGAACTAAATTAGTTGAATCTCACACACTTAAGAACCATATTAATATCTGTGTTTATAAGAAAATTATTTTAACTTTTATCCATCAGCTTAAATTTAAGTTTTTGAGTAAAAGTTAAGATCGGACCAGAAAATAAAGAGAAAAGGAATATTTAAAGCGAAAAGGAAGTAAAGTGTTTGGTATCATCTTTGTCTTCCAATTGCTTGGAAAAGGAGAAGTTTACATTCTATGTTGCTTTCATGTTCTTTAGCAGATGCCTTACACAACTTTGTTTTTTCGTTTTTATGAGGCTTGTTTCACTTTAAGAACAAGATACAAGATTCTTGTCATATCTTCAATGAACATTTCCGATTAATAGAATTAGCTCTAATGAACATGAATTTGTATTTTTCCCATGTAATTAAGATGAAAAAGAAAACATTACCAAGGCATCAACATCAAGGTTTAAGTTGCAGTTGCAATGGTTGTTATAGAGTTACTCAATCTTACAATTAAAAACAACTGTCCGACAAATAAGATTCCATTAACCTTGGTATATTGAGATAGCAATTGTTTCACTAACAACAATTTTAAACCTTGTTTGAGATAACAATTGTAATTTTAAGATTAGTGATTTTCTGTTTGTTGATTCATATATTAATATTAGAATAAACAAGTATGATTGCTAAAAGAATTGGGTGGCTAGTCACAATCATCGTAGAAGCAACTTGATGATAAACTTGGATGATTATTTGTGAAACTTGCACCATGATCATTAAAACAAAACCCAAATAAAAAATGAAGAAAACTAGAAAAAAAATGTTACATGTAATACTCTTCTTATGAATGATCACATCTCCACTCCCACTTCCACACTAACCCCCAAACGACACCTACAAGTTGCCTTTCTTCTTTACAATTTTTTTTTTTTTATAATTCTAACCCATATGGTGTTATGGTGGGGATTAGGGATTTACACCTTAAACAATGGATTATCTACACTTTATCTAAAAAAAAAGATCTTGGCGTGTACTTTAACTGATAAAAATTTATCAAATGCTATTATAATGTTAGCACCTCCAAGATAACTTAATTAATGTCAAAACTTCTCGTTTACACCAAATACAGTGCTAGGAAAAAGGATTTAGTAATTGATTTAAGACGATATGCAAGTAGCCCGCATGAGCATATAGTCATGTTAAAGTTTTTGAGCATTAAAATCTACCCAAGAAAAAAAAAAGTTTAACATTAAATTTCTCGGTAGAACAAGTTGGCAAAAGTTGCCTGTAGTTGATAAGCAACAAGCTGGTTGTGTTGAGGAAAATTTGTTGTGTTGTGAGTGTGTGAAGAAGCATTGATT
>Ga0209489_100347_pt1 | contig 82091 bp, 35 predicted proteins | sample SiratrowhiteBW_FD_187527 | JGI IMG/M metagenome (GOLD analysis project Ga0209489, IMG submission 187527) | Root nodule microbial communities of legume samples collected from California, USA - Siratro white BW (SPAdes) (version 2) | ecosystem: Host-associated > Plants > Roots > Nodule | place...
TATATATATATATATATATGGATGTGTTAGTTTTTTTACATAAATATATGTATTATTCGTTAATAGGTGGAAATATATGATGTTTATATTTGTTTTTAACTTAAGTGAAAATATAAAAGCCACATAAATTTGTTATCAAATATAGTTTGATAAGACTTAATATAATTTTAAATGAAAACTTAAACAAATTACATAAAAATAAAAAGTTAAGAGATTAAAATTGAATAAAAAGTAATAAATTTATATACTAAAGTGGTAAAGAATTAAAAAAAATTAAAATTAAAATCATAAAAGAAAAAAAAAGACAATATAGGAACCAAAATTACAATTATATCTTCATATAAAAACTCAATTAAGGTTAATTAAAATAATGTGCTTAATCACGTTTGAACAACTTTTAGTAGAATTTTGTTCCTTTCATATTAGATTAGTTTAGTTTGAATTAAATAATATTTAACACATATACTAAGAAGTCCAATAAGTCGGTAACAAAACATATTAAGAAGAAAATAAATTTAATATATTTTAGATACATCTACTTTGATAGTATTTTTGCACCATAATTTTTTTTTTCAAATATTTATCATTAAATTAATCTTTCAAATAGTTCAAATATCAAAAGAATTTCAGTGAGATTATATAAAAAAGAATCATACGAAGAAGAGAATAAATGATACAGAACAATGAGTAGAGAATACTATTGCATAAAATACACTTTATATTAATTAAAAATATTTATTGTATTAATTATATCGTTATATATCCAGAAAAGGTAAATTTATTTTACATTGATTATTGAATGACATAAATAAAATTACTTTTTACTTAGTTTCATTTAGCCATTACACTGGTTACTAAAGGAATTAATGCAAAAAAAAAAGACATTTTTTTGAAAACCACTTTCATTTTAACTAATTTCCTTATGTAAACAAAACAGCATAATATAAAGATCTACTTGCTCAAAATAAAAAACGAAATAAAAGTAAACTAGAAAATAACAAATGCAATAGAATAATTCACAATTAAATAAATATATAAATATAATTAAAAAACATCACAGTATATTTTTAAGTCATTCTCCCAATAATTAAGTTAAACACGTGTAATGTATTTTTTTTACCTGTATTTTATAATTTGAGTGTTCAAAAATACAAAAATACAGTTTGTTTTATATTCAAAGAACACAACGATAATTTGTAGATGAAAAATAATAGAAAAATTCTAACAACAAGGAGCATAAACCAGAAAGTGTCCAATTTAGAAATCTCTTAGGTTTGATAATATTAAAATTTTAGACATTGAAATTGATGAACAATTGAGATCTCATATAGTATTTCAAAAAGTATAAAGAAAATTATTTAAAAATTGAGGTTATAAGATAGATTAAAAAATATTATTTTTGCAAGTCAATGTCCTCTTTTTTAGGTATTGTTGAACTTCAAATTTATTACAGTGGTTACTACTATTATTTGCATGTAAGTTATTAATATAATAAAACAAACTTGTAAATTTTAAACAAGGGCACTACCTTTTATGACATGAAATTCCAACCAGATTGATTCTAATATCCAATATCTTCATGTAACAATTTTAGGAACCATTTTCAATTATGTTTGTTTTCTACATCAACTATTGCATACAATTACGAAAATAACATTGTTTGCATTAATATATATATATATATTTATATTAGTTGACTACCATAATATTCCTATTAAAAAAGAAATTGTCTCATTATTCTATTATTTTTTATTTATTTGAAATAACATATTCCTAAAGGTGCCAACCATGACTCTTGTGCAAGCATATATGCTACTCTTGCACATTCAAGCACAGATTCATGCAGCTGAAGAACCTCTTATGTCAGCACATGTCCGAATTTGATACCCATTTTCAAACACAGAGCAACAAGTGAGCACGTGCTATGCTTTAAATGTAGCACGTGTAAACCTGAACTTCTTCTATTATCTTCTGTGACAGAAAAAGGACGTGACACAAGACTAAGTAAATACTATGTCAAAGTGTTGAATCAAATGTTGTCGTTTTGGGTACACTCAACTTCTGAGATGAGATTTCATGCAATGCAATATGGTCACTTATATATAGAATCACTTTAAATTATAATTAGGCTTTAATTATGCTTTTTAATCCTTACAAATTAATGTAAACATAGCTTTAATCTCAATTTTAAATAAGTTTTATTTAGAACTTCAAAACTGAAATAAAGCATTTTGCTAAACACTAAATTTTCATATTAAAATGAATTGGTTAAAATGTAGGATTTACAATTTAAGTTCTGGGTTTCAACATTTTGAGATTAAATTGTTGTTAATTTTGGGTTTCAACATTTTGAAGGACTAAAATATTTAAAAAAAAAAAGTATTTCAAATTTCAAGGACATAATTAGACTGATTCTTAGTTATATATTTAAAATGAAATTTCCCAAAGTTTTAAAAGAAGAAGATAAATCTATCATACAAAACAGAAACTATAATCTTAAAATTAACTCTCAATTTAAAGTTTATCCTTTTCAATTCCTAATAATAAAATTATTATTTTTTTGAAGTTATATTTCACTTTATAATCATAAAAAAAATAACTATCAAATTTTTTTTACATTTATTAACATATCTATACATACAAAGATATTTGGGAGAAAATTATTTAGTTCGTACGTTTTTTTTATATATTAAGAAATTCCTTTTAATTTGCATTTTGGTGATTAAAAGAAGGATTATGAAAAGGAACTTCATTACTGATTATAGGTTAACTAATAAAATTAAATATTTTGTGTATGAAAATAAAAAATAAATACTCTATATTGATAAAATATTTTATACTTGATAATATTATTTTAGATGATAAAATTAATTTATTTGTGATCTTGATTTTTTAAAATTATTTTTAAATAATTAATACATAAAATAATAATTGTGGTGAAATTGTAAAACTGAACTCTTCAACTATGTAATCTTGATTTATAAAAAGAAAAAAAGAAGAAGAAAATTATAAATATTTATTGTTTTGAACTAATAAAGACAACAAAAAATTATTGTAAGAAAGAACTACAAGAATTGAAGATTGTATTGAAAAAAAGAGATAACATGTAATAACTTTTTAAAAAGTAAAAAAAAATAAAAAAAAGCACAAAAGTAGCAAGTATGTACGTGGAAAAAAGCCTTGTGTGTGTGTTTCTCTCTCCCTCATGAGAGGTTTTTGGGACACCTTCCTCAAATTTGTTCAAATCATCCATCATCCCATTTTTCTTCTTTCTGTCATTTTCCTCACCTTTTAGTTTGTGCTTATAGTATTCAATTCAACCCTTTTCTTTGGGATTCTCGCAACAATTCTGGTTTGTTTGAACACACACATACAACACGTTGTCTTAATTTTCCATCCCTGGACGGTGACATCTTTTTCCAAGGCAATTCCCCATTCCTCCTTGAAATTCTTCATTTTTATGCTGTTTTTTTCCAAATCTTTTTGGCTAAGACTGGATCTTTCTCTTGCCCATTTGAAGCTTTGCTTTGTTTTTGAAAGAAAGTCCCGAATTTGGCTGTTTGAATTCTCGAAGGAGGTAAGGGGTGGTGAATTTGTTTTTATTTGGCCCTTCTCACTTGCATTGCGTCAGTGAGGCTAAAGATGAACGAGCATGACAATGAAGAACGTGTTTTTGAGATGGGGGTGGTGATTCCTAGGAGAGTGGCTCAGGAGAAAGACGAATCATGTGACTGTGCACACGGCCTTGTAAAGGAGTTTGAGAAGGTGGGGTTTGAAGTTGAGAGAGTTATTGGCATTGCAGATGAGTTCATCAAGGTTAGGTTTTCTCAATTCCACTCTATGTTTCCTTCATGTCAGTCACTTTCATCCAATGCTATTTACAGTTCCTGTGTTGATTTTTTCCTATTTGGTATGTCTAAAGAAACCCTTTTTGTTTTTTTTGTTTTTCATAAATGTTGCAGTTTAATCAGTTCTCTGTGTCTAATTTAAGTTTTCTGGTGAGTGGCTAAAACTTATTTGTCCTTTGTTTAGTTGGCTGCACCTTTGGAAACATTGGGGAGGGCTGCAGCTGAAATGCAAATCAAGAAACGGACTCATATTGGTATATTGCAAATCTCCCAAACGGGGACATCTGTTATGCTTATTACTATTTAAGCTCACTACGTCAAATGGTGCTAACTAGCATGTGACTGGTTGTGCAATTCTTATGTTGGTGTTAATGTGTCTTGTAATAAATGGCAGGTATGGATTTGCAATTTGAGGTGGAGGAGGTCGATGCTTTTGTGAAACAACCTGATGGTTCTGTTTTCAGTTGGTGTGAGCGTTTCCAGTGCTACTGCCACTTAATATATGGAATAGTGAGTTTTTTTTCTATTATGTTTGTTAGCCATCTCCACACATACCGCTTGTTGTTTCATCTGATTCTTAGATTCTAGGTGCCTTAGCTTTTTCTGATTCAAGATAATATGAGCAAAATGCATTCTTAGATTATGTCTTGCATGAACTCTCCTATTGACATGTAGTAACTTTTTGGTTATCTTGTAACTTGAACTTGCAGGTAAACAGCAGCAAGTCTGCCAAAGTCCTGAAATTTGATGGAAAAGAAATCAAATGGGAAATTGGGGAGAATCTGATACTGAAATTGGAATCAGAGAACATTGTTAAGCAAGTCTTTCCTTTGCATGGTGTTTTTACTCACATGTGCCATCACTTTTCCTATTGATTAGTGTGACTTGAAGCCTGAACTAATATTGCTTTTGGTTGATAGATGAAAAAAAGAGAAAGAAGCTTCTCAGGAGTTGGGCACTTCATTGGTGGCACTTCACAAATCAGCCAATAGATGAGATTTATTCATATTATGGGGCAAAGGTTAATGTGACCCTGACTCTATGAGCTTTATATATAATATTATATGAAATTGTTGTTGTCCATGCTCCTTATCCACTGAAGGAATGAATAATCTGCAGATTGCAATCTATTTTGCTTTTCTTGGAATGTACACACGGTGGCTACTCTTTCCTGCTGCATTTGGGCTTACTTTGCAATTGATAAATTTTGGGTGAGCCAATCTGTCTGTTGGTTTCTGTTTATACTATCACTTCTTCTGTAGTTTTGCATCTGGTTAAGCAGTTTTAGGACTTCTTATTACATTTTAGGTCATTGAAATTGGTGTTGCTCCCTGTTTTCTTTGTCATGGTGATACTTTGGGCTATAATGTTTTCTCAGTTCTGGAAGCGTAAAAACTCTGCACTTTTAGCTAGGTAACGTTTTACTTTTTACTTCTTTTGTGACCAATCACTTTACTCATTTGCTTTCTTTGATTCTTACTTCTGCCTTCACACCTTTTCTCTTCTGTGTTTTGGTGTTGTGTTGCAGATGGCCTATTAGTTCTGTAGATGCAACTGACGAAGGATACAAGATTACTGGTAGAAAGGAAAGCTCCTGGCAGCCCCCAGTGGAACTCATGAAAGTACTTGAGTATGATAGAATTAAAGAGAAGGAAGCATTCCAAAAATCTGAGTGGCTTGGGCGTTTCATGCGATTCAGAAATGATGCTATCATTATCTTCAGCATCATATGCCTCCAGTTACCATTTGAATTGGCATATGCCCATCTTTATGAAATTCTTGATTCTGATGCAATTAAGTAAGATTACGTATCATTTTTTTATGTACTTCTACTTTGTAGTTAATTGAATATTCTATTATTTTTGTTTTGGAATTTCTCTCTGTATAGTTCTCTCTTATTCCAATAATTCTATTTTGTTCGAGTCTCAATTAAAGTATCTTCTGTTGTGTTCATATAATTATTAGTTCCTGCAACATCTATTTTCCCACCGTCACTGAGATGGTGTCCTCAACCTTGCGGAAGGATATTTATTTTATATGTCAATTCCTTTGAGCATTGATGTGACTGTTTCTAACCTTATTTGTCCTCCTTGACTCTTTAGTTATAATAATCACCGTACTTCAGCCCTGTTGCTTCTGTCAAACTAAAAAGTCCAACTCCATCCAGTAAAGTAAATCATAATGCCACAAGAATCATTAACTGACTGGTCCAATTTTCTCTTGAATACCATTCTTCTTTAAATAGCTGTCATCTTTCTGTTGAGTGTGTTTTTTGAGGATGCAATCTATCGCATGATTCATTCATGCCGATGTGGACCTTTTTTTTTTTGTAGTTGTACATTACCGTAAGTACATGAAATTGAGTTACGTGTTTTGTTCCTCATTAAAAGCTTCTCAGTCATCTATTTAATAAAACATGAATGCATTTTCTGTTGGTAAAATGCCTTTGAAGTTGTGGATTTGCATAACTTCTCTCACTAAATAATCCGTAATCTGATACTAAAAGGTGTCTTTTGTTAGTCATATAAATTCTTATATAGTTGAGTAAATATTTCATTAATGTGACTCTTATTTTAATGCTGGGTTTTTCAGGTTTGGGCTCACTGCTGTTTACCTTTTCTCCATTCAGTATATTACCAAGATTGGTGGCAAGGTGTCTGTCAAACTTATCATGAAAGAAAACAATGAAAACACAGAAAAACGGGCTGATAGCTTGGTCTACAAGGTAATTAATCCGTGTTTTACCCTCTTGTCCTAAAATGGAACTTACGGGTTTACATTCTCCTACAGGTCTTTGGTCTGTACTTTATGCAGACATACATTGGAATCTTTTATCATGCCCTTTTGCATCGCAATTTTTCAACTCTTCGTCAGGTGTTGATTCAGAGGCTTCTTCTGTCCGAGGTTGCTAAGAAAAAATTTTCTTTATCTTTGTCTCTTCCTTCTCCCGTTTTCCTTTATTTTTCTTCTGCTTAGTTTGGGGTTTTTCCTTTAACATAATGATGTAAGAAAACATCTTCCAGGTGTTGGAAAACTTATTGGAAAATTCATTGCCTTATCTCAAGTATAGCTATAAAAAGTACAGGGTTCGGTAAGCCTTTTCATTCTCTTGGACAAGGACTATGCTAGGTTTACTTTGTTTAAAATGTTGGCACTATACAATTGCTAAACTATCTTTTATTTCTCAAGACATAAGAAGAGTGTGAAAGGAGAATCAAGAGAAAAAGTCCAGTTTACTTCTAGAGTAGAGAAAGAATACCTTAAGCCGTGTTACTCTGCTAGCATTGGTGAGGAGCTTGAAGATGGATTATTCGATGGTACTTCTAATTTCATTACACTCTTGATTTTTATATGGTATTTAATTAGTTTTTTTATCATATCGAATATAACTATTTTCATTTAGATATAAATGTGTATGAAGTCAAAACTAAAAAGGCTTAATTTCTTATCATATTTGAGAAGCATCCAAGATTGACGTTTACCTGTACTGTTTGCAGATTTCTTAGAATTGGCATTGCAGTTTGGCATGATTTTGATGTTTGCTTGTGCATTTCCACCTGCATTTGTTTTTGCTGCCGTGGTATAAATGCTGTGATCCACCTCCTTTTTTGCTCTTGATTTTGTTTGCCTTCACCATTTCTATAAATGCTCTTTAATTCATTTTGGCTTTTATAGAATACTACATTGTTGACAACTTATTACCTTGCTGTTCAGAACAATATTATGGAAATCAGGACAGATGCGTTGAAACTGCTAGCCATTTTGAGGCGCCCTGTTCCTCGAGCTGCTGCAACAGTAGGGGCCTGGCTTAACATATTTCAGGTGTTTGTTTATTTACACTGGGATTTGGAAGACACTTGTCAATTATTTTGAACAATCCACTTGATATGGATTATGAATTAGAATTCGTGTATACCAAATAACCAACTATATGGAAGGTCCTTTTACTGATATTCTCAGCATGCAAACTTTTTAAAGATGAAGGGTCATGAAAAAGATTTATGTTAGTCTGAACTATCAATTGCCTTGTCCTGAAATATGAATGAGTCCTTCATCTGTAAACTCTACTCTTTCACGAGTCATTCGCACTGACTTGTAGTTAATTTTTATGTCACACTGATTTGAGGGAATTCTTAATATTGCAGTTTCTCATATTGATGTCTATATGCACCAACTGTGCTCTTTTGGCGTGGCTATATGATGAGGAGGGGAAATGGAAAATAGAACCTGGCCTTGCAGCAATTTTAATCATGGAGCATGTTCTCTTGTTGATTAAATTTGGTTTCTCTCGATTCGTTCCTGAGGTAGCTTCATCACTTCCCATCCACAATCATTCCCTAATTTGAAAGCTCCTTTATGAAAGATAACAGGTTATAGTACTGTTTTCTTTGCAGGAACCTGCTTGGGTAAGAGCCACCCGTGCAAAACGCAATACACAGGCACAGGATATGTGTTCTAAGAAGCTTTTAAGGACTATTTCTGGAGTAGACAAGAATTTCAGAGAGGAGAAGAAATTGAAATGATGCCTTTCCAGCTTATTATTATCTACTTCATTACCACTTACACACGAGATAGAGAAAATCCTTATGCTGGATTGTATTTTTGTTATCTTAGTTTCTTCCACATGGCTGAGTTGTATATTAAGAAGGGATTTTGCTTTAATTGACCTGTTTTGTCTTCCTTTTCAAATTGTAAATATTAAAATTACAAATTACTTCAAGTTTTATCAAAATGTGAGTGAAACAAAGATTGTGTTTTAGAGGCATTCAAATTCAGAACAAAGTAGCTGTAGTACTCTGACAAAGGAAGATTTTGGCACTTGGAGAGAAAAAAATTACTTGTTGATTCCAGATTTATTCACCATATATTTACAGTAATACAAAAGGTATTATAACACAAATTGACGCAAGACCCTTCCAAACACAAGCATTTGATCCACCATGCATCTGGAACAATTTACATTCAGCACTATAACATAAATGCACAAATTTCTAGGCTTCAACCATTTAATGTAAAGATCATTTTCAATACTTCACCAACATTTCTTCAATGAACAAAATCCGATAACCGTGTCTGTGATCTGGCCCTTGTATAACATAGTGTTATTCCATCATGTTGAATTTGTGACTTAGCCACGAGACTTTCCAAAACGGCCACTGATTTGGCGTGCATAAGCCACAACAGCCTTAGCCCACCTCTTGATATCAGCCTTCAACTTGTTGGAATCCATGTCCTTCAGCTGCTTCCCTGGCTCCATAGACAATTCAACCGATGAAAATGCTCGATCAAAACGCCTACGTTTTGAAGATTTCTGGCCCTTAAGGTTGGCAATGGCACTGCCACCATTCTGAGACACAGATTTCTTCACAGACATGGCTGCTGTGTGATCAGCAGCCAGAATAGTGTGTGAAAGATGATGTGACACAGTAAGTATGAAACTTTGAATTGCATCTAACATCATTTATAAGCCTAGAGAATTAAACTAAGACAAGTAACATGGTATTCCAATGCGTGTAATAATATGCTCTCATTGACTTTAGACTTTGTCAACACCTTTTTTCCAAGGATTCCTTAGCAAGCTTAATTAGTACCTTGTAATATTCAAATTTTTTTTCTAATTTTTTTTCCTTCTGTCCTAAAAGTATATTACACGAAAACAATATCTTCTTATTTTTGCATATAAAATGAACATTGTGGTGTTGAATATTCTATACAATTTTTTCAGCACGAATCCTCAAATGACAATGAGGAAAATTTCTGTACTATTTGCATAGACCGCGACAACTTAACTAAGAAGAATCATTAGAAGAACGAAACATAGTTTGATTATTTGAGAAAATTCAAAACAAACAATTTTTTATATGCCAAACTTCATTAAAAAAAAACACGAAAGAGGTTCAAACCACAATTTATTTGTAATAGAAAATGTTTTTTTAATTAACACTAGCAGCAGAAGGTTTAAGACTACCGTGATGGTCACGCATGGAACGAAGACAGATAATTTTCAGGTTTCTTGGTGTTGTCGTTAAATACTTAAAAAAATCTACATTTACTTCGTTATTATGTGACAACGTGTACCTTGCAAATCCCCTCCAACCCTCCACATTTACCAAGTGCGAAACTTCTGAATAGCTGAATTACCTAGTCACTAATTCGGACTCGTTGAACAACTAATAGTGGCTTGAGTAGTTTTAGCCACGCAGGTAAAAAACAAATTTAAGCCATTCGTTTTTAACACCAACGATAACGTTTAACCAACAGCCAAAATCAGACCATGATTAATCAAATTAAATACCATATAAAATGCGACCTTTTATACAAAAGCTATTACATGCCGGACCTTTTTCAGTTTGAAATGAGTAATGTTTCAAGTCACTTATTTATTCATTAAAATAAACATATAGCCGCTTATAATTACAACAAAAGGATTAGACGAACACCTCAAATAGAAAAAGATGCTTATTTTGTTGAATAAGTAAATATATACTTACTTAAAAAACCAACTTGAACGACCTCCCTTGTTACGTTAACACTAATAGATAAAGGTGTAGCTCAACTGATATTTTATCTTCTTATAATTATTCTTATTTTCGAGCATTATTATTTATATAGGTGTGCAACTTGCGACCCACTAGACCAAAACGGCAAAATCTTTCTTGGTAATTGAGATGCCTATATTATAGTTTCTAAATCAATCACACCAAGGGTCCAGCCTTTAAGGTGATAAGGTGATTGATCGAACATGTTAAGATTTACCCGACAAAGAACCACCATTTGAGCAATTGTGTTTATTATGCTTCACCGACCCCAACCTCGAGCCATCTCCAGTTTCAAGTTCTACACAAATTGCGTTCATTATGCTAGAGTGAAAAAATGAAAAGCAAAAGTAAAATTGTCCTTTCAAATAAGGGCTTCAATGCTAAAGCAACTAATCGTCCTACTTCGATGCAATAAAAGCCAGCCACTCCAACAGCTGACCTTCAACCAACAAACATTAGGAGATACCAAGAAAAATATCGACGAACAGTGAAAGCGGCTATGACATACTAGTTCAAATTCATATTGAATACTTCATAAATAATTGCATATTTCAAAACAACTCGGGAAATTTAGAGAGGAGTTCTAAAATCACAAAAAAAGGGGCAAAAACGAGTGTTGAATGCAAGTTAACTCGGTCTCAGTTCCCTTTCACTTCCTAGAGATCTTCACGGTCTGTCTATTCCTCTTCTTGACACCAGACTTGGCAACTTTGAGGCTTCTGTGAACAGCACTCAACCTTGCTAGGGCAGCCTTCTTGAGGTCAGGCCTGTAGTAATTATCCGCAACCTGAAATCCGTTGCATGGTTAGGAAAAAGAAATCCGCTAAAGCAACTACATATATAAAAAATAAGGTAACAGCATAAAATATTATTGGCAGCAACATCCACAAAATACAAACAACCATTAAGTAAGAACCTGCAAGAAATGAATAAAATTAAATCCACATAGAGCTATGCAAGACTTGGTCGCTCTTAAAACTTTTAAGATTAAAAGCAGTTGTCAATGCAAAAAGCTCAAGTAGGCTGACTCATGGGAGCAAGCAAATTTACACTAAGGCCAAATATATTGAAAAATTTTGGAAAAATAAACAGTACGATAAAGGGTTCAGATTTCCTCTATAATCTAAACTTCTCAATAAAATCAATTTGAATTCCTGAATGATAAAAGCTCAGAAGCCAAGCGTAACATGTATATTTCATTAAAGAATCCCAAAAATAAGGATTCTTTTTATATGTTAGAGGCTCATCACCGCTGCTGAGTTTTGGTGGCAAAAGTCCAGAAAGGTATATTTCCCAACCAATACACAACAATCACCAAATAAAAAAGTACATGCACAAGGTATCTTCTACAAATCAAAGAAGAACAATAACATAGCTATAATTTTCACTTATAAAAATTACACAAGGGTTGTCACCTTGAGACCGTGCAATGACTGGGATAATAGGGAAAGCATCAACCAAAATAAGGACATTAAGAACAAATAACAATTAATTGAAAATAAAGCAAACAACAAGAAACATATATTTGAAGTAGCAATAGAATCAAATTCTCAGAAGAATAAATTCGAATTCCTGAATGATTGAAGTTCAGAAGCCAAGCGTAACATGTATATTTCATTGAAGAAACCCTGAAAAAAGGACTCTTCTTATATGTTAGAGGCTCATCACCACCACTGCGTCTTGGAGGCAAAAGCCCCAAAAGGCATTTGTTTAGCACAATATGCCCAAAGACACAATAATCACCAAATTAAAAACTCAAAACACTAACTCAACAAATATATGGGCAACAATTAATATAAATCTTATTTCCAGTTATGAAAATGACACCAATGTTGCCATGTTGGAACTGTTCAGCCACTGACATAATAGTGTAAACTTCTAACAATACAATAAGCACATTAAAAGAACAAGCTATGTTTCACTTTTGGATACAGCAAACAAAAACTTCTATGAAAGATATGTGACCGGCGAAGAATAAAATAAAAAAGAGCAACAGTTACATCAAATTGCAATAAAATCAAACACCGAGTAATTAGAACGAGAATATCATAAACAAACATATACATCACAAAGCTAACCTTTACGGGACATTGTTTTCATTTACCTGATTTTCAACAGCCTTTGCCATCCTACGGAACTCCTTCTTCATCACAGATTTGTGGAGCAACGCAGCAGGCTTGTTCTGCTTCTTCGTCTTTGTTGTAGCCAACAACACAGACAGATCCTTACCAACAGGCTGAACGGTAACAGTTTTCTTGTTTGCCAAACCTGACATGTCAATGAAAGAACAAATTCAACTCTAAACAATTGAAGCAGTGTGATCCAATCCACAATAGATTTCTTAGACAAAAACACCATTTTAGAAGTTTAAGAATTTCAATGTAAGCCCAAAATCTACCTTCCTTCCCAAATATTATGACATCAAAAGGATTGTTTTTTCACGTACCCAATTTCAAAGATTAAAAAATATCCTTTTTTTCTCAAAAAAAGATAAAAATTGGAGAGAGAGCAACGTACCAGAGAATTTGAACGAATTGAGGTTGTAGAGATTGTTGGACTCTCTGCTGAATTCGACGCTCTGAGTGCCTCTTCCGAACTGTTTCACTAAGAAGGAGTTGTTCTTCTTCACGATCTCCCACACGAGCTGCCCTGGAACTGTCGCCATTGCTTCTTCCACCTGCAACTCACAACTAGGGTTTTGCGTTAGGCTCTGTATTTATATAGGACAGTGAAGAAACCCTAATTTTGTCAAAATGAAGAAACCGGGTTCGGGAAGTTCGACCCGTTAATCCGTAAACAAGATCCGTGAAGTGTTGGGTTTGGATCTGATTACTAGTAGGATCACATGGCCCATTAATATGTACTTAAAAACTATTAATTTACTTTACGAAGAAATATTAAAAAAAAAACTTAATCTTCCTTACTTCTTTTAGTTACAAAAACAATAATAACCATAATTCTCATTGAGCATATTTTTAAATTAATTTATTTTGTATTAAAAAATCATCTATAATTTTTCATCTTGAAGTTTAAGCAAATCCAGACACATGCTAAGTAACTAATTATTTTATTTGAATTTTAAATAAGAGAGAAAAATCGAATAGGGTTTTTAAACATGATTTTTATTTTTTTTTACTTTTCAAATGTTCCACTTACAGAAAACAACTGAAAGAGAGGAGAGAAGAAATACAATGCTATGATACGAACATGAATTATAATGAATCAGTTTGTTTAAATTTAATATAAGTATTTTTGGAATAAATTTTTTAAAGTAAATAGGATTTACTTATTAAAATAAGTTTGAAAACTGTTTACTTTTAAAATAAGCATATTAAACGTATGAAAAGTATAAAATCAATTATTTTATTAAATATGCACAAACATACCCGTCCAACAACTATCTCTTTTTTAGGATTGTTACATCAATTAGAATTAATATATTTTTCTTACCTTATTTATAATTTTAGTTTACTGTATAGATTATTCATTGTTATAAACAATTATTGATGGGATTTTCATAGTTTGGTTAAACTATACAATCTGCTAAACAAGATTAGTTATTGTACCATATGTAATTGTTATAATTCATTAATTGTTCAAATTAAGTTTTTCATCACGAAATTTCATCGAAAAATTGACATAAATTTAAGTCAAGTGAACTTATCATTGATTAATATAATTAGCATGTAATTTAAATAAAAGGGTAAAATGTAACAAAAATCAAAATTGTTTTATTTTCATTTTACTATTTGCATTTTTTTCTCATACAAGTCAATGGTATATAACTTTTTATGAAACTTTGGCTAAGATACTTCATTCAATCAATTGGAAATCGATGAAGAATAAACACGAACAGTTAGAAGAAGAGAGACCAAAATTAAAAGTACAGTTACATCGCTTTTGTTCTAGAACTACAATATTCAAACATCGTATTGTTGTAGAATCGTTTCTTTTTACATGTTACCAAACAAGTAGGCTGATGAAAGAACACCCACAATAAAGATCAAACATACACAAAGATTGAAGATGATAATATCATGTGGGGAACCTCCATATGTATTGATGTCATAACAAGTTTGCATACAAACACAATAAATTGAAATGGGGATTGATCCAAATGTTCTCATAAATGCATTTTTGTTTGTTTTAGCCTTGTAGGATTCATAGAGGTGACTTCGACATAAAGTATCGAGTCCAAATCCAACATGAGTATAAAATGTAGTTATTGAACCTCCGTAACATCCTAATTCATTACTTTTCAAGAACCTAATATCAGGTAAAACACCTAATACTAGACCATCCCTCTTTACACCTCATCCAATGTTACATTATTTACAGAGCCAAAGAGAAGCCTCAGACGATTTAACACCTACAGTTCTACATGAAAATGGTCTTCAAATTGTACAGAAGATTCAACCTTCATGGCAGAATTTTTGTGGGGCTGCAAACTGTGCATATAGTTAAAAAGTAGTAGATAATATTATGGTCTGCAGAACTAAACCAAAATCTCTCAAATTACCAAAGAAGCAACAATCCGCACCACCATTCATAGTAACTCCTTCCCAACAACACAAGTCATGGGTTGGTGGATGATGTTGGTAATGCCCGGTGTGTTGACCGTGCTTGACCACTCACTGCTTCATTTATCCTACTGAACACTACTTTAAGGGGAATACAAGCTATGACAGGACCCTTGAGCTTATCTACCACTGGTTTTCTCTCCTCTTCTAACTGTCTGTGACCTGTCAATGAAGACAATTTCCGAATCTTTTTGTTCATCAGCCCGGTTTTTTTCGTCTTGGAAGATTTAGGTGAAAAACGTGTTGAATTTTTAGAATTTATTCTTCCGGCTACCAAGTTTGGCTTGGCCATGGAAAACACATCACCAGCTTCCAAGTCACAGCCACTTCCACTCAACATTTTATCACAATGACCCTCTTCCAAAACCTCAACTGTCAAAGGGTGACCGATAAAAGCTTTGCCATTCAGTTTACTCACAAGAGAAACCAAAGGCACGTGTTGTGGCCGGTAGCTGGATTTAACTTCTAGCTTAACATCATATAAAGAAGCATCAGAACAATAGTTTCTTCCAGGGAAATCTGCCATTTGATATCTGGAGTTGACCGTGAAGCGCGAATGGCGATAAGGAAGTAATCTTTGAGGTGTGAGAGATCCATCAGGTAATACCTTTGTCTCTGTTGTTGTACCCTTGATATGCTTGTTCAATTCCCGGAATCCTTCTAGTTGGCCTTCCGCAACAGGTTTGCATTTAACTTGAGAATTACAATTGTATGAAGTATGTGGTGCACCCATGCTATTCCATTCAACTTTTGAACCCTGGTAAGTTCCATCTGAATTTCCTGTTACTGGCAAAGAAGCACTGGATTGGTGGTCTGTGTCCACATATTTTCTTGAGACATGTTTTATATTTTTACTTGTATGTCTTGAATTCCTCTTTCCTTTTGACTGCCACTTTGAACTACCTTTTTCTTGTCTATGGCCAACAATATTGTGACCAGTAGCAGAACTGGTACAACCAGGTTCGTTCTTGCTCTCATCTCTCAATGACACAGCTTCACATTGACTAAGATTACAAGATTGTTGTCCCAATGCACTAACTTGAGGCTTGTCAGGTGAACAAGAAACCAAAATGGGTGAAATATCTGGCAAAAGAAAACACAACAGTGAATGTCAATTATCCAGCCCACATCTTTTCAAACCACGACACACAAAAAGGTAAAGTTGTAGTACAGCTAAATTAAAGCACTAGAGGAGCAAGTAGAATAGATATGCAAACCTCAGGAAAGGAACATAATCACATAAAAACTAATATATTTACACTTACACTACAGCTCAGTAATGCAACTTTAAAGAATCACTTTGCACACATAATATTGGGACACAAGCAACAACCATGAAAAAGTAGACAAAAGTAACTGACAGTGGAGAAGGGGGAAAAATATACACATCAGATAAAACAGTTTCTGCAAAATGAGTAACACAAGTGCCACTTGCTAAAAAGGTCAATGAATTTCAATATTCTCCTACCAAAAAAGCCGACAATAAAACCATGCTTCAACCTAGTTTATTCAACTGTCCTAATCATTATGTCTGATCACTGCGCCTCTTCCAGGAACCACCTTCATTTCCATCTCTTTTCTAAGTTATATGTTGTGAGCAGGGCCTCACAACACAAACTATTAGGTATGCTTACGCAACATACCCATGTAAAGACCTAAACCATCATGAAACTAAAAGGGAAAATTAAGTACAGGAGAAAAAAGAAAGAAAAATAATGTTAGTAAGCGAGGGTGGGGGGATCACAAACTGCAAGGCATTTGGCTGAAAATTGTAAACATTGTACGTGCAAAACATTGCACGGAGAGAATATGCTATAGAAATTCAGATGCTGTGGCATACCAGGAGTGTGTTTCTCCTCCCCAAGAACCCCAACAAACGGCACATCAAATAGTTTATCAGGAGAATCTTTGCCAACTACCCCTGGTTGGCCAGAAGCTTCATTCTCCTTGACCCCATGATTGATTTGTGAACCATCATCTCCACTACCATGGTCATGAACAATTAATGAAGTCCCATTCTCACAAGCAGCATCTGTACTGTCTGAATTATGTGTAGCCACTGGAAAAGTTTTCTTTGAATCATTAGAATCTAGTCCAGAAAATCTTCCATCAGTTACTCCGTATAGTGGAGAACTGTTTGAACTGGGAAGCTGATCACAAATGACAGGAACCGACACCATGGCTGTACTTTCCAAAACTTTTGTCAAGGGCCTGCGACGATTTTTCCTTTTCAATAACTCATGAACATTTGCCACTTGAGATCTCTTCCTTTTCAATGTTGAAGAATAACCTTTACCACCATTTACAGATGTTCCATTTGCCAGGCAGTTCCCTGTGGTGGAATTGTTGAGTGAAGCACTAATGTGCTGACCAATTTCAGTTGCACCTGTACCTTGGACCTTTTTCTTTGAAACTACACCGATGCCCAAGTCCTCAAGTCCTCTCATTCGTTTAACTCCTTCAGATCCATCATCTTCTGAATCATTTGGTGTTCTTCTCCTCGTTCCTTGCACAGAATGCATCTTCAAATAACCATTGTGATTAGGCACTTCAAAAGATATAACAGATTGTGATAATTCTGGAGCTGAATTAGAATTGTCATCAGAGTCACTCAGATCACCTGTCACATCTTCAGAATTAGACATGAGTGGTAATTCCCCAGCTGATCCTCCATGTTCACTACCAGGTTTATCTAATCCAGAGCATAAGCTTAATGATTCTTTGTCCAAGTGAGCACTCTCTAGCTCAAGAGCATGAAGAATGGCATCTTCCCTGCGAGCATACTTCACTGCCTTCTTGTTTGAATTAGCAGCTGATGCCTTTGCCTTCTCAATGCATTCATCATACTCTCCACAGCGAAAAGCTTTTACCCGCTTTGATTTTTCAAGATTATACCAATCCCTATATCACAGACGTTTTTTTTTTCAAAATCAGACCATATGCAAATTTAAATACACCTTAACAACTCAAACAAATTTGAGAAAGGCAACTGTATTATAAAAGCTAGAGTTTCTTTTATATAATAACAACAAATCAAATTCAAAGTTACAGTTCTGCAAGAAAGGAAAGCCACATCCAAAATAGTGGTGACAACAACCAAGTTCTTAAACAGGTCTAGCTATTCTGAAAATCTGTTTGTAGTCTATATGGGTATATAGGATCATAATTTTCCTCCAAAAGACTGAGAACAAGACTGTATGGTTCAATTTCGCATTCTGACAACATTACATCCACTTTTCTCAACAAAAGAAAAACAACTTTATGAGTCTCACTCTCATGAAAAGAAGTTTATTCGAAAAGACCTTTCAATAAATCTTCCGCCTTTAATGCCTTGTACAATTTCAAGTAGAAACCAATATATTCATTTTAAGGTTTAAAAAGCTGCAAAGCTCAATGGTTGAAAAGTTCCCCAACTAATCCCGGGAAGAAAAAAGCACCCCCTCAATAGAGAAGATGAGGGAACATAATTAAGAAGCTGAAAAAAAACTATTTTATCCTATAATAATACAAACCAGAACTACCTAGAAAATCACTTTAAAACAATGGTCCACAGCGTTGGCAAAAACCCACATCTCATTAAGGTTACACAACACCTTGTCCTATGTATCTCGAATTCCCAATTCCCTTATCTGCAGTGAAAACGGCACTTCAACCAAGAACTGTCCCCCATCGCACCACCCAAAAAAAAATCATAAAAAAAACTCGAATGATCAAACCCATAATATATGATTCACATCATGCAGCTACAACTCCAACACCTTCTAATTAAGGATGAAAATAGATGGGAAAAAAGCTCACACATGAATATAAGCAAAACATTAAAAAAAAGTTGAGACAAAAAAAGAAGAAGGGACTGACACGCTTGCATCCTCACGACCTAAGAGCTTGACGGGAGTACCCGATCTCGGAGAAACCAAGCAACTCTCCGACAATTCGTGAAGACCCAATATCCGGCCCGGCCACCACGACCCGTTTCTTCGTCGGACCCAGACCAACCCACCCACCGACGCATCGATTCCGTTCACGTTCGACTTTCCCGAGCTACCCATTTGAGAGATGAAAAAACCCTTAAACCCTTTTTTCTTCTTTTCTTAGAAAGAAGATATCAATCCCACCGCGCCTTCATTGCAGAGGTACCCAAGTTGAGAAAGGGCCGAAAGGCGTCGCTTTTGCGCGAAACAGAAGAACCCCAGAAAGGCTAAGAGGCTAAAACCCCATTAGAATTGGTAATGGTGCATGCAAGGAGAAAAGGGCAAAAGATCTAGGAGGGGGAAGGGGAAAGGGGGAGGAGGGATCTAGCACGAAAGGGGTTTTTGTGTGAAGGGTTTTTTGCATTCTATGAGATGGTGGTGGTGGTCATCCGTGGCAAACAGAGAGTACGGACAGCATAGAGTGAGTGGCAGTGAGTGAGGAAGAGAGAGAAGAAAAGAGAGAAGCGGTTTCTTTCTGTCTGCGAGAGAAGAGAGAGAGAGAGAGAGAGAGGGTTGAGAGAGTTGGGGTTGTTGTTTGGATCAAAACGTGACATTTGGTATCTTTAGGCGATGGCCCATTAAACATTACAATACAGAAACAGGGAGGGAGGCAGTGAAGCGATGTGTTCGTTTTTGGTGTTTTGGTTTTTTTTTTTTTTTTCTTAAGATGGTGTATCGTAGTACACGGTTTGTCAGGTTGCACCTGTGTTGTACATGTATTTATTGTCGTTTTTCTCTTCACAATTTTTACACTTCTATGCTGTGATTTGTGAGATATTTAGGTTTTTAATCTCTCAGTGTTTTGTTTTCAGTTGAACACATTTAAATGCAATTCATCTTCTCCTTTCTTCTGCTTTTTTTGAAACTGAGAAATCTTTGTTGAGTGAAGTTATTAGCTAAAAAACGAGCATATCCTTGCTTGAAAAGAGAAAAATATAATAGACGAAAAAAATACATATTAGAAATTTAAGTTAAAAATAATAGATTGAAAATAAAATAAAATAAAAATAGATAAAGAAATGGATAAGAGATTTTAACACTATTTAGAAGTTAATATCTTCTATCAGTAAATTTGGATAAAATAAATATTACACGTATGTTTTGTTTTGTAGTTGTATTTATTTGGATGATATATATAAATTATTGGTTATGACAAATATAATATATTAATAGTTATAATAGTTATTACAGTTTTTGATATCGAAGACTATGGACTTATGGAAATTATGATAGGCCTAAGAAAGTATTTAATATCTTGATTAAAATAGCGTATTGGACTAAAATATTTATAGGTCTAACTTTAAATTATCTCGTATTTGTTTAACTATATAAAAGTTAACTTTAAACTATCTCGTATTTGTTTAACTATATAAAAGTTAGATAAGTGAATATATCTTTTTTATGTGGGTTGATAAAAGACCTATAATTTTGAGAAAACATAATTATACCAATATTTTCAATAAAATTATTCAATGATCTGAGTAATATTTTATGAAAGATCATCAAAAATAAAACATATATTTATATAATTGATAAAGTGATATTGCAGACCACAAGTCTTTGTTATTTATATCTATATCATTAAGATTGATATTAAGACTTCAAAAATCTCATATTTTTACTTTCGTATATACATGAAATATAAGTAAAATAAAATCTCCTCAACAAAAATTGTTTAGAAACATTTCAGATTATCCTAAAATGTTAATTCACCAAAAGTTAGTTTTAATATATTTAAAAAATATTAAATATATAAATAGTTCTTTGTTTTTATGTAATTTTTTTATATATTTATATACTTTTATAATGTATTATAAATAATTGTAAATATGTAAAATGTTAATATATATATATATATATATATATATATATATATATATATATATATAAGTATTTTGACTCGTGCAATATACAGGATTTATTTTAAAAATATAATATGTTTATTATATAAAGTTGGTTTGGTAAAAATAGAAGAATTTAACTTAATAACAAATAATATGTATAATAATATATGAAACTATATCATTATGTAACTTTAGATTAATAATAAACAATGGTGGAAATAATAACAATTACAATAAAAATTTTCAAACAAAGTAACATGTATTTCCATTATTTTATTATTTAGGAAATCTTTATTTATTATTTAATGTGATTGTACATATTTACCATTATTCATTAAAAGTAACATGTTCAATTTTATTTGTAGGATTCGTGTCATTAGAATCAAACTAAAATGAGTTTACAATTTTAGAACCGCTTTTAGAACTGCGGAGGACTAGCTTGAGTTTAAAATAGATTGAACAAAATATTTACCTATTATTAAAAGGTAAATATTATATCATAAAAATGAAAAAACAATCAAAATTATATATCTAAGTTCATTTATATCCATTATATATTATAAATAACAAATACAAAAGCATATTTATAATAATCATACTTTTTTTTTGTGTCAATTAAGTTTAAGATGCGTCCGACTCGACTCGGCTTAAGATACACCTGATCAACTTGACCTAGTCTGATGTAGGTCACACTAAATTCGATCTAAAATTGGTTTGACTCGACTCAAACCAACATGTTCTTGACTCAAATTAGCACAACTTATACCCAATCAACATTGACTTAACTTACACAAAGTTTAATTTGAGCTCAATTTAATTTAGGCCTGGCCAAACCTTGTCCATACTGATATAAGTTTTTCAACTCAGCCTAACCTAAACACAACCAATATAAGTCTAACTTTACTTAACCCGACATAAATTGTGTTTATCTTAATCTTATATGACCTATATCCAAAATTAGACTAAATATAACTTAAATTAATATTTATCTAACTCGTCATAATCTATATTAAGTGTAACTCGATACAACTTAAATTAGAGCTAACTAAATTTGGTCTAAACCTCACAAATCTTAACTTAATGTTAACTCAATCTTTTATATATATATAAATTTAAACTTAAAATATGTAACTTTAATAAAAAAAAACAATGAATTGAATAAAATAAACTACGTATAATTTTGTATGGATGGTAAAAATGTTGTCATCATGATATACGTACATATAAAGATATTTTATTTTATTTTACATAATAAAATGAACTAAAAATGTGTAGTCCCAAAGTTTTAAGATGAAAAATAAATCTAATTATAATATTAGTTACACTAAAAAATTTATCTTTTCGTTTTAACGTATAATATCAACAAACGATTGAACCTAATATTAGATCTATACCAGTAGTTTAATATAAATTAATATAATATTTATAGTAAACCTTTTTATAATAAACTTTGTTATTATAAAGTAGATTTCAAACCTAGTTTAGTTTTACAAAAAGCTAGTATACAAGATGAAGTTTGCAATAATTTAAATATCATAATTCAACATCACCTACATACACTATAATTATAGTTAATCTGATATTTCTAATATTCCTAAAACAACTTTAGGTTTTTATTTTGTTTTTAATTTTTATCATTAAAAAACTACTTAAACAATTAATATTAACAATAAAAAGTAAGGACGACAAATAATTTTATCTATACAACCTGATTAGACATTGATAGAGAATACTTAGTTTAACGACATACAAATACTGCATGACTTTTTAACAGGACGAGAATTAATAAATATATATATATATATATATATATATATATATATATACATAAAATAAAAAGCAAATAAACTTTATTTGTAAAGAAGGAAGCTCACTTATTTTTAAAATAAAAAAAATCAAATATACACATAAAAAAATGATTTTTTTTTATTGAACGAGTGATTATTTATAAAAGATAAAAACAAACAAATACATCCTATATATTTTTAAACAAATAATCATTTTAAAAACACTTATTTTAAGTTAAAATATTAAAACTGTCCCCTTGAACAAAGAAGCTCAGAAGATTAAATCTCATTACTGTTCGAATCACCTGTTAAAACGTACCGTTTCAAGAGAAGCAGGGTTTCAGTGGTTAGGGCTTCTCTGTGCCAAGGTGCACCCTTTACACACTGCCATTTCAATTTTAATGCTACCCTGACATCGCTTTGCTATTCCCATTCCCTCTCTTCACTCTCACACGCATCAATTTCCAACCATGACGGGTATTTCTTTAATCTTAATCTTTCTACTTTTTCCCTCTTTCTAGTTTTTCATTTGCAATTCCATGATATTTTAGCTTTATTTTATATGGGTTTGGTTGCAAATTGATTATTCTATTGTGTTTGGACTCTGGGTAAATTCCCAATAGAGTTAATTAAAACTTTTTTGTTGCTGTGTTTTGTTACGCAGATTTCAAACAAGAACAAGATATGGAGATTGAAGCATTAGAAGCTATACTTATGGATGAGTTCAAAGGTTTGTTTTTTATATGAATGGCATTTAAGGCATTTGTATATTGTTATGCCAATTTACTTGTCATTCGGAATTCACTGAGAAAAAGGGCTTTACTTTTTGTTTGACATTCCATGGTAGAAATACACTCTGGTGAAAGTGGCTTAAATACTTCCAATCGGTGCTTCCAAATAAAGGTTGTTGCGCAGGTAAATGTTCCTCTTCCTTTTAGTGTGGTTTATCATGTTTTCCCTTTTTTTATGTACTTTTTGTGAGTCTGAAGGATTGGTTTGTAACAGAACACAGTGGTTTTGTTTGATTCATACTCCATATAGCTGGCCTCATTCTTACCTGGTGGAAAGTGCCTATGTTGTTGAAATCTATGGCATGGATAATCATGATAGTTCCTCTTTTGCAGCTTATTTATGATGGAGTGGTGTTTTATGCTATTCTAATCCAGATATTTGGAATAGTAGTTTACTTTCCTTTTTCTATTTATAGAAAATCTTCTGTTGTTGAGAAGAGAGAAGAACATGTTCACTTCACACCGATAATACTCACTGAAATTAGTTGGAGTAGTATTAATGTCTTCTTTTGGTAAAATGTAGCTTGTTGTACAATGTTTGCTGTAGTTTTAGCCTTAGGAGATTTGAAATTTGGGTTTATTTCCACTTCTCCCCCTGACTGATGCAATGTACGTAGGGAACTGAGCTGTCTTCCCAATCAAATAACTTAGCAAAAACTACCCTTATATTTATCTAAATATTATTCATTTGTACAGGATGACGATGCTGATGGGCCAATAACTAATCCAGGTTTATTTTTTCTTTCTCTTTAGTATATTTTCTTTTCCATACTTTAGATTTTGGAATATCTTGTTTTTCTTCCCAAGATATTGCTTTACTTTTGGAGATTATTTACTGCATAATGTATGACGAATGCATTTGATATTTTTGTCGCAGCTCAACTGGCTTTGATCTTTTCACACACAGAAAGATATCCCGATGAACCTCCCCTTTTAAATTTGAAAAGGTTAGTATTGCTATTATAATTGTGTAATATCTATTGTATTTTTGTTTGTCTGTCCAGTTAATTTCATGTGCCTTATGATGTTTCTGTTTCATTTTATTTAACACTAGCATTATGATATGGTTTTATTTCATCTATACTAACAGTTTGCAAGGAATACACACTGAAGATCTAAAGATTTTGAAAGAAAAACTTCTCCAAGAGGTAGGTAGTCTTTTGCAGTGCCGTGTTGTTTTTTAATGTTTGGTCAGATATGATCTGTGTGCTATTCTTGCATTGGTTGTTATTCAGATTGAAAGACATCTTAATAGCCACTCTAAATTTAATATGTTTGCAGTTATTTGTGCATTTTCATGTTGCACAAGAACTGATGGTTATGAAACTCTTGATTTGCGGTGGATTCTGGCTAGGTTATGGATATTTTGATGCAAAACTTGTGTTCCACAGGCTTCTGAAAATCTTGGTATGGCTATGATATACACACTTGTTACCTCAGCTAAAGAATGGCTGTCTGACCGGTTTTGTCAAGACTCTGTTGATGGGAGTACTGAAGCAGAAGAGGCAGCCAAAGATGATGTAAGACTGTAGTCTATTTTATAAATTTCTTTCAAAATTTTAGTTAGTGTACTTGAATTGAGTTATTTTTAGAGACTATTTCAATTATCAATTATAGATATAATCTATTATTATTATAATCAATTTTAGGAAACGAGTTTTAGTTCTGGATGTTGGATATGTTGGGTGAAAGGTAGTTTTAAGATAATATATTTCATTTGGATTGTTTTTTTAGTAAAATTACGAAAAAAATGTTATGAACTAAGAAGTCATTTGTAGGAGTTGGCTCTGCGTTTAAATTAATCAATTCAATTGTCGGTGTTAAATGGGAAAACAGGAGTTAGCTAGAAAATAGTTTTGTAGCTTTTCTTTTGATCATAATCTTCCAAATCTTGCTTATTTAGAAATAACTTTTTTATGTAATAGAAAAGTTTAAAGTTATCCGATTTTCACCAATATTACCAAACAAGAGGGAACAATGTTAAAAACTTTTTAATGAAAACAGATTATAATATCTGAAATGTATCTAATCCAAACACGGATTTAGTTGAATACGCCAGATGGTGTAGAGTATAGGTTGCCCCAGCTGGTGTGGTTATGCAGGAGCTTGAGTCCTGTAATGACTAGCTGAGACATTGAACACACTTTTAAAGTGGAGACTGCCCTGCCTCTCTTATTTGCCTGGCTTTAAGGAACGGGTTTTCCTTTACATCAAGTTATATGGTGTCGAAGCTCAGTTTTTCTGCCCACGAGTGTGGATGAACTACCCTTTTCAACATATAGGACTTATGCAGGAACATGATTCCCATAACAGTCAATTATGAGACACATAACTCCCATGCATGATAGAGTTTTTTCCCTCCGAGCAACCTGACATTTGGGAATGGACCTCTACTAGACATATTGGGGTTCTACCCTAATTCTTCTGTCCTCCACAGAATACAGAATTTACCTATTTAGTATTGGAAGGGAATATAACTCCTTAGATGTACGGGATCATGAGCTGATTTGTACTTACCGGAAATATAATTGCTTTAAGCTTTAGTCGTATGTAAACAGTATAGTTCCTAAATACCTAATATCAGCTGCATGGAATATACTTTCTTTGAATACCATGTCTCCTAAAAACATAAGCTATTAGGTTAGGTGGAGGCTCTTGAGATTTTTTAAATTTTTTACATCTCTGGCCCATCCTCATGCGATAAGTCCTTGGGCTCTGAGCATGGGCAGTGCATAACATCCTATGCCAAGATTAGAGCTATATACAATGAATACTAATAAAGACTATAAATGAGATTGCTTAAAGCCTACAATTTCAAGATAAATTTTAAAAACATAAAAATGAACTTCTACAAACGAAAATAAAATAAGAAAGTTATCGAAGTATAATTCTTATTATCCCTAAAACGTTTTAAAATTATTATTATTATTGTTACACGTCGATTATATTTTTAATTACTTAGGCTAATGTATGCTTCATGTATTGTATCCTATACTTTTGAGAAATTGCTGTATCCCAGTCATTAAACTTAAAATTCATGGGTCATTAATTAGTGAGTAATGCTAATGAGATCACTGTTACTGAATGTTATGTTATCTCCAATAATACTTGTACCTTACTGCATCTGAATTTGATGCTTGAATTTTTTTAATCATATTGATTTGGTCAGTGAAAACCATTATTTTAGCGTAGATAGTAGCTTCGAATGTTTTTTACTGTGAAGGAAAATGATCATTTTCTCTATACTATATTGGGTTCAATAACCACTAGTGTTCATTATCCTGTGTGGTAGGTGTTTTTGTTATCAGATTTCCTCCTTTGGGATTGTCACAAAAGCTTTCCCCCTAGTTTGTGCTTAGTAAATGATCACGTAGAATTATAGACTAGACATTCATTTTTTTTTTATATAATCACTTGTCCATTAATGTTTTCTAAAGGATTGTACTGTAGTTCTTAATTATCATATTAGTTATCATAGTAGCTGAATTCATTTTAAGCTTACCATTTTCTCTGCAATATATTCTTTTTATAATTTTATGCATTTGCCTATGAAATTGTGTTTTAAAAGCTCCCTGATAATTTTATCTATCCAACATTTTAGATAGTGATACCCCACGGAGAACCAGTTACTGTTGAAACATTTTTGGCATGGAGAGAAAGGTTTGAAGCAGAACTAGCATTGGAACGAGCCAAGTAAGTTCCTTTTAGTTTTTTAAATCTCTTCATATCCACAATTTTTGAAAGAAAAAGGTTTTCTGTTGACTAATCAATCTTCTTCACAAGTCCATGTAACGATACCTGATTCGTGATTATCTGTGGGGGTAGAGGTTTTAAACGCATGTGTCATGTATAGCAGGAAGAAGACAGGGGAAATATAATGGGGGTGGGTGTATTATAAATTTGAAATGTAGCATTATAACTTACGCAGTAGAGTGATGAGTTAGTCAATCTCTTACCCAAGTTTTTTTTATTCATGAGGTCTAACAGAAGCTACTAATAATTTACTGTAACTACTTTCCTTTTAATGCCAAAACAATTTGTTCCAATTTCAGGCTAATGCCCGAATCTGTGCTCACAGCTCCTAAGGAAAAGAAGCTCAGTGGTAGACAATGGTTTGAAAGTGGAAGAGCGGTACCTTCTTTTCCTAACTATTGTTATTCCTACCTCGGTGTCCTAAATTAATATTTTTTGTGTTAAACGTTCTACAGCTCAAGCCAATTTGGTACTTGCTACTAAACTAAACCATTAACCTGAAATTGTTTTATATTTAATTAAGAAGAAACCGCAACTTGGAATTGATAATGACTGAGAAAAGGACCATGGGATGTAAAATATATATACCTAAAATCCGTTAGAAATTGGTGCTTCCTAAATGAAAGAATTGAGATAATTATCACAAAGGTTGAGTTGTAAAATTTAACACTGGTGGCCCGGTTACCTCTAATTCACTTCATACAAAATTTAACCACAGTTGTGGTTAATACATCCTGGTTGTTGAAGATAAGCATCCAAGGTTCCTTATTAATGAATCTTGCCTAGAATAATTGATAACATAAATATTCTCTTAAAATTCCATTAACCATCGCACTTAGTTAATGGATCATGTTTCTGAAAATCTAATTCGTATTATAATTCTCTTAAATTTTATCAACATATATAAATATACCAGCTGTTTTTGTTCATTCACAGAAAGGTGTGGCTGCTGTCAACGAGGAATCTGACGTGGAGGATGAGGAAGATATTGACTTTGATGAAGATGATTTTGAAGGTACACTTCTCGTTATTTCTGTTTCTTTGAAACAAATCCTCTAATTTTTTAAGTGTTCTATGTTTCTCTCGGCAGATGACGAAGAGGAGGATATGCTTGAGCATTATCTAGCTGAAAAATCTGATTCATCCGCACATTCTTCCAGGAGAGCTAGTTAAATTAAATATGCTCAATATCCGGCAGAGTTTTATAGTTTGCATATCTGGCAGAGTTTTACAGGTTGCCTCTCACTCTTAGGGAGAGGGACTTTCTGCCATCTTTCTAGGAGTGAGTGATTTGGTTTATGATATTATCAGGTACAATGCAGAACTGTTTGATGTGTGATATCCTATATCACTTGAGCACGGTTTCATACAAGAGAAATATTTTTTGTTTGTATCATGAAATCAGTATCTTATGGATAAACAGCTTTATAACTCAGTTTGGAGTAGAAGAAATAAGATAAATTTGTTTGAACGTGAACGTGTGTGATTTTGTTTTATCATTTTCTCCTTACGGGTATGGTTATATATCATGAATGAAATACGAACTTCTTGACCAACTTGGTCGGCTGAAAGTTGTGACCGGAGTAAGAAAAAATATTTGCATTCCATTTTATTTTCAACCACTTGTAAATGTAAATTTCTACCTTTACCACTTGTAAATCTGATTCAAACTTCACACTTCGGATTGGATTGATTATTCTACCTTTACCACAAATATTAAAGAAAAACACCACATGCATAATAAATAAAATAAAAACTTATTCAGGTATCAAATATCTCGTCATATTTCAAAGACACGATTTAAATTATAAATTACTAGTTAAAGTAATATAAATGTATATAAAAGGAATTTTAGGCTTAAACTTATTGTCATAATTGTAACATAGTACCTTTCCGAAGCTTATGCACATGGAAGGGAGCAAGAAATAAAAGTTCTCGAAGATGAGGAGGAAACAAATAGAAAGATTTTTTTTTTTTTCAAATAGCAAAAAGTTGAAGGTATTATTCCAGTGATTATTATGATTGCACAGATTAAAGAGATGAAGAAGAAAAACGTGCTATGTTTCTACTTGTGGCTGCACGGTTTCGAATTTTTGAGTTGAATGCATTGTGAAACATGTGTATTGAAAAACAAATACCCACATTACTGCCGAGAATGATGAAATTTTCTTATTGTTCTAACGAATTTAGTTCAAACATTTCTTCTAATTTTCTATACTTCGGAGAATTGCTAGCAACCAATTATCTAATACATTTTTTAAGCACATTTTTATCAATGGTAAAAATTTATTAAAAACTACGAAATAAAAGTAACTCTTTTTAAGTACGTATATCAATAGTTAAAATTTACTTAAACTACAAAATCAAGAGAATCATTAAAGAACAAGTAAAACCCGTGTAAGATATGATTTTCAGTAAATTTTAGTTAATATTGATGCGTTTAAAATATTGTACGGATAGTATTTTTCTTTACTTTTTTAAAGAATATTAAATAGGTTAACAAAGTACAGAACATAAAAGTATAAACAAAAGTTAATTGAAATTCGTGTGTTATAGAAACTAGGTTAGAAATTGAATGCCTTTCCGAAGTCTTTAAATTAATGAATGTTCTTTTTTCGATGAAAAGGAAATACCTAAAATTTAGCATCCAAAATCGATTGCTAATACCAGGAATACAACCAATGACCTTAAAAGCTAACCACCCACATTGAATCTATACTAAGAGATTTAATTGGTCACACTCTAAGTTCAACATAGGAAAATGTCTGGAAGAAAACTTTGAAATACATATTATAAACAAAACTTGATGTAACCATCCTCATTTCAATCAGTCTCAATTGACTGATTTTCTCACTTCAATTTCAATTTTCAACACTAAGCTTTTATTTCAAATCTCAATATCCAAATATTTCTCAAGCCGGATTTAAATAGCCAAGGACAATTTCTCCTTTCTCTTGGCAATAATAAAGATGCATTGTCTGTTGTTAAACTAAAATTTATCCTCTAAATTATTTTCTAAGTCTAATTTCTTACATTAGATTACATATTTTACAAGGAAACATGCTTTGGCAATAGTGTGACCTATCATTCGGAACTTGACACTAGCAAGAGCAATGGTTTGGACTATTCCTTGAATGCAGATTTCCAACCATGGTGCAATTGCAAACACCAATATTTGGATGCATTCAAAACTTTGCATAATAAACTTCTATATAGAACCTTGATCAGTCATGGCTTGGGCAATGGTTAGAAAGGCAGAAATGACTGCTCCATGCACCAGAGCCCTGGCATAACAACAAGCATATAATAAACATTAACTATGGCAGCATATTTGGAAGAAAGACATTTCAAGATGAATGATCGTTCAAACAAATCCATTGCAAGAATCTACAGTTACCATTACAATTTTATGTTATACACAAATGCATTTTACTTTTTTTGTATAAAAGGTTAATACAAGGATGGTTAATATAGTCCTATTAAGTTTTTTTTTTCTCTCTTTTCTTTTATAATTGAAAAACTTACTCGGGGCTTTCTTTTTGATAACCAAAATCAGTTGCAGCTTTGATGGCTCTCTGATAAGTCTGTTTCATTGCTTCCTGCCCAAAGAAACAGCAAATTAGATTAGTTGGTATGCAAATAGTATGTGGCTAAAGCACACTGAAGTGTGAAAGAAAAAGATATTAAATATTGATAACTCAATTTCCACTAAGCTATATGTCAAAAACAAAAAATCACAAATACATGCACATATATACACAGCACACATTATAATGTATTCCTTCGCACATAATAAACATAACCAAGTTCAAGTAAATTGTATAATTCTTTCCAAAAAGAGTGGAAGAATGAGCTCAATTCAGTTTGAATGGGAAGAGTAAATCAGAGTATTGCATACAACATAGATAATATCAAACCTAGCAGCCATTTACTATTCTTAAAAGGCAAGCAATATAATTTGTAAAAGCAATTGATTTCACAAAACTACCTGCAATTTAGATTCAAAGTCCTCTGGTGACCAGTGCATCAAACTGCATTCATGATTCAGTTCAAGTTCTCCAGCTACAACCTGCAGGCAAGGAAAACATATGATTAAAGAAGGGTCCATCCAAATGTCTTGTCTAAGGTTGATGCTGAAATTGAATCTTCAATAAGTTGAATAGGAGACCAATTAAATGATGTTAACCAATCCAACATAAACTTTCGGTCAGAGTTCCAATTTGATATTTCATACTGTTAAATGATTAACGTTAATAGTTAAACTAAGCCTATTCAGGCACAGCTTAACTAGAGATTCTAATAATTCGATTGACATCAATGGACTGCTTTGCCGTGCCAACTCAACTGATTATATATAGTTGGTAGTCAATTAAATCATTGTCAAATGAACCTTCAGGTTAATGATGGTGTTACTTTTGCAAGTATAGAAGTGTGGGAGAGAACCTCAGTATTTTAGGGGCTGAAGAAAGTCAGATGTACACAGTCTCCATCATGGAAAGCGAGGCTATTTCCTTGACTAGAACCAATGACCATTAGTCATACAACAAAAAACTTATAGTTGAGCCAAGGCTCATGCTCATCAATTTAATAACCACCTGCTAAATATTCACATCTAACGAAGGTTTAATACAGGGAAGTATTCATTAAACAATTTTTGGGAGAAATTGAAATGAAAAAGATGTCAAGTTCCGCACACAAGGACCCAGCAGTAGAAAACTATTCCATCTCCTTTCCTGTTTCTCTACGTCCACATTCCTACTGATGCCTAATAAACAAAATATAATACAGAAGTAACTTTGCATCAACATTCTCACTTAAGGTGGATAAAGTTAGCATTTTCATCATGGTTGTATTCGGAATAAAAATGGCTGCACTAAGATCATCAATGTTGCTGTTGTTTTGGTTAAGGTGTGGAGAATATGTGTGCAATGATTTTAATCTCACCCCTCCAGCACCAGCAGCCATTGCAGGAGCAATGAGAACACTAGCTTTTCTGAAAATCTGAACTGCCTCAGGGGTACAAGGCATGTTTGAACCTGGGATTCAAATTGAACAAGTAGCTTCCATTAGTATATACGAGAAAGAAGAGGGGGGGAAGCCATATATGTCCGAACTTAGAAGAAAAACTACCTTCTACTAGTATACGACAACCTGAATTAACCAAATTAATGGCATCAGATTGATCAATTTCATTATGTGAAGCACAAGCAAATGCAACATCACATCTTTCGCTCCACGGTTTTGCTTCATCATAATATTTCGACCGAGCATAGGTTTTCGAATAGTCTCTACATATTGTCAAATTATGAACCAATAAAATTATATATTGTAGCAAGCATAAATAAACAACAGAAATTATACAAACCGCAAACTTCTTTGCTGAGCTTTGATGTCTCTCAGAAATGATATTTTCATGTAGTCAAATCCATCCTCATCAACCAAATATCCTCTGGAATCTGACAAATGCCTTTTATTAAAAAATATACTCCTTGACCAGGATGATACACAAATGTACCCAAAAATGTATGAGAACTATAGATTCAATCACTACAATTCTTAATGATGATCTATATATATAAAGATGAAAACTTATGCAATAACAAAGCACAAATTTTCATTCTTGCTAGAATAAAAGAATATAGACACAACATCTTAGAAGATGTACTAGCCCCATTATTCAAAATCATAAAAATACAAAATTACCTGATACTGAAATGGGGAGAGCACCATAAGCAATTAGCTTCTCCAAAACATGCATTGCAATCTTTCCAGAGCCGCTCACAACACATCTACAGGAAATTATAAATTAGAAGGGTATTCCAAGATCACAAATGAGTGGAAACCAATTTAGGAAGCAACAAATTTCACAATAGATAATTGTCTTAAAAAAAGAATCATATACGTTAACAAATTAAATTATTGTAAATGAGAGTTTTCAAGTTTCTAACGTTAATGGGATTCTTAATTCAAGAAAAGAAGACCACCAAATTGAAAATAAAAGGTTCAAATCCTCGTAGGGATACTTAATTATAACAAGAAATGAGAGTAATGAAGGGTAGCACCAATAATTAAAGAGTCAATTCTTAGTAATTGGGGTTATGCCTAATTCAACCTTAGTTTGTAAAGTAAGGATTGCATCTAACTTATATATTATACTTTATTCCTAATCAATGTGGGATTTCCAACACACTCTCTTACATCGAGAAATGAACATCTTGAACACGAGATTAGATATTTAAGGATGATCTAACAAAAGCCCGATAACAATGACATCTTAATAAGTAGGCTTATACCTAACTTAATCTTATAAAACTGGCTTGTAAGGTGAAGATTGCACCTCATTTATATACCTTAGTTAGTTAGAATCTCTAACATCAATAGCAATAACATGTACGAAATGGTCTTAATTAAAATAGAAACCTTAATCCTTTAAGTTCTTTATTCATGTCAGCAAGCATGAGCTGGGCAAAGAAAACCTGCAGAAGAATGACAAACTTGTGAAAAATTTAATAATTTGAAACTAGATATGCAGAACTTTTTTATGATGATCTTCTAGGCTAGAATGGACTTCGATGTTACATGTTCTTTGCTCTGATAAGATGAGTTGCCTTATATGAGATTGGAAGCAATAGTGGTTAGAGATTCACTTGTTTTTTTTTTTTTTTTAATTGAACAAGGATATGCATAAGAAAATAACAGGACCTGCTGCAAAAATTTATCTCATAAAGAGATACCAAAAAAAGGAAGAGAGAATGGAAGGTTGGTACCATAGAGCTCATTTCATACATAATCACTCCAAATTTCATATCCCACCATATACCCACAGAGATCAAGAATTAAAAATTGAATTACCAGTCCATAGCCAGTAGCTTCAGGTCGAAGACTGGAGCCAGACCAAAATATCCTTGGCCCTGTAAAACTTCCCTGCACAAGTCAGGGATACATATGAAACTTACCCAACAAAAGAAATTCTTCCATATGTCAATATTCTTAACAGTCTTAAAGCTAAGCACACAAGCTTATAACAACAAAAGTCAAGAAATAAAAAAAAGAGCAGTCATGTGGTCGATCAAGATTCAAGTTAGAACTTAAAAGTAAAGAAGAAAAAAAAAATACAACAATAAAATGAAGGGTACATGTCCATCTGACAGATGGAGAAAAGAGAAAGCCGCATCAGAGAGAAAACAGAACAAAAGGGTAGAACAAGGTGTCGATTCACCAAAAGACAGAAACAACACCAGAACTGCCATCAGAGCTGAGTTACCATAAATGGACGTATTTTCCAAAATCAGGGTGCTCTTTGCCCACAATGCTGGTAAGTCTCATGTTTGTTCTGAACTTCTCAAAACAGAAACATAGCCATTCTTATTGAAAAAACCCTATCTCTCAGACTAAAATACTAGAAAAGAAAAACAAAAATAGAACTAGTGTAGTGTCCCACAAAAACAAGGGTATTGAGGGAATTTTCCTTATGTCAACAGTAGCAGGGACAGTGACCACAAATTTCAAGGACGAAGGCCGCAATTCATAGCTGTGACTCCTGCTAGGCTGCTACATAAAAATGCTCCACTATAGGTTTGGATAGCATTCAGATGCTACTTTGCACTGCTACACCACTATAGGAAGCTATTAACAACTATGGTGTGGTAGTTAACATAAATCTTAACAACTATGTGGTGGTAGTTACATAAATCAAACAATATCCTAATTTTGTATCATAAATCATGCCTATAAATAATTCTTCTTGACGCTTTTGACCACAATTGTTTCTTAATCTCCCTCTACCACTAGTGATTAGGCTATTCTCCATCATATCTACTCTCCTAACTTGGGCTTCTGTAGACCTTCTCCGCACATGCCCAACCCTAACCATAAAGACATCAACAGATTCTCTAAAGGATGGGAAAATTTAAGGGGAAAAAGATAAAGCAGATCTACATCATTGTACTTCAAAAGAGATAAGCTAAAGTAAAAGATTACCAGAATTACAAAATATGTAGACAATAATCCGTAGGTTTGCAAATGTAAGATGCATGTCTTTGAGTTTGTCTATCTATTCACTTTTCCCTTGGTCAATGGGATTTATTCAATTGACATTTTACATAAAATGAATCAAGAATTGAGATGTGAGGGATAAACATACAGGGGGAAATATATAAGAAAAAAGGTGAAATATTTATATTTACACCAAATAGTTTGTTAGGGTTTGAGAATGTATGCATTACCTGAAAATGGCCAGCTAGACGTCTATACTGTCCAAAAAGATACCCCATTTCTCGAGTACCAACACCCATTTCCTCTGATGGAAGGTCCTAATGGCATTCATTCATCACAAGAATATATACATGAAATGGGCCCTGGTTGCAGCACAGTTAAAAGATGTAGAAAAAGAATATGCTTTCAGTTACCTTGTCAGGCCCTAGGTAGCGATACATCTCACTCATGAAACTTTGGCAAAATCGCATAATCTGCCAACTTATCAAAGTGACATTTAGTAATTATAAAACTACTATAGATCAAATTGAATAATTTGATAAATTCACCTCATTATCACTTTTTCCTTTTGGATCAAAATCACTTCCACCAGCTGCTCCTCCTAATTTGTATGGCGATAAGGCATTCTTTAAAGTCTGCAGAGAATGTTGTATTGTATAAACTAAAAGTGGACCAAGACAAAAATGCAGCTCAGAATCTAGATACTTTGGCTGATATGTGAATCACAGTTTAAAAAACAAAGGCTTAGAGATATACATAGTTACTCAACTAAACTCTACACCTTAATACGAGAACAAATTAATATTTTGAATGAATGCAGGTAATCTGTCTCAATCATTATATCTCCTTACATAAAGTACATAGACCACACAAGATCTATTCATGTTAGAAATATTTCGAAGATCTTGCCAACCTTTATATTAGGAAATATTTTAGAGGTATGGAATATAGTACTGATTTTCACATTTTTAATTTACTGCCTCCAATTATATTAGGCAGATACGAAATTGGAAGGTTTGCTTATCAATTGCACATAAACAGCATACCTACATGTGTAGTAAAAACACATTGGTAGAAGAAATCGAACACATACCTAAAATAAATCAAACACTTGCATCCTATCTTAGTATAGTAAGTACCAAGAAATCTTAGGCATCTAAGATATCCATGTCCCAAAAGCCACCCTTAGAGAGTATTTAAGAGAATTCCAACACTGACCCTGACCCCTCGGTATTCATTGTATACTCTCCCTATCTTCTTTTCACTATCATTCTGGCATTCATTCTCTCTCTTATTGTTTTTCTCCTGTGCCCCTCAATTCTATATGGAGATGTGAATATGCAAGCACTCGTATTTGCTTATTTATTCTCTCATTTTTTATGTGTTTGTTCTCTTAAAATCAGACAAACAGACTACTACTACACCCTAACAGTGGCATCACATAATGTTAAATGAATAATAACTAAAGAAAAAGGCGGGTTCTACATGGCAATGAAATGTAAAAAGTATGTGTTTAAAATACAGACCAAACGTAGGGGGTCAAGGCTTACTTAGATTCTCCCCACCTTTCCACCCAAAAACATGGAAGAAAATCTTTTACACGTGATGTGCATTCTTGTTGACAAATAGCTTAAAGGATTAAAAAAAGAAGTATATAAGCTTCCAATTCATGGAAAAAAATGTGATGGCCCTAAAAAAGGCTTAATTCTGCAAGATTTAAGTCATTACTCATAAGAAATAATGTTATATAGGAATACCAAAAGTACTCATAATACCTGTTCAAAACCAAGGAACTTGGCAATACTTAAATTCATTGATGGATGGAAACGAATACCACCCCTACATGGACCCATTGACTGGTTAAATTGTACCCTAAAGCCCCGATTTACATGTGTCTCACCCCTATCATCCACCCATGAAACTCGAAAAACAATCATTCGTTCAGGTTCCAACAAGCGCTCCATGATGTTAACATAACTGAAACATGAGAATATTCATGAGATGCATCTAAAACTCAAGGAATAGCTTTGTCATTTGCTGATAGATAAATACATAATTATGCCATTGGAATAAAAGCAAACCGAGAGTTTTTTGCTATGACTCTTTCAAGGGCCTGAACTGCCTCCTGGACTGCCTGAATGAATTCAACCTCATGAGGATCCCTTTTTAGTGTAGCCTCAAGTATTGATCCTGCTGTTTTTGACATGGTAAGTTCAATTATAGAATTGTGAGACATTACCCAAAAACATAAGGATCATTACAAGAAAGACGACAACTTCTTATCAACTCAACATATTATTTATTATGTAGATAACCAAAATGTATCAATTTCAAGAAATTCAATATATCGATTGTAAATAGAAATTCTATCATACAAAACAACAGAAATGAACTGAAATTTGCCAGCGTAATGACAATCTGAAGCTTGACTCTTCAGTATCGAGAATAAGGACCAGATCCAGAGAATGTAGCACTGTTTCAGTATAAATGAGGAACTTACAAAATTGATCAGTGAGGCAGATTCCTATCATGCTATAAAATTGATCAACTGCATCTTTCATAAAATTCCAACATAACTTACAAAAATATCTATTAAGAACTTGTGACCACAAAGTAAAATGAATTGGTAAAGAGAAAACCAAATGATATAATTCAACTATTAGAAAACACAGTATACAACCATCAACGTTTTCATAGAAAGTGCTCAAAATATTATCTGCTGATGCCAGTTAATATAGCATGCCGAGATGCCCAACCTTTTACATAAACAGGCTTGTCAACCACAATTTTATCTTTGGAGGCCATTTGAAGACGAAGAGCCTCTTTGTGAAGCAAACTATTATTGTGTTCTTCAAGAGCACTCATTTGCATATTACGACTGCCCTCATTCCCATAAGGATTTCTTCTATGCTTCCGTCCATATTCCCTGCAGACAGAGCAGAAAATCCTAGGTGTCCCATCCTTCATATCTACAAAAGCCCATTTATAGGTATCTGCCCATTCTTCTCTCCATCTTTTAACAACCTTTTTCTTCCTTTTCACCTGTTGGTTCTTGGACATATCTTGAGCATCACTTGAAAGCTGAGAAACCATCGCCATCTGCTTGCTCTCTCCATGTTCTTCTGCGGAAGATTCCCGCATTGGTGCACCAATTAGAGCAGCGTTACCAAATGAAGGGTCATCATCCCCAGGTCCTATTTCTAAATCAATCTCCTCACCAAGCTCTCGCACAACCAAATTATGTCTCTGGCTCTGCTGAATCAAACTCATATCACCCATTACAGAATTCATCCCTACTTCTCCACTGGTTGGCAACAACATTCAGCATGACAGCCCTCAGAAATAATTTTAAATTTTTTGCTTTCTGCCAAAACAAATACATCAAATCACCAACTTACCTATTTTAGAATTAATGGAACAAACAAACAAAACTCATCTACAAGATAAACACATGTCTGAATTAGTTGACTCAATTGATTTGAACTAGACAAAGACAACATAAACTGACCTATCACTCGAATAGACATCAAAACAGTCGCACTATCTAGGCCAGTCTTGAGTTCTTCACAACAACAATTACCAAAAATCTCAAACATGAAAATCATTTCTAGCACTCAGACAACATTTAAATTGAATAAACTTCACTCAACCCCATTTTAGCCAGCACCCATCTGAAATGACAATCATTTAAACCCCAAGGCACAGCATAAACCCAGAATCCTAACAAACACAAAAGGCCAGTGTCCACAAACTCCACACATGATGGAGTAAAAAATGTTTCTTTTTTTTTCTTTTTGCCAACAACCAAGAAATGAAAATTAAATTTGCAGAAATACCCAGAAGTTGAATTTGACAGCTGAGCTCGAATACCTTAAGAAATTGAACCAAAGTGACAAACTAGAAAAGCCGAGGTTTTGAGCATCTCGTGGTCAGAGTGAGATCACAGAGGGGAGATTGGAGCAGTCAAAGGAGGAAACTTTAAATCTAAATTGAGGTTAAAGAGTGGCGTGTCATGGTGCGTGGAACAAAAAAACATAGTTGGGGAGTTTAATGATTGTTTCTGGAACTGTTTGTTTTGTTAGGTATTTCAGAAATCGAAGAAAGTGGGGGCAGTGAAGAGTGACGAGGATGTATATTTTTTCAGAAATATTTTTTTACGAAAATAATCTTCAAATATATGTTTTTTTAGATTATTAAATTTTCAATGTTTTTATTTACTATAATCAATATTTATCATTTTAAATAAATTAATTTATCTTCAAAATAAGAAAAATAATTTTGTATCATTTTCCCAGTGCCTATTTTATAGTGCAATGAAGAAAAACAAAATTGCGTAGTTTTTTAAAGAAATTGTAGGTTAATTACTTTTACTTAAAAGTATTATTTTTATAAAAATATTTTCTTTTTTGCGTTTTAAAATGAGAGCATAACCACTGTGAACTAATAATTTTATTCAACAAAATGCAAGGTTCATATTTTAATTTTAATGAAAGAAATAATCTAAAATGATTTCAAGTTATTATGACCCATAAATATCTAAAAACATGATATTTTTCATGATAATTAAATAGAAAGTTCACTAAAATCCCGTTTTAAAATTAATGAATTAATTAGCTGTAGTCTTAGGAACATGATATCCAGCATATTATTTTTTAAAATTTATTGAAATCCAATCATTAAATAATGTGACATCAATACAAATTTATGATTTTTATTAAGTTTAAAAATTTATCTTGATAAGATATTATAACTAAATTGCTTTAAGAGAATTAAATTTAAGAAATGTATATTTTATTTACTATATCCTAATTTTTAACATTATTAAATTCGCTATTAAAGTAGAACAGGCTAAAAAAAACCATAAATATTGAAATTGGGTACATATGGTTAAGATGCTAACTCAAAGTCGAATAATTCATTTAGGATCCAAGTTTAACTTCTAGAATAAATAATTTTTGGCCAAATTTTACTTATCTTGTTATTTTCCTGTTGAGCCAAATTAAATCTAAGAAAAAAAGATCTTGGGACACCTGTAGACAATATGCCGGATAAAAGTAGTTACTTCACAGTGTTTTATGCATTTATGAATGAATTGTTGATTAAATTTGTATTAATGTATTCATTTAGTAAGTTGAATGGAGAAAATGTCTAAAATAAAATTTTGAAGTACATATTGTTAGAAAAAAAACACAATAATTTTATTTTAGCTTAACTAAATTTTTTATAAATTTAAATATTATTAGTTGAGTTGTTATTAAAAAGTTTGTTCTTTCAAATACTAGGTTTATATTCTTTTTAATTGAGTATATGTTGTTTGATTTTGCTGATACTTATAGTTATCTTACATAAAATAATATAATTGATTTTTACATAAAATTACATAATTGATTTTTAAGTCTTTTATAAATTTGATAATTTTCAATTGAATCTTAATTCAAATTTTTGTCTTATTAAGTCTTTAAAATCTTTATATCTTTCAGTTAAATCTATACTATAAAATGGAATGACCTAACATTTTTATTTTGTAATTTCAAATACACATCCCAAATTTGGATAATAAAAAAAAGTAAAACTTTAGAACCTTAATTATCTTTTTTAAATGATATTGTTTCATATTTTTACATAAATTTTTGTTTTAGTATTTAATTTTTTTAAAAAATGAAAAATATCATTTTTCATAAAGATTAAAATTCTAGATATTTGTTTTTATTGTTGTTTAGATTGGTGGTGTTATATTAAAAAATCAAAATTCTAGATATTTGTTTTTATTGTTGTTTAGATTGGTGGTGTTATAATTGATATTGCAAAATCAAATGATAGATACTCATTTGAAAATATAAAAAATTTGGATACTTAATAGACAATAAAAACTTTTAATTTAACTTCACTCTCTGGCAATGTCCATTTGACCAATTGTTCTGAATGAATCCAACCAAACAAATTAAAGATCAAATTGATAATTTAACTTTAAAATTATAATTAGTAAGGAACTAGTTAATAATTAAATATTTCTTACATTATATAATGAATATAAACATAGTAGATTGATCATTCTTCTCATTTCGATCAATCTCAATTGACTGATTTTCTCACATTGGAGGGAAGACTACTAAACAAGAAGGCATATTCAATTTCAATGCTAACCTTTTTATTTATAATCTCAAGTTCGGGACAACCATCAAGATGAGTACAATAAGGCCAAGGAGAATTTCTCCTTTTTTCTTGGCAACAATAAAGATGTCTCTTCTGTTGTTAAACTATATTATCCTCTAATATCTTTCTTTTCTAAGCTTAATCTTTCTTATATTTTTCAAGGAAATATTCTTTGGCAATAGTGTCATCCTATCATTGACAATTTGACACTGAAATCATGATTTGGATTATAAGTGAATGCAGATTTCCAACCCGGTGCTCACTGGTTAAGATCAGCATTTGGATGCATTCAAAACATTGCAATATGAACTTCTATACAGAGCCTTGATCAGTCATGGCTTGAGCAATGGTTAGAAATGCAGATATGACTGCTCCATGCACCAGAGCCCTGACATAACAAGCATACAAATATTAAATTGGGGCTGCAAATCTAGAAGACATTTCAAGATGTATGTTCATTCAAACAAATCCATTGCAAGGAAACTACATCCACAAGAATCTGCAGTTGCAATTAAAAGTTTCCTTTTACTTTTTTGGATAAAAGTCTAATACAAGGATGGCTAATAGGTGTTTTATGTTTTTTAATAATTGAAAAGCATTGCATCTCAGAAATTCACATATCTACTATGTTTATACCAAGGAGCGTTAATTTTGGGAATTAAAGTTTATGTGTTAGCTTCATCATTGTTGTAACGTTAATGAAGAAAGCACTTACTCAGGACTTTCCTTTTGATAACCAAAATCAGTTGCAGCTTTGATAGCTCTCTGATAAGTCTGTTTCATTGCTTCCTGCCCCAAGAAACAAGCAAATTTGAACACAGAAGTTGATATAAATTTGAACCCAATAAACAATTGAATAGGAAGGGTCAATAAGAATACAACTAGACTTTTTGGGGTGAGTTAGCCCCAAACCACAAATGTAAGAAAACTATATGATTTGTAAAAGCAATTATTTCACCAAACTACCTGCAATTTAGATTCAAAGTCCTCTGGTGACCAGTGCATCAAACTGCATTCATGATTCAGTTCAAGTTCTCCAGCCACAACCTGCAAGCAAGTTAGCATGGAGAACAGAAGAATTTAAGAAAGGCCCACACAAATGTCATGGCTAATATTGATGTTGAAATTGAATCCGTCATCAATTGAAAATAAAACCAATTTAAAGATGTTAACCAAGCCTGATACACTTATGATCACAGTTTCAATTTGATGTTTTAAATGGTGAAATGATGAACGCTCAAATGAGCCTATTCTGACATGGCTTAGAAAGAGATTCTAATAGTAATCCACAAGGGGATCAAGTCAACTGAGTGCTTTGTGGTGCTAAATCATAATCAAATGAAACCATCAGGTTAATGATTATCACCTCAACATTGTAGGGTCTTAAGAAAGTCAAATAAACACAAACCCTGGTGGACAGAGAGAGGCTGTTTCCATGACTAACCAATGACCGTAGGTAGCAAGACAAGAAACTTATCATTGAGCCAAGCCTTGTGCTCGTCAATTTAACAAGTAATCAGTAAATATTTGCATCTAATGAAAGTTTAATATGGGCAAGTATTTAGTAAACAATTAATATGCCTGAAATTTGGGGAGCAATCAAAGTGAAGGAAAAAGGTGTTAATTCATCACATAAAGACCCAACATTCGAAAATTACTCCATCTCCTTTCCTGATTCTATACATTTTCAACCCAACTGTTGCCTAATAAACAAAATATAATACTTAACTAACTTTGCATCAACATTTTCAGTTAAGGTGGATATAATAGCATTTCACACATGGCAGTATTAATGGCTGTAACCATCACGACAACTACCACAATCATTAATGTCACTGTGATTACGGTGGGAAAATGTATGCAATATACATAGGAAAACTATGTAAAAAACCTACCCCTCCAGTACCAGCAGCCATTGCAGGAGCAATGAGAACACTAGCCTTCCTCAAAATCTGAACTGCCTCAGGGGTACAAGGCATGTTTGAACCTAGGATTCAAATTCAACAAGTCAATTCTATCAGTTGAAATGAGAAAGAAGGAAGTATTGCATTTCCATCTTAAGAGAACAACTACCTTCAATTAGTATACGACAACCTGAATTGACCAAATTAATGGCATCAGATTGATTAATTTCATTCTGTGAAGCACAAGCAAATGCAACATCGCACCTTTCATTCCACGGCTTTGCTTCATCGTAATATTTGGACCGAGCATAGGTTTTTGAATAGTCTCTACATATTGTCAATATGAACAAGGACAGTAAAATTATACAAAATAGCAAGCAGAAAGCATAAACAAACAACAGAAATGATACAAACCGCAAACTTCTTTGCTGAGCTTTGATGTCTCTCAAAAATGATATTTTCATGTAGTCAAATCCATCCTCATCAACCAAATATCCTCTGGAATCTGACAAATGTTTTCGTTAAAGAAATACTCCTTGAAGAGACGGGATATACAAAGGTATAATCCTAGATTTATTTACCAAGCACAGATTTTCATTTTTGCTAGAATAAAATAATACAGACAGCATCGTAGTACATGCAGCAACCCCCCTATATTCATAATAAAAAACAATATTACCTGATACTGAAATAGGAAGAGCACCATAAGCAATTAGCTTTTCTAAAACATGCATTGCGATCTTTCCAGAACCACTCACAACACATCTACAGGAAATTATAAAATTATAATTTATCATGAATGTGTGAAATCCAAGAAAGTAACAAATTCCACACTAGATAATTGTCTTAAAAAAAACTAACAAGTTAGCAAAAGAAATTACTGAAAATGGGAGTTTCCAAGTCTCTAATATTATTGGAATTTTGAATTCAAGAAAATAAGACTGTATCAACTTGAAAAGAAAATATTCAAATTCTCATAAGGATACTTAATTATAAAAAATAATGATGATCAGAAAGTTAGAAGCACCAATATTGAAGAAGTCAGTAGCAACAGTGTTTAAGAAATGGTCTAAATTAAAATATAAACCTTAATCCTTTAAGTTCTTTATTCATGTCAGCAAGCATGAGCTGGGCAAAGAAAACCTGCAGAAGCATATAACAAATTTGTTAATAATTTAATAACTTGAAACAGTAGATGCAGAGAACCTTTCATGATAATCTTCTTGGACAGAATGGGATAGTATGTTACATGGCCTTTATTCTGAAATGATGAGTTGGTGGATATGAGATTTTAGGCAATAATGGTTAGAGATTGGTCTTCTTTTTTATTGAATATATGCACAAGAAATTGACAGGACCTGCCATAAAAGGTTATCTCATACAGAAATACCAAAAAATAAAGGGACAGAAAATGAAAGGCTACATGGTGCACGTTTCATACTTAATCACTAAAATTTTCATATCTAACCATACATCCAGAATACGAATTAAATATTGAAATTACCAGCCCATAGCCAGTAGCTTCAGGTCGAAGACTGGAACCAGACCAAAATATTCTTGGCCCTGTAAAACTTCCCTGCATAAGTAAGGCATACATATGAAAAATACCCAGCAAAAAAAATATTTTGCCACAAATGCTAACATGTTTGTAAACTGATTAGACATATTACATGTAGCCCTATAAATGATGCTTCCCTTCAAGAAATGTAACATTCTTTTCTGCAAAGTAAAGCAATGATCCCAAGCCCATAAAGGAAAAAAACAACCAATTCTTTTACTGTTAGATTTGGCAATTAAGTCCATAGTTGTCAATCTCAGATAGAAGCAGCAAGAGCAGCCAGTCCCAAAATCACCATATGGGATAGCACATAGGAGGACAAATGCTTTTTTAAAGATCTAAATAAAATTATAATTAAATGGTCAAAAAGAGAAAAAAAAATTTAAAGAATTATAATTAATAGTCGAAACAAATAGTCTTAAGCTAAGAACACACAAAGACAATAACTATACAAGTTGAAGAATAAAAGAAATATGTAAAAAGGTAAAGACTCAAGTTAGAACTTAGAAGACAGAAGAAAAAGGTAGGACAGAAAAATAAAAGGCCAATGTCAATCTGATAGATGGAGAATAGAGAAAGCTAGGTTGGAGAGAGCGAACAAAACAAAAGGGTAGAACGGGCCTCAATTCTCCAAAATGTCAGAAACAACAATAGTATTGACATCACAGCAGAGGGTTACCGCAAATGCACATGTTTTCCACAGAACAAAGTGCTCTTTGCCTGCAATGCGGTTAGGTCTCATGTTGGTTCGTATCTTATCAGAACAGAAATGTAGCTGTTCTTGTAAAAGAAACCCTATGTTTCAAATACAGACTAAAATACAAAAAGTAAATATAAAAGTAAGACACCAGCATCAGAAACGGTGGTAGGGAGGGGCTTTCTTTACATCAACAGTTGTGGCCACCATGACAATAAGTTTCTGGGATAAAGGCTTCAGTCATATTCGTGACTCCTGGAAGCGTGCTACATAAAAGCACCCCACTGTAGCTTTGGAGTTGAAGTCAAAGGCTAATGGACACAACTACATTACTATTGTGCCACTATAGAGAGTTATTAACAATGTTATGGTTGGTTGTATCATACATCATGTCTATAAATTAACCGTTCTTGATGGTTTTTTGACTATTCTTGATCTCTCTTCATCTCTAGTGATTAGGCTATCCTCCATCATATCTACTCTGCTAGCAAGGGCTTCTGTAGATCTCCTCCACGCATACCCAACCCAGCCCATTAGAACTTCTACGGGTGCTCTAAAGGATGAGAAAGAAATAAGGAAAAAAATATAAAGCAAATCTACATCATTGTATGACAGGATAGAAAATCAGAAAAAGGACCCAAAGAAAAATACAAGTGGGCCAAAGTTTGGCATCTATAATTGAGGCAAGAAAGGAAAAGAAAAATATGATGGCATTTAGTATTGAGACAGTTACTGGATAAGGGGAAATACATGTGAGATAAAGAATATGAGAGTGGGGTGAGCGGGGAGAATCAGTTTTTTAGCGAAGTTTCTATTAGTAAGAACAAGAGGATTATCTCTGTGTGAGGAGTTTGCCTTTGGGATCCAGAGGGAAAGGGTTATTTACAAGGGTTACTTCTAATATTCCTTTCTTTTCGTAAAGAATATTTTCTGCTGTTTGGACTTGTACGTCATTGTACTTCAAAGCAAATAAGCTAACGACTAAAGAGATTATGAAATTACAAAATATGTAGAAAATAGTGCTTACTCTAGGTTTGCAAATGTAAGATGCATATCTCTAGTTTGCTCTATCTATTCAACTTTTTTATTGGTCATTAAGATTTATTATAATGATGTTTTTACATAAAGTGCATCAAGGAACTCAAATCTGAGGGATAAACATACAGGGGGGTAATATATAAGAAAAAAGGTAAATTGTTAATATTTCCACCAAATAGTTAGGATTTGAGAATGCATGAATTACCTGAAAATGACCAGCTAGACGTCTATATTGTCCAAAAAGATACCCCATTTCTCGAGTACCAACACCCATTTCCTCAGATGGAAGGTCCTAATAGACATCCATCCATCACAAGAATAATTCATGAAATAGGCCATGAATGTGAAAAGGTTAAATGATAGTGAAGAAAAGTATTCTTTTAGTTACCTTGTCAGGCCCTAGGTAGCGATACATCTCACACATGAAACTTTGGCAAAATCGCATAATCTAGTAAAGTAACAATTAGTAATTAGAAAACAAATTAAGTAGAGATTGAATTGAATAAGTTGAAAATTCACCTCATTATCACTTTTTCCTTTTGGATCAAAATCACTCCCACCTGCTGCTCCTCCCAATTTGTATGGCGATAAGGCATTCTTTAAAGTCTGTGGAGAAGGATGTGTCATATAAACTATAAAGTGGTCCAACACAGAAATCCAGCTCAGAATCTGCGTTCTTAACTTTTCCTGATATGTGACTCTCAGTATATTTATGTCAAATATAAACAAATAAAGGCTTAGATATATACATCCTTGCTCAACCAAACTCAAGACATTGTACAGTTAGTATTTTGAGTGAATACAGTTTTCTGTCCCAATCATTACATTTCAAAGATATCCTTAATATTTATTCTCCCGTCTTTTCATGTACTTATTCTCCTTTTAAAAGAAGGAAAGAAAAAAACAGACTACTACCATGCAGTCCTAACAGCAACATAACATTCAATATTCAAAAAATAATAAGAGAGAAAAAGGTGGCTCTACCATGGTAATGAAGTGTAAAAAGCAAGTGCATAACATATCTGCCAAATATAAGAGACTAACAAAATCGTTTATGCATGCTGGGCATTCTTGTGGTAGACAAATAACAAAAGAAGCATAAATTGCTTCCAAGTCATGGAAAAATTGTGATAGCATTAAAATAGAATAAATTCTACAGAAGTCATTGGTTGTGAGAAATAATGTATTATATAAATACCAAAATTACTCATAATACCTGTTCAAAACCAAGGAACTTGGCAACACTTAAATTCATTGATGGGTGAAAACGAATACCACCCCTACATGGACCCATTGACTGGTTATATTGTACCCTAAAGCCCCGATTTACATGTGTCACGCCCCTATCATCCACCCATGAAACCCTAAAAATAATCATTCTTTCAGGTTCCAACAAGCGCTCCATGATGTTAACATAACTGAAACATGAGAATATTGGTGAGATGAATCCAATACTAAAGCATTGACTTTATCATTTGAGTATAAACAAATATAAAATTATGTCCATTTGAATAAAACACACCGAGAGTTTTTTGCTATGACTCTTTCAAGGGCTTGAACTGCCTCCTGGACTGCCTGAATAAATTCAACCTCATGAGGGTCCCTTTTCAGAGTAGCTTCAAGAATTGATCCAGCCGTTTTTGACATGGCAACTTCATTTATAGCATTGTTAGACAGTACTCAAGAACATAAGCATGTTTATAAGAAAGATTACTTCTAATCAATTCCATGTATTATTCCACGTGTAGATAACCAATATTTTTCAAGAAATTGATTATTTCAACCGTATAATAGAAATTCTATCACACAGAACAACAGAAATGTGCTGAAATTTACCATAGTAGTGCTAACACAAATATTGATTGTCAGATATCAACATTACTTCTAATCAATTCCACATATTATTCAGTGTGGATAACGAACATATGCTCATTTCAAGAAATTGATTGCCAGAAGTAAAATAAAAATTCTATCACTCATCACAACAGAAATAAGCAGAAATTTACCATAGTAATGATAATACAAATCTTGATTGTTAGATAATACAAATCTTGATTATCATCAGATATCAAGATTACCTGTAATCAATTCCACACATTATTCAGTGTGTAGATAACAAACATACTCATTTAAAGAAAATTGATTACGTCAGCTGTAAAATAAAAAATATATCACTCAAAAGAACATAAATGAGAAGAAATTTACCATAGTAATGACAATACAAATCTTGATTATTAGATATCAGGTAAGGATAGAAAAAAGAATTAAAATTACTAACCAGGTCCTCTCATCACTATATGAATGGAGGAAAACAGTAATAGAAAAGGAAAAGGAAAAAGCTGAGAGTCTGAAAATGGTGTATTCGGTTTCTTGTACAAAATGAATTAACCCTGCTATCTGAGTACAGCTCCGAATATATAAGGAAACTGTGTAGGGTATACCGTGGCAGCTGAAGTAGTTCAGTAGTAACAGTACAGTTGAGCCTCTAACTAAACAGTTAAACTGATCTGCTAGTTAATTCTCTTAGCTAACACAATGAGTTTCATGTTTTTAAGCTAACAATATACAACTCCAGGATATAGTCAGCATACACATACAGTTGTAAACAAAATGTAAAATTAATATTATATTATTCAGTAAAAAAAGGAGAAAGCAAGCATTAGAAATTAAAAGTGTCCTGGGAAACTAAGTTTTGCAAAGAAACCATTAAACCAGTGATGGAACAAAATAAAATTAACAAAATGGTTGAATGCCATAGGATGCTTTCAAATCAGTCAGTAATTTAACAACTAGAGGAAGCGATATAGTTCACAAGAACATTCAGATTTATCTAACCAACAACACAATGCTTGCACTTCATAAACTAAAGATCATTTGAAATGTTGAATGCAGAAGTGAAGCATATTCTTATCCTATGTAATTGATTTAAATGCATCTATTTTTAAACACAACAAATATATTTTTTATAAACCTATGACCAGAAAATAAAATGAACAGGGGAAGGGCACAACAGATGGTTCAACTCAACTATTACAAAGCAGAATATACCACCATTAACATTTAAAGAAAAAAATATCATCTGTACACGACAGTTATTGCAGCATGCTGAGATGGCCAACCTTTCACATAAATAGGCTTGTCAACCACAATTTTATCTTTGGAGGCCATTTGAAGACGAAGAGCCTCTTTGTGAAGCAAACTATTATTGTGTTCTTCCAGGGCACTCATCTGCATGTTTCGGCTGCCCTCATTCCCATAAGGATTTCTTCTATGCTTCCGGCCATACTCCCTGCAGACAGAGCAGAAAATCCTAGGTGTCCCTTCCTTCACATCAACATAAGCCCATTTGTAGGTATCTGCCCATTCTTCTCTCCATCTTTTGACAACCTTTTTCTTCCTTTTCACCTGTTGGTTATTGGACATATCTTGAGAATCATTACAAATTTGAGAAACCATCCCCATCTGCTTGCTCTCACCATGTTCTTCTGCAGAGCATTTCCGCATTGGTGCAACAATTAAAGCTGCATTACCAAATGAAGTGTCATCCTCTCCGGGTCCAATTTCCAAATCAATCTCCTCACCAAGCTCTCTCACAACCAATTGATGTCGCTGGCTTTGCTGAATCAAAGTCATATCATCCATTGAAGAATTCATTCCTATTACTCCACTTATTGACAACAACATTCAGCATGACAGCCCTCTCAAAAAACTAAAAAAGATTTTTGCTTTCTGTCAAAACAAATACACCAAATTACCAACTTTCCTATTTAAGAGGTACTGGAACAAACAACCAAACTCATTTTGAGGATAAACATATGCCTACACGACATAAAACTAACCTACAACGCGAAGAAATCAAAATAGTGGCACTGTCTGTGCCAGTCTTCAGTTCTCCAAAACCGCAATTACTCAAAAATCCCAAATATGAACATCTTTTGTAGTAATCATGCAACATTTAACAAACTCCCTCAAAACTTTCCTCAACCCCTTACTTAGATAGAACCCATTTAAATTGACAATCATTTAAATCCCAAGGCACAGCATAAACCTCATAAACCTCAGAATCCTCACAAATACAAAACGCGAGAGTCCACAAACTGCACAAGTGGTGGAGAAAAAGAAAACGTTTTTCGCCAAGGACCCACAAATGATAATTAAATTTGCAGAAATACCCAGAAGTTGAAATTGACCGCTGACCTCAAATACCTTAAGGAATTGAACGAAAGTGACCTTTAAAAAAAGCAAGTTTTGAGCACCTGTGGTTGGAGTGAGATCAAACAGCGAGTTTGAAACAGTGGAAGAAAGAAACTTTAATTCGAAATTGAGGTTAGAAAGTGGAGTGGAATGGTGAGCGGAACAAAAACGTAGTTGGGAGTTCAATGATGATTATTTCTAGGATGTTTGTTTGGTTGGGAATTTCAGAAACCAAAAAAAGTGGAAGGAGTGAGGAGTGACGAGGATGAACCCATCATCATCATCATCATGTATGTGATGGTGATGTTATGTGATGTGATATGATATGGATTGTGTGTGATCATCATCCATCTGTATGCAAAGTGCAACGATCGTGATTTGATTCCAAAAGAAAAATAAACAACTAAGCTTAGGGGAGATTGACGCACGTGATTGGATCGTAAAACGACGATCTTTTACAACAAATATGTATGCATGCTTCATAAGAAATAAAAGAATTTTCGTACATATAAATGCTTTTGTTTCGGAAATGTTTTTCTAGTGAAATAACTTTCTTTTTTTATCAATTTTGTATTAGGTGTATGACAATATTTATCATCTAAAATAACAAAAAGAATTTTTAATTCTACAAAGATGTTATTTTCCGACCAAGTATTCTCAATTGTAATGAAAAAATAAAAAAGTTTTAACGAACAATTTATTTTATAAATTGGAGATTGTTGAGAAGTTTTGATTCATAAATTTTCTAAAACATTTTTTTAAGATAATTAAATAGAGAGAGCATTTTATATTATAACTATGAGGATACCTAATTTATGTGGGTAAATAAAAAAAAGAGAAATAAAGGGAGAAAAAGAATAAAAAAATTATACTTAGAGACGCGAATAAAACTATTAAATTAGTCCTTAAAAGTGTTGAATGAAATTAGCTTTTAAGATTAATATAACTATAAAAAAATTGCCGATATATCTTCAATTAAATATAAAAATGATTAAATTAGCTTTTGAAATAAATAAAATAACGAAAAAATCCTTAAATTATAAATTCCTAGGAAACTTTATTTTTTAAATTTTATTGACAAGGAGCACTGGTCCCTGATTTTTAATGTCTAGTTGCACTTTATTTTAATTATACGAACCTCAAATTTCAACTTCTTTTTTATCAGGTTATATAAAGAACTTACACTTTAGGAAAAAATTTGTTAAAAATGAAATTTATCAAATCAAAGTTGATCTGAAAAGCGAGTTGATTGGATAATAAAATGAAAGAAAAACTAATTCCATTAAATTGAATGAGTTACTCTAAATTTTAATTTCAATTTAATCACTTTATCTTTTGACTCTTAAATTTAACCAAGAAAAACAGGGACGTCATAATTAACATTAAATCATACTTAACCCGTGACTTAAATATTAAGCCTTTATAAAATTGAATGTTTTCGTTTTACTTAGTGTAAAGCATTACATTTATACTTTGTGTCTCAACTTTAAAACTAATAATTCTGGTAAAATACTTTTCTTTAAATTTAATCCTCTAAATATAAAATTGCAACTTCAATCTTTAGATTTTTTTTTTAAAGTATCAAATATTGTTGTTGATAATAGAGATCATGAAGAAAATTGATGTTTTTAAGAGATAAAAGTCGAAGAATTTATTTTATAAGATGTAAAATTAAAACTCACCAATATGATGAGTTGAAGTAGATGACACAATATTCAATAAAACAAATTTGCATATGTCTACTTAAATTCAAACACGACTTTAATATGATATTTGTGAAAAAACAAAAAAGTAGGACTTAAGTTTAATCGAAGGTTTTACTTACAAAACTAGTAAATACGAGAATGTTTCATGGGACGAATAGATATCAAACCAAGGAAAAAAAAATTGATCACACGATCATCTAATAATTTTATAATTAAGATATCAAATACCATTTTCTTCACCAGTTTTACCACAATTAACATCTGATAATGTAAAAGTTCAGTGGACACTGGCAACTTCCCTTTTATTCGTTCTCAAATTTCTCTAGGACTATTGTTGAGACTGAAGCTCGTTTAATTTGTGAGACGAAATGAAAGAATATACATTTATCGAGACATAAAAACAAAACGAAGGACAGCCTTAGCAAATAAAAAAATATCCCAGACCTATACGCAATAGCAAAATAAACAAAATTTCATTTATACACAGATATATGGTGGCTCTACCCAGAAATAGTATAAAAACCTAGTGCATACCCAACCTACACAAGAATTCATCTAAACTGCACATCGTGTATCTCCCAAAAGTTCTTAACCTTCGTAAACAGGCTTCTATTTTATCAATATATTACTCTTGCACTTTCATCATTTATTATTATACGAGTTTGCAAAGTCCGTGATCCTTCGTTTAATATTCTGCAAAAAACGTCACCAAATAAGCGTTAGGAACATACAAAGAAGTAATAAAAGTAAGCAATTATGAGAGAAGACAAAATGTTTATTATTTAATATAAAGAAGAAGAAGAAGAAGAAGAAGAAGAAGAAGAAGAAGAAGAAATATAGAATTATGTCTCCAAAAACGACAATCTATGCTAATTTGTTCCCTAAGTTTACGTGAATGCATTTTAGTCCCTGAATCAGTTAACTTCAAGATGAATTTATACTTCTTTGTTATTTAATCCCTGTAAAATTCATGAAAAATTTAGACTCTAAAGTTAGTCAATTTCTAGTTGGAAGATCTAATTTGTCATGAAAATGACAAATTCAAGGATTAAATAGTGTGTGTATGTATCATATATGCGAACTTTCAGGACTAAATTAATATAGTTTGATACTTTCAAAGATGAAATTGTGAATTTACTGTAAAAATAAAAATCTAAATCAAAGTTAGAGAAAATGTAAATAATTACCTCCAATTCCAAATGAAGAACAACAAATATTTTCTTCAATCTCTTGTGTCTCTGCAATTCCATCATGCTCCCAAGTTTAAAAGATATATAGTAAATACACGGAGAGCTTTACAAATAAGGTAACACAAGAAACACTAGGAGGAAAACAACTCCAATATCCCAAATATAAACTAAACTCTTCATAAAAGATTAATCAGTAATTAGTTTAATGTTAAACTCAACCAAAATTGCATCAAATCGAACTAGGGAACTGGCAGTCAATTACCATGGCTGTTAATGATATATACATACCGGTTGCCATTTAATATAATAAGACGAAACAGCTTAAGACATCCACGAGAACTAGAGTAATAATTTTCTCGTGTACAATCACTTTCAATAAACATAAATTCCTTAAAGATTATCGTATGTGTGATTTAGAGAATACAAACATTTTCAAAGATTATATCATCCAAAAGGGGTAAATGGATGAGATTAGATAAAAGGAGCTTAAGCGTGTCAGTTTTTTTAGAAACTGTTAAATGCAGACAATAATGTATTAAAGCATTATTTGTCCAACATTTGCACTCTTATGGTACAATTATATAAAATATTGCATCCATTGGATGGAGCAAATAGAACATACCGGTCCACAGCGTCGATAGGATTCCTTCAGCTGCTCCACAACGTCATAATATCTACCCATATCCCTGCCTTTAGTTTGCTGTAAATCATCACCTAGTTTCTGAAACTCGTCCCTACAAATTATGGGTAGAGATGTTAAACAGAACTTCGGACAGGTAATCACACCGAACATCTAAGAGAAAAAGCAAAAACCTTGATTTGTAAGGGCATTTACCTGTAACTCTCCAAAATCTTGTGCAAGGAAGTGTAACTATCATATTTGTCACGATACTCCTCTACATATTCTTTATATCTAGCATTGCATAGGAAAAAATGTATCAGATTCGAAAAGATCAAGTGCTTTAACTCAAGAGGAGCACCCTATCATAACATGAACCACTGGAACAACAATTAAAGTTAATTAGAAAAGCTTAAGAATAACGCTTACTGAGAAAAACTCCTTATCGGGGCCTTCAATTCAGGCTCATCCTTTTCATACTTTGAAAAAGAGCAACTATTTTCATCTGAAGATGATTCTCTCTTCTTTTGATCACTATGATTTCTATCAGCAAACCCAGAATCCTTTAGTCCGTCAGCCATCTCTTCCACTGAATTAGATGTTTGCCTTTTACTTTCTTTTACAGGGTAGAAAACTATTCCCGCTTTGCCGTCTTGTTGTTTAGATGCATTTACAGGCACTCCTCTATTGCTTTCACTGCGACCTTCCAAGTCTGTATCTCGACTCACCCCAGATTCATTATTTCTATATTTACTACTCATTTCTGCCAATTTGTTTTGAGATCCAACTTCTGCATTATCAGCTTTCAAATGTTGCGAATGAGTCTGCATAGACCTAGAACGAGATTTTGTTGAATCCTCAAAATGATTATCTGAGTTCTTTCTGTAACTGCTGTCCAAATTACTGGGTAAACCAGAATTTACAAAGGCTGAGGACTGTTTTCCTGAATCTGAATTTGCCTTCAACAATGGTTTTAGTCTTGTGATATCTGAATTCCTGTCCCCTGAAGTGTTTGCTTTGTTTTCCAACTGTTTAAAAGAACCTTTTCGTTCAAATTGCTTTGCAACATGAGTTTCATCTGGGGTGGACTCACGAAGTTCTCCCAACTCCAAGTCTGAAAGCTCTCTCTGAAGAGATACACCTCGTCCATTAGTTACAGGAGATTGATCAAGACCAATTCTGTCGCTCTCCTTAGGCGATATTCCCAAGTGTGACTGTGTACTTTGTCGGTGTTCCCTTGATTTACCAACCATTTCACCTTGTTCTTGGTAATAAGAATCCATGAATAGTGGCTGTTTACTTCCATTACTACCATCCCTGGAATTCCTTGAAATTTTTTTCTCAGTGGCATTGATATCTTCATTTGATGCATCTTTATGAGATTTATCTTTCTGTATGGAAGAAGCTTCTCGGGCAGGGAAGTCATTTGCTGAGTGTTTTTTGCTGTGCCTTACACTTTCACCTTGTTTATCTGATTTTTCCCATGAGTATGAAGGGTTTTCCAAAGGGGTTTGAGCTGAGGACTTTTGTGGAAAATCTGAACTAGATTTTCCAGGAAATGCTCGATTGGGTCCTTTTTGTAAGCCAACACTCAAATTCGCTTGCCTATCAGCTCTGTTCAACACTTGTAGACTAGGTCCCTTACCAGTGTCTTCAGTAAATTCATAAGGAGACAAGTTCCGGGAATTTTTTATCGTCTGAACATCAATACCGGGAGACAATTCTGCTTTCAACCTCTTTGCACGTTCTGATTTCTCATCTAGGCTCTTCGCATCAGAAACCCTCTTATGTTTACCTTTAGCGAACTTATCCGAGCTGTCAGACTGTTCATGCCTAGAGCTATGTTTAACTTCATTTTCATTTTCATCAAACAAACTCCCTATATAATTTTGGCGGTCCTGGAGCTGTTGATAGTCAATTGAAACGGGTATTGTCTCTTCTGCATATTTTCCACCTCTATTTGGAATGGTAGCTGGAGGTAGAGCCAATTCAGCTTCCCGTTCCTCAGGTATGTCCTTTTCAATTTCAATTGCATCAGATTCATTACCGTCCTGTTTCTCATCAACCTCATTCTGCATTGATCTTCCATCAGGAGATTTTTCTTGAATGGGTAAGGACATACCTTGATCAGAGACTTCAGCTTTTGGTTTTGACTCCTTCTCATCATCACTAGTCATAATATCTACATCCTCATCAGAACCCTCCAGTCCCTCCTTGCTGCTAGAAGATGCATCACTTTCGCTGTCACTACTACTACCGCTCCCTGATCCGGCAGGACTTCTGCTCCTACTGTGGCTTCCACTGTCACTGCCACTATCACTGCTGTCACTGTCACTATCACTGTCGCTTCCGCTATCACTGGAGCTGCCTGCCTGGCCTTCACTGTGATCAGAACCTTTTTTGTCACCAAGGATATCAGGTGAAGTATGTTGGGCATCAATTTTTTCCAAATTGTTTGTATCTTCTTCTACTTTGGATTTTAAATTAACCATTTCCTCCATATCAACATTCGGGACTTTTTCTTCAGATCCTCCCTGTGGGGCTGATGTCTGATCATGAAACTCTTCACGAGTATGTACCTGGCTGTGACTGTCATCAGGAGAACTGTACAAAAAATATAGACCTTAAAAGCACGAAGGGGCCCATAAAATTGAGATAGTTGTAGTGCTGGTTTATTTAAGCTATTCGAAAAAAATAAATAAAAGGCACCTTCCGCTTTCAGTCTGAGGCTTATTTAAGCTTTCCAAATCCACTTCTGGTTTCAATATATACCTTCCTGGAGCCTGATATTTTGCAATCTGAACATCAACATTAAATGAAATATTAGACAACAAATGTAACATAAAACAATAGCCTCAAAAAACCCCACCACTTACCTTTTTTATAATTGGCTCAATTTTCTTTATGGAATTCGGAAGTGTGTCTCCAACAGCTTTCTCCAAAGCCTATAATCAAAGGGGGCAGACAGTTAAGAAGATAAATAAGACGAAAAAAAGTTAGAGAAATTAAAAATAAGCCCAAGAAGAATCATATTCTGGATCTTGTACAACACCTTCAAAGTCATTCCACTAGGTTTATCCTTTAGAAGAGAGATTAACATGCCCTGCAAATCTGCTGGTTTAGACCCATTAGGTCCCTTGCCACCTGATGTGTTCCTCACAGCATTGTTTGTCCTGATAGAGTTTTCTTTCTCAGTGACAACATTAGTATCTTGTTTACCTGTCATTTGTGCGGGCACAGCATCCTCAAAGCTCTTAGACATATTTACAACTCCTAGTGGAGAGGAAGAAGCAGCAAAATGATCTGGTGGAGACGGAAGAGGAGAGGAATGTCTGCCCTTGGTACTAGTACTTGTTGAAGTCAATCCAGATCTATGGGAAGATTTTGGGGGTCCACCAGCTATAAAAAAAAATTGTCCCAGACATTAGAGATGAATTACATGAGCTAACAGAAATTTATCAGAAAGGTTTCAATACTGGTAAGTGATGCCATCTTGAGATTGATTGAAACTATGTTGGAAAGATGTAAACTTCAATCACCTTGAATGGTTTCCACTTTCCTTTTTTTAAGTGCAGCCTCTTTCTTCTTACTGTAATTCTTCCATGTTGTAGCTGGACAAGGAAAGTACAAGGCTATTCAGCAAAATAGTTTAATATAAATATTATTAAACTAAAAGACTGTAAAATTGGAAAGCTTTGGCAGAGGAACATAGAGAGGTTATAAGCAGGAAATCATGCTCAATATCAAAAAAATATTCTACTCGCTCATCTCAATTAAATAAGAAAATAACAATTTGAAATTTTCACTCTGAAAATATTACAGGAAAAATAAATCTGTAAAATACAAGAAACAAAAGAAAAGTTACCCTCAACAGCTGCTAGTGCCTTTATCTGACTTTTCATAGGCGGGTTCCCAGGCTCTAAGACAATGGCTCTGTTGGAAACAACACAAATAAATGAAAAACTGGCCGAAAGAATAAAATGGGGTGGGGAAATATATAAGCAACCGATTTAGAGAAGAAACAGAAGAGTTGATTAATTTTAACATTAGAAATAGAGTATATACTGAACCAAGAAACTATGTTACATTTGGCTGAGTATTACACCAACAACAGTTCATTTACTTTTTTACAAAGAATGTTGAGAATGTGTAAGTAGCTCTAATTTAGGATAGAATATTTCCTCTTTCCTGTACATATTCCAGAAGTATTTGTAATTATTAGAATATATTGTATCACCGTATTTCCTGCCTTTTCATTAATTAGGGCAAGCCTACATATTAACATTAGAGTTTGAATATTTTGAATCACAGAATAATATGAGAAAACTATTCCTCGCATTTCAAGTAAATAAAGCTTTTAACAGAATGTTATTGTAATTGTATATTGTAACGTTACATAATTGAATAGTCCCAGAAGGTCAGAAAAATGGACAGATTAACATTAACTCGTATCCTTGGGTCTGAACCAAGAATCAAGAAGATTGATGAAATTTCTCTAAACTCCAGGGATTCAAGACTCTCAAAAGTTAGTCCTTCCCCTAGAATTATATTACTCTCCCTCCCTCACCCCTATTGCTTTGGTTCAAGCTCCCATTCAACAAATTATTTAGAAGCTCCACCTAACTGGCCACTACAAGACAACTGTTAACTTCTGTGTAGTAAATAACAAACTGAACCCGAATTTGTTCCCCCTATGCTCACATCTATTGTTTGCTCGTAATACAAATTCAATCCACTATAGATGTGTATAATGTAGAGCTGCTGAAGGCTTGGGCAATCCTCCCCACACTTGGTTTTGAGGTTATGTTAGACCTAACCCAAATTCAATATGGTATTTAAGTCTATCACAGATATGATAGTGCGCAACCTTTAACCGTCAAAAGTTCTACCTAATCCGACAGCTTTACCAAGGCAATAATAAAAAAAAATCTACTTAGCCCTGCAGCTTTGTTAGTGCAATCTACCTTGTCACACGGTGCAACAAATCTCCACGCTTTAGATGTCAAAATTCTAATCCTAGGACTGAGGGGCGTCTGTGTCAAAATCTCACATCAATTATAGCTGACTCAGTGTTATCAATTGCAGAGCACATAAAATGGCAAAAAGCCAATAATCTACTATACCATATAGCATATCGCATCTCATAAGAGTGGAAGTCAGTGGTTCTTATCATCAGTGGTTCAAATATGTGATAAAAATCAATTACGTGCGTATAAAAAATCATGTTGTACACAGATCAAAATAAAATGAATAAAAAAATTATTGATATTAGATCAACTGTTCAAATGGCTGAAGACCCGCTAATGATGACAAGAGGATGCAGAATGCATGCCAAAATCACAACAACCATGACAGCCACAATAGCAAACAAAATCACAATTTCGGATCCGAGGAATCCCTAATGCCATAGCCCTACAACATTGTTGCAATGCCTATTTATCAACACTGTAGAGCTTATAAATGCTTGAGTTATTTTATCCGCAGATGTTAACTATGTAGCATAGATACGGACATGACATGGCTACTTTGACATGTGTAATCTCCAAAATATAGGACACAGGGACACAGATTTATTATACAAATACATCACTATGAATGATATAAATTGATAATCAAGATTTATGAATTCAAAAATTATCTATGAATAAGGTTAGCCAAATATAACAAAAAATAAATGTAATTCATCTATCTAAAATCAAAAAAGTGAAAAGAAACATATATAATCTAAATATTCTTTATTATATATAGGATATGTTTCTTATCTCTACAATAAATTTATGATTTGTTATATTGTATTAGTCCCTTTTAAAATTGTGTCGGAACCATGTTAGAATTGTCAAGATAAAAAAGTCCTTTGAATTAGACACTTTATCGATACATGTCAGACGAGTGTCGTATGCGTGTCAGTGTTCGATACATGTCGGACACAAGACACGCCATTTAAAAAGGCATGTCCGAGCTTCAAATGTTAGTTATTAATATGTTAGGTTTCATTAGCAAGAGGACTCAAACCTACAACCTATCCCTCTCTCCCTTCCACTTTTAGCATAAAGTCAACCTTATATCCCTTATAAAGGCTTAAAGAATCCTTGCTTCATGAACTAAATTTTAGGGTTAAGTTCAACGCTAATTCAAGAGCATCTACTATCAAAGCCCATAACTCATCTTACGAGTTCTTTTTATTTAATAATTTGTGATATAATTCTGATAGAAATAAAAGTTGTAGCAACCATAGATAAGACTTACAAAAAACTAACCATCAAAACTTCAAAACTCAGCTTTGATTACCAAAGTGGTTGTTTGAAATTTGGACTTGAATCCTCTAATAAGTAAGAGTGAAACATGATTTATCATGCATGGGCTCTAACATCAACCATTAATTTGCCACCAATAACTGATATTGTTTACTTTACACTCAAAAGTGAATTGCTCACTTTAGAGGAACCAAACCTATGTATCAATTGACTTTAATCGCATACCTTCAAATTTTGAAAATACTTTAATAGATTGCTCCACGATATATCATAGAATACACATTATTCTTTTTAAACATAAGTGTCATCAGCATTTTCTTATAAATGCATACAAAATGCAAGCAATAACAAATTAATAAGGAAAAAGACGGAAGATCACTGAAAAGACAAGGTTTTCAAAGCATAAGTGCATAATATGAAGTTCATGAGGTAAAAATTAAGAAATATCCACTATTATGGCTACATACTTGCGAGACTTCATTTTGCGTTCAGCTTCCTCTGACCGCCTCTTGACATGATTTTTGGTGGACTCATCCAAGGTACGCTGCACACTCAGTTTGCGCCAGGCACACCCAGATTCAACAAGCAAACCATTACCGTCTTCGCCACTCCTACGCTCTTCGTAAATATCACAGAGGTCACCCAATTCCTTTGACCACGCAAACCTAAACTCCTTCCCACCAACATCTATAATCTGGCACAAATAAAACATCCATCCCAAATTACAAATCAGAAATTGCTTAACAAAGACCCAAACGCACAGAAGCATAAGACAATAACCACAAATCAAACCTCGTGGCAAAGTAACCTGATTTCACTCTCGAATAGAAACAACATTGATAAGTTTAAAAGTCGGTCATTTAGCATATATCATTGCAAACTGTATCAAATTAGGCACAGAAATACACAATTTAACAAATAGACCCTCCTCGACTTCCTAGTAGCACTATCATTACAACAAACAAAGTAACGTTAATACAGATTTAAAATCAGTAAAAATTGAATTTCCGTGAATGAATTTCGCACAACTTCACATCATGCATACATTTCACAATAAGCATAGATGCATAATTTCAAATTCAAATTCTGTTTTGAACGGCAAATACGCGGTTACCCTAGTCTATATTGCCATCACTTATCATAGTTTGTCTTTGTCTTATTACTCCAAATAAACTTAAATGAGCATAACTAACAGCCATCAAAAGTGAATAAACAAACACTTTAACGTTCGATTCGATGCAATAACCATTCGAATGCTGAAAACCAAACAAAGTTGAGCGAAGAGCGTTACGTTTCCGCTTGTATTGTGAGGATTGGGGCCGAACTTCATACGCGCGGTGCCGCCCTGCGACTCCACGCGCCTGATCTCCTCCACGAGGTCGGGCGCGAGCCGTATGATCATCGAGAATGCAAGCGGATTGCTGCCGGAGATCAGGCTGAAGGTCTCCTCCACCGCAGGCGCCGCCACCGCCTCCTTTGTGGCGTTGCGGGAGGAGGCGCCGAGGGAGAGGCGGCCTCCGGGAGCGGAGGAACGGTGAGGCGCCGGAGGAGGAGGGAAGGAGCGGCGGTTGGGGGCGCCGCGGCCGAGCTTGGAGGAGGCGCCGCCGTACATGTCGGGATCGCCGTTGCGTTGTTCTTGCCTCCGAGATGTCTTATGATGATGATGGAACGTACCACTATGCGATAAAAAAAAATGAAAATACCACTGCAATAAATAATAATAGAAATTATATATATATATTTCCCTTTTTTCTCTCTCTCTCTCACTCTTTCTCTTTCTTTCACTTACAATAATGCCCTGTGATTTGGATATTCTTTTACTTCTACCCTAATTTGCTTTGTGGGGGAGCGAAAATTCCACTTGTTTATATCTTTCATTGGAATTATGTTGCTTGTTTATTTTACTTTATTGAATAAAAATAAAGAAAATATATAAAAGTAAAAGTCATAAATATGGATAATGTTTGTGACATTAAATATCTTAAAATTATCTTTAGTTTGAAAAAATATCATTTATATCTTGATTAAATGGAAAAAAAACAAAAACAAAAAACTATGACTAGAAGAAAGTTGTTTCCTGCTTTCTTTCTTTTTATGGAAGTCATCAATATGGATGATGCGTCTAACATAAAATATCTTAAAATTATCTTTAAAAAAATATCATATATATCTTTATTAAATGAAAGAAAAAAAATATGACTGGAAGAAAGTTGTTTTCTCTTTTCTTTTCTTTTTTTTTTTCTTAAACATAATTGTTCCTTCAAATTCTATTTATCCCTTTTGCATTGTTATTGCTTTAAAAAAAAAACTCATCTATTTCTTTATAAATGTTGTTCAATCCTAACACTGAGTATATTTCATTTTATTCAATTAGATGAGTATATTTTAGATTTTTCTTATAAACAACAAATCTATTTTTGTTAGCTTTAAATTATAATTTGAATTCATAAATATCATTTTTAGTTTTTATTGCATTTGTGATTTTGAATTGATAGTGTCACAAAGAGGAAAGATGTTATTGTCAAATATATTTTTAATCATTATAAAAAAAATAAAGAATGTTGAATGGAAAAATTATATTTTTGAGAAAAATGGTTGTATTATCAATATATATTAATTTAATAACTAAAATTTGTGGTATATAACAATTAGACTTGTTAATTTGGTTCAGCTCATAGAAAAACAAATGCTTACAAAAACTTCATAGGCTAAGGTTAAAGCAAAATCATTGGTATTTTTTTAACTGAAAAATCATAATTTAAAATGAAAATAAAAATATGATTCTTTAAAAAATTGTTATATACATAAAAAATATTTTCTCCATCTGAATCCAAAAATATATTTGTATAGGTGGGATCGGGTTAGATTTAGGTTGAGTTATGTAAGTCGATATCATAACAAGTTCGTCGAAATGCATAAATTAAGATAAGTCAGGTTGTGTTTAGGCTAAAGGTTTATGTCAATTTGAGTTGGGCTTGTTAAATTGTACAGAGTCAAGTCATGCATAAATTAGGACAATTTATATTAGGGCGAGTTCAGTTTCAGTCAAGTTGAGACGAGTCAGACTCATGACAGACTAATAGACCTTTTTAGTTTTTAATTCCTTAAATAATACTCTTTTATACATTCTAAATTGATGACTTTACTTTAGTTTAATTTATATGTTATGTTATACATAATCACCTTACTTGCATTACGTGGATATATACACACTTGCATGTGCAAATACACCTAATATCATCATTTAATTAAACCAAAGCAAACAAATAAACCAAACATACAATTCAACAATTTATACACATATATAAGCATAAAATGACTAATTAGTCGGGAAAACTAGGAAAATCATGTAATTATATAAATTAGACAATGATTTTGCTTGAGCGAAAAAAAATTGTTAAGTGAGATTGTCAGATGAACCATTCAATAAAGTGATCCAGACGATACTTCTACTTAAGCACACATGTTTTAAGCGAGTGTACAAGACAAAACACTCCTTGAAGTAACTCATATAATACTCTCACTTAGCAACTCAAATGAAATTGACTTTCTTTTGAATTCCACATAACTTTCTCAACTCATTCATAGGATTTTTTTCTCCAAAAATACAACAAGGAATCAATCTCACTCTTAAGGCTGGAAGAGACAAAGACTTCATTTAAACAAGGGATAATTCAACTTGCAATGTTGAACTATAGACTCGATGAGTTCTTAGAGAATATCAAACACACATTTCACCAATAACTGAACCCTGGGAACAACAAAAGAACTCAAAGATTTTTGTAGTGAAAGCTTCAAATTCCATGTAGGTAGTTAAGGAACCATAGATGCACATGCAACTAGTATTACCTATATTTTACATGCTATTATGGAACGTCGAATACTTGTACAAAAGATGTTTTTCAGTTAGGCATGTAACTAAAAAATATCAAATGCACATGCAATCAATGTTTTTCAATTTCAACATGTAATTGGAGAACGTTAGATGCATCTGCAACCAATGTTCTTCATATTCACAATTTATTAAAAAACATTACCTGCAAACACATATGGGTTCTTCAATTATTCACTAAAAACTTAATTATTTTAAAAACTTAATTATTTCATACAACTTAAAAGCTTGAGACTTAATATGTAATTTGAAAATTTTAAACTTACACACAAAGAAAAATCACACTATAACCATGTTCACAAAGGAATGACTTTATTTTAAATCCACTAAGATTTATCAAAAACAATTTTGGTACTTGAAAATTTGGTACTTGAAAACTTTGTTTACAAAAGTGTATCTTATAAAAATGATAATGAGTTATCCAACTGCAATGAAAAACAATCAGATCACAATGAAAAACAATCAAATTATGAAAAAAAAAATTAAGATTGAAATTGTGATAAAAGAAAAAATAAAATAAAAAAACAAAGGAAATAGAAATATTTGCATGCAATAAAAAATGAATAAAATAAGAAGAACAGATCGTACATAAATAAATAATAATTAAAATATATTGAAGATTTTTCTTTTATACTTTAAACTTGATTCAATTATGTAATTTTATCCATAACAATATATATATATATATATATATATATATATATATATATATATATGTATATATATATAAAAGGAAACCTTTTAATTAATATACACATTTTATATTCTAATTTTATTTTGATTGTATTTCAAATAAAAAAGTTAAAATAAATTATTCAAATTCTAAAAATAATACACATATTTAAATATCACCACACACTACACATTACTCACATATTTTAACAATATAATATAAATCACTCACTAATCATTATTATTTTTTTTTCTTAACAAATATATCTTAATAATGTTTAATTTGATGGATATATTTTGTAATTTATAACATATTTAGGTGTGTGAATTTTAAATAATTTTAATTTAAAGAAATTCTCTTATATATCTATAACCTTAGTAAAGGGATAATCCCTTTTAATTACTTTTTTGGAGTATACAGATTGTTAATATTTTACCTTTTTATGTAACTGTTTTTTAAAATTCAAAAAATCACCCGCAATAAAAAACCCACCTACAATAACATTATAAAAATTATATTTTTATAATTAATTTTTTATGGAATTGTTTTATAATTTAATATATATTTTTTATTTTAATTATCATAATAATAAATTTCTTATTTTTTATCATTTTTCTTAAATAAGAATGTTCGTACGGAATACTTTTTAATAAAAATAAATTTACAATATTTTTGAAAATCAAAGTATTTTTATAAAATTTTCGATATTTACCCTTTTCAATGTATTTTTTTTTAATGTATCTCCCTCCACAATTTCAAGTCAAATTTCTTCTCTTCTTGCCAATTAATATTATCTACCAATATTTTGACACGTAAGTTTTACATGTTGCTTTCTTACCTCCCTTTAGTAGTCCAATTCCTTCACCAAACCGATATACTTCAACGAAGCAGCAAGTATCCTTGTTTATGTTTTATATAAATAGTCTTTTACACAATAATTGTTGAATAAATTAAAATAAAAATTAATTATCGAAAATGAATTTAGAAATATAAATGTGTTTGATCCGTTTTGGATTCAAGAAGGTGATGTTAATATATAAGGAGTGTTAACAAAATCTACGTATTTATGGAAATGGCACGTACATAATGCAAATCCAAATATATATATATATATATATATATATATATATATAGGTGAATTCAACTGTTTTGTGGAGAACAATAATATGTTAAGATTTTTTGAAAAAGAAATTAAATATTTCAAATCCTTAAACAAATATATATTAAAAAAAGTAGGTAAAATAAATGTTATATTATAAAAGTTAATTACAACTTTAGTAAAATAATTAATTATATTTTAAGAGTGAAAGAATAAATAGAAACGTATCTATCATGAAATAATAAACTAAAACTTCTATTTAAAAGCAAATAACGATTAAAAATCTCACCTACTATAACAATGCTAAATCCTATTTTTCTTATAGTATTAGAACCTAATTTTAAAAGATGTAGAAAACGATAAAAAAAATCTCACCTACTAAAACCTATTTTCTTATAATCTTAAAAATAATTTTGAAAAAGAAAGTATATTTTTACAAAACACTCTTACCTTCAAAGGAATAGATGAGTGTAGAGTGAAAGTTGATGAAATAACAAGCTCAGTTAGTAGAAAGTATGTGGGTTGATTATTGGATTATTCATAATTCCCAACCTAGGTCTAAATTTATCACAATAATTAAAAATATTTTTTTTACAATTGAAATGATTAATTGTAAACCTAAAACATAATATATGTATTAGAAAAATATTTATTATGAATTTCAATAATTGTACAAAAATAAGCATTTTAATTCTAGTGTTTTTGCGAAGTAAGAAGAGTCTGGTGAAAAGAAGTGGGCCAGGGAGTGTTCTCGCCCCAAATATAAACCCCCAACACCAACAAGAGAAAGGCCTCAATTCCTTTCCTTTAGCCCTTTCTTCAAGCCAACCTCTTCCCTGTTCCTTCTTCCTCCTCGATCCTCCTCCAATCATGATCACAGGTCAATCTTCCATTCCCCGCAAGCTACTCTTCCTTTCTCCTCTGTGCATTCCTTGCCCTCTTCTCGATGTCTTTTCTTTTCTAATTTTATATGCTGCTCTTTTCTTTGATTTCTGCTGCGTTTTCCAATTCAGAGAGATGCGGCGCCCGTAATTTAGGGTTTGTGCTGGAGAGACAAGGGATTTGTGTTCGTTTCGAATTCTGATGGGATGTTGCGTTTTCAACTTGATTTGTGGCTTCTTTTTTTGAATTAATGTGTTCTGTGTGAGCTAGGATGATTCAGTGTTATATTTGATTTGAAGTTTGGCGGTTCGTTCGTTACACTTTGTTACTGAGTTATTATCGATATTCAATGTTTTTTTTTTTTTGGTTTATTGGAACTTTCGAAAAGGGAGATGTAGCTGCATTCAACTTCTTTTGAAGTCTAACTATGCTATAGGAGCAGTGAGGAAATTACGCTTGGTTTTTGGATGATTTTAAATGTTTTTCACTGTGCTGAAGGTTTGCCTTATTTTGCATCTCTTAACGGATATTGTCGTTAAGCTGATGGAATGTTAGCGATTAAACGGAAAGTCCTGGTTTTGCCGTACGATCTGGGGTTCCGTTAACTGATATATTGTATTGCTGCGTGTGAATTGCAATTTTTTTATATGGTTTTATAATCTGTTATTCTCTACTTATCTTTTCTCTGCAGTAAGTGTAAAATGGCAAAAAGAGATATTTAAAGAAGTGGAAATTGACACTACCCAGTCTCCTTACGTTTTTAAATGCCAATTATATGATTTGACTGGTGTTCCTCCTGAAAGACAAAAAATTATGGTCAAGGGTGGTCTTTTGAAGGTAAGTAGATTGTTGAAGTGATTTCTTTAAGTGATGAGAAAAAGTAAACTTGGGCTCACCTTAGTAGGTCTTCTAAAAAGATCATAACAATAACCCTTTTCTTCCTTTGATTTCATCTTGTAATGCAGGATGATGCTGATTGGTCAACATTAGGAGTGAAAGAGGTTAGCAGTGCTAGCATGTGTTTTTCAGTACAGTTCTTCTGTTTTCTATGTAACCTTTCATTTAATGGATCCACATAATCTCCTGTTTTCAGGGTCAAAAGCTAATGATGATGGGTACAGCTGATGAAGTAGTGAAGTCTCCAGAGAAAGGAACTGTTTTTGTTGAAGATCTTCCTGAAGAAGAACAAGTAGTTGCTGTTGTAAGTTTGAACTCTTACACATACATTACTTGGAACTGCAAAATATCCGTGTTTGTAATTTTTATAACAGTGGTAGTTCTCAAATAACGGACATGATTTATAAGTATCTTAACTGATGTATGATGTATTACTCTTGTATTTTTTTCCTTGTGTTATCAGTCATTTATAAAAGACACAAGGCGAATAATTTTTTCCTTTAGTATAAATTTAAAATCAATATTTTCCAATAACCCACCCCTATCCTTTTGATTTTGTTTTTTGATGTGAGGCCCCCTAGTTCAGAAACTTAAAAATAGCAGCTTATGAACACGAAAGTTGTCATAAAATAAATTTTTTAAAGCTTTAATGGACCCTTATTGTCTTTTCTATATAAAATTTTGTGTTTTCTTTCTCAGTAGAAATTCTTTAGATTGAAGATATTCTCATCTTGTTCAATTGGTCTGGGGTCTTATATCCGGTCCTCTAAAGATATACATGGCATTGAATTGGTCGTCCATTTAAACAAAACATCATATCGGTTCTTGTTAACATGCATCAAGTTGGTACTTCAGAGTCACATTTTGTGTTTTCTTTCTCAGTAGAAGTTCTTTAGATTGAAGATAGTCTCTTGTTTGATTGGTCTGGGTTTTAGATGTTTGCTCCTCTAAAGATATACATGTATTGCATCGGTCATTCATTTAAACAAAACTTCAAATCGGTTCTTGATAACATGCATCAAGTTGGTAGTTAGGGTCACATTTTCCCATCACTTTGGTTCTTAAAATGGCAGCAAATCTGTCTTGCAAGGATGAACTACTGGTGGAGTGAGTTAATATCATTGAATGGCTATGTTTTTACAGAATCTTATTTGGAGATATTCCAGTGTTTGATGTGTTTAGTGGTCTAGGTTCTGCCATATATTCTAAAGATTTTCATGACATTGCATTGGTCATCTATTTAACTTTAACATCAAATTGATTCTCAATATTTTAGTGATATATAAAATTGATCCTTCGGTTTCACATTTTGCCATCACTTTTCTCCTTAAAATAGCAGCAATTCAGTTCTGAAAGGATTATACACTGGTGGAGTTAATTTGTTATCATTGAACGACTAGTATCAGCTGGGCCTTGTTTTTCACTTGTCTGAAGGATGTTGAATTTAACATCTTTTATTTGGTTATTTTCTTCTTTAGTTTGGCTGAGTCATACGCTTGTTTCCCAGGGACACACGGCTGGGCTTTTCAATTTGGGAAATACATGTTATATGAACTCAACATTGCAATGCCTCCATTCTGTGCCTGAGTTAAAGTCAGCTTTGATTAAGTAAGTCTTTTTCAAGGAGTAAGAATTTACATCTTATTTGTTGCATTTTTGAGGCAGACCATTACATATGATGAATACTTTATGAACTTTCCTGGAATCAGGTACTCACATTCTGGACGAAACAATGATGTTGATCAGTCTTCTCATATGCTGACCATTGCAACCCGTGACTTATTCAATGAGCTTGATAAAAGTGTCAAGCCTGTGGCGCCAATGCAATTTTGGATGGTACATTATATATGTAGTCTTCATTACATAACTAATTATTCATCCTTTTTTTTTTTTAAATTTATTTATCTCTGTAATATGTTTTTGGGTGGTAAGACTTTATTTTTTTTTTTGAATTTGAAATGTTACATCAGAACTATATAATTGGGTAGTGCTGGTTGATGTATATGTTAGTTTCTATATTGAAATGTTTATTCATGCCCATTTTTTGTGGCTAATATGTTCATGACCTCCTTTTGAATCCGAAGTGGAGACTCCTCACTTTAAGAATGTGATTTTAGGAATTTATTGATGTTTATCCTTTGCTAATTTTATTTTAGGGCTTTTATGCTGTCTAGTTATTCTCTGTCATTGTACATTAAAAAGCTAGATCTTCATAATATTTTGATGATTGTTTGCTGCTCTGAGCTTGTCTCACACCTTTTCGGGGATGGTGAATGCCAGGTATTGCGGAAAAAATATCCTCAATTTGGTCAGCTGCATAATGGAGTGTTCATGCAACAGGTTTATAAGTTGCAAACCATCTTATGGAGTTTGTTTTATTACTCTAGTGAATTGGTATACCTTACCCAATTTGTTTTTCATGCCTAACAGGATGCAGAAGAATGTTGGACACAACTTCTATACACACTCTCTCAGTCCCTCAGATCCCCTGGATCTAGGTAACTTTATGCCTGTTTTTCGATTACTGAATGCAAGTGTGGCAGTATCTTGTAACTAATATTTATTGTTTAGAAAAGGTGTCAGATTTAAAGGAGTTACTAAACAGTTGATATTGATACCCATTCTCTTTACTTCTCATAGTGGCATACTAGATCTTTCGAACCCTCCTGATTTATAATATATTACTCAATATTTTTCATCCACTTCTTTGCTTTCAGACTGTTAGTTTCATTCTAATAAAATTTATTCTTTGTTTTCAGTGAAAATCCTGATGCTGTGAAGGCCCTCTTTGGCATAGAACTTATTAGCAGGTACAGTCCAATGCTTTCTCCTCAATTGTTGGCTACTAATGTGCAATATGTTAATTACATCCACAAAGTACTGTATATTGATTTTTGTTCTCATTTGTAGCATTGTTCTAGCTACTATTTGTAGCTAGGGATTTGACAGGCTTTCCTCAAATATATGAGAAAGCAAGTAGTTTCTTTCTTTTCTTGATTTTAACTTGTAGACGTCTCATTGTCATCTTCTTTATGCATCATTTTGTTTTTATCCAAACCTCTGTGGTAGCTAGGTTTCAATTGTCATCTGGTCAATTATTGTCTTTTGTGATTTCTTTTTGTAAAGTATGTTCTCTTGTTTGCAAATTGCGTCAGTGGCACTTCTTAGAGAAAGCACAATATCCACTTATCATGCTCTTAGAAATTAAACCTATTAGTTTATAGTATGATAGCTCACGGAATACAAAAATAAAGGCAATATTTTATTCAATGCCTGAGGATGATAGCTTTGCTAATGAAGAATGGTTTGCCGACAATGTTTTTGAATTCGATGCAATTAGGAATTAAGATAAACTGCTCATTTTCAACTTACAAATGGAGCTAGTGATTCTACGATGCATGGGTTAAATAAAATATTTATAAGAAAGTATATTTTATTCAATACATATTTATATTACTTTTTTTTTTGAAATACCTTACAGTTAAAATGTTTCAATGATTGAGTTTTAAGTGTTAAACATATACTCATTTTTGAAATTTAATAATATGATATTATTTTTATTTTTATGTTAATAATGATGTTTGGATATATTTTTCAACTTCATCTCCAGATTTTAAATAAAATAGGCTATTGTGTATGTGTATACATATTCTGACACGTTAATTGAATTTCTCTAAGACATTTAATCATTTAAATTGTCACTCTTTATGCTTCACCACCCTAATTTTACAAAATAATATTTTAACTCAATCTTAAATATATTTTAGTAAATTTTCCTAAGATAAATCATGTACTAAGCAAATTCCTCTTATGATAATAATATTAATTTAAAAAAATAAAATATATTATCAATAAATACTCATGAATGAAATTTTAAATATTACTTTTATTTGTTTAAGGAATGACCACTGTTGAGATGAGTCTCTGGAAGCTCCTGGGGAGGGCAGGAATGGAATGATGTGTAAGCTCATACACATCTAAGATTAAGATTAAAAAATATTTATAAATATGGAGAAGAATTACGTACTTACGCATGATAAAAAATCATGATTTTTTAAGTTGCCGTTGCCATGCTGCGATGGTAATGAAAGCACTTTTATATCATCTAGATTAGAGTATAAATGAGTGTGTCAATTGTGATTTCCCCTCCATATTTGAAGTTGTAACCTAGCTAGGTTTTGGGCTTATATTGTAGTTTATGTGCCCATGACTCTGTCAGCCTTTTTACTGGAAAAAAAATATTTTGTTCTATACATACTTGTGTATGATTGTAGTTCTTGCTTTATGGTGCATTCTGGTTAGTTCACTTTACTATGAATTAAGAGAGACAACAATTCACACTTTTTTTAGATCTACTAAAATGCTTATTGATGTTCCTAAAATTGCATCCCGTTAATGTGTAGTCATTTTCCATTTTTTTTTGATAACTTGTTAGGATTCATTGTCAAGAGAGTAATGAAGAAAGCTCGGAAACAGAGTCTGTTTATTCACTTAAATGCCACATATCGCAGGAGGTGAACCATTTACACGAAGGGATAAAACATGTAAGTGCTAAGCCATTTCTCCTTATCTCTCTTTACATTGAGAACACACGTTTTTTCTATGTTGGGGGTGGGGTTTTTTAAAAGGATGTTTTATCCTTAGTGGCCCCCTTTATACTTGTTTTTTTGTCTAACTTCATAAATTTTCTTGATAAAGCTGTATAGCTATGCTATTATGCAGTGAAAGTTCATAAAGTTCCTTCTACTGCCGAAAGATGATTGGTTCTTGAGAACCAGTATCTTATATTTTATCACCACCACTGTTACCTGCAGCAAAGATATTTTCTTGGTTTACAGAGGTCTTAGGTTTGGGGTGAGTTTTTTGGGAGTGGGAGGTAGACAGAGGTGTTAGGTCGGTTCAAATGACTGCAGCTCCCTTGTGCATGCATGCACACATAAACCAAAAGGAAATTAACAATAAGGAAATTATTGGTAAATTTTTTCCTTTTTACAGATAATGATCTGGTTAATGAAGTTCATGCAGTGGTTAATATGTAACATGTTGACTTTATTAACCATTGGTATGGCTAAAGGTTACTAATTTAGACTGATATTATTCTTAGCTTTTTCTCCATCCCCCCATAGAACTACTGCTAAATGAAAATTCGATTTTAGTTTGACAACATTTAGGTCTATCATATTGTTTAATCTTTTCTTTGTTATGATGAATATACTTATGAGCTTCTATTAACCTAGCTGACTTTTGTAGGGTTTAAAATCAGAGTTAGAAAAGGCTTCACCTGCATTGGGCCGTAGTGCTGTGTACTTGAAGGAATCACGCATCAATGCCCTGCCAAGGTTGATATTATCCTTTTTAAATGATATTTTTTGGATCCTGTTTTGTTTGATGCCATGTGATTTCAGTCGGATACAGTTTGAAGTATACATGTACAACTACCTTTGATAGTATAACCTGCATTAAAGGTCTAGATAAGATTACTAGTTAGGTTTGGTTTCTACATGGACTGTTTCAAGACATCCTTCTTCAGTCTGTATTGAAAATGAGTCAGCCTAATTTTTTTGCTGTACATTCTAATTCCTATGAGCATGTGGATGGTCTAAAGTAACAATACTAGTAATGACTCGTGAGACCTTGTTTGAAAGAGTTGTTAAGATTCAATGATAAAACTTATGATCTTTCTCATGGGTCATAATTAAAATATTGGTTTGACAAAATTGGTTCTCAAATATTAGCCCTCGCAGTTGTTCAGATGAAGATTGGTTGCTTCATTGTCATGTTTTATTTCTTCATTGGTAATTGCTTAGTGATGCGTTTTTCAACTTTTGCCTTTTCAAGGTATTTGACTGTTCAGTTTGTCCGTTTCTTTTGGAAGAGGGAGTCCAACCAGAAGGCTAAGATTTTACGGGTAACATTCACTATATTTCCCCTTTTGTTTTGTCTTTTTTGAGGTCGGTGTTGGGTTTTGACAAACTATCCTTTAAAGATTTTGTTTGTTATCTGAAATTTATTTTACTGCCTTTGTGCTTGGTTATCTCAGAAAGTGGATTATCCTCTGGAGTTGGATGTTTATGATTTTTGTTCAGATGATCTTCGTAAAAAACTGGATGGTCCTAGACAGGTATCCTTTCTGTCTTTATATGAAAATCTTATGGTTGTTTGTAAAAAAAGAAAGATGTTTGCTTTGTATAGTGTGTGGGTTATATTTTCATTTTCGATATTGTACCTTTAGATCCTAAGAAATGAGGAAGGCAAAAAGCTTGGTCTTAAAGTGAACGAGAAAAGTTCTGCTCAGAAGGAAAATGATGTGAAAATGTCCGACGCTGAGGTGAGGAAACCAGCCAAACTTAACATCATGTTTGATATGCAGTGATTGTGATTCCCTTCAATGATTTCCATGCTTGCTATCATAAGTATGGAGTAGTGATTTCATCCCGTTTAGCAATAGTATTAAGGGTTTGTTTCTGTACTGCTTTTGAAAACAGTTTTTGTTTTTTAAACTAAAAACTTGTTTGATAACCATTTTAATAAAATAGTTTTAAAAAAAAATTATTTTTTGTTTTTGAAAGCTAAAAAATGAAAAAATGATTAGATGTGTTTTCTGTTTTTATTTTCTCAACCTGTCTTCAACACTTGTTCCATTTCTCTACCGCACTCCATCGCTACCAACATCATGAGACAAAATCTTCCTCCTATTTCTATTCCTTTTTCATTTTCTTTCTAAAACAGTTTTCAGACTAAAGTTACCAAAGAAGTGTTTTTTCTAACTTATTCTCAAAAACAGTTCTTCAAAATTGATTACTAAGGCTGTTTTTAAAAACTAAATCAAACAGCCCTTAAGTATCCTTTTCTTTTCTTTTCCCTATATGCCTGTGAAAAAACCTTTTTCTTATTTGAGCCTATAATTTTTCTTTTACTAATAAAATTACAAAGCTGTTTAATTTCTTGTTTAATTATCTTGTTGTAGAAAAAAAGACTTTGGTTTGCTAGATATGTATATATGATGCAAGTGAAAACTCGTTTTTTTAGATTACGTTGATTCTATGTATCAATAATTACACTCGATTCCAGTCCATTTAATGCCCATTGCATATCCTACATGCTACAGTGAGCATAAATAAATACGATCCCTCATATTCTGCTTCTTTGATTGATCCAGGGATCATCGAATGGAGAAGGTGAACCATCTGTAGTTCCCATGGACGAGGGTGAGATCTTGCAACGATCTGTTACTCATTTATTTTCTACTGCGAGTAATTTATATATATGCACTAATCCTCTTTCTGCTATGTATTCATCATTCTCCGTCTATAGGTGAAAAGGAAGCACAAATGACTGGAATTTATGATTTGGTTGCTGTGTTAACCCACAAGGGTAGAAGTGCTGATTCAGGACATTATGTTGGTTGGGTCAAGCAAGAAAATGGTTGGTTCTAGGAAACAGAATTTTGTTTGTGCTATCTAACCTTCTGTCCTGGTCTCTTCCAAACAAAATCTATTTTTTTGTTGGCAGGGAAATGGATTGAGTTTGACGATGACAATCCCAAACCAAAGTTAGAAGACGACATCACTAGACTATCTGGGGGAGGTGAGTGTTACATAATTAATTTGCGGACATGGATTTTATTTACTTCTCCCTCTACCCTACTCCCATCCTCTCCAAATCTCAGCCTAGCAGGATCCTTAATCTGTATATTTGTAGCTTGAATTCCTCCCCCCCTTTAACCATTGACAAATTTATTATTATCTTTTTAGTCTCTATGATTATGAAGTAAGGGCATCCGTTCTTCTATAAAATTCAAATTTGTTGACTATACGTTGATCCCGTAAAAAAATTGTCATCTGTCTTCAGGTGATTGGCATATGGCGTATATAATCATGTACAAGGCTCGTGTTGTATCTGTGTAATTGCTAGGAAGAGCAGATTTGATGATTTTCCTCGGAAATTGATGGATTGTGTTGTGCTCCTGAGATTTGATGGTTGTTAGTCAGTGTTTGCTTTAGGTATTGTATTTTTTAAAGGATGTATAAGGATTTGAGTTGAAGCATGGTTATGGTAACATGAATCTTCGTCCTTCCAATTCCATCAGTTGGGTCCAGGAGGCAGTTGAGTTGAATATCAAGGAACAATTGTTTTACGATGAAGTCAAGATATTTCTTTGAAACGCCAGAGCAACGTCCTTTATCAAATGCTTAGTGATCAGATATGCTTTTATTGTTACTGATAACGATGGAGGCTCAAAACCTGACAGACTTATTTAATTTGATTATGACAAGTGAATCATTTTTTTTATAATTTTAAAGATTTTTTCACCTATTCAGTTTATGACAATAATACTAAATCTATTAAATGTTTTGTCGGTTTTATTAATAACTAGTTTTTAAAATTAAAAATCATGTTTGGAATGTACCTGTGATGCTAAATGTTATCATTGTCATGAGCTTTTTAAGGGTACTGGATCGCATTTGTTATAACTTTAAGCTGTTTATAGTTTTATAATTAATTAACATGCTTTTTCATTATTGATTAATGACTTTTTCATTATTGATTAATGACGGCAAGGGGACCAACGTAAGTCAACACCGGAACCATGATACGACGAGATGGGATATTTTGAAAAGGATGGCAAAATGCGTGTTCATTTCCAACAAATTTTGGACATTAAAATAATGTTTACCTTATGGTAAGTTATTTATTATATTTTAATTTTCGAATGTTTTATAAACAATGGAACTGAGTTTAAGTTTGAGATTTATTGTTTTAATTATTTTCTCATTTTAATTTTTAAAAATAAATATAGTTTTATTTTAGAATTAAAAAAAAAGTTTGGTCCAATCTAAAAACGAAAAACAGAACTGCAAAAACAAAAATTTGAAATAACGAGATTCCCTGTTTGCACTCCTCATTTCTCTTCGCACACCCCACTCTCTCTCTTAGAGAGGTGACTAGATCAATCTGCTGCTCACACCTTGCCTTTTCTTCCTCACATACCTCTCTCTACATTTCTAAATCTCACACCCTTCCTCCCTTTTGGGCAACACATCAGTTTTCTTTCACACCCCTTTTCTTTCTCTTCACTCACACCTCCTCTCTTAGGCCAAGGCCGGTTTGGTCGGTTTTCTCATTTTGGTACAATTTTTTTCTAAAAATTTTTTGAATGGATAATTTTTATTTATTTCAATAATGGGTAAATTCTCTAAGAAGAAATCCTGCTACCATGCACGAATTTATGTAACTCATAATTGAAATCGTGCTCATTCAATTTTGAATGCACATATGATACGTATTTTAGTTAAATTTTGACTAACTTAAATTGAAATAATTAAATACTAAATTAAAAATAATTAATTTCTAAATTACAATAATTAAATACTAAATTTAAAATAATAAACAATTAAGTTAACAAAACTTTTCACTTTCCTATCACTCAGACTAAATCAAATAACATTGTCTTTTCTTATGCATCTTGATATTTTGCTATCATTTAGAATTTAGGTTTAACTTTTCTTATCACTCACACAAAATAAATCTCATCAACACCATCTCATATAGCAAATTATTTGTTGTGTAACTGATAGAAAAATTAAAACCCAAACCCTAATTTGATAGCAAAATTAATTATTTTTAATTTATTATTTAATTATTTTAATTTTGTTATTATTTAACCAACGATTTATTCTTTGATAGATGAAATCGTGCCCATCTATCAAGGGAATAAAATTCTTTTTTCCAAAATTTTCATAGAAAATTGCACGAGAATGGAAAACCAATCGTTTTCTTCCACAACCCTTGACTTCTCTCCCAAATCCTCCAAAAGCAGTTATGTGCCCTCTTGGTGGGGATTACCTTTTAAATTTAGAGATTCTGCGCATATATATTTTTTGTTTTCCTTTCAAAGGGAGTGACTCTGATCCCAGTCTCCACCTTCGGCTTCACGCACAAAAAAATTTCACTCTCATTTTACTCTTCAAACACACCGAGCTCAGCCTGATTAGGTTCCCATTCTTCACTCACTGCTTATTCTCATTCCCAGCTCACTCTGATTTCTCAAAAAAAAAAAAAAAAAAAAAAAAAAAAAAAAAAAAAAAAAAAAAAAAAAACGCATAAAGAGCCAATTTCTAAATTCTCAACTCTTCTTTTCATAACCAGATACGATACATAATCAAGAATCAGAGAAGCAAAGAATCAAAACCAGAACAGTGTAGAAATACAATCGGAAGAAGAAGAAGAGACGGGAGTTTGCGAAGCAACAATGAAAAAAGGCTAATCATCAACAGGTATGAATTCCATACATTGATGTTGTATGGATCTTCCACAGATGCCATATTCTGTTTGTTGTTTGTTGTGTTGCTTCATTTTGATTCTTCTAACTGTTATGCACCGCGAGTGGACCGCCGTCCTCCTCCCCAACGCCACCGGAAGCAAACCCACTTCAACGCCGCTGGAAACTAACTGTTATGCCGATGCTGTTGGCCCAGCATTTTTCTCTTTAGACACCCATTTTTCGTATATACCTGCGTTGCTATTTTGAAAACAAAAACCTGAGCCTTTTCCGCTGGCCCATTTTCTTTTTTATTCCACACCCTTTATTTTTATACATATACACCACTGGACCCATGCATTTGACTCAACATTTGTGTTACAGTTTTTGTAATTTCTTTTTTATAAATATGCCATCATAATTTGCAATAATAAAAAAAAAGTTTTGACAATAATCTTGTCCTTGTTTATTTTTATTATTTAAAATGTTTTCACACTTTACTTCAAATAGTTTTGTTTAATATTTAAATAACGTCATAAATCATGCAATATTTAATTTGAAAAAATTTGATGGGACAGTTAAAATATTCGTTTAGACATTCAAATAATAGTATACAATTTTTTTTTACAAAAATGTATTTGATTTGTATGGTCGTTTGCATAATACTTTAATCAATGAATTGTAAACTTCCAAAAATATCAAAATTTCAAACTTTAACAAAATATAAAGTTTTAAAATTAAAAATATAAAATTTCAAAATTAAGAAGAGTAGAGCAAAGTCAAACTATTGTGAGACCCCAAAAACACGATCCTAAATTCGGTTATGTATACCATAGTTTTTATTTATTTATTTATTTATTTATTGTTTTTTATAATAAACTTTGGTAGTGACACATCCTCGATTTTGAATCTTATTTATTTATATATGGATCACTGTCACAATCGAATTATGAAAAATGTTAGTCATTCTCCTCTTAAACATTTCAATATAATTTTCGCTAGTTAAAAAAACTGTCTACATTATACATTATATTATATATCATACATTGTTCATTATATTTTATAGCTACACTCTTAACTCAAATCAAATACCACTACATAAAATAAAATTCATGTAATTTTTGTTTTCGATAAGCTAATGAATCACGCGTTATATCCGTTATATATTTAAAAGATAGTGTGTACAAAAGCATAAATCACGATTATATAAACATTAAGTAATTTATTTTGATAAAGTATGATCATGCATATTTGAAGCAAACATATAATATATTATAATGAGAATTGAGAAAGATAGAAAGTTACTGTAGTATTGTAATAATCAACATAGATAATATTAATATCAAAGTGAAGTGCTCTTGTCTAATTCAATTTGGAGCTCATAATTGAAATATTCAACAAACTCGTTTAACCACTTCAAACACTCAAATTTGTCATATTGACTCTCATTTTTTGTTTCATATATTGTTAAATATATTACATTACATCTTATAGGTAAATGTCCAAAAATCATAAGCATGCGAGTCCCTAAACCAATCAATTCCTGTAAAGAACAAATAAAGACTTTAAAACTAAAATAAAAAAGATTAGTTAGAGATTAATAGAAATCTTCCTTGAAATTACATATATTCCCATTATCTTAGATCTTAAAGTCTTAAAAACTAAACTTTAAAAAAATTATTCATCAAATTAATTAAACTTACATAATTTTACTGATCCTTCTGTTCTTTACACATCTCTTTATTTAGATTTTTATAATTATTTATTTAGTTATTAAAGAAATAAGGTGCTTAGTTACAAGCCTGCACAACTAACACCCCACAACTACAATATATATCATGGAGACGTTAACAAAATTTATAGAAAGTTATTATAAGGATGGACGTAAGAAAAAATAAAGAGATCCTGATTCTTTAAATTATTTTCATTAATTGTAATATGATATTGAAGTCCATTATAATAATTTTTTTTATGGTCCCATCAACTGTCATTTTTCTAATTTTTGTGTTTAATTTGATGTGAAAAAATGTGTCGAAATTTTTATACCTAAAGATATTATTAAAATATTAAAATTTTATCTTATTTATAAATTTTATGAAATTGATTTAGTTTTATACGTTGAATTAGACTATATAAATATTTTTATATCATGAAATAGTATTTTGTTTTAATATCTTCTTCCATCGAATGTATGGAAAGAACAAATATTTTTTGTTTATTAAAAAATAGAAAAATCTTTTTTAAACTTTTTTTAGCATGTCAAAGTCATATAAAAGAATAGATAAACATAAATACCGTGAGATAGGTACTTTATATATATTTTTTAATATTAGTACTTCTATAAGAACTTACGAATAAATAGTAAAAAGAAGTAATTGAGGGTAAACTGGTATTTTTTTTCCTTTCAACTATTTTTGGTTTAAAAAAGAGTATTATATAACTTTTGTATTTTTATTCGAACATATTACGTGATGTATAATATATTTGTTAATTTTGTAGTAATTATCTTTAAAAATATAAATTGTTTGACAGCGTAAATATTTTTGTACTGGTAAAAATAACCATTAAACTCTTAAAAAAAGTATTCAAGCTTAGAAAATCAGTTGAAGTTGCTGGGGGAAAAACAAACTATTTTTCAATACCAACAGCCTTTTCAACATGTTTATTAAAATAATCCAAAATTTTCAACAGTTTTTTTTTTTCTTCAGTTTCGTACATTCCGATTAATTACTTTCCCGTACAAAAGTGATTTCATTTTGCATTTCAACAAAATTAATTATCTTAATATTTTTAATAAGTTTATCTCCGCAAAATCTGAGATTGTAACTTTATATCTTTAATATGTCGTAGATAACATAATTCTTTAAACAAAATATTTTTTGAAAGAAATAAAATAAATGTTTTTGAATCTAATTTATAAAAGTTAATCAATACAAGTTTTTTGCTTTTTTTAAAGAAAATATGCATAAACTATTTTGAAGTGATAAGAAAATGATTTTTTTTAATCTGTTGAAGTAGAAGTTGAAAGGAATTAATAAGAGGAGAAGTGATACCTATCAGAGCAGCGTCCAGAGACATGGTGGAAGAAAGTTTCACCGTAGGGAGGAAGATGGAAGAGTAACATGATTCTGAGTTTGAAAATGAAGATGAAAAAGAAGAACATGTGGTTTTCCTAACTGACCTCATTGGAATTCTATCTTCACCATCTCATCCTCAAACATCTATTTATATAACTTATACAGTGTTCCTAAGATCTAGAATTGAATCAGGTGATTTTTATTGGTAAACTACTTGGTTTTGGTTTTGTGTCTCACATAATAGAAATAATTCATATAGACTGGTCATTGAAGACGATGGCCCCCTCATGGTCCCTTCTCCTGGGGAGTGCTTTCTAGTCTAGTCAAGCTGGTAGAATAATGAAATACTAATAATCAAAGTATAACTAAATATTAAAATTAGACTTGAGATATCACTGCTTAAATTTAATATAACATCCATTAGCAGTGCTGGTAACTGCTTCAACCATCAGTGTCATTATTTCTCAAAGTGATTTTAATACTTTATATTGGATCCCACCATTTATCTCAATAAGACTATATTTGTAATAGTAACTGACCTCATTGGAATCCTGTCTTCATCTACTCATTCTCAGCAATATATTTATATAACTTAGTCATCATTGTTTCTGCCAACAAAGTGACTCTGGTTAAATAAAATTATAATGATATCATGGCCAAACTTTAGTACAAAGATGTTAGATCTATATAAAATTATAATATTTATAAAATTAAGATAAATACCACAATGAACCATGTGCTCTAAATATTTTTATATTCATGAGATAATAATAGTTAAATAATATAATTAAATCTCCTTCACAATTTCTTTTTTTCTCTTGAACTCAATTTTCTCTTTTTTTTTTTCAGTCATTTCACTCGTAAAAGTTGATAGATAAGGATGGACCCC
>Ga0209489_100349_pt1 | contig 81928 bp, 35 predicted proteins | sample SiratrowhiteBW_FD_187527 | JGI IMG/M metagenome (GOLD analysis project Ga0209489, IMG submission 187527) | Root nodule microbial communities of legume samples collected from California, USA - Siratro white BW (SPAdes) (version 2) | ecosystem: Host-associated > Plants > Roots > Nodule | place...
ATATATATATATATATATATATATATATATATATATATATATATATATATATATATTTGTGTAATAACAGGATCAATGAAATAAAGTATACTTTTAAGACACCATTGATTTTATTAACGAAAGTAACTAAATGTAAAAATAATCAAACCATTATCATATGAAGTACGACGAATATAAATTGAATGGATAAGAATATTATAGTTTAACTTAATTGTACTTCCTAACATGGAATTATCACTCATTATTCAATTCATTTATGATTATATTATTAATTATCATCCATTTACGAAATTATTAAAGTTTTAATTCTTTAAGTGAAAAAAATCTAAATTCCTTGATTTTACATTATTAATCTCTTAAATTAGTATAATTAAGGTATTCGTTTTAAGTAAACATATGTCTTAATGATGACCATTTCTCTTTATTCTATTCCTGTACATAAAAATAGTTGGTTATCTTTTTCAATTCGTAATTCAACAGAATTTTTTAACCAAAATTAGAATTATAAAATTATACAATTAATCTAATCTTCCAATTAAAACCATACATATATTAAACACTTTAGAAGAATTATTTAATATATGAATATATTCCACATTCAGACTTAAACTTTACACTATATGATAAGTGTTAACAATTTATTGTTTTAGTAAATGATATTAAAGAAGTATGGAGAACAAAGTTCTTGGTGGTTATGTAGTCATAAATTGTACAGTGAAGTACCTATACACCAAGTGCACAGGCCTATTCTGACAAGCGCCTCATCACTTGATCTGCATGAGATACACCACAATACAGACACCTCAATATTGTGCAACACTGTTGCAGTATATTGAAATTATTTTGTCGGAATGGTGACACACTGGCATACAATATTTCTTGGTGGTAGATGGTGATGGGGAGCTGAATATGGACCATGTAGATTAATTCTGAGATATTTTCATGGCAACCTTAACTTCACTATTTTTCATAATCATGTTATTATCACTAATAGTATACTATGAAACATTATTAATCATTTTAATGGAGTCTGTTTTTTTCAATCATTTTCATTATTCCAACTCATAATACTTAAAAAAAATTGAATTCAGTATTACTTGAAAAACAAAGATTGTCTTAATTATATATATACATATATATATAGAGAGAGAGGAAGAAGCATAGGCTTCACAACTAATTTAAACAAGCCATAAATGTAAACAGGACCAGTCTGCATCATCTACCTGGACAATCTGTGTTGGCTACACTGTGGTGTGTCTTATCTGTTGGTGCAAAACTTCAAGTTGAAGAAAAAGCTAGAAAAGGACACAAAATCTGGATACAAATAAATCTATATACATTCACTTAGACACGGTTATACACCTACATTGGGGGCTTAGTGTTGGAAAATTTACGTACGTAATTTACTTTCAAGTTTGCATGATGTTAAAAACATTATAGTATGTGGTAGTTTATGCTTAGTACTTTATCATTACTCTTTGTTTCTAGTTTTGGTCATGTTTTTTTCTTTATGGTGTGTAGCTGGCTTTTGGTTTGCATGCATTTCAAATTACCTTACTGTGCTATGAAAAAAGGTAAACTAAGGTATTTGAAATATCTTAAAACACGTGACTGATAATGTAAATACTGCTAAATATCTGTTGAGTGTGTGCAGAGAGATATGGCTTTAATTTTTCATTGGGTTTTAAAGAGGTAGTGTGGTGTTTACATAGAAGAATCTCTCTTTTCTCAATGGCTTTGGTAGAGCAATGAATGGCTTGGACCATTGATAATTACTGTTGACATGATTGTAGGTAGGAAAAGAAATAGTTTGATTGGTCTCATTTTGATTTCGAATTTTATTTGATTTCTTATTCTTAAACAAGCATTAAAATTATGCAACCCAACCACTGTTCCACTCAATGGCCACAATTTATCATAACTGTGTTATATGTCACACAGCATTTTAAATCATAATGGGAAACCAAGAGAGAGACTCCAACTTAAAGAAACAAAGCCCAAAAGTGTTGCCTTCAACTCCATTTCAAACTCAATAATGGAGAAGAAGAAGAAGAAATTATATTTGATTAGCTAGTGTCATTAGTGCTGCATTTATCATTGTTAGTTTGGAGAAGAGATTAGTGAAGTTATAACTACAAATCATATTGGCTGACAATTACTCAATTGAAAAAAATAAATTATGGCTGGTGAAGAAATAGTGTACTCTTGATTTAAAAAATATATTTTAACATATTAAAAAATTATTTTATGATAAAACTAAACATATAATTAATTAAAATATATATGTCTTCTAACAAATAAATGTATATTATGCATTGGTAGGTGCTATTGTACCCCTATTTATTCTTTTAGAAGACTTGTGTTGCATAATGCACCTTAATTTTAGGAAACCTAGATAGACAAAATGTGTAGAAAATCTATAACTGAATTGATTTCTTTTAATAAAAGGTAAGCCTGAAAACATACTTCTAATCTCCACTGGTTCTCAATTATCTACAAAAATAAAGAAAAAGAAAACATAAAAAAAAAGGTGAGAGCCGAACGAAATTCACTTAAAAAATAATAACACATATAAAAAGGTAAATGATATTTATTTCTAAAAACTCATAAAAAGAAAAGAAATCAGGAATAATATTATGGAAGCAACGTTTTATTATTATGAGTTAGAATTAAAATTAGTCTTTTCAATATTTTTTTTAAAGAATTAGAATATGATGTTTATTTTCAATACATGATAATAAAGATTTTTCTCTTGTCCCTCTTATTACTTCGTAACATTTGCATCCCTAACAATAATAGTAAAAATTAGGATGTATAAGTATTAATTGTCTTCTTTAAATGTTGTGTGAAGAGATGAGAAATTTTTGGTATTTTTAGAAAATAAATTTGTGAAGAAGAAAAAAATGTTAAAAGAAACTCGTCTAGAAAAAAAAAAAAAAAAACTAGCATATCTATTAGGCGAGTGCTTCTTCCTGCACCTCCATAATCTTTCAACACCTCCATACTTTTTAGAATTCCAAGTTTGACTCTCCAAAAAAACATAATTACCCATATAATGAAATATAACAGTTTGACATAAGTGCTGATTTGTCTTCTGTGTAATTCGGAAGTCATAACAAAATATAACAGTTTGACATAAGTGCTGATTTGTCTTCTGTGTAATTCGGAAGTCATAACAAAATTATTTGACTTACGGATTATAAAATCTAATAAAGGATATACCTTTTTAGATTATAGAATTCGGAAATTAAATAAAAGTTGATATAACTTTCATATTATATAATCCAAAATGTAATTTTTTTTAAAAAATGACTTTCAGATTGAAATATGCACCTCCAATATAACAGATTTTACTGAAATGAAATGACTTCTGAATTTTGTATTCCAGAGATATATTTTTAAGGCAATTGATTTTTGGATTATGCAATAAAATTAAGAACATTGACTTCTAGATTGTATAATTTGAAGTTTTGATTTTACAAAATTGACTTTTGAATTGTGAAATCCAAAAGTCAATGTTCTAAGTTTTATATTTTCGGATTATGACATAATTATATTTATAACTACTTTTGGATTGTAAAATCTGAAAAGTTTTATTTTAAGAAAAAAAAAGTATTTTCACTTTTTAGGATGGAAGTGCAGGAAGATACTATACTATGGAGGTGCAGGAAGAAGCACTCCTATTAGGCCGATTAAAATTCTGATCCATACCAAAAGACCTCTGTTTTCAGCCCAAACACTGTTCCTTCACAAACACAAAACAAGGAAAGAGAAAAAGTGTCTGAGGATCGAAACATTCCCCAAATTTGTCACCACATAAAAACCCTAACCCAATTTCACCCTTCACCAGTTAAATTCTCCCATCATTCCTCAAATCCCTTACCTACAATCGCGATTTTGCTTCGTGCAATCTCTGCAATCCAATAATCACACACTCCCATGGACGACATGGAAGACGATGCAAGGTACCCTCCCAAGTCCTTCTCTCTCAACCGTCAGAACCCCTCCCACCGACACAAACACCCCGTACGCGCCGCCCCTTACCACCGCCCAATGCCCACGCGCTACGATCAGTCCATCGTCGACGACGACGACGACGATGAAGAAAACGAACCCGAAGATTTCAACGACGACAACGACGAAGGCGAAAACGGCTACGACGATAACGACGTCGTCGGGTATCCCCGGATCCCGAAGAAGCGCAAGGTGGTAGTCGCGCCAAGCTCCTACGAATTCGCGCCACGTTTCAAATTGTCGTACGGTTCGCGCGGTTCGGGTTCTTCCGGCGAGGAGTGGAGCGAGCACGAGACTTTCGTGCTGCTGGAGGTGTGGGGGGACAAGTTCCTCCAGCTCGGGAGGAACAGTTTGAGGTCCGAGGAATGGCACGAGGTTGCCGAAAAGGTGTCGGAGGAATTGAAGACAGAGAGGAGCGTGGCGCAGTGTAGGAGCGTGCTGGACAAGCTGAAGAGAAAGTACAAGAAGGAGAAAACGAAAATGGATGAAATGGGAATGGGGTCTTGCAAATGGGCCTACTTCAAGAAGATGGACATGTTGATGGCATTTTCTGCAAGGCAAGAGTATGGCCTTGCATGTGGGGTGGATTCTGGGGAGTATGTGTTTATGAACACTAGGGTTTACTTGAACAGGTCCAATGGATTTGATGAGATGAGGGACAGTCCAGGGGAGTCTGAGAGTGATGATGATGATGAGGAGGAAGAGGAATTTGGCGGCGGCGGCGGTGGTGGTGCTGCTGAGGATGAGGAGGATGAGACATCGTTCCGTGTGTTGGCGGATTCGATTCAGAAGTTTGGGAAGATTTATGAGAAGATTGAGAACAGCAAGAGGCAGCAGATGATGGAGTTGGAGAAAATGAGGCTGGATTTTAACAGGGAGTTGGAGCTGCAGAAGAAGCAGATTCTCGAGAGGGCGCAGGCTGAGATTGCCAAGATTCAGGAAGGGGATGAGGAGGATACCGACACTTCCACGGAGAATCTCAGTGAATGATGTAGGTAGGTAGGTTGGTTAATGATTAAGGGTGTGTTTGGAATATTTGAACTTTTTTATAGTTTACCAGGAATTATGATATAATGTTTATGTGAGTGTTTGAGTAAGCTAATGAAGATAGCACATGATTTCCTCTGTAAATTGTTTTAACATTTCAGGTTATTTCTGTAAGCTCTCAGGATAGGCTACGGCTTATATGGAAATAGTTTGAACTTGTTAATACTTCAATTATAGAAACAACTAATACATAAAAACTAGCATGATAAGTGCATAATTAAGCTGCTTACCGGGATGCACCCCTGATTATATTTTTTTTGTATAGCTTATGCTTTTAGTACACAGTATATTATTTTGTAATGTGATTGATATGTATGTTTGGGGACCTTGTGCTGCCATAGTATAAATGTAGGAATACGCTTGTTAGTTGGGTTTGGTGGTTATTAATTATTTGTACTCTTAATAGTATAAATATAAAATAACTATCTTTTACATAAATCTGTACAAAATTTTGTATGTATACGGGTTAGAGCACAGCAAGTGTGTGTGTATATATTATTTTGTTGCCAATAATTTTTTTTTTGTTCTGGCATATTTTACTGCGTGTCACTGTGATTTGGATCCAGATATTTTGATTTCCTTTTTGTTCTTGAATGTGATGACCGAATTTGTTTGCTATGAAATGAAAATATTAAAAAACATTTTGAATATTTCCTATAAGTTCAAGAATGTACTTCTGGATTAAGATGTTATACTTATAGGAACATAACTATTGTCAAATTAATATCCTAAGGTGTTCAATAAATGTTTATTTCTAACAAAAACACTGCTTGTGAATAATATATAGAGTTTAGTTCCAGATAGGAATATTCCGTCATGAAGGGTTTATATAGGCTTCACTTTATATTAATTGATTTGGATTTTGGGAGGCAACCAACCGTGAACATGATTTTATTATTTTCTTAAGGCTGATGTAGTCACAAGCATTCATAGACTGTAGTCCTGTCAATTTTGTCCGTGATTTTCTTTTCAATGGAGCAAATGGTATCTGGTGATTGGTAATCGAAGAAATTAGCATTTTTAATGGATGGGCAGCTCACTCTTTTAGCTTTTTGAATAGTTCATGTACCTATGCACAACGTATAAGAATCATTACCTTGATTTGGTTAGACTGTTCATATTGAGTCCTCAGATCATGCAGTCAAAGGAAATTGGAATTGCACTTATATTCTATATGATAACAAAAACTTAGTGATTGACTTGCTTGCTACGAAGTAGTGATAGGGATTTCGTATAAATTAGATTAGAGTCTGTTTCACCATGCCATAAAATTAAGAAAAACTTGTGTTTGTTAGAGAGAGAAACAGGGACTAAAATTTAGCAGCAGACTCATCTGTCCACAAGAATGTAAAATGCTGACATTAGTCCCTGGAAATCTCAAATGTTGCCCACATTTTTCTATCCTTTTCAATGTATAGTGTGTCCCCTGCATAAGGACAATTCAGACCAAAATTTGTAATTTTTGGAGAATAATGAATGTATAACATTTTCAGGCTAAAGAATGACAGAGTCAGGTATTGTCAATTTAACATACATTTGTTTTGATGAGTAGCAGAAGGAGGTGTGACTGATACTGTTGTTTAATCAGATTGTATGTTGGAATGTGTGATGGTTCAATATCCATGCTTTAGAATGCCAACAAACTTCATTATAAAGTTGGACAGTGTAATATAGTTAGTTACATTGAAATCTAGTTTTGGGGTAGTTTGTGTTGCATTGATTCCTTATCCGAAAGAGGTGTGCTTTCATACTCTATCAGTTTGGATTTGTTATATATTTACACGTTTGATTGTTTATTTTAAACAGTGCAGGGTATCTGATTATTCCATAATATTTGAAAATGATATTGCAATGTTTTATTATTTTTTCTGTTTTAGTAGATAATCCTGGAAAGGTGGTGATATCTTGATAGAGTGCACCAGTTTTGGAGGGAACATCGTCTACACGCTGAAAAAGAGATGCACCTAGTAAGGTTTTTGACCTCTGTTCCCTTATAATGGGGAAGTTGATTAGGAAGGGTAATATTTTTGTATGGGTGACTAACAATAATTTTGGTGCACCATTAAATAATCTGTAGCACATTTCTGTAACTTATCTGTCTTTGAATGGAAATTAAATGTTAATAGTATTAAACTTAAATACACCTCCACTGAATTAAGAATCTTGATGTCACTATGTGGAATGTTTTGTTATGGCAGTGGAGCTGGAGAACAACTCTTGCATAATGTGTCTATTAGACAGAACCGATCAAAAAATATAAATTAGCTTTAAAATAATGTTAGCAAGGGTTTGTTGCCCATTTGTTATTTCAATATAAGAGTTTTGTTTACTGTCTTTTTTTGTATTCCATTGTATACAAGAGCCTTTGATCGGTAATAGCCTGCTAAGGCTATGCTAATTCACATTTCCTTTATAACATTTTTAAAAATTTTATTTTTATTACAACCTAAATAGCAAATTCACCGATGACAATTCAAGATTTGATATAAAAAAAATTGGTTTGAATCTCCTGTGATTTAGAAAAGTTAGTTTTTTGTCCTTATATTTTAAGAATAGTGGATTTCGCCCTTGGTCAAAGTGTTTATACTATCAATGATAAAATTTTTATAGCATTTTAGAATAAGAGCCTTACAACCACTGTTTTTATAGTGCAGAATCAAAATAACTTTGACCAAGTCTTGAAAGATTATTTTAAAACCACATTTTTACCCAAATAAAAAATTTGATTATTTTCTCCCGTCATTATAGAACTGAATGAAAGGGGGAGAGAGAGATGGCATTACCACCATTGAACAGAATGTCTTGTGCACTCTTCATGGAGCAGATGGTTCTATTTTTATTTTTCAAGTAGTTGCTAAAACATGAATTACAGAGTTGGAGTTTTCTGAAAATTGTAAACAGCAAACAGTTTGTTGAGAATTAGTAAAATCAGTCAGAATTTGATAAATTTTGTTGGAGAAACTAGTTTTAAAAAATGGATTTTATTTTATATTATTTTTTTCTGCTAAAATATTTGAAAAGTTTATGTATAGATTGTCATTCTTTTATAAGTTAAAAATTTATTTTGAAAACGATGTAAAAGTTTTTTATATTTTTATTTAATTTTTGTCTATGGAAGGTTGTTAATTTTTTAATAACTCCCATAACAGTCATAGTTAAGGTGATTTTTAGACGTTTGAGTATAAATTTTTACATGTTAATGCATCAAATTAACGTCTTTTACTACGAATCATTTTCCTTTTATTAAATATATTATATATTATATTATTTTCTATGTCGTTTCATTTAAAAAAATATTGTTCTATTCATAATTTTAAGATATAATTTACTATTTCTCAATTTCAGTTAATCACAATTGAATTAGGAGTTAAATATTTTCTTTATTCTTGTAAAATAAACAAATTTATACCTACTCATTTTATAGAAATTAAAAGTATATTTAAATTTTAAATTATTGAATTGTCAGTTTAATGATTATTTTGATTTTAAACATATAATTTTAGTTCAGATTTTCATTCGTTGGAGTAAGTATTAAATTTATTTGCCCAAGGCCAAAATTTATTAAAATATGGAGTTAATCCTTTTAGGTCTTCGAAAATATTTTGATGCTCGTTATTGTAGTTCATCACCATATGCGGAACGCGAGATTTATAATCGTGTGAATTCTATCATTGACGAATTAAATTGATGTTAATTTTTTAGAATTGAACGAATAAATTAATGATACTAATGATGGTCCAGGGATTAAAATTTTGTCGAAATTTTGAAGGAATAAACCGATATCGATTTTTATATTTAAAAGAAAATTTATGTCAAAAATCTTTAGATAACTAAAGGCATTGCAGAAATTTAAAAGGGTGTGGATTGAAACAGACATGCATGGCCCATGTTGTCATAGATTTATGCAAACCTATTTTTCCGTAAAGTAAGAAATGCTAAATACATTAGATTTGCTACCCATTGAGACAAGAATATGCATGCCTCATGTTAAAGAACTATGCACTAAGGTTGAGGGTATAAAATACTACTGTTTTTACATAACAGAAGTCGAACAATAGAGAAAGTGTGCTACAAAAACCAATGAATGGTGTAAAAAATGACACAGAAAAAGTGTAAAAAATTTACTCTACAATGGAAACAATTCATCCTTGAGAAGAGGGCATATCCACTGAATCTGAATGTATGTAATCTCCCACATATCATCTTCTTCTCTTGGCTCTAAAATTCCCTCATCCTTCATTTGTGTGATGATCTTTCTCAACAAATCAGGGATTATTTCTTTCAAAGTTGAAGGACTATACTGTCCCAAATCAACCTTCATGCATGTGTCCATTCTTCTCAATATGCCTAACCAGAATGTCCTAAATCCTGGGGACTCAGTTATTTGTTTCAATGATTGCAAGTACATGTCTGACAAAAGCTCCATTGCAAGCTTAAGGGTACCTTCCATACTCCTTGTTTCCCTCTCTGCATTTTCCCTCCTTGAGTACTCCAACATCTTCTCATGAAGCTCATCAACCATGGCAAAAATCACAAGGTTGAAGTAGTTGATGCAGTTTGATGAGATGAAAAGAAGATCCTCTGCTAGATTGAAACTCTTTTGGAGAGAATAAACTGCATGGTTTCTTATCTCCTCCTGTCTTGATAAACTTGTCCTTCTAAATGCTTCTCCAAGTTTAACAAAAAGGTTCATGTTGTAGTTTCCAGAATTAGGACCTCTTGAATTGTCCTCAACGGAGGAATTGCTTGTGTAGCTTGCTGCACTAGCATTACTTCCAGGATCCGAATATTGGCTTCTGTGCCATTGAATCAACAAGTTTACTGAATCAGCTAACAGGTCAAGTATCTTTTTCTTTTTGTCTATTGGACTGTTCTTGGCTAAGAAACAGCCAAAGGCACAATCTATGCAAAATGCATAGTTTGTGCGTGATATGTTGGTGCCATCAGAGAATAATGCTATCAAAGCCTCAATTCCTGCATCATACGTATCAGGATGCCTCCATGCAACTGATAACAGATTCAGCACTGACTTCCATCCGATTTGTGTCTGCACATTTGCAGGGTATTCAATGAGTATTTTGCTAATTGTTTGTGATATGACATCGTGACATGTGTCTAGGATTTCTTTGTCAAGCTTCCACATTAAGGTTATGGACTTGAATATAAGTTCCTCAACTTGTTTGTCCTCTCTTGGTGCAGAAAAGAGCTTGAGACAGACCTTGAGAAGGACTAGAAGAGCTTTTTCTGCAAATGGGATTGGTGAGAACATGGGAAATTGAGCAACTGATAGAAGATAATCATGGAAGCTTGGCCAGAATATTTGGAATCTGTGTACATTGGCTAATGATATTGCACCTATCAAATCCCAACAGAACTCAACTGTTTCCTCTTCCTCCACTGGTGTGCTAAACTTTTGGCCTTTTCCAGCTGCTGCAAATATCAAAGATCTTCCAAGGCTTTGCAAGCATTCTTTGGGGATGTTTGAACAGTTGCTGAAGATGCTACCAATTTTGCACAATTTGATCATTTTAGTGTTCTGTTCAAATTCACTACCAAGGGTCAAACCATCATCCATTCCCTCTGATGAAAGATGGGAGAAACGAGTGATCATGCTAGCAATTCTCTGGCAGCCAACTTTATGATCCTCTGTTGGAGACATGGCACCTGATTCAGGTGTTGTTGAGACATCCACTGATGCCTCAAAATCAATGACAGATGGGGGTAACAGTTTAAGCCTTTTGAGTTTTAACAAGCAATCTACTACGTTCTTCCAACCTCCTTGAATTGAGTCTCTAAAGTAGTTTGCTACGGTGAAAACAGCAACTGTTGCCATTCTTGGCTTTATATCGTGACTAAAGGAGAACATGGTTTCTTCTATAGAAGCATAAGGATTTAGTAGTGTTGTGAATCTGCAGAAGGATGTTATGAGCTCGTCAAGAGTATCTTCTAGTCCATACTGACAAATCCTTGCAACTGAGAATAACCCTTCAATGCACTCATGGAGTAACTCCTCTTCATCAGCATGCTCAAAGAAGGATGAAAGAGCAGCCACTGATGGACCAGCAATGCAGGCAAACATGTCTCTGCATATTCTGCGGTCATAGTCACATGTTGTGAAAGGTTGTGCCACTTTGGATCGGTTTATGAGCTGAATCCACCTACTTGGACTCATGTCTAGTGACACTGTGGTTTGAGAAAGGGAAAATGCACAAGTGGAAATGGATTGGAAAAGCTCAGAAAGATACTCCCTAGGCAAATCCTGGCCTGCATTGATTGCTCTATTGTTCCTGATGAATTCCTCTTCTGTCATCTTCTTCTTAACTTGGGGGTTGTGCTGATCAGTGTTGAGCATGATGAGGGAGTAGCACAAGATGAGAACAGTGTCCTTGCTTGCAAACATGTCTGAGGATTGATGATCATAGAATCTCTCAGCAAACGCTTCTAGTATACGTTGAATCTTTTGTGACTCTCCTGGTAGCAAGAAACTTTCTAGATAAAATCTAAGGGCAGTGTCAAGAGACATGCCTTGGAAATGGAAGGTGTCAGTGAATTCTTTGAGAACTTGGAGGTAGAAAGCGTCAGGGTCTCCAAGAAATTCCCCTATTGTTTTCTTGTCTATGCCTGGAGTGTAGCGAAAGAAGTGAGCATGAGCCTTTGGATCAGGAGGATCAGAGATTAACTTGGCATGTTTCAAGTACTCAAGACCCTTTTTGTTATCTCTGTTGAAATGGTTTGCAGCAATGAGCAGTTTCTTCTTCTGAAGTCTTCTCAGCCTCACATGTTCCACCCAAGCTTCCAAGTCCTCTTCTCTATCCATCTCCTCCCAAAAGGGTCTATACTCAGGCAACTGAAATGAGTATGCACCTAAAGAACCAGTTGAACCATCTTTATCAATGTTATCTGCAATGTTGTGAATCATGATCAATAGTCCTTCAAAGGCTTGAATGTGCAAACTGGTGACATGGCCATTCAGTGCAAATGAGTGTTTGCAAAGCAACCTCCCAATCTCCTCAAACACATTCCAACAACATGGATCACAATCAAAGTTTGCATAAGCTTCAACTATGAATGTTGGCTGTCTGCAGAAATTTATTATTCCTTCAATTGCTACTTCTTGAAGTGCAATTGTGCTCCCAAAACTTGCAACTCTAAACAGCACATATGAAAAGAACGCTTCAAGTTGGAACCTGATAGACCTACAAAAACCAAAAACAAATGTAAATGATAAAAAGTTGAGAAGCTTGTTAGTTCTTTCGTTGAAATGATCTCTAACCTGCGAAGAAAGTGAAAGGCATTCAACACAGTACTGCAAATCATGGACAGCACAAAGGAGCTGGACCATGTGCCATAGTAGATCAAATGGTGAAACAAGTCATCTTGGATCATTCTCAAGAGCTTTGGGTGCTTTCCTATCTCATCCCCACTCAGTTCTATCGCTGAGTTTATCAAAACCAAAGCAAAAATCTGAACATCTTCATCAGCAGTGTGAGAAGTAGACCCATCTGCCTCAACTATGGACACAACATTCAACAAAGAGCACAAGAAGTGAAATATGTCAATGGCACAACGAACACCGTAGCCAGATTCCAAACCACCACCCTCATCACCATCCTCCATGTCAGATTCTGAGTCCCCTTCTCTTTCGTTGGCCTCAATCTCTGGTAACCTTTTAAACACGGCTTGTATAAGCTCATGCATGGTGTACCTCGCACTCCTCTGCAGTAAATCTCCTCTACTCGCGGATTGTTGAACAACCTGAAAGCAGGATTTAGATCCTCTTACGTTACTAAGTAGCACCAGAATGTCATTTATGAAAGAAAACATACATGAAAAGCCTGCATAAATATTGGGGTCTTATTGTAAATGTTTTATTTGTGTCTTTGATACTACAATAACAACTGAGGTTTATGTGAAGAACTTTAGCATTTTTGTGACCACAAACGACCAGGATTGCAGACACTTGGGTTGCCTTTTTCTAAAATTTCTTACACTATTAAAGATCGTGACAAAATCACAACCACCACCTTAATTTAAAACCTGGCCACAGTTTCACTGTGTTCCTTGATATTGTGGAAAACCGTGAACAAATACCAATGCAGCAACAATTGCATTATAGCAGAGAAAACTCCAAAACCTTGACATTGCATTAAGAAATGATGTTCTCAGACTGTCTTCCAAAACCTTAATAACCACTAAAAGCTTACATGAATCAAACAATACTATATAGTGGTGTTATTTTTCGGTTTTTACTATAATTTTTGTGGGTTCCTCTACTCCTAACAATTAGTATACCCTCCATGTTGATAGTGTCATTTTTCCATATGTACCTAAAGAACTTAGCTTTTGCTTTCTACTATGATATGATATCTTTCCAAAGTGACTACATTTTCTACCATACTACATCAATTATTTGTGTTGGAACATGTTGGTAATGAGGTAGTTAGTTAGTTAGCTAGGTTTCTTCAACCATTTACCCTCTGTAATAAATGAGAAAACCCGAGACAAGAGTATCTTTATCTTGATCCACCTGAAAGCAAGTGTTGATGAGGGTGCAAACAGATTGATCGGAGAGCAAAGTTGAAGCCCTGTGGTTCATTATCCCGGTTAAAACCTGCAATATCTTCATCATCACCGCATCCTCCGAAGCCGGGTCGGTCTTCTCGAGCCTGCAGCTGGTGATCCCGGACACAACAGACTCAATACCCTCTTTCGCACCCGGCGACTTCTCATCGAAAACTTCGAACTTGAGAATCTTGAGAACGGCGGAGAGCGCAACGCCGGTGGCGGCGGCCGGAACGTCGTCGCTTTGAACAACATCAAGGAAGGGGGTGAGGTAGATGGAAGGGTCGATGGTGCGCCACTCTTGCTGAGGGTTGAAGATGAGAGAACGAAGGGATCTTAAGGAAGTGATGAGGGAAGAGTCGTAGGTTTCGTCTGGGGAAGATAGGTTGTAGAGAGGAAGGCATTCTGGACGACGAACCACTGCTATAACTGCGCTAACTTCGGTGTTTAGCATGCACGAGAGTCCTAATTGTCTTCTTTTCGATTTGCTTGTGCCCTTCTTGGTTTCATCGTCGTGCATGAAGTCTTCTACGTTATCCATAGCATGCATGAGCTACGCGCAAAAGGGTCGTTCAAAGAAGGTTAAATAATTGACCTTGCATGTAAGGACGTACTCTAGTTTTACTCTGTTTCTACATGGTGATAATGAAACTCACTTTTTTTTTTTTTTTTTGTTTTGGCTTAGGTTGTAGTGAGAGTGGAGAAGACCGAGTACGAAGGAAAGGAGAGGGAGTTAGGGAGAGAGTTTCGTGTTAGTGTGAGGACACAGGGAATGATGGGAAAAAATATTGCCGAAATGTTTGGTAAAGAAGTGGTAGAATTAATTTGCTTTTTGTTGTATGGTCTTTGGTGCAGTTTTTCTGTGGTTGGGAATTAATATTTTATGAGGAGATGTAGCATTTTGTTTTGGAGTAATGTTTATTGAGAAAGGTTGCAATTATCTTTTCTGTGCTACCCGTATAAATAGTTTAACAGTAGAATAATAGTCATACTTTATAACCCATCAGAATAAAACAATCGTTTTCTAACTGTTTTAACAATATAATAATATACATTAATAATTTAATTTAAAAAGGGAAAGAAAAAATATGGTTAAAATATTAATATAATTAACCGTTAAATGATTATTTTTACTTTTATGAATTGCCATAGTATCATTGCCGTCAGTCATTCTTAATTATTCATTCTTATCAGGTATTGATTTGATATTTTTGTAAAATTAAATTGTTAGGAATGAATTTAAAAAAGAAAAAAGTGAAACCAAATTGGCGACTTTATAATGTTTAAGCTTTAACCTTGCTTTTAGAGTTAAAAACTTCACACTGTCTTTCAAACATAATTATCAGAACATATAAATAGCACCGATTCAATAAGACGTCTAACTAATGTGAAATAATTACTTTTTTGCAAAAATGAACATGAAAATAACTAAAATTATAAATCTAGTTTTTTACCTCATCCCTTTTCTTATATTTTACTTACATTCACTATATCTTTCATTTCTTTTCATATTTTTTTAATTTCTCCATTTATTTACGTCTTTCTAGCTCAATCTTCTTCATATTTCATTCTTGAGAGACTGTAAAAAAGATAATTATCAAAAAAGTAATAAATTCAATCTAACACTTTACGTCATTTTCCAAAATAAGAATAATTTTACATGACAGACTGCTGCCCCAACCTATCGCGTCCCATAGATCATCTCTTGCATGACAGAGATGAAGTTTTCAGTTCATACCACACACAGATTAATGTATCCAAAACATCTTCATCCAGCGAGTTACAATCCTCTATTCGTGAGATAGACACCAAGGTTTTCAACCATTCTTCATGAAGGGTTGAGAACTCTGATCTCTGTTCGCTTGACCTAAAACTTTGTCCAATTGATTTTTTCATCCGTTGGCTAGCCTTAGAAGCAATGTTTACCGTTTTTTCTGGGATTCCAGCCATGAGGGCAACCTGCAACCCGTAGCTCTCTGGACATGCTCCGGAGGCAAGCCGATAAAGGAAAACTAGTTCTTGATCACGCATGGAATAGGTGTCAGATTTTGACTTGAAAGCACAAGCCATGTGTTGCATTGTAACGCGCGGATGAGAGGCAAACTCTTTCGTGAGCGGATGGTAATGTGTGGCAAATAGCATACGGCAGTTAACCTTCTCAATCAGATGCCGGAATACCTGTGCACATCCACAATTATGAAAGAGACAGGAGACAGAATACCGAAACATTATCAAAGTCATAAATTACTAAAGGTGGTAGGCATAGCAACATAAAGGTTTTATCAATGCTCGGACCAAAATTTAACACGATCATACGTGGTAGGCCTTTTTCTTTCATGGATAACCCCACTACTACGAAACATGGTATCACTGTTACAGTTTTTCTTTCTTCGCCTTTAGTGTTAAATTTAGTACTTCCAGTCGATAAAGTATAGAAATGCGGTACTTAAAAACAGATCCAAAAGTTTTCATCCAAGAAAAAGACAAAAAAAATATAGTGGAGAGTAGAGTCTCACAGCATATGCAATGGCATAGCCATCAAAAGTGCTTGTTCCACGACCCAATTCATCAAGGATAACAAGAGAATCTTGAGTAGCATTCTGAAGCACCGAAGCAGTTTCGGTACACTCAATAAAGAAGGTACCTAAAAAATAAGAAGTTTGTTGGTATCGGCAATCAATAAAGTCAGCGAAACTGTCTGGACACATGAAAATTTTGAGACCACAATGCTACATTTTCCAAGTTCTAAAAAAAACCCATTAATGTCAACATAGTTATCAATTTGCTTAGGTATGCAATATCTCCGATGCTCAAGCATGTCAAAAAACCGTAAAGCACATCTGTTTTTGTTAGAGTACTTACTCTCGCCTGTCATGATTCTATCTTTGGCTCCTAGACGTGTGAAGATAATATCCACAACAGAGAGAACACAACTTTCACATGGCACATAACAACCTAACTGCAAAGACATCATATATTAATAAAAGACGCGTCAGAACAATCTGACAGAGTACACCATGTCAAACACATGCATTTTCTTTGAGGTTTTACAGTAACAAGTATCACCTTGAAATATCAGTTTAAATAAAATGGCCATCCTGTTCTCAAATTGGTCAGTATTTATCCCAATGAGGAAAAGGATGTGCTGCAGTTTTTCTTCGTTTAAATACTTAGCCAGCCAGTGAGATTAAAGTAGTTTAATTTAAAAATTAATAACGTAACAATCATTTTTAGCTTAATCAAACCGGTAAAAGGGGGTGAAGAGAGAAAACCTGGGCCATAATAACAGCTAGACAGGTGGAACGGAGAAGTGTTGACTTTCCTCCCATGTTTGGTCCAGTAAGCAGCAAAGTGCGAGGATGAGACCCATCTTCACTCTCACCAAGGACTAAGTCGTTTGGGACAGGCAAACATCCACTGTCTCCAAGGGCAAATGGATGCCATAGTCCCTTCATCTTGAGCACAGTCCCTCCACTGTCAACACTTGCTCCTTTTGATGCCACTATGACCGGCCTAGACATAGTTCCACAAGAAAAGCTAGAAGTAACAGCAAAAGATCGTAATACATCAATGCAATTGATGGCATGAACCACTTCAAACCACTGAACAGCTTTCTCCAAAAATAATTCAGCAAGTATTGTGAGTGTTTCAGCATCCGAATCTGTAACGTCATGATTCTAGAACAAACCATACCGTTAGATATACATACACTCAATGATAATATGCCACTGCATATGTTCACAAACATTAACATATAATTGATGAAACAGAAAATCAACATTTGCCATACATCAAACTGCTAAAAGCTAAATATCTACTGTAAAAGGCAACGCAGTAAGAACCAAAAGTGCTGCTAACCTTTTATCTTCTAAACAAAAAATAAGCAGAAGTGGATTTGATAATTATGATGACGATGCAAATTTTATTCGGAAAGGTCTTGGGTATAATATATTGAACTTGCTAAAAGGGTTATCAGAAAAGGTGTCCAAATGAACGTAATAAAGTAGTCCAAGGAACCTGAAAACATGGATTAATTGACTTGGCAAAATATAGATTTAGTAATTTTCGTTTGGCCTGAACTGGCCTCGCGTGAAATTAGAGTATGACCCGAGTAAAGCCAGGCAAACCCAAATGCCTAAGCCACAAATTCAAGTATCATGCCTCCACTCAAATTCACTACCCTTTATGATTTTTAGCCTCCTCAACATTTAGGCCTATAGCCTCAAAGTTTCCTGGAGCAAAATCACAATTTCCTACTTGGGTTCTTAGGGTTATGCACTCTAAGGTACCTCCATTTCAATCATATATACAATAGTTTCAAACTAGAAATATTTCCATTACCATTAGTAGAAGTGACAGGTGAATAAGAAAACTTCTCAGTGAATATTAATCCAAATAACAGCAGCAGCATACGATTTATATTCTAATTTCCAAGAACAATAAAAGCACACCCTTTTTAACAAATTCAATATTCCAAATTAACAATTTAAATTAAATGAACTATGAGGCAAAGTTCCCGAGCTGCGAAGAATATGTCGAGGAAAGTTAATATTATTTGAAAGCCTAATAAGGCAGAGAGTATACCTGGTAATTTGGGAAGTCACTGTGCACAGCTGCTTCAAACTGAATAAGAAATTGATCAAGGCCCTCACTACCAGTCAGAATTGGTAGCTTAAAAACTTTGGTCAAAGAAGATATTAGAGGTTGCTCTTTCATTAAAAGAAGCAACAAACTCAAAGCAGTCCGAAGGCCATTCACTAGTGATCCAAACACTTTCACCTGCATTAATTAAAAATTATGTGCACATAACAATAGAAAATTAGTGAATCAAATATCATATATAACCTTAAAGTTAGATCTTATACATATTATCAAAAATTACTATTCGTATAAAATCCCATACATGTATATATCAGTTATCCAGCATGGACAACAAACAATATACAGCTTTAGATAAATTCTTCCAATACCAATTTCAATGTTTATTAGCCACTTCTTTTTTCCTTTTAAGCAGTGCAGTCTCCCCATCTCCATGGCATGAAATATGTGACTAAGTAATTTAGACATGAGGGACACTAGTATAACGATGTTGAAATGAGATGTTGCCAACAAGTCTTTCTTTCAGACTAAAATGAGCATTTAGCTTCTAAATGAGTGAAGAAAATTGATCAGATATCATACTAACAAATAGTAAGTATATCCTTAACAAAATTGGCACAAAAAAACAGTAGCAGAAAATTACCCTCTGCTTCAATATTTTCTTTCCTAACAAGGGTAGTAAGAGAGGGCCTGATAATTGAAGGCTGGACTTAATTCGGCCAAGCAAATGTTCCAAGTCTGGAAGCTTGCGAAGATGTTGAGCAATGTGTGATACAATCTCCGGGTTAGCCATTAGATCATCCACTACATCAAGCCTGTTGTTGATTATTTCAGCATCTATCAATGGACAGCAGATCCAGTTCCTAAGAAGCCGCTTTCCAGATGAAGTTACACACTTATCAAGACAATTGTACAATGAACCTGAAACTCAAGCAGAATATGTCATGATTTGACAGAAATTTCTATATGAAAATTATATTGGAAACTTGAGGGTGCTGAAATAGGACAAGTACTAGCCTGATTTGCTACCATCCTCATTATTAACAAAGAGTTCTAGATTTATCATTGTTGGACCATCCATTTTCAGGCAACCCCTGTAAACGTGGTATGGATACAGATCCCCGCTCTGTAGAACATCGTCTAACTGTATGAAAAGCGTAACAAATTAATTATTTTAAACAACAAGCACACAGATACATTTAGTGCTAACCCCCTCAAGAGAGGTATCATTGTATTATATAAAAGTGTACCATCAATCTATCCAGATGACCAATCAATCCACCCAGAGCAGACAAGGCGATTTCACGATGAATCACATTGCTCAGCACATGATCCAATGAATGAGATGAGCCTTTGAAGTATCCCTTTGAGTGAATTAAATCCCTAACTTCAGAGTTCACCAAGTCTGTGATTGAGTGAACTGGAGTGAACTGCAGTGCTGCTGAACCTACAAGAGGAACAAAATCAATACTGAGATTCCAAGATACTTTTCAAAATCTAAAATGAATAAATTCAACTTTGAAAAATCAAAAATAATAATAATTTGAAAACTTCATGATTTAACAAGTTGATGTTATGCTAAAATATACAAAATGCAAAATTTGAGAACTCCAAATTATTCCTAATGCAACATACGTTAAATTATTCACACTGTCATAAATATAAAGGATTGTATACTACGAGCGTAATCTTTTGTTACCTCAAACAAATTATGAGAAATTTAGCATATGACACAAAATATGAAACGTCCTAATAAAACCATTCGCCGTACCACAAAGGTAGTGTCCATACCAGCTTAATTCCAAAAGAGAATAGGTAGTAAACCTGACAGTGTGAATGTTAAATCAACGCTTGTCTATAAGGCAAAGCAAAACTAGATTCACCAAGGAATATGCAAAATGATTATTTTCCAGCTAGTGTTTGTAATTCACATACAAATTGTTCTAATAACACTCTAACATGTCAACTATTAGTTAAAATTTATTGAAAACTACAAAATCAAAAAAATCCATAAAAAGAAACTGAGACACAAAAATTTGTGATCTCCAATTAATTTTAACCAACAGTATGAAGTGTGTTCAAAGACTGTGTAAGAAAATGCATTGCTAACATTTCTCTTCACCTACAGCTTCCAAGGAAATAATAATAAAGTTGCAGAAACGCCCATTTAAAATGCTGGAACGTTTTCGGTAGTGTACCCCTAAACCATAAGAAATTATTAGGTATGCTTGGACTACCACCCATTCTATGTTTCCAATTAATCTTTAAGTGACACAATAAAGTTATTATATTTAAGATAATAAATAATGATATTAATTACAAATCACATAAAGATTCGTTAGAACCATGAACAAGTAGTGATCAGGACTACCTAATAATTTCTAATAAACCACAATGAAGGATCCCATCTCACCAATTAATGAGAATTTTCTAAGTGCTTTCTGAGCTTCTTTGGACAACCCTGTGAAACAACATCATATTTTAACATGAGCATATAACAATTAGAATTGAAGTGCATTCACGTCAAGAGGAATCGTGACTGCACTCCTTAGTACAATTAAATTCATAAAAACTTCACCCTTTTTGTGTCAAAAAAAAAGTGTCAGCATTTTGGTTCAATTTAAAGGTAAAGTGATATTTTATGGCCTTCACCTTTGCTATCATATATAACTTCCTTGGGTGATACCTACAATCCAATTCCCAAAACCAAATTAGCTAACAATTTGGCAAAACGGAATGATCATTCACATAAACTAAATACAAAATCAGGAATAGAAAAAGAAAGGGTATTGGAAGCATACTTGCATCAATAAGGCCCCTAAAGCCGAACAGGATGTATCATCGTCTATGGAGCCAACCCAAAATCTAAGCCGAGCACAATCAACAAAAGCAAATCCATACACAACTGAACCATTATCCAAGCCATTGTTTTCCTGTAGAAAACATTTAATTCACCATTGTACAAAACAATAATAGCACAGAAAAAATGAAACTATCAGTGACAAATAAGAACCTCTTTTATTGCGAGGAGGTGAACAGCATCAGGACCAATGTTACCATCAACATTAGTTGATGGAGTGACAACTTGAACTAATTTTCTCCGAACAACCTGAAATCCATCCAGCAGTGAAGGTGTTAGGCAAGGAAGTAACGAGAGGGAATGGAAAGTGTATTATAGAAAGAAATTTAAAAATATAAGTAGTTAAGAAGTTAGTTGGGGTATCTACGTTGGAAAGATGGGCCAGTGAACAAGGAAAGGTTGTTGCAAAATTTAAAGAATATATGGCTATTATGAAAGAGAGCCTTCTAGACATGAAAAAATAAAAAAAGTTCTACATAAAATCAAGAAAAATGAGAAGTTGTCTAAAGGAGGGAGAATTCAGTTAATGATGAAGAAAAGAAGGAAGAAAGATCTGTCCAAGGTAATAGATCAAATGAAGAGGGAGAAGAACTGCTGAGGCCTTGGACTAAAAGGATGGAATTGCCCACTTTTGAAGAGAACGATCCGTTAGGATGGATAGCAAGAGTGGGAAAAAAAATTGAAGTACGGAATGTCTCTCAAAAGGAAAAACTCTCATTTGCATGGAAGGAAATGCCAACCATTTTCAAATTTTGGCATCAGATGTCGAAGAACCCATCATGGGAAGATTTGACAGCTGCAAAAGCATAAAGCATACTGGATAGGATATTATACAGACTTATGAAGTCTTACAAAATGTAATCTACAAAAAAAGGAACATTTTCAAAAGACAGCTGTGTGTCCTGTCCACTTTACAGTCCCCAATATCAATTAGAAACTTCACACAGTTCCTTGCATCATCATATTGGATAAAATAAAACTAAAATACGAGATATTCCAAACATTAACTGAAAAGATAGACTCAGACTAATCCGTCTTCTAGTTACAGTAAGCTACAGAATGTGAGTTTATAAAAAATAAGGCTTGCTGAAGCATAACTCATCAAGCAAAGCCAAATATTGAAAATGTTTACATAAAACTTCTGAAGCTGCATAGCCATACAACTGCAAGGATGGGAAAACTTACAGAGTTAGCACCCCTAGCTTTTGCTGCTTCAGATGTCTCTAGTTGCTCCACTCGTCCAACCTTGTACCTTCACAATGAAAGCAGCATACTAAGTCTACAACAACGTAACTAGGAATTACTGAGATTTAACACAGTCCATCCTAACCGAAATTAGGTATAATGATCTTATGTTGCACAAAATTCAAATATCTAAATTGAGCATATGATAAATGTGGTATCACTATCAACTATCACATCAAATCCATGCATTCCTTACCCACGTGCAACCAGCTTTTGAATGGCATCATCAATCCCACTTTCAGATATACCAACCTGAACCAACAAGTAAAATCCAGTCATCAACTAACAGAAAATTAGACAAATCACCTGAGTGACAATGAACCAATAAAAATATAACTTTGAAATCACCTGTCGACATTTTCCAACACCACTTAAAGTTATTTTCCAATCAAGCTCCTTATGGCCAATGTCAGCATCCATTTCATAAAGCTCATAAAATTTTCCCTACATTGATCATTAATTGTGGCATACTATTATTAACCAAAGGTTATGCATATAACAGCAGATAAACTACAGGATCCAGAGGAATTAAGAAACCAATCTTCAAAGAGCTTGATAAACTAACCACTTTAAAAAATAGCACAACATCCATATATTTACATTTGACACTCCAATACTGTTTTTGTGATGCTGACAATTTTGACAAAACTTCTGGAGGAATATAAAGTGTCGTCCTGTCGTACAAAGGATTATTCAGCCTTCTTCCATTAGCATCCCTGATTCGAGAAGGATCAAGCCATTCAAACTTGCTGGCCATTTCTACTTCCTTCTTAGTCATGTCCAATGCCATTGAATCATCAAGAAATCTGACTCGTTTGCCAGAATCCAGCAAGGAACCAAACTTGGACCCAGCCTCACGACTGCGCTTTACCTGAGAAGCAAGAGGCTTCATCCCTGGGGTTTCTGGTCCATTGACATCATCATCAGTTACAACCACAGCCAAGTTCTCCTGATTAGCCTTTTCCTTGAAATTCCCAGCATTATTGTTTGCTTTCACAAAAGGTTGAAGAACTGTTTCTACCTTGTGCACCCCTTCACTATCAGTATCTATTCCCGCTGGTTGAGGAGATTTAGACAAACTGCCATTCAATGGGCGGCTCCTGCAAAAAATAATGCATGTGAGTTATAGGCAACATCAAAAATATTTGAGCCACCACAAGTACCAACACGTTTTCCCTGACTCTGCTATAACATCAAGTACCACGACCGAGAGTGTGATTTTAAACATTTGTAGCATCCAATAAACAGCACTTTCCTTTATGAAGCAGAAACTGCTTCAATTCCAACTGTGTCTTCCGTTCAGTAATCTCTAAATTGCTAAGAAACGGAAATTATGTTTGAGTATTTCAAATTTGAAAAATGCCTAATAGTGCTACTATTCAACCTACAATGTGGTCCATCAATTTCACTTGAATAGTTCAACGATATTCCATCAACATTATTACGAAATTAACTATTGAAACAAAATGCACCAGTGCTTTAACTTTGACGCAAACGAATACCAAAACAGTAAAAAGGAAACATCAAAATCTAGCGAAGAACGAGATGCATTCTGCTTCTTTCTCGCACTTCCATAAAACCCTAAGCTAAACCACTCGGAGAAGGAAAAGAACGAAGCCTACCTCTTAGCAATTCTTTCGTCATCGTCGACCTTGACGAATTTGTGCATGATGCTATCAAACAAGGAGGGACCGGAGTTGTTCTCTTTTGGCGCGAAATTCGCCGGCAAAACGCGACGCGGCACCTTCTCTGGCGGTGTATCAGTTCCTCTGACATCGTCGGCCGGCGGCGGTTGACTAGTGGCAGCAGTACCGTGGCGGTTGAGTTGCTGAACCTTAGGAGCGGTGGAAGCTCGGTCACCGGTGATACGTTGAAAATATCTATGCATAATGTGGAAATTTTTGGAGCCAAAAATATTCTTGAGAGCTTGAAGAAGAGACTTTTACACTTACCGGGACTTATATACTTGAGTGCTTCTTTTAGCCTTTTGGCGGGAAATATTTAGTTGCATTCATTTTATAAGGAAAGAATAAAAATGTAAATAAAATGTGAGTGAATAGTTAACTTTCTGGTAGTTATTTAATAAAATATATTCAATAAAATGTGCTAATTTTTTTATAATAATTGATTTTAGTGATAGTTTTTTAAAAATTTTAAATGTGAAAATTTTTGGAAGTTTTTCATCCTATTTTCTATTATATCTTTTTTTGTTTTTATTTTTATTTAAATTAAATTTAACATTTATAAAAAAAGTTATCCATAATTAAAAATAATCTTATATAGTAGGGTAACTTGTATATCATCTAATTAAGATATAATTATACGTTAAAATATTTAGCCATAGTTTTAATTATAAGATGTTTGCACTGTTGTAAATTTGAAAAAGATTTTTCATTTCAGCTTAATGGTGCATTGTGGTTTATTGATGGTTAAATCAGACTAGGTCCCTTGCTTATCCTTCTTAGGAATAAAAACTATATTACAAAATTATGTTTAAAATTCTGTAATTTTTATAGATTTTAATATATAAAAAAATTAAATGTATGTTTTTTTTACAGTTGCTAGGATGGACCAATCTTTTAGCCCATTTTCTATTGGCACCGACATGTTGTTGTTGTTGATGTACTAGCCCATACATGCTGGGTTGGACAGTTATTCTCATTTCTAATTATGAATTTAAAATGAAACATATTATATCAGAAAATATATAAAATGTAAAAAACTATTTTATATGTATTCTAACAAAACTTATTATACTTTAACACTGTTATAAATTATTATTTTTTTATTATATAATAGATTATCCGTAGAACATTCGAGATGAGGACATAAGATCAAATTCGTTTTGCTTCATCAAGAAACATGCAAATGGAACGTTCGAGAGACTCACTTCGCCACCCTTATAAAAGCCTGCCATTACTCGACCCGTCTTCATAAGGCTACTTTCATTTCTTCAACCAGATAGTAATCCGTTATCCCAGTTCTGTTTCTTGCACAATGCCGACTCGATCTACGGGAGCCATAACCCAAGACTGGGACCCTGTGGTTCTGCACAAGGCCAAGCCCAAGGCGCAGGACCTCCGCAACCCCAAGGCTGTCAATCAGGCGCTCCGATCCGGCACGGAGGTTCTCACCGTCAAGAAGTTCGACGCCGGTTCGAACCGGAAGGCCGGCGGTCCGGCTGTGAATGTGAGGAAGCTGGATGAGGGGACTGAGCCAGCGGCGTTGGAGCGCGTGGCGGGGGAGGTCCGGCATGCAATCCAGAAGGCGCGTTTGGAGAAGAAGATGAGCCAGGCAGAGCTTGCTAAGCAGATCAACGAAAGAACTCAGGTGGTGCAGGAATACGAAAACGGCAAAGCGGTGCCTAACCAGGCCGTGCTGGCCAAGATGGAGAGGGTTCTTGGTGTCAAGCTAAGGGGCAAAATCGGAAAGTGAGGTTTTAACTCTAGGTGTTATTAGCTCTGTTATCTATTCATCATCATCATCTATGTTCAGGATTTGTGTGTATGTGTTTCATTGAATATATGTATGATTTGGAATTTTGAGGGTTGAAGATTTGTAAGAGTAGAAAAATTAGGATAACTGTAATGAGATATTGGTGTAAGAAAAATTAATATTGTTATTAATATTATGATTTTCTTGAGCTGCAAATAGACTTTCTTTTTTTTCTTGATCACAGTTTCCTGTAATTAAGACTTGAGTCCCTAACATTTGTAAATTTCATTGCATAGTTTGTGTTTTTAACTAAAATAATATTCAATTGAATTGGACATAATTTGAAAGGAAACTATGTTTCTAGAAGGATTTAGTGAAAACTGATCTGAGTTTCTTAAATTATAACTATTCTTTTAATATTTTGGATTGGATGACTGTAATATCAAATATAATATCAAAGTATATGGTTTGGTAAGGTATGATAACTATTATATTTTAGATATATGAAGATTATAATTATTCTCTCCTCTGACTTAATTAATTCACATATGGTTAATTTAGTAGTATTACTTACATCTTAGACCTATGGACTTTTTAAAAAACTTTGTTAACATGGGTTTTAAGGAATTTAAAGAAAAAATATTACAATTTATAAGATATTGGAGAAATGAATTTTATTTAAAATCTTGATTTTATATAAGATACAAGTAATTTATTTTGTATAAATTTGTATAAAAAGAAAATCATATAACATGAAAATAATATATATATATATATGAGTGAGCATTTAAGCCTAATGTTAATAAATTTATATGAGCATTTAAGCATCAATATTTAAAATCACTATAATTTTTTTTTAAATCCTAAAAAAATAGAATAAAGTGTTCATTAAAATTAATATAAATATATTATTTTTTTAAAATGTGATTATTATACTAACTTACTATTTTATATAATTTTTCATAATTTAATTGGTACATGTATATTCATTTAAATTGAATATTTTAGCGTTATTAATCTCAAAATAATAAATTTACATATTTATTTCCACTGAAGTATCTGCAAATATAAGATAACTAACTGGGTTACACAAAATTACATATAATAATCTTTTATATGATAGGAGATTATCTTGGGAGGAAAAAGCTAAAGACATTTGCATAGTCTACTACCAAGGAGTCTCTTATCTTTATTTTAATATTTCTTATCCAAGTGTTACTACATCCTATTAAGTTTGATTAAAATTGGATTAGGCAGATCAGGTTTAAGCATATATCACTATCAAGCCAATTTTATTAGTTTTACTTTATTTAAATCATGGTACCTTCAAATGTTTGTCACTATTGAGGAATGATATGTCCCACAATACCAATTGGTTAGTAGTAAATTATTAGTCACTGTTAGGGGTCTTAAGCTTATGCAGTTCTTGGAGGGCAACACATCCCTCTGAAGTTCATCACATTAAAATTTACTACAACTAAAGAAAATCGGCTATGTGATTGCAGAAAATGGCTCAGTTAAAAAACTAAGTTTTAACAGTGGATTGACTTTATAAAGAAATTAACATAAAGAAAGTCATACATAGATAATAGAAAGAGACTCTTGTTTGTTTCAAATTGAACAATGTATACATCCTGTGACAACTTAAGAAAGTAAATCATAATAAAAATCATACTTACCATAATTTTGAATTCATCAACAATATAAAAACTTTCACATATAAACTTAAAATACACACACTTGAGCATGTGATTTTATTAATTGGATAAAGTACATAGGTTAAATCTGCTGTAGTGTTTAAACTGAAAGCAGAAAGGAGATATTCAAAGCCAAGGAGAATTGTAAATGGGAGTTACAACAGATTTAACTTGCAGATACTTGTGTAGGGCTTCCAATCCAAAATCTCTTCCAAATCCACTCATCTTGTACCCTCCATAAGGAATGTCATTCCCAAAGGCAAAGTAGCAGTTGATCCAAACAATGCCTGCACGAATGGACCTTGACACAGTGTTGGCTGTGTCCAAACTCTTGGTCACAATGCCTGCTGCTAGACCATACCTTGTATTATTGGCACTCCTAATTGCCTCCTCAATAGTCCTGTTATTCATTCACATATCACTTTTCAATTCAGTATTCATCAACAAATTCAAAGACATTACTAGGAATACATTCAATCAATTATAGCAGTAAGTAAATGGAATTACAATAACTTACTTGAACTTCTTCAAAACCATCACAGGACCAAATATCTCCTCCTGTACTATTCGCATGTCCTCCTAAACAAGATGTTATGAAAAATACAATGTGATGGTTAGTTATCCGTTTATTCTAAAATAACCTCGTTTCATACTTGGGTGGAGTGAAAAATTCACCTTAACATTGGAGAAAATTGTAGGTTCAATGTAGTAACCCTTGTTTCCCACTCTTTTTCCTCCTGTCAAAAGGGTGGCCCCTTCTCTCTTTCCAAGATCAATATAGGAAAGGACCTTTTCAAATTGGTTCTTGTCAACCTATAACAAGAAAACAACTGTTCAATTACTCTAATTTTTGTTCCAATAATCAGAGTTATTAGAAAACAAATTCGGTATATTTTTAGAACTAATGTAGATATAGCCTTGCTACTACATTCAAACCTGAGGCCCTTGTTGAACTTTAGGATCAAAAGGATCACCAACCACCCAAGCTTTTGCTTTCTCCACCAATTTCTTCTCAAATTCATCATAAATTCCTTCTTGAACGAACACACGGGAACCTGCTACACAGATTTCTCCCTGGAATCGACAAAGAAGAAGTTAGAATATTTTCAACTGAACTGTGTAAAAAGGATTTAGATTTCAAGATGGAAAATCACCTTATTGTATAAGATTCCCAACAGAGCAAGCTCAGCAGCTTTATTTACATCAGCATCATCAAAAACTATGACGGGTGACTTGCCTCCTAATTCAAGTGAAACTGGTTTCAAATTACTACTAGCTGCAGCACGCATTACTTCACGCCCCACTTCTGTTGAACCTGTAAAGCTTACCTACACAAGCAGAAATCACCAATTCACAATCAAGCCAATTATATTGGTTTCACTGTATTTAAATTATGTTATCCTTTTATTATTACTTGAGAACAAATGAGACAAACTCAAAATATTGGTTTATCTATTAGTGTTTACTATACATTACATGAATTAAACAATTTTGTTAAGATAGATTTTGATAACGTTTTAAGAAATGAACTTTAAATTTAATTCAATCTTACAAAATCTTACAATAACTTTAAGTATCAAATTAACCTTTTTATTCTATTTGATGTGAGACTCATAATGTCCACATTTTTTACTTTGAAGTAGTTACCTTATCAATGTCCATGTGTGAGCTTATTGCAGCACCTGCAGTTGGACCAAATCCAGGTACTACATTAAGTACTCCATCTGGAATTCCAGCCTTCAAAACATAGAAGTAAGGAAAATCAATAACTCAACCTTTGCCAATCAACTTGTCAATGCCATTTGTAAAAGACACATACCAATTTAGACAGATGAGCATAAAACAAGGCTGAGAGAGGTGTTTGTTCAGCAGGCTTGAGGACCATTGTGCAGCCGGCAGCCAAGGCAGGACTAACCTTGGCAACAAACATGGTGGTAGGGAAGTTCCAGGGAATAATGTGCCCCACAACACCAATTGGTTCTAGTAAAGTATATGCATGGAACTCCCTAGAAGCTTTTAAGACCTCCCCATGGATTTTATCTGCAGCACCAGCATAGTAACGTATAGTACTTGCTGCTCCAGGAATGTCAACAACCTTACAAAAGTGGTACAACTTCCCAGCATCCACAGCATCCAATGCTGCTATTTCATCTATGTTTTGTTCAATTAACTCCGCCCATTTCAACATAATTCTTGCTCTTTCCTGATATGCAAAACATGTCAAAGTTTACTATTATATTGCAAAAGTGATGAATACTTATGTCATGGACTAAAATTAAGATGAGCTTATAATATACTACCATGTAGTTTGCAATTTATTTGAAAATAATTTAACTTAATTTCTTTTTTACAAACAGTTTATAGGCAAGCACTTATATAGTAAAGACCTATCTAGACAAGATACATTTTTGTCAACATTGGCTAACTACTTTTAACAAATCAAGATAACACACATCACCGCCATCAACCCATGACTCTCTGTGGGATTCGTCAACATGAAAAAAAAAAAAAAAAATATATGTTACGTGTTATGCTGAATTGGATTTTAACAAGTATTACACTATTTGTTCACATGTTTGAAGTCAAACCAAAAACGTTGGAGACTCATGTTCCTTAAACTCAAAATATTTGTTCAATGTTGATGTCGTGCACGGTTTAAAACCACATGCCTATTTTGAATAATCTTCTACTCTACTTTTTGCTACTTAAATTATTTATACTCAATGGTAAAGATAGAAATAAAATTTAAAATATGAAAACCAAAACTCAAATAAACCAAAACTGTGTCGAATACTTTACTTGATAGGTCCAATCCAATGCACCATGAGTACGACAAAGCTTATATTATATTCAAAAAAATCTATCTCCAAAGTCCAAAGGATTTCTCGATCCGAGGATTAAATTCCTTAAGAAATGAATAATTATTTCGATGTTAGCTATGATTCAATTTTAACATGAGTTGGTATACTTTTAATATTGATACATATTTTGTAATTTTCTTCTGTTCTTGTTTTTTCCTTTGTTTCTTCCCATGTCACCAAACTAAATTTATGGATCAAAACAATTAATTAATAACCAATCAATTATTTGTACTAATTAATTAAACACTCATGTACGATGTGATTCTGCTCAACTATATTAATCTTTAAAATTAATTTTAAAGTTGTTATAGTAAAATTTTATAGAATTTATACAAACTTTATTTATTGTACTTTAGTTAGAGTAAATTAACAGTATACAAACTCGATTTCATAGTAAATTGAATTATATATGTGCCAAAAGACAGTGACCCGTGACTGAAGGTAGGACAATGGCCACCTCTAGCATCAAAACCAAAAACTAACAATTAATGCATCAGATAAGTTATTGTTGGTGAAAAGAAAAAGTCAAAAACATTAAAGGCCCGCAAGAAACTTCATGAACTCAGTTCAAAAAACTAATTATGAAAAAAAAGTCAAAGAATTAGTTATCAGTTTCCATAATTTTGGATGCAACCAAACTTGTTAATACAAGTGTGATTGGACATTCTTTGTATTTAGGCTTCTAACTAATGTATATTTTCCATTTTTAATGAAATTGCCATAGAAACTATTTTTACTATTTTTTATCAATGAAAAATTAAATATTTTACTTATATTAAACAACACACGTGATGAGATATATGAGACCCACATAATAATAATGATAAGATAACGCAACATAACAGTTCTTCGTAGCTTTAGAGAAAGAAGAAGAAGAGAAATGATAACGTACCGCGCCGGGCATACGAGGCCATGGACCATCGTCGAAAGCAACACGTGCCGCTTTCACAGCAATATCAATGTCTTCTTTTCTTCCTTCTGCGATCTTCGTAATCACTTCTCCTGTTCTTGGATCTATTGTCTCAAACTCTTTTCCTGCAATTATTTTTTTTCAATTTTATAAACAAAAAAGATGCAGAAAGAAACACTTTTTGCAACACCTCATGGCTTTGAGGAGATATTCTCTACCTTTGGGAGATTTCATCTTAGTATATTATTGCATTTTACTTTCCAACTTTTCTTATCTTATCAACCACTAAATTTTCCCACCTTTTCATGTCAAAATAGGGATACTCATCACCCATTGAAGTTGTAACATGTGTTTGCATTTTAGTTAAAAAAATTAGATTGAGTTAAATTTAACGACAGTTAAAAAAAATATTATAGGTTTAAATTAATTTGAATTTAACATAGATTTTATAAAATTTAACACCCTCACACAAATAAGTGGTACAAAATACTTCTATTTCAAACTAATTGAATTAATTAGTTAAGTTGAACTTTTAGTTAAATAAGTCTTTAATTTGAGTATCAAATTTGTGATCAATCCAGTATACTTCTTATTATATATAAAGTTTCTTGATATAATTGTATATTTGTCATAATTTTCTTATTATCATTTAGTTGATATAAGTCAATTATATAATACAAAGTGTTGTTTATTTTTCTAATGATGAAATTATATCTGATGTTTTTATTAAAATTGTATTTATTTTTCTTTTCATCAAGCAGAATTTTATATATTTAAATGATCCAAACGAAACCAACTCTATTGGGATTTAGAATGTCCTTTTCATGAATATTGGTTGCTGAAGAAGTCTGGGAAAGCAGGGAACTCATATATCAGTTCATCACTTTACACAAACCACTCATACATCAGTTCATCACTTTACACAAACCATTGAATAAAACCTAACATTCTTGTCCACACAAGGAGTTTTCATCTCATCTATATTGGAATTTGTGTAGTTTATATGAGTCCATCTTCACATAAAACATAAAAAAAAAAAAAAAAAAAAAAAAAAAAAAAAAAAAAAAAAAAAAACACAGAAAACAAATTAGACAAGGATGAACAAGACGAGTAGCAGCAGAATGGTTCTTATTATTATTTATCAATTTTTTTTGGTTAAAACGTAATTTACACGCAGCTCTTCAACTATTGTTCATATTATTTGATAATTCTGATCAGAATATTCTTCCAGTAATCTATACAATAATATATATATATATATATATATATATATATATATATATATATATATATATATGAGTGGACGTTTGAACCAAAGTTAGTATGAAAAAACAACAAATCTTTTATTCTTAATTTGTGCATCAAAACACACAAACTTGTATAACGTTAGACAGGTTCGCAAGAATCTAAGTTCAGTGTTTCACTTAATTTATGCCATTTTTGTTCTCTCACTTTATTTTCCATTACTGTAACTAGGAAGATTAACCAGAGATGAAAAAAAACCACAGAGAGAAAAGTGGGATAGAAAAGGAACCTGAAATAGAATCAACAAATTGTCCATTGATGAAGAGTTTGGTGAACTTGATGGGAGGAATAGTGAAGGAAGAAGGTTGGTGGCCACTAGAGAGACCAGCCATGTTTGTGTGCAGGAGCAATACAAGAAGAGACAAGACAATAACAAAGGCAATGTTTGACCCAAAGAAGAGAAAGGTCCCTCTTTTATACACACCCCAGACTCTAAGATAATAATAGTACCATGGAAAGGACTTTGAACAGAAACTCAAATAACATTATCTAAAATAATTTTAAAAAAATATAAACTTAAAAGATCAAAATTTACCCTTAAAATACATTTATAATAAAAGATTTGTTCAAATAAATTTATTTTTGCATAAAATAAATTACACCATGGGTATAAGTTGAAAACAGAATTTTTTAAACATATTTATTTAAGATCCATATGTATTTTACACGTTTCAAATTTCTAAACAAGGACAACTATTATAGACACGTCACGATCCAATCAGCCACAAATTTATTTATTTATTTATATATATATATATATATATATAGTAATTAATAAATTAATAATGTAGCATCTTTTAAAACTATTAAAATTAAGTTTACGTTCACCTACATATATTATAAATTAACTTTAATACATTATTCTCATATTAATGAATATACATTTTATACGTGAAATGAATTATTTATAAATAATCTGATATCAGGTGATACAGTAAATTATTAAACTTTATTAAAATATATTTCAATATTTTTTAAAATTAAATTAAATTTTACCCTAAACCCTAAAATCTATCAAATATATTTTTTTTTATCATCAATAATGAGACTTTCAAATTTGGAGACTGTTTTATATAAGGTAACTTTTTCTTTGATTTTATTCGGACAACGTGTTTAATTTCTCTTTCCTACTTTACATTGAGACCATTTCGATTCCTCTAGAGTTTAATATTGTCAAATGTATACCTTCTAAGAAACTAAACATTTAATTGATATATCCATGATGTGACATTGATAACTAATATTTTGTTTCGGGTACGAATTTTAATTTTTCTGAGTTTTAATTAACAACTAACTAATTGTATTATCGTAATTATATAATTTTAGTATTAATTAGTAAATATTTGTAAATTTATTGATTAATATGTGTGGTTCTATATAAATATATGTAATATAATTAATTTCCAGTAGATACATGCTAATTTATACTTATTATGTTAATTATAATTTAATATTAGTACTTATTTACTAATATCCTTACAAGTATATGTAGTAAGTTAACATTAAAATAAAGTATACTAATATTATTATATGTGCTTTAAAAACAATTAATACTTCATATAATTATAAAACAGTTTTATAAAAGAGATAAACAAAATTTAGAGAAAAAAATAAAAGATAGTACAAATTATCATTATTAGAAAATAAACAAGTAAATATAATAAACATTTAGGTTATATTTAAATTAAGATAGAGTTGAAAAAATATATATTTTGGTTCAAAATTGTCACTTAACTACATTCGTCTATTTTGGATATGTTATATTTGTCGGAACTTTTCTTAAGTTCTTAAGTTGTTCATCGGAACAATACAATATTCCGATCTTAAGTAACTTATTAAAATCAATCACCGTATTATCTTATATAATATAACATATGTCGTTATGTTTATGTGCGTATATATATATATATATATTAAAGTATATGATAAAATTTATGCACTTGATTTTTTTTTTAAAACTATAATTGTTTAACAGTGAGTAACACAAATGTACTTTTTTAGCGTTATAGGTGTATCAGCTGTTTTGGACAGTGAAACTAACCCTTCCCTCCTCAAGGAAAACAAACGCGAAGATCCATTGGAATTTAGTCCACTTCAATAATGAATCAGCGGAAATAAAGAACAAAAAATGAAAAAAAAAGTAAATAAAAACTATATAAAGACGATAACACAAATAATAGAAAAAATAAAAATAATGATATTATTATCAATATAATATAAATAAATAAATTCATTAATTAATATCTTTAAATAATTAAAAAATACTAATAATTGATACATTAAAAATATAGAAAGTAAATTACAAAAAACATTAAAAATATACAAAGTAAATTACAAAAAATGACATTTTTTTCTAAAAAAGTTTTATAGACATTGCCTAATCTAATCAGAAGGATGGAACCGAAAATTGGCATGGTAACCGGTCGGGTCACTACACGAAAACCGGATTTTGTTGAAAACCCGTAAAAAAAATTGATAAAAGAAACTTGACAAACCGGTGATTTTTTTTTAAAATGCAATTTACGTTTGAAATAAATAAAAAAAATATTTGGTAATATTTATGAATTTATATAAATTATTTTATAATTTTTTTTTGTAAAACATGTAATTGGATCATTTATATCGATTTATATTTTTTTACGTCTTACTTTCATATAATTTATAATTTTATTTTATACATAAATATATTATTGGCAATGGATATCATTATAATTTATTAATTAATATAATTATTATGATATATTTTATTTATATTTCTATATTTATTTTGTATTATATATTTAAATAATATTAGATGAATGTCAAGATGACTTTGACAACCAGCTTAATCAGACAGTTAAGTTTATCTAAGTGGATTCAGATAAAGACATCAAGCATGTGTTGTTTCTACATTTATCTACAGGTATTAAACCCTAAATTCTACAAAAGAAAAAAATAAACTATATCAGAAATTAAAATTAATCTATGTATGAGTTAAAAATCGAATTCTATAATATTTTTTAAATAAATTTTAATAATTGATTCATGCATAAATTAATTTTAACTTATAGATAAATTAATTTTATTTTCTTTTCTTATTTTCTCTTCTTAAATGATTTTTAATTTTTCTTAAAATATACTTGTGTAGACCCACTTAGCAGCCTTGTTTTGATAAATATTTATTTGGACCTGACTTAAAAGACAGACAAAGATGCTGCTTATTATTTTAAGACTAACATAAATTCTTGTCTCTTTAAATAATTTTGTTATATACAGCCTGTAGTTTTAATCATGTGCTTTTTCTTTAATAATTTTTGCTTGGAGGACAAAATAAATAAATGAAAGAAAACAATAAATGGTCCAAAATTTTTGAATTGTGCACACCCATCCAAGCGAGGGTGCTTTAGACTTTTCAAATAAGTAATGCTCTCTTTCGTTTTTTTTCCCAAACAAAAAGACACTGATAAATAATGAAACAATAAAATAAAATAAAAAATTGCAAGAGATTGATATTTGTTTGTATTCTCCAAAATTTGAAACTATGTACAAGGCTGCCTTCTACTTTTCATAAATTAAGGGCTACTCTTTCATTTTTTAAAGAGAAAAATGCTAACTAGAATATCTCTTATATTCTCTTTTTAAGATTTGTTCAGAATAATTGATTAAAATGTATTAAGAATCACTTTTATGATTCTAAGTATAATTTCGGTCATAAATGTTTTACAAAGTTAGTGTGTAAATAATTTCCAATTTTATAATAAGTTAGTCTTCAAACAATATTTTATTTTCTTCTAAATTGTTTTTCTCCTTCATTCCTAACTATTTAAACATAATAAATATTTAAATATTAAAGATTGTTTGAAATATTTATCTTTAAATATTTGCACCGACAACCTATTGAAGTTCCTAACTATTTGTTGTTTGTCTCTTCCCACCATTCCTCTTCTAGGTTAATGGTACTCTTCCTCTAAATCAGAATAATTGTAGCTATAATGTTACAAAACATCTCTAGAACTAGGTTTTGTTATAGAATTAGATAGGTTCAAGATTTAATTAGTTAATATTGTTACGTTTGAGGAGAAAGCATTAAGTTCAACATAGAGTTTATTGATATTTTTTATACTCTTGTTAAAGTAGATTCTAAGTACCCATTTGAAAAACGGAAACCGATTTAATGTTCTTTTTTACGTAAGAATTTGGCTAAATTGTTAGATACTTATATGTTAATTTTGTACTGTGCAAGACCATGAGAGTATATGGACTCATAACTATAATTTATAACCGTGGCATGGAAGTTTATTTAAATAATTATTGTTTCTATTAATTCTTTAGTTAAATATATTTATAATTAGGTTCAAGGGTGATAGACCGATGTTTGTTTATATTTTAAAGTGTTGTGTTCTTTAAATTTTGAAAGATTTGAGTCATAAAAACAAGAGTAGAAGAGTAGAATATCTTGAATTGCATCTCGAAATTTTTAGTTTAAGATATTGAAAAGATTAATATTTTGTAATAGTTCACTAGTGCATATATATGAAAAACATGTCAAATAAGGAGAGATGATCGAATTATGTTTCAAATGACATATCATCGTATAATAATTTTAATCTTGACACATAATCTCCTAAAGATCTTTAAAAATCTTAGTTTTGAAAATTATTCTTAGTTAACACATGTGTAATAACATTTAATAACATCTCTTATTTTTTCAACAAAATCTTTTATGTGTACGTGTATAGTTATACTGTGAAATGCTTAAGGTTTGCATTTTCAAATAATATATATTGTATGTTCCAATAAAATTTGTTTTGATTGAGTGTATTTGTTTACGTTTGTATAAGCAAAAGCTAATCAAACGATGTAGGTGGAAAACATTTGAATCCTTACATAAATTAATAAAATACAAAATTATGTTTTATACTTAATTGATTAAATACATAATATTAAAACTTAGTACATAGTATATTAAATTTGGATCTAACAATATGTTTTTAATCTAGATTAAATATATTTCATTAAATTTCGATTGGTTATATTTTATATTGATTATAATTTATTTATTGTCACAGCTTTCGTATATCAATAATATTATCAATTGTAAAATATAAAAATATTTATTAGAATTTATGTCTCAAGGAAATATAAAACAATGAATCTTACGTAATATAATATTGTCATACATTTGATTGAAAAAAGTAAGTTTAATGTATTGTGACAAAACTTAATTTTACATGTACAAACAAAACATAAATATGGATTAAAGTTAAATTCGTTTTACACATGTAGGGTGATAATTATAAGAGATGAGTAAAAGAATATATATAAAATTTTATGTAATATAATGGTGGTAGTAGCGGTGACTAATGATGAATAAATGAGTTATCTGTGTAGATGAATTATTTGTGTAGAAGCAGAATGCACGTCACACAAATTCAAAATCATTTTGTGCGTTGACTTTCTTAAAAATTATAATATATATATTATGATAAATTATTATATTTATTAATAAAACCAATCTAGAAAGATTGTTGACTAAACCATAAATGACTACTTACAAGACATGATTCATGTGGAAGTTAAAGATATAAATAATGATAAAAATTAATTAATGGTAAAACTGTTCTAACTGTTCTGACAATGGCATTTGGACTTCTTTACTACCTCTTCGATTTATAGAAGTGCATTTGGATGGAATAAGTCTCAATGTTTATATAATATGAATAAACTAATTATAAAGTGAGACTATTAAGGAAACAAAATTGCAAACCGTGACATCAATTTGAAACATAAATGTCTGAAACAATAATCATAATTATAGGAATGGAAACATAATTGTTTGACACCAGTTGATTTGGGTAAAACTTAGGAAGTTGTCAAAAATTTCTCCTAACCATTTTTATTATAATAATAGAGGTGTAAGAAGGCAAGTAGATACATTTTTATCAAGAACAATAACCGAGTCATATATTCGAAAAAACATATATAAAACATAACTCAAGCCTTATATTGATAAAACTAAAATTTTAACAAAGTCTATAATCCAACAATAATATTACAATTGTAAAAAAAAAAATAGAAAATTATTATAAACATGTGAACAACTATCTTTTTTCTCTTTTATCATCTTCATTGTCGGAAGAAGGTGGAAAAAAATTAAAGTTTTATAAATATTTTTAAATTAAGATGGTGCCTTCTTGTAACTTATATTATTTATAAAAATAAAATAAACTATAGTATTTTAACAAGTATATACAAACAAAATGTTTTATCAACCACCCCAATTTTAGGTATATGCATGTTTCAATTCCATAACAATTTCTTTCACCTTCTTCACAATAAATGTAAGAGTAGGGTTGGGTAGACATATTTGAATATGTGATGATCCATTAAGTTGGCTGAACTTATATGTGTATGTGATGTGTCTAGTTTTAAGAAGTGTTTATAATTATCATGAAAATTGTAAGCTTAAAAGATTTAATCCGTGAACTGTACTAGATAAATATTTCACTTGTTTAATTACCAATCCTAAACCCTAAAGAAAATGAACTCCTTTTTTTTATCAGCACAAAATCAACTCCCTATTTAAAAATTATCATGCTTAATATTACTTTTATTGATGTTATTTAATTTAAACTTATATTTTATTATATTTATTATTGGTCCTTTTGAGAAAATTATATTCTAGAAATTTCATCCAATTTTGCAATAAATCAACTTAAAAGTTTAAAACATTAAGTTTCTGAATTTCTTTTAATATAGGATGAAAACGAACATTTGAAATCCTAGTTTATCCCTTGTAGTAATATCTAACTCAAAGTAATCCCGAACATCCCTACTTTAAGGCAGATTAAAGAAGTTATTAACCAAAACTAAAATTAAATTTGTAAATACCAAAAACACACACAACTTTAAAAAACATAGATAAAAGTCAACTACAGAAATTATATTTTACTTTTTTTTTTGCCTGTTCCATGTTGCGAATCACGAGTACAATTCAAATTCAAGAATTATTTCTACGTCTATTTTTTAGCGTTGCCGACACGACACGACAATGAAAAAGATTGTTTAAGCAATAATATAACTTCAAATATAAACAATGTCTTATTCATGTTAAAGTTCTCTATATATTTAAAGATAAAGATACTAATTAAGGAAATAATTAAAAGTGCTATTAATATTCTGTTATCATGATTTTAATGCAACTTATTGTGAATTTTAAAAGAAAAAATAGTTTTCAATTTTTTATTTAATATTTTTCAGATATTGATTAACTATACTTTTTGTGATATATTATTCATCTTTATTATTCTAATATTGCCTTTTTTTCGCTCTTTTTTATACTAATGATTGACGTTATTTAACTCCGATACATGTTACTGAAAAATATTTTTATACAAATATCTTATAAAATTTAATCATTTTGTTATATGATTCTATTCATGTATATGATTTGATGTTAAGATAATATTCTATTGAAGTTATTGTGCGAAAAAAATAATATCCATCGCCAGTATGAATTAAACTCACACACACGTTTATTTCTGCATTTAATGCTTAATGAAATATTTAACATATAGTATAATTAAAATATAAATTAATCAAAAATACAAAATCAATTATGAAAGCTTTGAAAATATCAGTTTCAATTTTAGTTTTTCATAAATTTTGAACTACTTTTAGTATTTTTTTTTTGTTTTATTACTCATTTAGTCCTTATAATTATACAGACTATTTTTTTTATATCTCAATGATTAAAATATTTCCATTTTAATCTATACGTCATTTTTATTTTGGCATGAGTTTGAATTATCATCAAATTTATATTTAATTGTTTTTTTTTTCACATCAAAACATTCCAAAAACGATTAATAGTTCTTATTCTTAGGTACGTTTGAACTAAATGAATATAGGTCCGAACAATCCGAAATAAAAGCTAATGCTTTTTCTTAAAAATAAGTTGGTAGATGACAAATTGAAAGTAAGAAGAGAATGATCTTAAACACAAAAAACAAAAAATAAAGCCTGAAGCAACAGAAAGGACCAAAATTTCTTTCGTTCCAAATTAAAAAATTTAAAATAAATACAAGTTGGAAAGAGATTATTAAAATAATTCTTACTTATGCTTTTTACATGTCATTTACCGTAAAGACTAAAAACTAATTTTAGAATAAGAATGATTTTAATATTTTATTGTTAAAGTGAAAAATTTATATAAATAAAAAAATAATTAAGTTTTATTTTTAAATAATAATTATCTTTATAGAAATATTATTTCTTTTCTTCTTTGATTTTTTTTATGAAAATTAACTTCATCTTTCATCGGATTAACTATGGATTAATAATCAAATATCATCTTTATATTTTTTTGAAGTAAATAGAATAAAAATTTTAATTAGATTTTTTATTAAACTAAGTATAATTATGTTATTTTCTCTTAGATCAATTTTGTGTTTTCTTGTATACCTAAACATACGTTTTTTGCATGTAATGTATTTGGTCCTAAAACTAATCTACATTAATTGATAATTCTAATGATGTGGTTTATTTATTGATTGGGACTATGTGGTGTAAGTTATGTTATCTTTGCATGGTTTAGAAGTTTAAAATTCTTTTTTGTACTCAACTGTCTAATAAATTAAGGAAAACAAATTTTTCCTGTGTTTTAATATATTTAATGAATTTGCTGAAATTAAATTAGATAGATTGAATAAATTTTGGTATTATTGATTGATGTATCATTTTTTTTTATCTAAATTTTGATTAATTTGAGTGTCTAAATTAAATTACATATATGAGTGCCTGAGTGAGTAAGTAATTATAGAAGTCTAAATATAATTAAATTAAGTTGAGATTAAAGTTTTCTAAACTACTAATAAAAGATATGAAAAACTAAATTTAAAGCACCTGAACTAATCTCATATTAGTTTATATACATGTCAAAAAAATTTAGGGATCAAAGTTGCTCACATTTAATTAAGCTCTATTACTCCTTATCTCAATACATAATATCATATGTAAATAACAATTTTTAAATTTAAAAGATAAAGAAAAACTATTACAAAGATTAAAATAAAAATTTATTTTATTTTGTATGAATTAAACATATATTCAAAATCTTGACTGTCCATTTGTATTGAAAAAAATTGAGGGAAGAAGTATATCCATCGCAGTCTATCATTTTTATGAACCATCAATTTTAATAAAATTGAGGATAAAATACTGGAAAAATTAAATAAAAATAAGGATGAATCAAATCTAAAAAAAAGTTTATACCATATTTAACTTAAAACTTTAAAATAATAATTTTATGATTTTTTTTTCTGATATAATGTTAAATTTTTTCGTTTTTAGTACACTTAAATACCTAATCATTTGTTTAGCATTAAGTTTACCACTAATTCGTCTCTTTCAATTAATCATTTATTTTTTTTATTTCTATTAGGTGAAGTTCCTCTCCATCTACACGTGCATTCATGTCAGTATATTCAATATTCGATCTCGAGTTAATAGGTGTTTATATCAATATCGAATACAAAGAAAAAGTACCTCTTCTTGCCTAAATTCAAAGTTCTCATAAAGTGTTCGGTTTAACAAAGAAAAAGTCAGAGTTGTAATGAAGAAGCATCTAGAACATGGCATTTCTGTGGTGTTTGTTATATAACCACAATAAATAACATTTGGTATTTTTTGGTTCTATTCGGATCCTCATCTCCTTCAACGTGTTCCTCCTACCCATATACTGCAAAGAATTTTCAAGAAAAAAAAAAATTCTCTAGAGAATTTAAAAATTCCTTGTTATAGACAGTGCATGATGTTAAATATAAATTATATATTTATACTAATTTCTCTAAAACTCCTTCCTAAAAGAAAAAAAAAAGTTGAATACTAAAAAAAAAAAAAAAAAAAAAAAAAAAGTTTAAAAAAAAAAAAAAAAAAAAAAAAAAAACTAACAATGAACTGTTTGACGAGTTTGAATTTAGATATGAATAAAGATATGTAAAATTTATGTTTATAAATATAGACGTTGATCTATCCAAACAATTCAAGGGATCTTCTTGAAGTAATTGAAGAAGATGAAGTTGTCCATAATTCTTAACTACAAATTAATAATCTTTATTATCTTTGACTATTGAATATATCAAGAAGAAATGTTGTTCAATTTGTTTTCTGTAAAGAATCAATTGAAAATTTATTTATAATAATAGTAATAACTCTTTAATAAATAATTAAGTGATTGTGAACTTGTTTAAGTAGTATTAATTATTAATATGTTACTAGTACTGATAGAATGATGAATATTATTTATCTAATAACTTTATATGTTATTATATATAATTTTCGAAACGAGTTAGCCTAGTTGAACATCCTCTACCTTATACATATAACGTGTAATCTGAAAAATATTCCTACGGTTCAATCCACCATAAATTGTTGGGTTTAACAAATTAATCCACTCAAAATTTCAAAATGATTGTTTACGAAGCAAAACATATTTTTTTTTTATCCATTTAAAAGACATAATAGTTGATCAAAAAATCGCAGTTTTAATTTAATATCTTTTTATAATGAGAAGAATTTTCATCTTTTTAAGTGGATTAGTAAGTCAAACTAACTCATCACGAGTTAATCCAAATAAATTGAGTCTAATTTTTTTAATCTATTATAAAATAATTATTTTTAATCCAACATGATTCAAATCTGCGATAGAGTGAACTAATCCACAAATTTTGACTGATTTTAACGGATTTATGTTATAAGTATTATATATATATATATATATTTTAAATATTGGTGTTGCATTATAATTATTAAGAAACAGGAGAAACATTTATTTTGATTTTTCCTTAACAAATGATTATTGCATTTTAAATTACTCTGTTCAATGACCTAATCTCATTCACTTATAAATTAAATAGGAGTAAATTGCTAAATTAAAAAATTTTAATTCAACTTAATTAAATTTAATACTATTTGCATTTCTTTTGTAGTGTCTGGTGGAACAAGCTGTGCACCTGGTTCTGACAAAGAATCCTAGCTACTAAGAATACTGTCACCCTAATTATAACTAGGTTTTAAGTGTTTGATGTTGAATCTCTGGTCTTACTACAACTATCACTACAACTATCAGTCAACAGTGTGAATCTCGTGAGTGATCACAACATTCTCTATAGAACATAGTGTAAACTAAAGTTTTAAAGTTATATAATTTTTATATTGATTGATGTTGTACAAAAATTTCAACTCATAAATGTATAACATATTTATTTTTTATACTATCATCCAATTATAATTAATTATATATATATTTTTATAAATGTCTAACAAAGAATAATAAAATGTTTTTTGATTATTTGGAAGTATGAATATTTTAAAACCACAAGTCAAAGTACATGTGTATATAGTCTGGTAGTTGAAAGTTGGTCGAAAAAATGACACTTAAATTTATTTGTATATGACATTTGCAAACAAATTTTTAGCAGATAGTTACACCTTTTTTTTCCCTTGCAAAGTACCTATCTTTTATTTGTATATGTCCCGACAAATAATGAGCACCAACAATTAATTTCAACTTATATTTATTTATTTATTTTATGTCTTACACCCTGATAATTCGATCTATAGTTGCTATCAAATAGTTATTTTGTTAGTTATATAAGTTTTTTCTTATACAGTGAGTTAACGTTTATATATACATACATATATATATATATATATATTAAACTTATATAAATTCCTTATATAAACTCTACTATATAAGTTTAATATAAACTTATATTTTCTTGTATATTAAACTGTAGATTTTTAACTAATGATATATAATGACTTTTATAAACAAACTATAATTTTAAAATAAATGTGAAATATAGGAGCCTAGGTATCTCCAATTGAATCACATGGGTATACTGAATTTAGATGCACACCATGTGTTCAGCCTATGGCGTGCATGGTTACAAAATACACTGTGAAGGCAGAGCTTATTGTGGGCCCAGCTACTGACTCAGTGGCCCAATATGGGCCCACTTTTACAGAGTAAGAGAGTTGCTGACCCTGTATTATTGTTTCCTTTAATTTTTTTTTTCTTAGAAGAAAATATCAGATAAACAAACTCAGTTTTCTAAATAAGTGCTGAGGAATTTGAACCTCATCTTTGTTCACTGTAGAGAAATATGTGTGTTCCAAGCAAAAATGAACATATTTAGAGAAAAACTTTTGAAAATTCTAAGAGTTTGTTTTTTCTGAATGAGCAGAAAGAAAAGTAGCTTAAAAACTAATTAAAATCACTTTTAAACATAAATTGCGTTCTCTATCTCTCGTCTTGAACTAATAATACGTATGAAGGGAAAAAAATGAAGCTTTAGCTTTAAGCTAAAACTGAAATCTTTTTAATTTTTTTACTTCAAAACCATTAAGTGAAACAATGGGGCGTATAAGGATTAGCAATGAAACTTTTTTGAAAGTACGAGTTTATATTACATTTGCCACATATATTTATTTATTAATTAATTTTAAAGTATTTCTTTTATACCTACACATTTATAGCTGAATATTATTATTATTATTATTATTATTATTATTATTATTATTATTATTGATCTTTGTTTCTGTAATTGTTGTCCATTGTTATTTCAATATGACATCGCCTTTTCAAGATTTATACATCTTTGATTTAATTTTTTTAAACTAGAAATATGTTTCAAAGAAAAAAAAATCAAGCATTATAATTATTTTAAACGAAAAATAATAATGAAATAATTGTGTAAAGTATTCTTAGTTAATATACATTTTTATCAAATCCATGTTTTTTTTTTTTCAAATCATAATCTTTTCTCATATATAGTAAGAACATCCATTACGGGCTAAGGGCTCGGCCCGAACAAGAACAGCGCATGCAGCTCGTATGGGAATTTCTTTTTGCACTTTCACAATTTTCTTCTGCACCTTATCAAATATGAAAAATTTCCACATTGCCTTTTTGATTTATGAAAAAATAATTTATAAATTGTGTAAATCAGAATTCTGAATTATGTAAGTCGTAAATAATTTTTAATTTTAAATTATACAATTCGAATTTGTTTTAATATTTTCTGATTTGAAAATCATTTTTATATAAAAACAAATATTCAGATTGCACCATTTAAAAATAATTTTCTCATAAAAGAACTTTCAATATAATTTATTGGTCATTTTTTTTTTATAAAATAAAACTTCGAGATTATGTAATCTCAAGGTGCTTATCAGATATATTTTTTTGTGTAGAATGCGTGAGAGATAAAAAAAAATATAGGACCAACCAATGTCTGATAATGTAGAAGAGGATGGAACAAACTAAGAACATTTTTTACTTTTAGACCCCCACTGTAGGTGCAAAAAGAAATATCCAGCCTGAATTAGGTTGAGACTTTCTAATGTACCTGACCCAAATTAGAAAGTGGCCCGTTCATGGGATCTTCATATTTTAATAAGAAAAACAAGTTAAAAAATAAAATACAAAGTTCTCTATTTCAATTTTCAAATGATAAAATCACCACAGTTCTCGCTGCATGGAGTGCTGAGCATTATTATTAGTTCGTTTCGTATAAAAAAATGTTTTAAATTGCAATTTTTTTTTAAAAAGAAAAGAAGAAGAAGAAGCCCAAGTCATAGCTGCCACTCGACGTCGTTTCTGCTCTCAAATGTTATTTCAACAAAACCAATCAAAACTTTTTTTTTATTGTAAAATTTTAACACAGCATGTATTTTTAAAAATTAAAAATAAAATAATAAAACAATAAATGCAATGCTTTAACTATGTATTAAACCTTTTCACAATTATAGAAAATTAATTATCTTGCCTCTAAAGTTAGGCTATGACTTATAAAGTGGAAGGGCTTTTGTTTTATGATACCTAACACTCTCCATCACGTGAGAGTGTTAATGGTCATAGCTTCATCAGTGATTCAAAAACTTAGAAGGATTATGATTTTTTTAATAGTCAAACTTGGATATTATAGCATCTTTAATTACTTACACAATTAATCCATCTTAAACAAAACCAAATAAAGAAAACGGGTTGTTGCCAATTTTTATTGATCAACCTTTTAAATTCAAAAGAATAAATAATTTGGTTAGGTAGATATGATGACACATTAACCATAACAGTGGAAAATGGTTGATATAATTAATAGGCCGATGAAAGAAACTTTCCTTATTTTTAAAATGGTTAAAAAGGACATCTCATCATCTCTGTGTATTTGAATAGAAAAATATACAATCATTTAACAATATTATTATAATAATTAAATATTTGAGTCCATAATACATACACATATATAATCAATAACACATATATAATCAATAGTTATCAAATAGTTGTATGTTTGATAATGATTGTCTCATGTTTTCAATATAAAATAAGTATTCTTCATGATTAGTTTTAGTGGAAAAATCTAACTTACTATTTTTAATAGATTTTTATTTTTCATCACATTTTTTCCATAGAAAATATTCCAATCTGAATCTTAATTTGAGGATATTAATTTCAGTTTCGCTTTTGGATAAACTATACATTGGTTAAAATTTGTATATATTCTATATTATATGACTTTACCTTTCAACAGTATTTTGATATATGATTTTAGTTTTTTTTTTTTTTATATGAAATGCTAGTGTCTACATTTTCAAAAATTTAGAAATTTGATCCAATTGTCATTTTTGTGTGTGTGTGTATATATATATATATATTATATTTTTTACCCAACCGGAAATAAGTACGTTAGACTTAGAGTCCAGTTAAATTAAAATATAAAATAAAATATATAAGAAAGGTGAGAATTGATCTAAAATTGAAAATACTTTAAATCTGAATACCAAATATGTTTCTAAATAATTATTATAATAATTAACACGATTATGATATATGATAATTTATAATTAAATAATTAGAAAAATTACAATATTGTTGGTATGTTTTAGTTATATTTTAAATATATTTATTACTTTTTTAATTGGTGATTGTCTCTTTGTAAACTTAAATTATCATTTAAGGTTGAGAATGCCTTTCAAGTACAAGTACAGAATTCTTCTTTTGCATTTAATTAAATTTTATTTTGACTAATATCTTCACAAGTATAATTGCGAGAAGAATATTTGAACTATAACATACTAGTTAAGACACATTCTACAGTAATAATTTTGAAATTTAAATCTTAATTTTCTGAGTAAAATTTGTTTGCAAGCATGTGATATTAATTATTCTCCAATCTACATCAGACTTAAATCATCTCCAAAACAACAAGGATTTGACAAATAAATAATACCAAATACACTAACACAAATAGTTACTCTCCTAATCAAGGTGATATGTGGTTTAAAATCCAAAATCTTAATTTATTAATTTAGCTTCAAGCTATTTGTTTAAAAGGGAAGTTTGATAATTTATTTTAACTTGAAAGAAAGAGCAATCGATTGGTGGTTTATTTTGCATGATTTTGAAATGTCAATTGTGTACTAACAGCGACTTCACAGCCATAATCAATTTGTTTGAATCTTATTAAATTATTTGATTCAAGGAAGAAAAACAAAACAAAACTCACATCAGAAGTTGAAAAGTAGGTCACAAATGATATTTGTATTAATACTGTTCTAGCAAAATAATGAGTAGTTGTGCTCTTTTTTCCTGTTAATTTCCCTTTTAAACGTGTGGTTTCCTTATTATCTTCTGTATTGAACTTTGTTTTTAGTCTTCCTTCAGTTAATAATAGATAGGTTATAGTAACTTAATGTGATTTATTAAGCAGTTACAATAACTAATAAAATTATGAAACTGAAATTGAAATCAAATAATGTGATGTTTAATCTCATATATCAGACAACCTATAATCATACTGTTATTATATCAGTATCTAATTCATAAGAATTTCTTCCAAACAAAGATTTTGTGATCCATGTAAGAAGAACCTTGTCAAGGTTTTGCATCATTAATTAGTATTCCCACAAATTCTGACTCTGCTTTGGCATTGAATGTGGAAAATGCAAAAGGAAGAAAAAGGGGTTGAAATGCATGCATTAGGGGAGGGCTATTTCTAGCAAAGTTAACACTTATGAGATTGATATCTGTCCAACTGTTTCAACTACCCACCATATGATCCTCTTCAACAAACATTCAGCCAACCAATATCATCATATATAGCACCAAGAAACTTGTGCAATTGCAAACTCAAAAGTGAGATACTAATGCATGTGTTTGTTTTGTGCTACATATTAATACATATAAATAACTGTTGTGCCTCCTCTTCATAGCCAAAAACTCTCAAATTACTCAAACAAATTTGGTTGGAACTTGGCAGCCAGTGAAGTGGATAAGGATGGCAACTCTCAACAACAGTGGTTCCAGCCACTCAGAACCCTTTGTCCAGATTCCAACAGTAAAGTTTACCAAGCTTTTCATCAATGGAGAATTTGTAGATTCTGTTTCAGGTTCCAGTTACTTTCCTCATCTTTTACCTCTTTCCCACTGCATCAGTGCATGTTTCATTGTTAGAGACTGAATATTCCATTTTTACATTTTTGTTTGACTAAAAATGGTCATGGATGATAACCATGTGACTTTTGTAACAACTATTAACAATGTTTTCTAATGAGATGATCATAGTGTGTATGGATTAAAGTATTTAATATACACATATTTTTAGATAAAACCAATTATTAGAACAACCGACATAGAAATATGTTTTGTTATAAAAGTGGAAACAGTAATCACATGCAATGTGGAAACTTCTTGGCTTGAAAAAGTAATACTGATTCACTGCACTATCCTGGATGAAAATTGATTTTATTTCTTTCAGATTTTCAAAATGAATCACAGAAATTAGCCATCAAGACTATATTTCAGAAACTCAATGTATACCTTGGTTTTATATTAGAATGTAGCAATATAATATGAGCAAGATTTCATAGAGGAAACTATCTAAATTTTGGAAGAGATAAACTATAAATATGTGAAAATGAGCTTAATGTGATAGTATTATTTTTGCTTGTAAAACTTGTCTAATCTTGGACTAGGATCATGATTCCTTCATTTTTTTATGTTTTAACAATTAAATCGGCCTATTAAACTTTTATGCATTTGGAAAAACAAAAGGAAAAACGTTTAAGACTGTTGATCCAAGAACAGAGGAAGTGATTGTTGAAATAGCAGAAGCTACCAAAGAAGATGTTGATATTGCTGTGAAGGCTGCACGTGAAGCATTTGATTATGGTCCATGGCCACGCATGCCTGGTGCTGTAAGCTCATATCTTCACCTATCTTTTTATTTCAATGATAATTAACTGAAAAATTGTGTGTACTCATCACTACCAAACATCTGAGACAAGTTTTCAACATAGAAATTGCATGTTCATACAAATGCTCTACAAACTCTTCTAGCCTTTCATTTATTCAATTATGTTAGCAGATTACACTGTCAAATTCCTCTACACCTCTCCTTTGAGGTGAGTTTCTGTTAAATGGAAGGATACAAATATATGAAATAGTATTTGCAAACCTAACTATAACTTCTGACACATGCTGAACATAGCAATGTTCTCAAACAGTAGCAACATTAACTAAGTTGTTATGATCATGGGATGTTGAACAGGAAAGAGCAAAGATTATGCTGAAATGGGCACAACTGATTGAAGAGAACGTAGAAGAAATAGCAGCATTGGACACCATTGATGGAGGAAAGCTATTCAGTTGGTGTAAGGCTGTGGATGTTCCTGAAGCCTCCAACATCCTACGTTACTATGCTGGCGCTGCTGACAAAATTCATGGAAATGTGTTCAAAACATCTCGTGACCTCCACTTGTATTCTCTTATGGAACCTGTTGGTGTTGTTGGTCACATTATCCCTTGGAATTTCCCTACGATCATGTTCTTCGCCAAGGTCTCCCCGGCCTTGGCTGCTGGTTGCGCCATAGTCATCAAGCCTGCTGAGCAAACACCTCTCTCATCACTCTTCTATGCTCATCTTGCCAAGTTGGTATGGTTAACACATTGGTTTAGTTGCTTATCAAACATAACATTTGGTAGACATTTTAGAATGAGACAAAAAAAAACATAACATGTTGGATTTGTGTCTTGTGAATATAGGCAACTCTATAAACTCAACTAGGGTTACCCTCACTTGTATATACGATCTTGGCTATATCACTAGTCAGTGTCATCTCAAATATAACATGGTCATGTTTTATGTTTGGTACACCTAAAAAATAGCACATGGTGATACAAAAGAGGTACGTGTTAATTCCACACCCTTTTAGTGGAATCAAAGAGAATGAAACTTGTACTTATCCGCCTATTAGTATCAGATTAGATTCAAACGAATATGTAATTAAATCTCATTCAATCTATTTTATGTTCCGAAAATTCTAGTCTATTTTCGATAAGAACAGAACTCAAGTGTAGCTCAGGAACATTAGCATGTTTGGTTTGTTAGTATCAACTATTATTCATATACATGGATGGACATGAATACAAATTTTCTCTTTTCATGAAGGCTGGTATCCCAGATGGAGTGCTGAATGTAGTACCTGGATTTGGCTCAACTGCAGGGGCTGCAATAAGCTCACATATGGACATTGATGCGGTAGTTGGAGTGTTAAGTTTATATGATTGATGAAGTTGAAGGGTATTTCATTTGCCACCAACTACTAAGGTGTGTTGTGATTGTTATATTACAGGTCAGTTTTACAGGTTCAACAGAAACAGGTCGTAAAATAATGCAGGCTGCGGCCTTGAGCAATTTGAAACATGTTTCTCTTGAATTAGGAGGAAAGTCGCCAGTTTTGATTTTTGATGACGCTGATATAGACAAAGCTGTTGATCTTGCTCTCTTTGGCATCCTACACAACAAGGTAAATTTTCTTCCATGTAAACTTTGTACCAAAGAAAAGACATATACTTATTCTGTTTGAAACTCTGTAATTTTCAGGGAGAAATCTGTGTGGCATTCTCTAGAGTTTATGTCCAGGAAGGAATATATGATGAATTTGAGAAAAAGGTAGTGGAGAAGGCTAAAACTTGGGTAGTTGGAGACCCTTTTGATCCAAAAGTTCAACAGGGACCCCAAGTAAGATTACTACTTAAAATTGGCACAAAACAACTTTCTTTACGTAGTATTTGAGGGTGTAGGATTATTATAGTAACCTTTAGCATATTCTATTTCAAGCTTCATGTAACTACTTTAAAAAGCACACACAATTGCTAATGTAATTCTCCCCTGATATGATTTTATACTGCAGACTAGCAAGGCACAATATGATAAAATTCTTTCCTATATTAAGCATGGAAAGAGTGAAGGAGCCAAACTGTTGACTGGGGGTAAGCCAATGGGCAACAAGGGATACTATATTGAGCCAACCATTTTTACCAATGTTAAGGTGTATTTCAGTTCTACAAAAACCATGAAACAAGTTATCTTTGTCATAACTGAACAACGAATCTTAACTTTTTTTCTTCTATATGAAAATTCATTTAGGAGGACATGCTAATTGAACAGGAGGAAATATTTGGACCTGTGATGACACTTTCTAAGTTCAAGTAAGTCATCTTATGTTCCTTTTCACTTAGAATAAGAAAAAAAAAGCTTGTTATTGTGCAACTGAATGTTAAATCAAATGTGGTATGCATGCAACAGCACCATTGAGGATGCAATCAAGAAAGCCAACAGCTCCAAATATGGCCTAGCAGCAGGGATTGTGACCAAGAATTTGGATATTGCCAACACTGTATCAAGGTCCATCCGTGCAGGCATCATTTGGATCAACTGCTTCTTTGCATTTGATATTGACTGCCCTTTTGGAGGGTATAAGATGAGTGGATTTGGAAGAGATTATGGACTGGAAGCACTTCATAAGTATCTTCAAGTTAAATCTGTTGCAACTCCTATTTACAATTCTCCTTGGCTTTGAAACTTCCATCTCTGTGTGTTTGTAGACACCAAAAACATACATCATTTTAATCAACAACTTAATGCTTCCATTTTTCCTCTTTAGGATGCGAAACAGTGCAAGTTTTAGGCATTATCTTAGTAATAATATTATAAACTTTAAAGCCTGTGTGATGCTCCACTTTGAAGAACAATAGTGGTAATGCTAAATGTTTGTTAAATCAGCAATATAGTTTGAATACTTTCTCATAAATTACTATAAAATAGAACAAAACTAAGGTGACAATATCTACTTGACCTAACACATGATAAAATCATTAACTTCAAAACCAGGTAAAACTCTTACATTCAAATCATTTCTGATACGGCCTTCCATAATACTCATTTTAGAAACGTATGATATAAATATTAAGGGAAGTGGTTACCCACATGGAATCTGGCAAAAGGGTTGAGTGGAAAATGAGAGAGTTAGAGACACAAAAAATTACATACAGAATCACAAGTTTCCAAAGCCTTGCCTTAAACTACCTTTTCTTCACAAGTACTGTAGAGCTAGAAGGATCAGCAAATTGAACAGAAAATGATCTAGAGAGGTTATCTAGTTCATCCTTTGCATTCCCATTGTCAAAATTCAGAGAGTAAGTGTATGGATTATAAGGGAGTTGCTGGGGTGATGCAGACTCAAACAACTTCTTCTTCTCTTTCTTGAGCTTCATCCACAGCACTTTCCACCTCATTTTACTTGATATACAATTTGCATGGTCAATCTCATTGCAACATCTTCCTGATTGGATGATGTTTCTCTTGCATGAATCACAACAATTTCTCACATCCATGGCTTTACTAGAACTAATAGTTCAAGTGTTCTCAACCATGTATGCATATAAGTTCAGCTAGAAGTGAGGAGACTTTGAATATAACTATAAGCACGTGGTTTTTGAATTTGAAACAAGGGAATTGGCCACTACCTAGGACACTACTTTTTTCTTTTTAAGTTTCCTAGAATGTTTCTGTTCACCGGCCAAGTATTAAAAACTACTCACAGAACCTCAAGTGGCAAAAAGTATAATATCTATGATCAAAATCACCCTACCCCAAAACCTACGCCACCAGATGTTTCTGCCTGGCTCATGTGGATCACAATATATCTTATCATATTTTGTAATGTGTGACTTAGGCACATGATGCACATGACACTACATCCTATTGCCTTGTGGAGCTGCTTATGGAGCAACTTGCCATGTGAACTCATTTTCTTTTTCTTCTTTTGAAGCATCATTGGTATAATTTTTTATTCTATGGTTAGGGTGCTTAATGACTTGTTTCTTGGAGAAGTACTCTTATGTATAAATGTTTAGCATTCTAGGCATTTGGGGCGAACAAACATCTCAATCTCAAATGAAGATGTATCGTGTTACTATCCAAATTATCTTTTATAATATTGTTAGTCAACAAACATTGTAGAAAATTTCTTGATGGTTGGTAGCCTTATATACCTTATTAAAATCCTTCCACTATATAGAATTATGTGTTTATGCTTCATGTTTTTCATCAAATCTCTCTGCACCTCTCGTATTTAGTAACCAAGATTTCAACTCACATAACTTCCTTTTGATGAAACAAGTTTCATCCTCATTTTGCTAGAAGTGTGGCATTAATGATCATAAACTTCTGTACTCTTAGACCTCCATGGTTTCTTGATGAATAATTATCATTCGAAAGGTCTCTCGTACTGGATGTTCATTTTTTTTTCCTTCTACCCCTAAAGATACCCCTTTTGTGCTTCGTAACTTTCTCGATCGTTGGATGTAAGGATGATAAAACCAAATTAATCAAACAAATTTTATCTGTAAAAGAATAGGTATTTTCTTCCCATGAACATATAATTCTTTCTAACTTTTTTTCACAACAGAAAGTTTCCTTTCTTCGATTCTCTACAATTTGAACATCCAAGTAGATAAAAATGTATCTAAAAAAAATACTTAGATCCAAGTTCAACAGAGTCTTTGTTTGATTTTGATTGTGTAATTAAACATTAAAGTAAAACATAATTTTATGTGTATCAAATCATGATAAATATTAAATATTCAGTTTAGTTCAATAGACACAAGTTGTGTGGTTGGATAAATGTTAGCGCTGTTTGAAATGTGTTACGTTTGACAGATATAAGTATTGTCCACATATATCATCTCACAAACTTTTACTTCAACAGGAAATAATTATACTTCATTTGACAAATACAATTATAAAGCATTTCATAATACATATAAATTCTAATAAACTCTCAAAGAATGTATGCTTCTTTAATCTTTTAAGAGGATAACACAATCCTCTTGTTAACACCAAGATTTCTTGAAAAACATGTTGAAAGGTACTTCATGTTGAAAGACAAGATGCTAGTGTTACGAAATCAAGTGGTTGTGTCAGGACTTATGCTATGCTCAAAAGGTGGAGAGAAGCTTCTTGCATGAGCTTGTGAAGCACGGTCATGTTCCAAAGGTGTTGCTAGAGAAGCCACACACATTCAAGACAGAGTCAAGAGCATCTAATATGTAAAGCTTGATCAAATACAAGAAGAAACAATAATAGAAGAAAATCATCACAACGATTACAAAAGATATGCAATGACTCTTTCTCTTCTCAAGCTCTATATATAGAATATTTTTGTGAAGAAGGAATACTAACGAAACTCTTGCAACAAAAACAAGTTCAAGTGCTTAAGCTAAAAGAGTGAACCTATGCTGTATATATCACAAGACGTTATCTTTCTTCTAGTGAACAATCTTGTGATATTTAGATTATTTTCTTTGTAAACCTTACCTCTCTTTGTCCAAATAATACTCAGTCTAAGTTAAAAGTCACAACATTCCAAACAATATTTAGTGAACAGGGCTTGGAACGAGAGTGGTTGTACTCTAAATAATACTAAGACTTAACCAAAAGTAGTTATTTTGCAAAGAATACCTAAGATTTTTAGTTAAGAGTGGTAACATACACAAATAATACTCAAGAAGTTGATTTAACCAGAAATAACCAAAGTCCAAATAACAACCTTCACAACATTAGTATGCTTAAAGGAACATAATCAATTGATTGAGAATGAAAGATGATATATTGATTACATATAAATCAATATGTTGATTATATATAAATCAATATAAAAACATCTAAAGCTCTCTAATATTTTTAAATTAGATTTTAATTATAACTAAACTTAAAAGGAGAGATTTAGAAAGAAAAAGAAAAGTTTTGAAAAACATTTCTAAAGAATTTATCAATCAAATTTGAAATTGTAATTAACATTTCTCGTTATACGCAATCTCTCAAAAAGATTAATTAAAAATATTTTAGTCAAATAAACTTTATTTGTTTACGTTCATAAGACGGCGATTTATGAAAAAAAAAATCAAAAAATTTTAAAACACAATTCAATAATTTTTTTTTTATGTCGAACATCTTATATTTGTTATATGCTTGTCATTTATGCAATTTTGTATGATTTGCATCCAAATTATCATACACCTTTCTTTAGAAAAATAAACCTTAGAATTCCAATCTAACTTTAATATCAATGATACTTTTAATAAACAACACATTATTGAAAAACGTTTTTTCAACAACTAGCAATAGCGAATCATTCATAATAAGATTATTTTTACTTTTTCATTTATGGTAAAGAAAATCTATATATTCTTTGAATATGTTTCCTTCATTAACTTGATCATTCTCTCCCCACCGTAAATAGAAAATGTGTCAATAAATCCTTTTTGCTCAATTTTTTTGACTTTTGAATTTATTGGTTAAATTTTCATTCACTAGAATTCATATGTAACAAAATTTACGCGTTCCTTATGTCCATGCCAACAACTTTTCTATTCTTATCATATATACAGAATAAACTCTCAAGAGACAATTATATATTTTTACATAATCCACTTATTATCTTTTTTCTTTTTTTCGTCTATTTCCTCATCTACACAATTTGAAGACAATTTCTATCTTTTAAAAAGTATTTTACCTTTTATAAGAAAAACCTTTTGGTAAAATCTCATTGTTCTTATTAATATATAAAATAAACTCTCTTTAAAATTATATCTTTTTCCGTAATCCACTTTACACACTAAACAATATCCATTCATTATTCTTGTTTCATCTGTTAGTCATTATTCTTGTTTCATCTATTAGTTCATTAGTGACACATTTTAAAAAAAACTTCCCATCTTCTAAAAGCTAATTTACCTTTTATCAACAACCTCTAGAAACATATCCTTTTATTTTATTGCCTAAAATTCTCAAAACCCAGAAAGCTATCCATTTCAAAAATTTGTAATAAAAGAATAAGTTGATCTCTTTCTAGAGGTAATAAATGACATATGAGAGAAAAATGGACCAAAGAATTATTGTTAGACAAAAAAGTTAGGAGAAAATTATTGTTTTATTAGTGCCATTGAATAAACAATGTGTCCAAATTCTCGAGTTGGCAACATTCAAATTCACACGGCTTGACCAATTTGTATGCTGTATATGAACTGGGAATACATTATTTAATACATTTTTTAAAGTCTTCGAACAAAGTTTTCTTTTTCACGCATAAGAGTATAATCAATCCTATCTCTATCATTGGTCCATTTTTCTAAGCCGCGTAATTTAAAAATGGAAGCTTTTTAATAATGAAAAGATTATTCCTAGCACACAGTTACATACAAAACAAAGGAGGAAAATTGACCCAGAAAAGGAAGAAGAAAGAAACAATTCCATGAAGAAAATGTATTAGAACGAATAATATATTGAATTTCATCAATAATAATAATTACAACAAAAAAATTCTGAAATTTTCTCTAATCTGCCCATGATATAATAATAATCAGAAGAAAAAGAAAAATCAATGAATCATATATGTGATGCCGAGAGCCACCAGCATAAGAATGTAAGCAATTCCCTGATCAATTGCAGTGCCTGTGACAATCAAAATTAACAAACTTTAAAAAGAGAACATAAAAAGGAGAAGTTTTTTGACTTGATATAGATTAAGGAAAAGTGAAAGAGAGAAAATTGAAGAAGAAAAAGGTAAAGTTTTGAACTTACCATCACTGGTAGGAGCAGGTGCAGGAGAAAGAGGCAAATCCTGAGCATGACCCACGTGAGAGATTGCCATGAACAACAAAGTGAGAAGTGGGAGGGCCAAAATATTCACAGTTTTCATTTTTCCGGGAAAATGAAGCGAGAAAATGATGGAAAAGTTGAGAAAAATAAAAGGGTATGTGAGAAAATGTGTTTTGGGGAGAGAGAAGGAAGAGTGGTATTTATAACGAAGAAAACGAGTTAGAAAGTGTGTTCATGCGTGGCGTCTACCAGAAACTTCAACGAAACAAATAAAGAGTGAGTTTCAAACGTGTCAGCTGGTTTCGACTCGGTTGCGACTCGGATCTTTATTAAGATATTTCGTATTAAAATACTAGTAAGTGATAACAAAATCTTTCACTCCTTCTTTTAAAAAATTATACATGAAAAATTATTACATAGTTCAAAATCATTAATTTCACTTTTTAAATTTATAAAGATTTGATGATAATCGATTATATGTCATCAAATTAATCGTAGTTACCTAATAGTTTTTTGTCATCTTGAGAAATTTTATGATATTTTTCAGCTTTTCAAATTTATAAAAAATTTATAATATTCAATTACGTGTCATATCAATTAATCGTTATTACCTAATAGTTTATTGTCATTTTGAGAATTTTTATAATATGTTACATGTGTGTGTTTTGCCTTAGAAGTCTGGATTCTCAGAAACAGTCACCAAAGACCCAACCCCAAGTGTTCTAGAATATGTTTCTCTCTTCTTCTTGTTTTTTTCTTTTTATGATATCTTCAATGTGTTGTTGTCAAGAAAATTTTCAACAGTTTGAATAGTAGTTATCACAGTGATTCCGTGCAAATTACTTTATTAATTTTAGTTTGAGTAATTTAAAAAATGAAACATTTTAAAATTATGAAATGATTGTTGCGATTGATAACGTTAAAGTTTTCAACGTCTAACAAATATGTTTAAAATAGTTAAATTTTTATATAAATTTTAAAATTATTTTTTCTTAAATAAATTTGTTTAAATTTAATGTTACAAATATTTGTTAATATATTAAAAATATCTTCAAATATATTTTAATAGAAAAAACAAATTGATTAACTGAAGATCTCAAATATTCTATCTTAAGATGATGTGTTATCTTTCTGATTGTATTTTAATTTGTTTTTACTAATCAAATACCTTTTTAATATGTATTGGAAATATTCATTTCTGATTATTTAAAATGTTGACAAACTAATTACTTTTCAAAATAAAGCAATTAATAATGCAGTTAATATAACTATTTACATGTTTTGAAAATAGAATGTGAAATTGTGATAGTCAAAGGTGACGTGCCGAGAGGCATGTCAAACTAAAACTCAGAAAAGTCAAAGGATCACTGAACTTTGACAATCAGATGTTTTCGGAAAAAAAAATCGTCAATTTAGTATGTAAAGTATTATTCTCTTTTTAAATATACTGTAAACTATATATAAGTAGTTCGTAAAATATTAAGAATTATGTGGATATTCATATTAAACTAATGAATTTTCAAAATTTTAATGACTATTTATATAATTATATCATTTTGAAAACTATTTTAAAAAGAGAGCAATACTCAAAAGACCATTGATATCTTATTGACAACTTATATTTTTTTGAAAAGTGAAATAGTTTTACAGGACTTCCTATTTAATAATATATTTGAATATTTGATTCTATTCAGGTTTATTGTTTCTCAAACATGGGTTAGCACATAATTTCTATATTTTTTTACTGTAACGAGATTTTAATCCTAATAAAGGACAAAACCAATAATGAGAATAACACATTCTTAAATAGTTTTGTTGTTTGGGTGAAATTTTTATACTGAATTGTATTATAAATTTGCTTTTTAAGTAACGTCCTAAAAACAAAGTTACTATACAAAAATTAATGTAAACGAATATAAACTTAAAAATATAAACATAATCCTGGAAAATATAAGTAATATACAAGGAAATATTATATCTAAAATTTTAAGTTACGAAACAATTTAATTATAATAAACACCCGTACAACATTTAATTTTCACTTTAGATAAATATATAAATATTTATATAACTAATTATTTCTACAACCGTTCAAATTATGTTTCATATATTGTCATTTGTTTGTATTTTAAAACATAATAATACAACTATACAAATGATAAAGAAAATTACTAAAAATAAATTAATATATAAAATAAAATTACAATTTTATAAGTCATCACACATTATTATGATTAATTTATCAACCATATTTTTTCCAATAAAGACAAAAAAACACAAATCAAACAATTATAAGACTCATAAATAAATATTCAAAAATATAATCAACATTTTTAAAATAAAACATTCAATCTATATAATATATTATGAACTATAATTAAATATATAATCACTTTTGTAGTGGTAATGGCAAAATTAACCTATCTACTAGAATCTTGTTAGTTAAGAATGAAGAACTTTGCATTGAGATAGGATATTCGACCATACAAAATAAGAAGATTTTGTTGCAATGGTTAAAATAAGCAAGTTGGAGCAAACCTAACACATAAAAAAAAAAAAAAAAAAGTGAGTAATCTAGAGTAAATCTACTTCATAAATATGATAAATTCCAAAATAACATGAAAACCAGAATAAATTTATTGAGCAAACAAATACTAAGGAGTGTAACCAAAGTTAAAATAATAATTAATTAAAAAATAAATGATAATATGACAAATGTAGACGTTGATTTTAATAAAAGAATTATAAAATTCAAGAAAAAAATTAACTATAAATGGGACTAATAAGACTTAAGAAAGGACAACAAGTTGAGTAAAGACAACATATTGGGTGTTCAAACAAAAATGCTATAATATTTTTTAACTAAGCAACTTTAAATTAAATTGTATTTTAAAGTTTAGAAATACTTAAAAGAATTTCTAGATCGCTTCAAAAATAAGATTTCTATAAATTAAACATCTTCCATTATCAAATTTTCAACTCAAAAAAATCATATATTCTCTTACGTCCATATCTATTCTAGAAAAGAAAAAAAGATAAAGATATAGCCATTAAAAAAGGTATAATATAAACTTATTTAAGAAATCACTTAAGATGGAAAAGTATCGTATCCTTTAATTACTTTGAATTTTGGAGAATATAAAAGAGGAAAAGAAATATAGAAATAGAATTGTGTTATTAAATAAGTATATAGAAAGGAAGATGGGTAGAAGGAAGTGAGTCTAATTATTACAAATTAAATAAGAAAATACTATCATATCTTATTTGAGATTATTCTAACTCTTGTTAATCCAAATCCAAATGTACTACTTGAAACATATTCATATTCCTCTATTTTATTTTTAAAATCACTCATCTCCTTTTAAAACTATTTTATATTTCCGACACATATGTTATTTCTTTTATCAAAACTTAACATAAATTTAATTTAATTATCACTTGAACATAATATCACACTTACATTAATATAGAAAAACGTCGTTTCTTACACAAGACATTTAAATGCATAACATTGTTCTTTTCAAACTCACTTATATTAATATAAGAAAAAACATTGGGCCTTACCCAAAACATTCAAATATAAAACATTTATTTCAAACTCGATTTCAATCTAATCAAAAATAGTTTTCTAAAATCAAAACCATCTAATGCCAATTACAAATTTTCATCTTAAACACACACTAATGGAGCATGCTCTTACATTAATGGCAACATAGCATGAACAAATACTCCTTTTTCACTGATGAACAAAATACATATTCGGTCTCATGTTAAATTTTCATAAGCATATTGAAGTACCAGTCACCACGATTTTGAATAAATGTTTACATTAATTTCATGTTTTATTCACGTTAAAGAATTATTGTAAAAAAAATAATAAATTGTGTTAATTGAGTATAAGGGTTGAGACAAATAAATGATATATTTTGAAGCTTCAGTGACATCACAGTAGAGGCAGATGCCACGTAAGATATGTTATTGATTTAGAAGCACAGAATAGAGCCACGTGGAAGCAGCAAAGACAGATGCCGAAAGAGACATGGTTTCAAAAGCCACGTGGGATTTGGTCCAACACAACACAACACACAAAAACATCCTCAAAAAAACCTCTATCAGTGCTTTTTACGATGCCAAACACCCAACCTTTTTCTTCCCCTTTCTTTTCTTCTTCCACCCTCAGATTCTTTTCTTTTTCAACTCTAAACTTCACAAACTTAGACATATAATATATATAATGTATTATACCCACTATTAGGAAAAGGTTCAAAGCACAAAGCAGAATCAATGTGTCACCCTGGAGTTCCTTTTCTCAACAGAGAAGCCCTGATGCTGCATAGAAGATGGGTCTTGTCAGCGGTGGCAAGGCAGGCTCGTGATGGTGGCGGCTCCCCAGAGAGTGGTTCTGTGAAGCGGTGCGTGTGCTCGCCGTCGCAGCATCCGGGGTCATTCCGGTGCCGGTTGCATCACGGCGAGTATGTATGGCGTGGTAGAGCTATTAGGTAGTTGGATGTATCCGATAATAAGAGCTTGTAAGCATGCATGTAAATAAATAATCCATCTTCCTTCTTTCATGATGAATGATGAGAGGATTTCAAATCACGGAGGTTGGAGCTGCTTGCATTTGTGGTAAATAATAAAAAAATTGTGCTTTTCTTTGTTTTTTCTGTGCCAATTAAGACAGGATTTTTAATCACATAAGCACAGGTGCCTCTACTTCTACTCTATTCCTCCATTTTACATTCATAATCTCTAAATATATTGCATCATCTTTGATAGCAGAGTGTGTTGGATGATTATTGGATAAATATCAGAGTAGACACCAAATTCAAAATTGACAAAGATTTAGTTATACTCTCATCCGTCAGATAATGATTAAGGGGAATTGACACAGTATCTATCTCAAATACAATATATATTTGATTGACTCAATCTACTGGTCGCACTATGTAATGCGTTTACAGATTATACATCGAGTTACAGAAGCATTTCATCTTTTTGATTGTGAATAATACAATAGCATGAAGGCATTACATGTTGCCTTTCATCGTCCGTGAGAATAAAGAGATATCAAAAGCACCCAATCTTTTAAGTACGATGGAAGAAAACAAAGTTTGATACCCTTGGTCTAGGTTCCCTTTCAAACGGGGCACGTGTGCCACCACCTGCAATACTATAACTCGTTGGGAACAGAATATTTGTTAGAACAGAAACTGCAACCAGAAATTTGATGCTGGATAGCAACCCACTAACCACTGATGACAACGTTCCACCAAGAAATTGAAGGTGAAAAATCAATCTAGCTAGTTAAATAGGATATCGTGGTAGGACCCCGTGCCTAACAACAAAGAGGGGCCTTATTTTCCCCCATTTGCTCCATTCAATCAATAGGAGTTTGGAGTGTGTGAACATTTTTCACATAAAATATTAAAACAGAAAAGAACACAAATGTCCAAGAATTTCAACAGCATCAATCGAGCCTTATCAATGAAGTCTTATCTCAGTAAAACAATTGCTATAACTAAATACAATCGGCCATGTGCACTACCCAATATCGGCTCAGTTATAAAACTAAGAACTATCATACTAAGGTATATAGATTACAAACTCTGTTCAAAGCTTCAGGAATTTTAAATAGCAAGGAAAGACAGTGTAGTATAAGTAGGCGACGAAAGCAAAACTGAACAAAAATCCAGGATGTGCACTGTGCACTGTGCACATATAAGCGCAGCATTTAAAAAAGAAGTAAAATAACATTGTGAGGAAAGATATATTTTTATTTCCTGACAAACTCCCAGGTACCATTTTCATTAAATTAAATCATACTTAAATACAAAATGCAGGCGGTCTCTATTTAACCGTTATTTACAAGGATGTGAAACCATATACAGCACGCTAACACCAAAATGTATTTAATACGACCACCACCACCACCCGAGCAGTATAGACAAAGGATGCTAAAGATTTATAATACAGCATCATGTATCACCAGCTTCAATATCTGCGCTCTGATCCAGCGGATCACCCAATGACTGAAGCAAATGATAATGGATTAGCAAGTTCTATATATTAAATTAAAACATGCATAATTACAAGAATTTACAAATATGAACAAAACCTAATGAGCCAGAAGGGCGTGCATAGCTAAAACTTGAAAAATTGAAAGTACCAAACGAGAAGCTCATACTATAATTTAGTTTAACCTTCAACTTTTGAAACTGCGTAAAAGCAGCAGTAAATAAAGATGATTAGTACCGAGGGTAAATTCTATTAGAAACTCAATCCCCCAGTAGAGTACTCCAGGATTTAAGAAACATGGATGATGGTTAAGACCAAAACGCTCCTAGGCTGACAAATATTGACTCAAAGTCTTATCTAAAAATGAAAAATACCAACTTCATTCTGAAAAGCATAAAACAGATATACTTTGAAGTTTCAAGTATTATAATATGCAGGATTGCTGAGCCACAGGGATAAAATAATTTTACGATATTGTTTCAGAAGTACAAACATGCAGCTAGAAAACGAATAAATTAAGCCAGTGAAATAAGCCTAAATAAACAAAGGCAGAAATAAGATAACACAAGCGTTATATAAGGGGAAAAGAAAAAGGGTCCTATAATTCAACCCAATTGCAATTTATAAACAAAACGAGAATCCAAGGTTCCAATCTACATGAAAACGAGGGCCTCAATGATCAGAGTTTTGCATATAGGAGAACACTGCAATCTCTATGTCTTTTGTATGGTGATTTGAACTTCTCTTAGACTGCCATAAATAATTGAAGCAGCCCTCTATGGTAATAACACATGATAATTTAATTTTAATTTGAGCAGTTTCTCAAACATTCTGGTATTCCTTTGCTGGGCATTAAAAACATAAGTAATGCATAACAGCTAAATTACAAAATATCTCTATGGTAAGAATGTAAGGTTACTGCTCTCAAGTCTTGAGTTAATATACGTAGCTGCTATATACATATATAAAATGACAACATTTGATACTTTTGCTTGTTTGAATTTTCAGAAACTTACAGGAGAAAGGCATAAAGAAAAATTACACACTCCACAAGTCCAGCCTTTTCTAAGTTGTGTTCCAGCAAACGAGCTAGAGCCTGTTGCTAGTTGGAATTTCTAATACATAAAAAATGCCTACCAAGTTTATGCAGCTGCTAATACAATATAGAAGAGGGACTAACAATATTGTCCCTCTTTCTCCACACTGACTTTGGGTTGGGTTTTAACTCTCTTGACAAATAAGAATGGCTAACGTAACCCCATCCCTCTAGGGTAGTAAGAGCAGACAAAGCGTTTGACAGTAAGCGAAACAGAACTTAAATACTAGCCAAGAGTTACAGAAAATATAAAAGAGACAAGTACATTGCATTGGACCTAAAAATTACTTGCTGAAGTATAAATCGGAATAAGTATGCAATTCAGTAAAAATAATGGACAGGACCAAAGGAACAATTTCTATCTATAGATGAAAAAGATCATTCCTGGGCCATGAATATGGAGACAAAATTGTAAATGATAGACTGATAGGAGAAATTAAAATCCTTACCTTAGGATAGCAGTCTTGACGTACAATTGTCTGCTGGTTTATATTCACATATACTTCACATGACACTGTCGCCTAGATTAAGCATACAGACAGTATTTTAGATATAATGGGATCAAATAGACAAAAGCATGCACATTACTGTGTGTTAATTTCCAGTAAATACAACAAATACTAGATTTTACGCTTTACATTTCCAGCAAAACAATAGTGGTAGTAACAGTATTTTGCCACCATTTCTCTAGTACCCAATACTAAAGTAAACAGAAAATGCTACCCACAAAAAAATTACAAGAGGTTCCGATTCAATTACATTCCGAGAAAAAGTTTCACCTTCATCCCCTGAACCATCTTTCAAGTAAATTAAATGCAAAAGCTAACTAATCCACTCATGGGAAATTCTAAATAGTATGAAACAAAAAGTGCCGAGTAACTAATCCGGTTTACCTCAAAAATATTTTTAAATCCTCCTACAACATACTCCTCCTGCGAGACTAAGAGAGCTTTAAATGATTTTAATGTTTCCAACTCATTAGACACAAATACTGTTTCATTGAATGCTTTCTTTATAGAACTCCAAGATTTTATAGGGGAATACAGTATTACATGTTCCGTGTACTGTCCAACTTGTTTTTCTAAATTAGTATTAAACCTATCATATAAACCACGTTTAATTTCCATGCACCAACAGTGTAGTTTAGTTTATACATTGTAAACCAGTCATAAATAATCATTAATATCACTTTTAACATAAACCCTAACCTTATTCAACACACAAGTCAATATACAAACTTATAATACTGTAAAAAAATGCATGTTAGTGCGAACTTTATTTAAGATTCCCCAAATCGAAGAGAGTGTTTGTGGGCGCGTGTGAATCAGTTTTCGAGTAAAAAAACAAAACAGAGATTGAATTAAAAAAAAAAACAATGGAATTCATAAGAGTGGCACCTTCAAGGGAACAGTGAAGAAGAAAAGCCCCAATTTCCCTTCAACTCGCGATTCAGTGTCAAACGGAATCACACCCTTAGCGATATCTTCGAGCAGGTAGAACGCATCGTAGAGAACCTCAAACCCGTCGACGGTGAGCGTGGCGTCGACGTAGGAGGAGGCGCGCGCCCTGATGCGTCCGCCGGCTCCGGGGGTGGAGACGAAGCCTATTTGGCGGCCACGGTAGCCAACGGCTACGTCGAGGGAGTCGTAGGATAAGGAGAAGAAGTCTCGGTTGCGAACTTTGACTGTGATGGAGAAGGAGAGGTCGAGAATGGGCCTCGGGTTGGTTCGGATCCCGATGCGGTTGAGCCGGATCCGGACGAGGCGGATCTCTGGGTCGGAGGGGAAGAGGAGGAAGGCGGCGCCGGCGAGAAGTAGGAAGAGAAAGAGCGCGGCGGAGTAGAGGATGCAGCGGCGGCGACGGCGGTGGACACGAGGGCGGTAGGTGGGGAGGAGAACGACAACGTTTTCGGAATAAGGCCTGGGATTAGGGTAACCATAAACGTAAGGGTTAGGGTTTGGGTTGGGATTAGGGTTAGGGTTTGAAGGAAGGGGCGAGTAAGAGACGAACTCGTCCTTCCCAGTCATCTTTCAATTTGGACAATAGTATCCAATGGTTCTTTCTGAAGATAAACACATAAAACAAATTATACAATACAAACACCATTATAAACTATAATCTTTGCTTTAACTTTGCACACAAACGATTAAGAAACGCTTAATTCACAAGATTATGCGTTGGCATTTTTTAATTTTAGTTTATAATTTCTTTCTCTAGTCTAATCATAAAATTGTTTTATAACAATCTGTCTAACTTAATGACTTTCATGTCTCACTAGAGAGGAAAACAAATTTTCATTTTTTAAGGTCAAACTTATTAGGATTAATTATTAGCATACCACACACTAGAGAAGAAATATAGGTTTTTTTTTATGTAAACATTGTAACTTTTTTAACTTCTTGAAATTTATCAAAATAGGTAATTTCTTTTTTTCACAACTTTCAAATGCAGATTTTGTATGAATCAAAGTTATTATTTTTATACTAAAATCAATATAGGTAACATGATTTTAATATTAATATATAATTTTTTTTCTACACAAATCGTGCATTAAGACACAACTTCTTTTATTTTTTAAATGTTTTATAAATGGCAGCTAAGTCATGCTGAAAGATATGACTTCTTTCTTTACTTTAATTTTCTTTTAATTTTTTTTAATTTGTTAAATAAAAGTCGTTGGTTGGACCAATACTTCAATTTTTAAAATTTGTAGAAGGTATGGATTGGGCTATATACTAAATCATGATCCACTCCATGATTTCTACTTAACAAATTAAAAAAATAATTTGAAAAATTAAAATAAAGAGTCACGACTTATATACAATTATAGAAAAAATTTGAAAAATGTCTTTATTTTCTATAAAATTAAAAAAAAATTATATATTAATATTAAGCTCGTGAAATTTGATTTATGCAAAACTAAAGTAGTATTTGGATATAATATTTTTTCTATTTCAAAATTGGTTTTCCATAACGCAACTTATTTATTTTCATAAAAAAATAATTTTAATAAATTCCAGAAAAAATAAACCATCTATGTTAAAAATATATATCTATTTGATTAAATTGATTTGAAATGTCATGTCTAGCAATCATATAAGGGAGCCTGAGGAAATTATGCGAAGAAAATCGTCCTTATATTTTATTTTTAGTAAGTGGGTTTTTAGGATCAAATTTGTTTATTAGAGAAAATGTAAATACTTGTTTTTACGAGTTTTATGTTCGAAATTTTAGAGAATGAAATGAAGGAAGATAATTATGTTTTAAGTCTAGATTATAAATACAAGCATACAGTTAAATTAAAAATATATTTGTTTGCCCATTAATATAATTACATTTTAAATGTATAACTACTATTTTGGTATCTATATATTTTAGATTGTAACCCTTTTGTTTCCTATTATCTGGATAAGTTGTAGTGGACATTAAACAATAATTCAAGTTCCTTAATATATGTGAATCATTTGACAGTGACTGTTTTTTTTATGAGGACATGACTGATTTTTTTAGGTATATGACAGTGACAATTTTTTTATTAAGAACTAATCTATCCAAATATCTTAAACAATTGAAATAATCAAATCCAAATATCTTAAAGAATTGAAATAATCAAAGTGGTTTAGAATATCTAGGTCTGTGACAGTGACATCAATTCAACTTTGTTCAAGTCACTATTTTTTTTGAAAGCCAGAAAAAAAAATTATAATAATTTACATAACCTTCAATATAAACCCACATATACATAGGTGCACATTAGAGCAATTTATCATTCACTCTCAAGTTAAAGATAACAAGCTAAAAAGCAAATAATGGCAACAAGTTTCTGTGCAAAATTCACAGAAAGGAATATGTGCTGCAACCTAATAGTTTGGTAATAGTTACATTTTTTTGTAACTGTTATATATTATGGAAATATTTATGAAGTTTAAATTTTGTGGTTGATTCCTATTAACTAGAAAAATTTGTGGGATGAATAACAATCCTTACAGTACTATAAATATGATTAATTTTCCACACATGTAACTCAACAAAAAACCACTAAAAATTATAAAGATCCTGGTCAAAATTTAACATATTTGTGTTTTTAATATTTGAATTCAGAACAGAACTAGGTATTTACTAAGGCAGATTAGTTTTTGGTAACTAATATACTTGATGGCGACTATTCTTAATATGACATTCTTTCATCCAAGGATCATTGTGTTTAAAAAGGTAAGTTATGCTTTTCTACTTTTTCTAAAATAGGAAATTTAATAAAAGTATTTTATTTTGTTTAATAATTTAATATTTATAAATATAAATATATTTTTAATTAAGTTTTAATACATTATAAATTTAAATAATTTTAATTAAATTTATATTAAAAAAATTATTCTATTAAATGTCTAAAAAATTAATTATTTTTAATTAGTTTTTTATTGTTAGATGCTGTCATTTGAGGTGTAGTTATTTTTTATCATTATTATTGTTTACGTGTCTATAAATGAAAAAAATAAAAAAATAGTATAATTAAGTTTAAAGTTTCTAAAAAGTTTAGATATTTTTTTATTGAATTTTTATTAAATAAATTATATTAAATGCTTAAAATTATATTTTTTAATTGAATTCTTATTATTAATGGAACTGGCGTGATTTAAAATTACATTTATTATTTAATTTTACAATCTTAAATATAATATCATGAATTTAAACAATAAAAAAATTAAATTTGTTAAATCTTCATTATTTTTACCAAATAACATTGTTTCATATGTTTATATCAACAAAATAATATTATTTCCTATGTTTATATGGTTGATTTATTTTTTCTTATATCCACTTTAAAAAAAATGAAATAAATATAAAATAATTAATTTTTTAGATATTAATTTATTGTTGTCTAAGTTTTGTATAATTATACAAAATCATATAAAAATTAGTCAATTGTTAAATATAAAAATTTTAAACACTCAGTCAAATAATAAATTTTAGTTTGAATTTAATTAAAAATATTCACATTTATAAAAAACTTAAATCTTAATTACTTGGTTTTATTTATTTTTATGTAAAGACATGCAATACTTAATCACAAAACCAAACCTTAAAGACTCAATTGAATCATTTAAAATTCTTGAACATTCAATCAAATCAAAATATTTAATAGGAAATTAATTAAAAATATCTAAATATATGATTAATTAGACTATATTAGACTATAATTAACGTCCTTATTTTCATCTGTGGAAGAAAATATAATGTGGTTAAGAATGTTTATCTTTGTTATCGTGATCCTTCTTAATTTTGTTCTTGTTGTTACTTTACATGTCCTCAGCCTCCACAATTAACTAGAAGGATAATCCATTGTTGTTACTCATTTTTGTTCTTAGAATAAGAAGGTTTGAAAGAGGAAGAAGGGGCCAAAGGAAAAAAAAAATGTTCATAATGAATGGAATGTCAGTGTCTTTATCCACATTCAAGAGCCATCGGTTTTGTTCGCAAAGGGTGGATTCCCAATTAGTTGACTTCATCAACCACATCATACTCGTCACTTTCGATGTTTTCATATACAAAATTCTTAAAATCATTAGCCATTCAAAACCCATCTATAAGTCATTTACTTGTTGTCCAGAAAAATCATATCACTAATCAAAATGCCTCAACCAACCAAATCAACAAATCATTTTGTTTTCTTATTTCTGGTGAATATGCACAAACCACGCTATACCTTCTCCATCACACACAAAATCTTATTATATATTCACAATACAAAACAAAAGCTTTTTAATCCAAAATCTTATAGGCCTCTGCTTTTGCAACTTGATGATCTTGTTCTATCACACCCCATAAAAAAAAAGTATAGTACAATGTAAAGGATCTAAAATAGATTAATGATTCATAAAAACCTAAACTAAAGTTACTTGAAAATTGAAATCTATCACTTGATTTGTTCCTTAGACCAAAATTTGTATATGATTAGGTGAGAGAGATCAGAAATTGTATTGATGCGATTAATTAAAAAAAAAAAGTTAGAAAAATATTATGACAAAACCAGAGTTTAGTGCTAGCAACTCCATCATTCATGATCCACCCATGAATTTAACTAATCATCTACACCTCCCTCTATAATTAATTCATTATCATATATAATCAAAGTAATTAAATTAAGCATAGACAAGGGGTGCATGGAACAACAAAGTTCCAATCAAAAACACTGCCAAAGCTGAAGAATTTAATAGAGAGTTGCAAGAACTGAAGGGTTCATATCATATAAAAAAGTTACACATGAACACATAATTATAACTCACAATATATAGGTTTAATAATTTGTGTTATGACTCACAATTGAGCATGATGAAGGATGATCAACAAGTAGAATCAGAAACAACAGGCTTATTAGCAGGCATGGATTTGGAGCGTTTCATCCAATTGGTTGGTGAAGCTGTAGGGCCACGATGCAAACGACACCGGAAGGACCCTTCATGTGTCGTTGGTGAGCACAAACACTGCCCTTTGGCCAGTGATCCCGCCGCACCGCCGCCGCAGCCTCCGCCGTCACTCTTCGGTGATGTGGAAACACTGAGCTTGTTGTTGCCCTGACCTTGAGACGCCATGGATGAAGGTGGTGATGGTGGTGATGTTCTTCTTCAAGTTGGTTGTGAAAATTGGTTCCTTTACATAGAATAAAACACACCAAGCCAAAGAAAGAGCCTTTTATATACTTATTATAATAACAATCATAATGATGGTTTTGCATATCTATAAGATCTATCCATCTTTATAGATAAGAGAAAAACTAAAATAACAAGGAATCCTAAGGTTAATCATCAAAGATAAGAGAATTAAACATTATTTTATTCTCTCATTATATCCATCTTTTACTTTAAATTTCAGTAAGGAAATAATTAGTAAATTAAAACGCTTTTTATTTATTTCATACGAGTAAGTTTTACTCAATACATTAATACTTTTTTGCGAAGAATATCCGCTTTATTTATTAAATGTTTATCTTTAACAAAATCTTATCTGTTTGAATATATCTCCTTGATCCTAGCTACTTGATGTTTAATCTCACTTTGTTGATATTGACAGAAATAATATTAAATCTTTTTAATAGATAGAGTTTCTAAATTTTGTGTAATTTAAAATTGATGAATATATACTTTAGTAGATTTTTTTATTAAATTGAATCATGGATTTTGAACTAAAAAATGAAAATTAATTGAGGGATAAAGTAATAATTATTGTGTTGGGGACCCAATTCCCCCACAAGGAATCAAAAGGGGAGAAGATGGAAGAAAGAGAGAGGGTGAGCACGTGGGAAGCTCGTGCTTTCATATGGCAGATTGCACACGTGGCAAACTCAATCTTGAAGACAAACCAGTAGTGTATAGAAGTACCAAAACATGACCCTAAAAAGAAAAGAAAAAATAATTTGTGGTCACTAAGTTGTTAATAAAACGACACAGTATTAGCATATGGACTATCATTTTTTTTTCTCACTTACTCCAAAGTTTTTTTTTTTAATCAGCACTTACTCCAAAGTATAAATTGCTGCCATTTCATCCATTTCCCTTTACATTCTCCAATATCAGGTTGCCATGTCAGGGTCGAATTTATAATTATAATTTTAAATATAATAATAAATGTTTGACCAATCATACATATTGGAAAGTAGAGTCGTATATAATAAATATTCTATTTTATGCAAGAGATGCACTATTAATTATTATTATTAAAAATAAAAGCAAAACTTCATTCTTTACTAATATTAATTGTAGTAAATATATAATACTTATTATTATAAATGATTAGAAATTGATACCGGTAGTATTTTAAATACTTGATAACTTATTTATAATACTATAAATAGATGTTTGAAATAATTATTATAATAAAGTTGTACCAAAGGAATTTTCCTTTCAAAATATCATTTTTCATCTTTCTTTTAACAATTATAATTATTTTCTATCTCATATATATATTAACTTTTGTTTTTGTTTTTTTCAAATAGAATATTCTCCACATCTTATTACATTCAACATGCCTTGTGTTGAATGTAGAAGGTACACAAAGTTGACAAAGTGGCTTGGCTAATCAATAATACAAAGGATATATATATTATTGGTCCTATGGAATAATATGATCCAATAATTGTCCTCCATGAAAGCTAAGCTGATAAACTCATAGAGATTTTATTGTGGGCACTTCTCACTTTACAAGCATTTTTGTCTTCCAAATCATAGTTCTTTGGCCAAGTGTTGTTCCAATTTATATGGGTGTTCCAAGGGACAAAGAAAAAAAAAAATACAAATTGATACTTATATGATGTGCAAGTTAGTGGGGACATAATTCTCTTGTAATTTCATCTGAAAGAGATACAGACTAAACATGGTGAGACATTTTATTTTATTATTTTTAATATTTTAAAAATAACTTTCCCACTTTTACGCCTCAAATAGATCTTATTATATGGTGTAACCTTTATTTCTATCATGAATTAACCTACAAAAATAGCCAATGGATAGTTGTAACCATATTGAAAAAAAAATATCAATAACAAATGTTTATCATATATTATAATACATATTTATTATTGTTTATATTTGATTAAACATTAAAAAATTGTAAATATAATTCACTGTATAAGAGATATAAGATTCACAAAAGTTTGTAATTAGATGCTCTGTATATATATAATTCACTGTATCATAAATTTACATTATGAAGTGTTTAAAATACTCTGTTGCTATAATTTTCTAAATATTATTAGATGCTAAGCGTTGAAGATAGAAATGGATAACTTGTATCACTGTTTTAAATTCACATATTTTCATATATAATAAGGTTTATTTTTTGTTACTTGATAATCGGATCATATGATGATCTCATATAATTAGGGAAGGAAGTAGATATGATGTTACAGTAATAATTTTCAAACACGTATTAAAAAATACTCCTATTTTTTATATTCATGTAATGTAACAACAATTTTAATATTAATTTCCCTATTTTCGGGTACTTACATACTTATGTGGTCAAGTATGAAATCAATGAAAAATATTAATACAACAAAATTAAAATAATTTCGTAAATAATCTAAGTATATGCATAAAATAATCATTTTGAAATATAACGTTTTAAAATACGTAGAATTAATTAACAATGATACATTCCAACCAGTGTTATTCGGTAACAGATTAAGGAATTAATAATAATTTTTTATCTGGACGTGCATAACTACACTCATTATTTTTAGTGTTTTAATATATTTCTCAAAAGAATTTATCTTTTTAATTTCTTAATTCACGTGCTCAAGATGCTAATTCCTTCATTCCAAATATAATTAAACTTCTAGGTTTTAAAAATCAATTCGATTGATGTTTTCAATTTCTTTAATTAAACATTTAAATTTTATTCTTATTTGTCCTTAATTACATCAACATATATTTGTAACGGAAAAAAATATCAAAGGTCAATTTTCCGAGTAGTCATGTTACTGTGTTTTCTTTATTATTTTGATGCTGCTTTCACATGGCTTTCATAATGAACCTAACCATGGACCAAACTTCTTGTCTCGTATAATAATTAATTTCAATTTTACCAGCAGTTAAACCAGTCTCACATCTATGTCACCAATAATCTCATAGCTTATTTTATTTGAGTATCTTATTTTGCTTATTTCAATAATTTAGTTTGCATTTATCTTTGATTGTTTCTAATTAATTGATTAATTTGAAGTGATATATGATTTATTTGATTATTTGAAAGAAGAATAATTTTGATTTGTTATTAAATAGGCAAAACGTATAATTTGGTTTTTAAATATTCCAATTTAATTATATTTTTTATTTAATATCAAATTATTCTTAAAATTATGTCTCAAAAACAATTTGATTTTTATTCTTGAAAATAAACTAATTTTTTACTTAAATAAAATTTTGAATTATTTATAGTTTTCTGTTATAGTTAATTACCATGTCTGAAATACTTTATTCGAGATAGAAAGAGGATGACGATTCATTTCTTAAATTATTTTTTTTTTTAATCAAGAGGTTAGGAATACGTCGATGTTCTAATATAATGTTAGATTTAATTATCATATTTAAATTATTATTCACTTTTATAATTTTATTTTTAAAATATGTGTATTTAAATTGTCATGAACTTTCAATCTTAAACTACTAGGCTATTGAATATACCAAAATAATGTCTTATTAAAAAAAATATTATTCTTAAGAGATGAAAAATGTAAACTTGTGAGATGAACTAAATGTTAAAAGATGTAATTACTAGATAAAGACTAATAAAAAGTCCAATTATAAAAGATTTTTAACACTCAATAAGAGTTTAGAAAAATACATTAGTATTGAGTCTTATAAGATAAATGTGTATTTATAAGTTTTTTAAACTCATCTAATAAAGACTAAAATAGCTAAAAGAATATAATTAAGACAAATAACTAATATGTAACTAACAGCTAATTATCATACACGTCTCTCTCTCTCTCTCTATATATATATTCAATTAACTTATACACACAAAAAATGCAAAATAAGCGAGCAAACGTGTATATATTTTCCTTTTCATTCTTTAATTCATTCATCAGCCAAACGCACCGCAAAAGCGAGGTTCGAACCATTTCAGGTAATATAATCCTCTCCACTATTTTTTCCCCTTCTCTTATTATTTCATTTCAGCGCTCTATTTTATAATCGTAGTTATAATTAAAATTTAAAACCTACCAAAATATAATGATCGTCTATGTATATGTGTATGAATACGTCTCACTTGCACTTTATATGATTTTTCTTCCCGTAAGGTGTTTGTGAAAATGCTGCAACGAGGAAAATGGTTGGATAGGGTTTTATATAATTATTGTGGCTTGTTGAATGCTGTATGAGTACTATAAGACCCTGTTTTTCACTTACGTGGATGCCATAGGAATAGTGGAACTGTGTTGGGAGAGTGATTTGGAACTTTTTATTTGGTGGCATACCTTTGGGGTGCGCTAGGGTTTTGGTCTAGTCGAGGGGAAAGAAAGGAATCTGGAAACCATGCTCCCATATATGTGCAAAATCTTTGAGAGGTTCCTATATGCTCCTTAAGGCAGCAAGAGGCAAAATGTGTAACTATGACCTTGTGTTCTTGAAATTTATGAGAATGAATATTGCAGATCTCCATGAATATGTGCTTGGGGACATTGTTGATTTGTGTTACTCTGTTGACCCATGAAAGCCAGGTAATGTGGTCAACAGCACAATGGTATTTGCTGTGTGTAAAGGTGTTTGGGCACTCATAAGTATTGTTAAAATTTGCACCTTACAGGTATCATTTGATATGTGCAAATGGTAAATTAATATTTTGTTGGTGTTTTTAAATATTAGAATTGCTACCGAGTTTTCAAATCCTCACCCTCTGTAATGGTTTCAAATTGCAAGAAAAAGCTAGGTCTATCCAAGAGTGTTAGGATTATGGTTGGTTGCCTGTGATGTTAAATACCTGTCTCGTGAGGCAATACCCTTTTTTGAATATAAATTGTACTAAAATGTTATGAACACGAGATAAGGTTCTTCCCTTATAACTAGTGGTGGAATGACATAATTTAAGTCTTTTAATTCTGTGTTTTCTTGTTTACACATTGTCAACTGATCGATCTGAATTATTAATATTTTTCCTAGTATTATTAATGGTGGATTGCCAAAATTCTACCATATAAACACACCATTGCAGCCAATGGGGTCGCGCCATAGTGGGCCTCTGTTACACATCTTCACATGCAGCAAACGCCACAACACCACAGGCCCTTTGTGATTGTCGGCAAAATATCCGCCATGGTTGAACGGCAGCCATGGTTACCCCATTTAACAATATTGCTCTTTCTCAACTTAGAGTTTACTATGCTTGATGTTAAAATTAACTGGATAAAAAGTGAAAAATTATAGGATAAAATAATTTATATTTGGTGTTACACTTAGTGCTGAACGGGTTGAAAAATTATCTACAACCAATGCTCTAATCTCTTGTCTTTGAAAAAGAAAACAATGATTCACGTGTTCAGTTTATGGATTTTTCACAGCATGAGACATCATGATTTGTGGCACCAACATTAATTATTTCCGTTTGCTGTTTTTTTCAGGGTTTTTCTTCCTTCTGGTACAAGTTTTCTTATTTCTTATCATCTGCCTAACATCATTAGCAAACAACAATGACCAGCTCTTTCCCTCGCTCACTGACCGGTGTAGCCAATACTGCTCTTCGCCACACCAGATCTGAGCAGCTGACTGGTTTAGTTTCTAACTCAGTGACACGGCTCCTCTGCACATCTTCAACTCAGCTACAACAGGAAAACCCTGTCAAGAAACAAGCACAACCACCTCAAGAATCTCTCCATGATGAGAGCAAACAAAGCCATGAGCCAGAAAAAGATGAGGAAGATGGTGACAGTATTAACAAAGAAATAGGTGAGATCGGTGGACCCAAAGGGCCTGAGCCCACTAGGTATGGTGATTGGGAACGCAATGGTCGTTGCTCTGATTTTTAAGTTTTTAGTTTGCTTGTATATCTTAAATAATAGCGCGAGTTTGGATCACTTTATACACACCCGCCTCAAAGTAAAATAATGTCAAATTGAAGGAAATATATGATAGCTTTCCCCTTGAGGCATGCTAACATGCAGATAATTTAATTTCATTAGTATTGTGTGATTTTTCTATTTTGAGTTCTGATTTTATGACAAGTGATGGTTATGTAATAATGATGCCTCTCGTGCCGTTATAATTGTGTGCGTTATAATTGTGTGCATTAATGGATTGATGATTTGTGCTGGTTTTAGCCTAAGCTAGTTAATACAACTTGGGCATTCTTTTATTGGGCACTCAGAACTGTAGGAAACTCAAGAAAGGGGGGAAGGATTTCTGAAACATTGCAACTTAAAACATTAAAGCATGTAGCTTTATTCATGTTGTAGTTTTTTTTTTTTTTATTATTATTATAACATGAAATTACACGTTTGCTATTTTATCTTAAAAGTGTTTTTTAGTCTTTTATATTTTAACTTTGGATCACTTTACTTTTCAAAATAGTTGTTTTCAACTTTGAAATGTAATTTTAGATATTTTTGTTGATTTTAAATATGAAACTTGAGTAATTAGATTTATTTTTATCTATATGAAAAATTGGAATCTAATAAGATGATCGAATCAAAATTATCATAAATATGGAAAAAATTCGTGTGAAAGAAGTCAGATATATTTTTAAAATTTTTAGTTACTTTGTAAATTTATTCATGTATTTTTACTGTGTTTATTACTATATTTATTAGAATACCAGGTGGATTCTACATCATAATATAGGTCAAAGTTTTACGTTTTAAATTAGTAGAAAAAAGAGAATTGAAACCGTGTTGCAGACTGAAAACAATCATTATTTTTCCGAAGTACCAAAATTGATTCAAATTCAAAGGCTAAAACTTAAAATAATTTTTTGAGGCCGAATAACAAAATCTAAAAAATGAAATAAAACAACAAAAGTGCGGCTTTTCATTTTCTTGTGAAAGATAATATGTAATCCTAAATGAAAAATATCAGTGCTTACTTAAAAAAACATCTTTCTTTCAACGTTTTAACGTGTTATCCTTATATTTGTTCATAACATTACTCATCTTACCTTATTCATGAATATGCTTGGAGAAAATAAATTTCTTCTTCTATCTACAGATAATACAAAACCAGTAAACCACTTGACCAAAGAAAATATCAGAATCTCGTGTCTTGGTAGGTGCAAAAATTCCCAAATTTAAAATTTAGCTTCTGTACAAAAAAAAATCATTAAAACGTGTGACATATAAACGGTCTTAAATTTAAAACTCGATCTTATATAAAAGTTAGAATTTTAAGAATAAAAATAAACTAATTAAATTAAATTTGAAGTTGTAAAATTAAAAAAAAAACAAATAAAATGCTACAGAACTATACGTCTTATAAAATGAACAAGATTTCAAAATAATGTGAAATAGTGTGACGTATTTCAAATTAAATCAGAAAGAAACTACCGTTGGAAGATGGTATTGGGATAAGAAAAGACTTTGGTTGCATTTGCAATGACATTATTTGTTTGTTTTTGGTCTTCCATGAACCCTATATTGGAATCATAGCTCCGGGGACCAGGCCCCAAAAACTGAATTGAAAATAAAAAGCACATTCTTTTATTATAGTAATTTCTCCTTCAAAATTCACGTGCACAATCTCGCAATCCCAAAAACATATAAGTAAATAAAATGGGAAAAATCAAGAACGTTGTGTTACGAGGAACAATGACACAACACCTTTCTATAAAAACCAAGCAAAAGCAAAGAAAGTACATGCATACAGTAAGCATGGAAAATAACGGTTGTATATAATTTTTCATATCCAATACAGCAATATAACAATACTAAACATCGAAATTAACAATATTTTAACAATTAATTAAATTGTATAGCTAATGTTAATCGTTATGCAAAGAGAATTCATAAATATCTATATAAAGTAAAGTTGGCACGAAAATGATGAATGATATGATTAGAAGAATTTTGCATCCTGTCTTGTATTTACTTAACTGCCTAATATTTTTTTGTTCGAATCAAATATTTAATTAATTAAAGATTTTAGTTAAGCTTCTTAGATTTTCTGTACTAATTTTATCTTTCACTTTTCATGCACATCCAAAATCATTCTGTCTAAAAAGAGAAAAAAAAAAAAGTCATGTTCAGAAAATACACCACGTGATAAGAAAAAAAGAGTGTATAATAAATATATTTTAAGAAAAGGTGTACGTGTATCATTTAAAAAAAATTAAAGAAAATTACGAGTAAGTGAAATGTATGTGAGCACTATGTTATTTACAAAAACCCTTCCACATAACAAGACACAGATAGAAGACAGGGGAAAGAAGAGATCACAAGATTTATCATTACATGTCTATATTTTCGTAATAGACACGATTCTAGAAAAAAATTGTTACACAATCCCAATGATAATCACCACGAAGGAGAAGTAGAAGGGGTATCCGAGGAAGAAGAAGAGGGGCCATTGATGCTTTGAGTATCACTGCCTGAAGTACCTAAGGAGGTAGCATCTCTAAGAGAAACAGAAGACCCTTCTGCAGGGAGCTTCTTCATAGGGGTAAGAGGAGGTGTAAGTGAAGGTGGTGAATGAGAGGGTGACCCTTTAGCAGCAGCACCATTACGATCATCATCTTCCCCGGAAGAGCCACTTCTTTCTAAACGAGAGGGTGAAGTGTGTGGTGTCTCAAATGGGGTGTTCACTCTACTTGCTTTGACCTCTAATTCGTTCTCGTAAATGGGGTTGGAAATGTACACAAGGTGCTCGACGATACTACCACCACAAGGCTTCTCATTGGCACCACCTTGAGGTGTGTTGGCTTGTTGAAGAGACTGAGGCGGAGGAGCTCTTGCCAAGAATGAGGCCAATGGAGATGATAGGGAGGAGACAGAAACAAGGCCAATGCGACGTGGGGTTGCATTTGGTTCATCTTTGCATGGGAAGAGGAAGCTTCTAGGGGCTTGGAGAACCCCTTGTGAGTAAACAGTGGTGAAGGGAGGAGGAAGAGGAGGAGGAGGAGGAGGAGAGTGTGGTGTGAGGGAAGGTGGAGGGTTTGATATGGCTGTGGTGGTGGTGGCTAGAGTGGTGGAGATGGGAATAGTGGTGGCGTTGGTTTTCTTTCTGAGCTGGCGGCGGTGGAACAAGAGAGAACAGTAGAGTTCAGCCAGAAGCACTAGAATGAGGCCTAGAACAATGGCAAGGCTTAGCACCATAACCAAGGTTGCTCCCATGATGAATTTGGAGGTGCCCTTCATCTTTTTTTTGCTTCTTGTCTCTCTTTCTCTTCTTGTGGAACATGTATGTGGCGGGAAAAAGAGGAAAAGAGGAAGATATAGGGAGGGAGTGAAGGTGAAAAAAGGGGTTTTTGTGGCGGGAAATGGTGTACTTTTGTGGTGGTGAATGGAATCTTGAAAAGGGGTGATGGTTATAGGGAAGAGTAATAAAGGCTTTTGTTTGTGAAGTGAGTAATCAGACATAGGACTTACAATTTCTGACAAGAGTCAGATTGTCACTTTGTGGTGTTACTGTCAACTTTTCACCTAGAGATGGGAAGCCTATGTTGGGATGTGTTTACCTTATTTTGCATCAGTTTAGTTTTTAAATATAAACTATTCCCAACTTTGAACAGATCAAGAGGAGACTGGTCAGTGAGCCCTGAAAATACATCAAACAGGAATAATTAACGTTGGTATCACAGGAGACTAGGAATTCATAATTTTCATTTTCGCTTAATGTAAGACTTATACTTACATAGCTAACCTAATCAATAAAATAAAAACAACAAAACTCAGAATTACAAGACTTAGATTAGGACAGATTTGCAACAATCTTTAGAAGCTAAAACTGACCTGAACCGAAGGCGTGGACGTTTGAAACAGCAAAGCCTCAGGCTTTTCAGTGAGAAGAAGAGATTTGATCCACAAGCACCTTAACCCAGAAGATCACGAGGCAGTGAGATGAATTTTATGTTATATATCACATATTATATATTTCTTTGTAAATGAATTTATTTGTAGATGAATTACTTTGATATAATTTTCTGAGATTCTATTTTTTATATTATATATTACAGTATTAATTTTATGTTATATCTTCAAATATTTTCTATTAAGTTTAAAATTAAGTAAAAAAATATATATATATTTAAATAGATGTAAGATTTTTGTTATATTAATCAGTGTATTGGTTAAAAATAAATTGTTAAACCTACAAAATATTCAACAAAATAATAATACAAGAAATAAAATGAAAATATTATTATTTTCTTGAAGAATAATATTAAATCAATAAAACAAATATTATAAATAAGGTGATAATTAATAAGAAAATCACTAAAAAAATAAATAAAGAGTTTATCTTATTTAGAAAGAGTAATAAGAAAATTTAATAAATATTTGAAGGAGAAGTAGATATCCAAAAAGTTAGAAAGCTAGTTTTTTAAACAATGTTATTCCACTGATTTACTTAAAAGAATACTAAAAACTACTATAAATATTTACCACACTTTTGAAAATTTTATCGAATCCGCCAAGTACATTATTTCTAAAATAATACTATCAAACCAAACTTTCAAGAAGCATTCAATGAATTAGGCGGGTATAAGAGTTCTTTTATTCCTTTATCCATATGGACGAAATAACAAGTAAATAAAAAAAATTATAGAGAGAAAAATATAAATTAGGAGAGGTGATGATATATATATATATATATAT